>Ga0179593_1277255_pt1 | contig 10649 bp, 11 predicted proteins | sample CZODoug2_1_08_16_FD_185931 | JGI IMG/M metagenome (GOLD analysis project Ga0179593, IMG submission 185931) | Vadose zone soil fungal communities from Angelo Coast Range Reserve, California, USA - CZODoug2_1_08_16fungal (PacBio error correction) | ecosystem: Environmental > Terrestrial > Soil >... | reverse complement strand
CTTACATTGGATTTCCTATTGCTTTGCCCTCTAACCCCTGTTATCTTCCTCCCCCCCTTTTCTCTGTGTCCCGTTTTTTTTTGTTATTTGGCTTTCCAAAACCCCCCTCGGTCTGCCTGGCTATTGGCTCCGGAATCATACCTCGCTCTTGTTTCATCGCCACGGGTTTCAGTCAAGAAGACCTGACCCCCCCCCCAACTTGGCATCGTTCGTCCGATGCAATATCCTCTGGGTCCGTCGATTGTGACCCCTTCCTGTGTCTTGAGGATATGCGTCTTTTTGTTCAATTCCCCCCCTCGGGTCCTTAACTTTTTTACCGTGAGGTAGCTGGTTTTGCCTCGACGTGCTATAGTCCCGTTTTTCAGATCCCTAGGGGTTTTTGCCCTCAGCGTATGCCGATAGGTCGAGCTGGTAAATCCCTACGCTGCCCTTTTTCCTACATTGCCCCGTGTTCGCGCTCCCTTCCACTTCCTGCATCCGGCCGCCGAGGGCATCCAGTTTTAGGAACGATTTTCTCGTCGCCGTTCACTTTTGTTTCGTGTGCTGTATGATAAGGTTGGTTTGTTTTCCTTGATTATTTGATGATACTCCTTTACTTTTTTCTTTTTACGTCTTTCCTCCATAAGTTCGCTCTTCCTTTCCACCCGGAGCGACCCCCCGGTCGCTTCGGGGGCTCGCCCCAACGGTCCCGCCGGAACACGTTTTCCCAATCTCGATCGTTCTTTTTCTTCCCTTTGCCCCTTCGACTCTTCCCCTTTGGTCCTTGGCCTCTGCATAGAAGCATTCTTCCTCGGGGAAAGGGCCTCGCCCCATCTCAGCTCATCGAGAGGGTAATGGTTTTTACTTCTCCCCAGCAATTCCTCCTTCTGCTCTTTTCCTTACCAGCTTTAGAGAAATCGGCGACTTCGTCGAGCGCGCTTTTTATTTCGCCCCCTAGTCCTCCTCGCTGCCCCTGTAAGCGTCCCGACGTCCTTCTTCGTCCCGCCGGCATCCCCGGTTTTTTCATCTTTCCTTTCGCTTCGCTCACAACGTTGCACTTCCGATCTTTCCGAAGTTTTGCAACGCCTTCCTCGTGAAGTCTGAATTTTCGAATTGTGCCGTTAGACGAGTCGCCACCAGATACCCTCCTGTCTTTTTTTTGTTTTGAGTCTATGCCTGTGCTTTTTCTGCTTTTTTACAACCTTTACTTAAAAGTCAATACGCAGGCCGCCCCACCTTCCCGCATTGCATGCCGATTGTAAATGCCTTACCTTTCCTTTTTTTTCTCATTTCAGTTTCTATCTTTTTTGATCGGCTCGATTGGCGCAGTGGTGTTGCTATTCTGCGGCGGCGTAGAGATATTGTCTTTCACCTTACCTCCCCGAATTCGCTGCCGCCCGGAGTACGCGACTCCTGAGACGGACCCCCTGCCATTGAGTGAGAGAAGTTTTCATCGTCACGGACCACCCAAGCTTCTTGTCTCCCCTTTTTCGCGATCCCCCTGATTTTTTATTCCTCTCAACTTGCTTTTCTTATCCTTTTTAGAATCCTCTCTCTACAGCTGTGCACTGCCCCTCGACGTTTCTCCTCTTCCCTCCGCGCCCGACACCCGGATCCGCAAACTGTCCCGCGTCGGCGATTTTCGAGCTTTAGCCGTTCCTTACCCCCTTGACACCCTGAACGTTCACATTCGATAGGGACGCGAGCGAGAGGGGTGTCCCCCCCCCTCCGACTCTGATGTCTTTTTGGTTTCTCCTCCCTTCCTATACGGACGTACTTCGAAAGCCCGTCCCCGCTGGTTTCCGGGGAATTGAAAGAAAGTTTCGTGTTCGTAAGCCGATCGTTCCGTCCTTTCGTCTTCTGGACAATACCCGGTCGCTTCCTCGTCTAATAAGCACTATTCCCGTTTTTCCCCTCCGGTGATTTTTCGGAGATTTCCCTCTTTCTTTTTTTTTACTCACCCAGCGGGCCCCCCAGATCATGCTGAGTGATCTTCTTGTCCGTCATGGCAGTTTGGTACCTTGTACCGAAGCCCACCCACGACCACTTAGCATGGATCAACTTCGATCAGAAATCCTAAGTTCTTGTTATCACGTTTTCCCCCCCCGCGAAGGACAGCCTTGCAATCGTCCCCCTCTTCCTCTGATAGCGGCGAAGGTGTTGTTTAAATTGAATCTCCGGGTCGATTCTTCTCCTTCTTTGGTTCCCCTCTTCGCAACTCTTCCCCTACTGTGATCTCTACCCTCCGAAGTTTACCCCAAAGTGCGGTGGATCCCGATTTTACCTACCCCAGTAGATTCCCCCCCCTCTCCCCCCCCTTGTCGACCTTCTACCCTAACCGCCTCTTAGGCTCGAGTCAATTCCTCCCGACAGATCCTTTCTTCTGGTCCGCTGTCTCGCTGCGGCATCATTTTCTTTCCCTTAGGACGTCTCATTGTCTTTCGTCTTCGCGTTCTCTGCAGAGTGAGGAGATCCCGTTGGATCGATGCTGGCGCTTTCTTGTTTTTGCCCCTTGTCTTCCCCCTTCTCCGTTTGCAACCCCCCCCAAAACCTGTGGTATCTGCACGTTCCCCGAGACCCCAGACTCGGCCCTATTTTCCTCCTTCTGTTTTTTCGGTTTTTCGACAGCCCGCCCCCCCTTCTGGGGGGGGTTCGTGAGAAAACGACTCATTCAACCCCGCAGTCCTTTTACGAAGCGAAGGTTTCTGCTTAAATTTCTTTCCCCTTTTTTCCTTCCCCCTTTTTTTTTGTTTGAGTCGAGTCTTAGCCCCAATTGCGGCTTCTCTCCTTCTTTGCACGTTGCGTCGTGTCGCCTGACCACACAAGCAGGGATTGCTGGTTACACCGGCCCCCCTTCCATTCGGCGGACCTTTCTCAGTATTTGTTCGTTCCGACTGCCCGGTTTGTTTTTTCGTTCGGCGCTTCCGTAACAAAGGTCTTATCGGAACTCTGTCCAGAGAAAGGTTCCGCTATCCGCCTAGTTTTGCTTCTGTACTTCGACTCTCGACGTGCGCAGTCTGATGAAGATGCTTTCGGAAACCAGAGACTCCGAAATCTTCCCTGACTCGACTCTCTGAGTCTTTGGGGAATATCTCCTCCTGTAGGTTAGGCCGTATACCGTGCTCGGGAGTCAGCTAGTCCGTTTTGCTTCTTGATCCCCCGACCCTTTTAAGTCTTGTATGTCTTCTTCTCGGCGTCGGAACTTCTTTGACTATCTGGAACTCCGGCGCAGCAGCTCTTCTCTCAGGTATGCCTCCCCCCGCGTTTTTTTCTCATCCTTATGTTTTTTTTCAATTTCTTCTTCCTCCGCGATGATCCCCTCGAGACTGTCGGATTTTGGAGGAGAATAGTGATCGTGCCTCTTTCTGGCGTTGATTTTAGAGTAGCACTTCCCCTTGCCCCACACTCCGTCTCCTAGCATCATACTTCGAAGTTTTTTCGTTTTTTTATGAGTGACATGTCACCTCCCCCTCTTGCACTTCCCTGGAATGTCGGATGTAGACCTCTTCCTCCCCGACCTCTAGTTTGACCCACTTTTTTGCCCCCACGACACGGACGAGCTTCTTTCTATCACGTATTAGTTTTTGGTCCTTCTTGAACCATGGGGAAGCTTCCAAGCTGTCGCCCCTTTACCGTTCATGCGTATCTCTCCCTTGCTGTTCCTTCTCTTTTACTGCACCCCCCCCGGCGGCCGCTCGCTTAGATAGCCGTTACGGTAAGTGGTAACTTTCCCTGCTCCCTAGCGTTCCGTACCTTTCTTCCTGCTTGATCCATGTTTCTGGGAGCTCCCGCCTTGTCGGCCTGGCCTGATGGTTTAGTTCCAGATCTGTGCTATCCGGAGTCGAGTATTTCTGCCTCCCGTTGATCGATACCTCAGTGAATTCCTCGTTTTTTTTTTAGACGCTTCTTCCCCCTTTTTTGGAGATGTTTACTATTTCACCGAGGAGCGCCTCGGGCGGTACGTCTTTTTTCTGGCGCGTTCCCTCCCCTTCCGCTTTTATCTCCGTTAGAGGCTGTTTGATCACCAATGAGCGCGCCTACGCCCTATACCCAGCACCAATTCCAATTTAGTCCCATCTCCACCACGTGATATTTGACCTGCGCACCTGATCCTTTCACTGCCCCGTCCCGCATTCCCTTCATGCCGTTTGGCCTTGGCCTTTCCTTTTCTTTTTCTTTTCCAACATGAGGCGCTCCTCAGCTCCCTACCCACAGCATTAAGAGGATGCGTTGCGACCTCTTTTTCCTTCATTCTTCCGTTTATTGACATCACTAGGTGTTTTCCCCCCCTTCGTTTTCACACGCTCCCCCGATTTTTCACTTTGAGCCGCGATCGCGCACCGTCGTTGCGTCCCTGGGAGGCGGGCTTTTTCCGCCCTCGGTTAGATAGAACTCGGGACCTTTAAGACGTGTTCGCTTTCCCGCGTTTTAGTGCCTCCCTCGCTCCGACGACAGTCGAGATTTCTTCGTCTAGTGCTCGGGGTTTCCGTTACATTTCCAGTGCTGCTCCATGTCACCTTAATGACTCTCCGCTTTTCGCTGGCGCTTCCCTTTACCGTCCTCTTTTATTCGCGGATGCCTTTCCCACCGAGTTAGATCGCTGGGGAGCACTTTGATGCCAGCCCGAGGATGTTTAACTTGTCACCTCTTCTCTTTTTCTGCTCCATCCAGTGGCCTCGCTTCTTTGTGATTCATACCCGCCGGCGTTTATGTGCTTTTCGAAGGCGTCCCAGGAGATGGAAGGCGGCTTTTCTAGGTTCTTTAAACCCCCCACCAACCCCTGCTCTCCCCCAACTCCCGACTTTGCATCTCCGAGAGAACGTTTTCATATGGATGCAGCGCGTCCTGCTCTCTTATTTTTTCCCGTCGCTTACACTAGTTCTTTCCCTTTTCAAAGGCTTTCTTTGCTCGTTTTTTAACAGGAGACTGCCCTCCCTCGGGCATCCGCTTCTTAATCAGTTTTCCTCTGGATCTTCTGTCCTTCACTTTTCCTTTCCGACGACGTCACGACTCTTTCCTTTCCCCTGTCCTCTTTCACACAAGACCCGAACGCCTCCGAAACCCGGCGTTTTAATGTACTGCCCCCCCTAGTTTTTTCGGCTTCGTTCCACTCGGTTTTTTCCCCCTTTGTCGTTCGGCTCCCTCTGAACGTGGTCGCTGACCCCCGATGCTGATGAGGCAGTTTCGAATCCAGTGAAGACCCCCTCTTTTTTTTTCGCAATAACCAACCCTTCCTTTTCACCTTTGGTTCGGGTCTTGACACCTTAGGGGGCGGGGCACACCCCTCGGCGCCCCGTTTCTCCCTTTCTCTTTTTTCTATGTTTTTTGGAGATACCGGTGAGTTTTCTTTTTAGTTGCCTCGCCCATAATGGTCTCTAGCCCAAGGTGCACATGGCCTGTTTGTTCCTTTTTGAGGACCAACCCCTTTCCCTGGCATGGTTGGGTGGGTTTGGGTGGGGGTTGTTTTTTTGGGGTGTTTTTTGTGGTTTTTTTGATCCGAGACTTTTGCCCCACGATCTTGTCTCCCCCTTGGCCGTAGCCGAACTTCCCCCCGGTTAACCCCCCCGATGGTTTCCGCCCCTCCGTGCCATCGTCTTTCGGTGTGAAGTCCTGGACATTCCTGTTTTCCGGAGGCTATTCGTTGTTGCTAGCCGCTGTCAAGCTTTCAATTTTAGGACGGCCGTCTTCGGCACCCTCGACTCTCTGCCCCCTCCAATATCATCTGGATTATGAATGACGAGAAAGGACTCCCGCGAGTTCCTTCTCTGGGAAGCGGATAAGAGACGGCCGTTCCTTTGCCAAAGTTTTTATCCGAATTTCTCGGACCTCCCTCCCTTTCCAGCTTAACTGTGATCAGTCTCCTACCCCCAAGCGGGAGTTGGTTCTGAGAAGGGGTTGTTGGTTGTTGCCCTTTTTGCTTGTCTATCCGTCCTCCGCTTTACGTGACTCCTCCCCTCATTAACGCTTCGAGCGTAATAACGATCGGCTGCACTTCGTAGTTTTCTGTTCCCCAAGCGTGTTCACGAATTTATCTTGGCCCAAACTTAAATCATCGCTTCTGTGCATACCCGTTTTCCCCTTTTTTCTGTGGTACTTGCGTTCGTTTTAAGAACTTCGAGGGTCCCCCAAGGCATCGTAAAGCGAAAGACGAACCTAGCGGGGTACTTTTTGGGATTGGAAGCCCTAATCCCCCCCCTGAGATGGGAGGGATTTGTTTTTTTTAAGTCAGCGACCAGCGTCCCCTCATACCCATAGACCTCGATTATTTCGTATGCGTCTGGAGCGCGGAGTATCAATTTCTCCCCACGTCCGCAGACGCGGGAGGAAGCCTCACCTTCAGTTTATTCCGTAACTTAGGGGAGCCTGCATCCGGAATAAATCCGTTTCTTGTCGCTAGTCTTCTCCACATTTCCCCCTCGAGTTGCGGATAATCGTTTAAAACGCCTTGCTAAGTGCCTATCCGTTCGTTTGTCATTCCGTTCCCCGGCTTTCGACCGACGCTCTCTCCTTCACTTCCTTCCGGTTTTCCACCCTCTCCCCCTTCATTCGGGTGTGGGTTGGTGCGTCTGCGCGCCTCCCTTCTGATCCCCTCCCAGTCCATTGACTGAACCCTTGTCCTTCATGAGCTGTCCCTTCTTTCCTTCAAGGGTGCCTTCTCGCGCAGGTTCAAAGATCTGGTTGATCGGCTGCGTATTGGCTCTTTGTGATCAGTCGGCTTCGGCGCTTTTTATTAATCCCGACCTCGACCCTCCTCGCGGGCTCAGGTAGTACGTCGACTCGATAAGGACACCGTCCCCGTAGTTTCTTTCCGTTCCGACTTTGGGCAATCGTAATGCCCAACTTCGTCAGTTTTTTGCACACATTTGAGCAGTCCACTGCGTCTCCCATCTTTTCCCCTTTTTATTCGCAAGATCGACGCTCCCCGCTACTCTGGCTTAAGTCAGCGACCCTTTGACGTCTGATTTCTTTCTAACCTTTCTCCCCCTCCCAAAATGCGGTTCTTTGAACAGCGGATTCGATTTTATCCTGCCTTGAGTCCTGCCAAAGTGAAAAAAGGCCCGGTCAGTCCGCTCGTGCCTCCGAGCCGGCGCGAATTTTTTTTGCCTTCGTCGAGTTTCCGCCAGTTATTCATTCAGAACGAAGATGCCGTTGCCGTCCCTGGTTTCCAGGAGTGAAGAACGCCCCTCTCCAGACGGTGATCGAAGCCCTTCCCGTCCCGTTCATCGTGCCCCGTGACTTTTTCCACTATAAGGTGCGGCATAGGTCTCCATTCCCGTCCCATCCGCGTCTGCAATTCGTAGGTTTTTTACGCCAATTTTCTTGACCTCCCTTGACCCCCCGCGGCCCAAGATAAGTCTTTATTGCTTCTCGTGTTGCGTTTTTCCCTGGCTTTTTTCCTTCTTGGAGAAGTTCCAAGTCCGACCTTTAACGATGCGAAATTCGACCACCCGACCCATTCTCGCTTTTGGACAGCGCGTCTCGAAGTTTTGCCGACAAAGTAGGCCACAGTCTTGGATCGTTTTCCCTGTATAGTGGAAGAATATCCGGTTGTTTTCTCGTATGTCGACAGGATTCTGAATTTTCCCCTTGATTTCCTACACTTATAGCCCCGACATCTCGCGACGTCCAAAGGTGCGGTGGATCCACGATCTTCAGTTCCTTCCGCTGATCCCGCGCCCCCTTTTTCTCTTTCAGGACACTCTTATAACCTGTCGAGCCCGGCCATTTCCCCCCCTCTAGTTCAGAGTACCGGCTATTGTCGCAGCGCTGCCCTGCCTCCCGCTCAGTCGGACGTAGTACCCTTTCTCTTAGTCGACGGCAAAGCAAGAAGATTGACTCGGCGAGCGGTCCGATACTGCGTAGCCTTTTTTTTCCTCGTTCGTTTTCAGGTCAACTTTGTTGAAGTTTAGCTCCTCCAAGAAAAAACCACCGCGGAGAGCCTGTTTCATCGATGCATCGTAGAAGTACTGGCTCCCTTTTTGTTTTTGAATCCGGCGGGGGGTGGGCTGGCGACACGACGAAAGTGCCAATCCCGTCTCTCCTACTGAAGTGTTTCGCGCCATATTTTTAAGCCTTGCCCCTCTCTTGTTGTCTCTCTCTTACTCGAGCGTATGTAGCTTTTCTGCTGTTAACGTGGGTAGTTATTGACCCCCACCCCCCCGCCTTTTATGATGATGCGACCCCACGTGACATCGCAGTCCGGAGACCGCTGCTCTTCTAGTGCGTTTTTTGTGCGCTCCAGCTGGTGTGTTGATTCGTTGGCCGCCTCCACCCGGGGGGAATTGCCCCCCTCCATGCTCACTTTAAGAGACTTTTGCTTTTCCCCCCTACCCCGACGCCTCCAGTGGCGACGTCCGCCCTCACTATTTTGGCACTTCCTCTCCATTTACGTAATCTCGATTTTCCTCTTATAGTATAATCTCGTAGATCCGCTCCCTCGATGGTAGGTACCCCTTCTTCACCGGGTGTGTTCAATCGGCCCTAATATTGAAGATCCTTATTCCAAGCACTTTTAATTTTTTTGATGTCGTTTTTTAGTTTTTTTACCCCATTTGCTTCGGGAAACCCAGCTTCTATCAGCTAGGCTTCCCTGATATTCCTTGCCCCGAGGAGCGTTAGACTCGCCTGTTGCCTCTTGCACTGTAGGATCGCATTTGCGCCCGTGATCCCCGTGGACTTTCGGATTTGATTCGACTCGTTGCCCTCTCTAGCTTTTTGTGCTGTACATCCAAACGGATCCCTGGCCCTTTCCCCCCCTGCAACGACGTTCAGCAGCATGATCGGTTTAATTTGCCGTTTGAAGAGTCCCTTTCCTCCATCACGCTTCCGTCTCTTCCTCTTCTTAGGTTGACCGACCCAGAGACCTTTTTTTATAGTGGACCGCACCCTGTGAACGTTGTTTTTCCCCTTATCGCTTCTCTCCCCCTTTCCTGCGATTTTTGGCTTCCCCAGTCAGTGAACAGGTTTGACTCCGGCAAGCGGGCGCCTTAAAGGAGTATAGGCCTTTTTATCGACTTTGTCAATCAGACTCGGCGGGAACCCCTGTGCAGCGCCGTTGTAACGTCTATTCCGATGAACGGGTCTTTTCTGGCGTGCTCAACTTCTCCGACCCCCCCTCCGCCTCAGTTTTCCGATTTTTCAGTTGAATTCCAGGTGTAGGTTCCAGCAAAGCCTTAGTCGTCATGTATTATGGCGCCAGATTTTCGCCATTTCTTTGTATTTTGCTAATCCCCTCTTGATATGAGCCCCCCTGAAGTTACTTGAGAGAACCCTTTTTTTTTATGAGATTTCTCCCGACCGACCTTTTTTTTTTACCGCAGGCGAGCAATCGTGGTCTTCCTCTTTAGCGAGTCTCCTCTGGACTCCCCTCTGCAGTCGGTCATTTTTTTCATTAAAATCTTCCCCCCCCTCCCTCCCCTGCCGACTACGAGTTTTTCGCTTTCACCTTCCTCGCCTATAACAAGTATCTTTTTTCCCCCCCTGGAGTCTTCTTTTGAAGTCCTTGCTTGAAATCTTCCTCCGGTCCCTTTTCTTCACTATACTTTTCGCGGTTTATCTCAATACTGAGTTTCATCCTTACTCTCCGACCAACAGACATCATTGTCTCCGTTTTGCTGACTTTCGGCACCGTTTTCTGCAAATCACCTTCCGCGCAGGTTTGAAGCTTCGAGATCGATTTGCCTTTGAGCTTTGCGCTACTTTGATTCCACGTCTTTTTTTTTTCCTGTTATGTTTTTGACGGTTCTGTCCGACGCTTTGAAATTAAGACCCTTCTTGCCGCGGGGACTCCGGTTGCGATGGACTGCCGCATTCTTCTCCTTTTGCTTTCTTCGTCGGGCGTACGATAGTTCCAGCCCAGTTCCTGCGTGCTGCGAGAATTAATCCCGATCGGCTATTTTCTCTTGCCCTTTTCCCCCCCGATGAAGATCTTCTCGGAAGCCTTTTCGAGTGCCCCTTTTAGAGATTTTGGTTTTTCCCTTTGGATGCAACTCGAGGCTTTTCACGTTGGTCCCCACTTTAGTGACCCCCCCCCTTGTGGACGTGAGCCCCCTACGCCTTGCAGGGTTGTCATCCTTTCTGAAGGGTTTCTTTTCTGCTACCCGTAACCTTCGAGACGGATTCTCGATCCGTGACGCCCAGTTTTCCCCCCAAACAAAACCCTTACTTAAACACCCTCCCCCTTCTTTGCGGCCCGCCCTCGTTTTTTGTCACATGATGCCTTTTCTGGCGTCCGGTTAGCTGCTCTGGAAGTCTCGTCCCTGTGCCCCCGTTCCCAACGGCACGGGGCTGCTCGGATTTAAAAGACTGTCGACCTCTCTGGAACAGCTTTTCTTTAAATTAAGGTCCTCTGTATATTCTTTGTCCTCACGTGCGTTACGCGATCTCGTCCCCTTCCTTTCCGCTGACCCCCTCGGCTCGTTAACATCCCCTCATCGACACGTCTTCTTTTTAATGACTCCATCGGCGATGGCCTGAGGGACCCTTTTGTGCACCTTTCTTAGTTCGCTGAAAAAGTGGTCTTATGCCCTCTTTCCCTTTTATGCTTCTCCGAGGAAGACCTTTGTTTTTTTGCCGACAAACAACCCCCACTTGGAAATGGTTCACCTTTGGAGTATTTACCCCAGTTGGGGGCTCGTCCCCCCCCCCTCAACAATATTTTGACCCCCTTA
>Ga0179593_1625588_pt1 | contig 10650 bp, 15 predicted proteins | sample CZODoug2_1_08_16_FD_185931 | JGI IMG/M metagenome (GOLD analysis project Ga0179593, IMG submission 185931) | Vadose zone soil fungal communities from Angelo Coast Range Reserve, California, USA - CZODoug2_1_08_16fungal (PacBio error correction) | ecosystem: Environmental > Terrestrial > Soil >... | reverse complement strand
TCCTGGCGGGGCGGGCGCACGCCCCATCCCGGCTCCCTTGCCCCTCTGGCTCCCTTTTTTTTTTTGTCAAAACGGCCGGTTATTCCGCGCTTTCCATCTTTTTTTCCCCCCTCCATTTTTTCTTCTCCTTCGCCAAGGCGCCCTTTTTTAGGTAATTTAGAGAGCGCGGCTTGGGCGATTCGCCCCGTCCTTCCCCTCCCTTCCGCCTTCTTCTTTCTTTTCTGGCGAAGAGAGATGGAGGTGCTTGGCGGGCATCTTCTTTCCTATGTTCTCTTTCTATTTTTTTTCTTTCTTTTTTCCAGCGGCTGGGTGGTGGGACTATTCTGTCTTTTTTTCCTTTTTTTCCTTTTGTTTTTTTTTTTGTGTTGTTGAGAGCGATCATTCGACATCAGCCCTCGTCCCCCCGTCTTTGTTTCTTCTCCCCATTTCATTCTCCCCTTTTCCTCTCTCTTCCTCTCTTCCTCCCTTTCCTCCCCCTTCTTTCCCTTGCGCAAATTACGAGCGTCGATGGGCGGAGCGGGCGACGCCAGCGGGCTCTTCGCCCTTTCCCTTTTTTTTTTCCCTTTCTTTTTTTCTCTTTTTCTCCTTTTTTTTTTTTTTCTCCCCCAGCGCGCAGGCGCGGAAATTAACCGAAAGTTTGACGTGCGCATAGGCATCTTGCCCTCTCCCCCGGATTGGCTGCGCCCAGCACGCCGACTCCAAAATCCGCATTCGGAGCGGCCGTATCTGCTGTGCCGTCCTCTCTTTTCTCCTTTTCCCCTTTCCCTCTTTTTTCCCCCCCCTTCCTTTTTTTTTGCTGGTTGAGGCAGCAAGGATGGAAAGCTTCCATCACGGCTTCGCGGCGACAGATTCGCGGTCGCTTTTTTTCTTCACGGTCTCCAGTGTTCCTTTCTCCCTCTTTTCTCTTTCCAGAAAGCGGCGCTGAAGGAAGAATAGGGCGGGCCTTGTGATCAATCCCCTATTCCCCCTCCTTTTTTTCCCCCCCTCTTTTTTTCCTCCCTTTCCCCAGGCCTCGGGGACACCTTGGCGCAGCGAAATGAAAAGCACCGGCATGCGACGCCCATTTCGATCACTTTCTCCCCCCCCCCTCTTTCTCTTTTTCTCTCTCCCTTTTTACAGGGTTTTTTTCGGAGAACGGATCGTCGGAGAAGATGCGATCGAGGAAAGTACCGAGGTCACATGTCCCCTTCTCCCCCCTCTCCTTTCCCCCCCCTCTCCTCTCTTTTTCCCATGGAGAAGGGGAAGGAGGCTCTCGAAATTACGCTTTTCTCCGTTCCTCTTTTTTTCCCCTCTCTTCCTTTTTTTTTTTTTTCCCCCTAAAGAGCCAGCGGATCGTGACGTTGCATGGCGGGCCTCTCTCCCTTTTTTTCCCTCTCCCCCCCCTTTATTTCTTTCCTGCTTCCAGGAAATCGCCTGGCCCTCTTCTCTCTTTCCTTCTTTCCTTTTATTTGGTATGGAGTGAAGGAAGCGGGGGAGTGACGGCCTCACCGCCGTGCGCTTTTTCTCCTTTTTCTTCCCCTCCTTCCTATCCTCCCTGATCGACCACGACAGCATAGCCGCGACCGCGATGACTCCCCCTCCCTCCCTTGAGGAAAGAATACCGGTGGCCTCTCTTCTTTCCTCCTCTCCTTTTTTTTTTCTTTTCCTCTTCTCCCCCCGTCTGAAGGTCTGATCGGCAATAAACGCCGGCGCCGCCGGGCGGTCCTGGAAGGCTCCCCTTTTCCCCCCCCCTCCTTTCCCTCCCCTCCTCTTTTCCTCCAGGATTTCATATGCAACCGGTTTGGCGGAGAGAGCCATGGCATCAGCGGCAAACTTTCGCGTGCGGCTATTCTCCCTTCGTCTTTTTTCCTCTTTTATTTTCTCCTTTTATTCCTCTTTTTCTCCCTTTCTCCGCCGCACGCACGATAGGTAAGGCGCCAGGTATTTCCAACTCGACGGCCCGGGCGTCGGTCCCCTCCCTTTCCCTCCCATCTTCCGATTTTTATGTTATTGGTAGGGGGGGGCCAGACCGCGAACCACAGCACCGCGGTCGTGCCGCCGTCTCTTTTCCTCCTTCTCTTTCCCCCTTTTTTTTTCTTTCCCCCTCGCACAGGGATTTTTCTGCAGGCTCCGAGGCTCGGACGATGCCCGGAAACCGGGTTTTTTTTCCCTTTTTTTTTTCCCCTTTTTTTCCCTTTTTTTTCCCCTTTTTCAAGGCAACCAGCGTCAGCAGTTAGCGGATGAGGCGCGTTTCGTTCGGCCGCACCCTTGGGCCGCTCCTCCCCTTCCTCTTCCCGGGGCTTCAACGCATTCCGTCTTTTTTTTCCCTTTTCCTCCTTCTTCTTTTCCTCCTCTTCAGAATAGCGGATCGACGATCCGCACCTGAACATCGAGCAAGGCTGCCGCCACGATGCGGCGCAGGCGGTCACCTCTCCATCCCCCCCCTTTTTCTTTTCTTTCTCCTTTCCCTCCTTTTCTCCCTGCGCGGAGATCCGAGCTATGAGACGCAGGGAGGGGCGTTCAGAGGGTCCGGCGATGCGTTCGTTGATTCGCCGCGAGGATCCAGCGGCGAAGGGGGGATCCTCCCTTCTTATCCCTTTTTCTTCCCCCCTCCCTCCTTATTTTCATCTCTTTTCAAGATTTTTTTTTTGCGCAAAAACGGCCGAGGTCGCGACTTCTCGCTCCTCTGCTTCCCTCCTCTTCCCCCCCCTCTCCCCTCTTTTTTCCTTCTATGAAAGGGTGGCCGCAAGCCGTTGCAGGCCTTGCTGGCTCTTGGATTTCCTTCTCTTCTTCCTCCTTTTCTTTTTTTCTTTTTTTCTTTCCTTTCGTAAATGACGGCCGGCATTGTTATGGGAAGACGGGCTGGCCGTTGGCGGGTTATCGCATTCCCTCCCAGTATCCGCATTCCTCCCCTCCTCCCCCCTCCCCCTCTCTTTCTCTTTGGAAACGCGGCCGGAAACCCGCCGCGACGCCCCCTTTACCTCCCTTTCTTTTCTTTTTCCTTCTCCCCCTTCCGGAAGGTTGTGTGGGAGTAGAATTTTCGCCGGGAGGGAAGGCTCCGAGACGAAGGTTTTTTCATGACCCCTTTCCCTTCTTTTTTTTCCCCTTCTCTTTTTTTTCCCTCGATCGAAACCTCCGGGCGCTTCAAAGGGTCGATCGTGGGGCCCGGGGGGGTGCGTTTGTCCCGTCCCCTCCCTTCTCCTTTTCCCCCTTTCCTTTCGGGGGACTGTAATAGACATTATCAGGGGTTACTTGCTCGCTGTTGACCGGACCTCTTTTCCCCCCCTTCTTTTTTCCCTATGATTTTACCTCTAGGTTATGCGTCAAAAAACAGAGCAGATACTTTAGAGCCCGTTTCGATAGTACTCCTCCCTTCACCCCCTTTTTTTTTTCCCCCTTTCTCTTTTTATTAAATTCTTGATTTTGGCGGAGTTTTCTGTTTTTGTCCGCACCCTTTTTCCCCTTCCCCTTTTTTTCCCTCCCTTCGTGTACTTCTATTTTTTTCCCATTTCTGTTCTTTCTCAGTTTTTCCCCCCTGGAAACCGGGGTCCACACCACGCCGGAGGGGCATGGCTTCGCCCGAAACAACGCCCCTTCTAGTCGTCTCTTCCCCTCCTTTTTTTCTCCCTCCCCCTCTCCCCTTTTTTTCCCCCCTCCAACAAGCATTTTCATGCGACGAGGGCCGCTTGCCATGACCATGATGCGGGTCCCCCCCTTACCTCCCCTTTCGAGTTTTATTTTGTCCCCCCCTCCCCAGAGGGCGACCGCCGCCGAGATGCAGCATCTGTCGGTTCTTTTTCTCGCTCCCTTTTTTTCTTCTCTTCCATCATTTTCGTCCACCCTATATCAAGAGGAAGAGGAAAAAGGACGGGAGAGCGACGAGCGCCGCGAAAATTAGTGGCAGCACAGTCCGCTTTCGCTTCTTTTTTTTCTTTCCGTCTTTTCCCTTCTTTGTCTTTTCCTCCTTTTTTTTGTCCTTCTTCGGCCATATAAGAAGGTTAGGTGGTTTGTCGCGTCTGATTCACTCTCTCTTCTCCTTCATTTTTTTCCTCCCTTTTTTTTTTATTTCTCTCCGCGTGTGTCCCTTTGCACCCAACAACAGTCACGTACCGGTGATTCCAGTCTGCCAAAGCCTGCCGCCGCGACGCCGTGTTTGGCCCTCCTTTCTCCCCTCCCTTTCTTGCTCTCTCTCCTTCTACTGCCACCCCTTCTTAATAGAGGCGGTGCTTGCAAATATTCGCGGCGCGCAAGGAAGAAAGGAGCGGGGATGGAGCAGAAGACGCTGCGCAAGGGGGAAAGCGACGGTCGGAGGAAAAAGCCCCATGGTAGAAGAAGTAAAAGAGAAACAGCAAAGAACAGAACCATAGGCTGCCGTGGCTTTCTTTTTCCCCTTTCTTGCGGACCCTTTCCCACTGCGCTCCGAGGAGCTCTCCCTATCCTTTTTCTATTCCTCGGATTTTCGGTGTTTCCGTTACTTATCAGTTCCCCTGTGCGCTCTCTTCTAAGTCGAAATATAAGACCACTTGGACGATCCCCGACACTTCTATTTTCCTTTCTTCCCTTTTTTCCCCACCCTTCCTCTCTCTTGGTTTAGACACTTATGGGCCGTGTCACGCGACTCGGCCGCACTTCGGCTGTAGCCTACCACCCTTTCTTCTCTGTCCCCTTCCTTTTCCTCCAGGACATAAGCGTAGGGAATATGGAACTGCGAAAAATCAGATTTTCCCCCGCTTTCTTCCCCGCTGTGAGGGAAAAGGGACTGTTGCGACGAGGGTCTTGTTTTGCTCCCTGCGGAGACGCCGCTTGTAGGAAAGCGATTTTTAATTTTTTCTTGCTCCGCCTCGTTTGTCCCTCGCGTTTCCTCTTGGGTTGCCTGGTTGTGGACAGAAAAGGTGTAACGGGGGAAGAATATTGAGATACTATTGAAAACAATCCCCCCCCCCTCCCCCCCCCCCCCCAAAAAACAGAGGTTTTAGCATGGAGCGTTTTCAAGCGACATTGCGTCCCTTTCTTCTTATTTTCCCCCGTCCGTAGTTGGGGAAACCGGTTTTTTTTTTTTCTCTTTTCCCCTCCACCCTCTTCTTCTTCCATCCCCCGTTCAAATGCAAGATTTTAGGAGCCCAGTTGAGATTCTATTTTTTTTTTTTTTTTTCTCTTTCCCCTTTCCTCCTTTCCTTTTCCCTTTCCACCCCCCTTTTCTGTTTTTTTTTTTTTTTTTTTTTTTTTGACCAGAAAACCGATTGTAATCCAGCAAAGGACGTTGCCGTAATTTTTTCTTTTTTCCCCCTTCTTTTTCTTCCTTCGAGGAAAGGAACAATTCATGAGATGGAGGATTGTACATGGCCCTTTACCCCCTCCTTTTTTTTCCGTTCCCTTCTTATTTGGGAAAGGGACAAAAACAGCCCGCACCGCCCACGATTCGACCCCTTGAGTCGTTGAGCCGTCGGAGGTTTTGTCGATCCGTCTTTCTTCCCGTTCCACTTCGGGAGCTTTTTCCCCTTCCCCTTCCCCTTCCCTTTCTCCTCCTCCTTCCTTTCTCTAAAAAAAAAGTAGTTCTTCAGGAGGGCATGGAAGAAAGCGAAAATCTACCTTCCCCACAACTTTCTTTTTCTCTCTCGCCTTTCGAGAAAGGAAGAAAGGGAGATGGAGGGGCCTGGGGGTTTAGTTAGAGGCCGTGTCACTTTCTCGCTCTCTATATTCATCCATTTTTTTTTTTTCGTGTCCGCCGGCCTCTCTGCTTCTTTTCTCCTTCTTTCTTGTACGGCTCGGGAATCACTGGTAGTTCCTTTTCTCTTCCTCCACCCCTTTTTTTTTCCTTTTTTCCCCCCCAGAATTAAATGACGGGGCCGTCATTGAAGACATGTGCCGCTCTTCCTTTTTTTCTCTTCCCTCCCCCCTTCTCTTTTCTTTCTTCCCCCTTCTCTTCTTCTTCGCTTTTGTTTTTTGAAAAAGGGGCTGAGGCCGACCCCGGCTCGGGCACCCTCCTTTCCCCTCTTTTTCTTCTTTTCCCCTCCCCTCAATAAAGAAATCGGCTGGCCTGCGATTGCGCGGCGAACAGTCGCTCTCACCCCCCTTCCCTCCTTTTTTTTTTTTTCTTTCCCAAGATAGGAAGAAATAGTACAATTGACGGTCTCATAGGCCTACGCACGGGGCGGATCCCCTTCGGCCCTTTTCTTTTCTTTTTTTTCCCTCTTTCTTTCCCCAGAAAGCATACGCAGGAATCGAAAACGAAGGAGCCCGGGCGCGCAGAGCGAGCGCGGAGCTCGCGGCAGGCGCCCCTCCCCCCCCCTCTCCCCCTCCTCCCCCCCTTCGGATGACTGATATTGTCGCTGCGCCGAATGAGGGGAAGGGCAGCCTGCTTCGATGTCAGGTGCCTGCTCTCCCTCTTTTTTTTTCCCTCTTTTCTTTTTCTCCTTTTCGCGGGCGTGACGGACGGCGGACCCTTTTTTTCCTTTGCACCATTATGATCGGCTGCTGTGGTATTTTTACCAAGCCCGCTTTTCTTTTCTTGTTTTTGCGTGTGCCTTTCTCTTCCCCCCCTTATCTTCTCCCCGAACGCAAAAAAACGCGCTCAAGCCGCGCGAACCTTGCCTTGTCCTCTTTCCTCCCCCCCCCTCTCTTCTTTTTCTCCAAAAGGAGACAAAAAAAAAAGGACAATGGCCACCAACGGGTCGGGCATCGTTTCTCGCTTCCCTTCCTTCTCTCTTCCTTTTTTCCCCAAAAACAAGGGTTTGCATTTAGAACGAGCAACCGACTACTGTTCTTCCCCCTTCCCCTCCCTTTTCTGTTAGAGAGGGACTACAGCGGCGGCGCTGGCGCACACCTCCTTTTCCCTTCCCCTCCCCTTTCTGGAGGCGACGTGAATACGGCTTTCCTCCCCCTTCCCTTCCTTTCCCCTTTCCTTTTTTCCCCCGAACAAGCATGTTGATCGACAAATGCGACAACCCGGCGGCGGACGCGGCTTGTTCCCTTTTTTTTTCTCCCCTTCCCCTCCTTTTTTCCCCTCTGAGGACATGGCAGTCGATAGCAAAACCGGCACATATAGGATTTTGATGTTACCGGATCTTGTTCTTTTCTTTTTTTTCTTTCTACCTTTCCTTTTTCCGTGGCCGAGGAGTGGATTGACCCCTGATGAAAGAAAGGACGGAATGGTGATGTCGTTTGCGGGCGGTCTGTCTTTTTCTTTCTCCCCCCCCCCTTTTTTCTTTTTCCCTTTTTCTCCCGCCAGGGATTGATCGAGGGACGTCAACTGCCCCACGCTCGTCCGCTTCGTCTCTATTTCTTTTTTCCTTCCCCTTTTACCCCCGCGAGCGATAAATGAGAGGTGGCCTCTGGGGCTGCACGTCCTCTCATTTCCCCCCCCTGCAAAACCGGAGTATAATCGGCGCGTGGCACACTTTTTTCTCCTCTCCGTTTCTATGTATACTTTCATTTTTTCCACAGGAAAGAAGAGGGCCGGTTCAAGGTCCCCTCCCTCCCCTTGATAGAGATCACCAGGAAGGCCCACGGGCCCCCCCCGACCCCCTCCCCTTTTTTTTTTTATTTTTGCTATCTACGATCTTTTTCTTTCTCCTGTTCTTATTCGAGGTAGGACCCAATGCAAAAATTGTATTTTTTATATACCTTTATCTTTTTCTGTTTTCTCTTGTTTTTTCTTTTTTTTTCTTTGTTTGTGTTGTCATGATTGTTTTTTGTATTATTTTTTATTTCCTATCACTTCTTCTAGTTTTTTTGTGTTGGGATTTTGTGTGGTGGTGTTTTGTTTTTGGTATTTTGGTTTTTGGTGTGTGCGCTAATCGCACAGTCTTTTTCTTACTCTCCTCTTCCTTCTCTTTTTTTTTTTGTTACCTTGTCTCTTCCGTATATTTTATGCGTTGTTGTGCGTTTTTTTTTTTTTTTGGTTTTTTTTTTTTTGTCATTTTTTTTTTGATTGTTTTTTTTTTTTTTTTTGTTTTTTTTTTGTTTTTTTCTTTTTTTTATTCCTCCCTCCCCTCTTCCTTTCATGCACGTATTTATTTGGTGATAGGCCAGTGCTGTATGGTTTTTTTTGTATGGTTTATGTTTGTTTTTTTTTATTTTTCTCAGATTTTTCCGCGTGTTATTATATGTGTTTTTGTTTTTATTTTGTGCTGCTTTTTTTCTCGTCACGCGTGTGTAAAGTTCTTGTCCTTTTCTTTATTTTATTCTTTCATTTTTTTTAAAGCTGCAGGCGCCGGCTCCTTTTTGCTCATTTTGATTTTTCCTCCTCTTCTCCTCTGCCCTCCACCCTTTGGTTTCACACAACCCCCCCCCCGGTAGTTCTTGCATCCGCCGTTCATTTGATTTTTATTTGCCTAGGAATTTTTTGCACCACCTACTCTCTTCCTCCCCTCCCTTTCCTTTTTTTTCCCCCCCTCCGCTCCCGAAAAATTGGGCAGCCGGTTACTTCCATCTGAAACCTTTGGGCCCCTTTTCCCTCCCCCCATCTTTTTCTTTTGATTTTTTTTTTGTTGACCTTTTTTTTTCTTTATGCGGCCCCCAAGGCCACTGGAGTCGGCGCGCTGTTCTTGTTGTTTCGATCTCGACAACAATTCTGGGCCACTCTTTTCTTTTTCTTCTCCTTCCCCCCCCTTGAAGACTATAGGAGATCTTTTCCCCTCTCTTTCCCTTCTTTCTTTTTTCTCTCCAAGGAAGGAGGGGCGAGATGGAACTGGAGTGGTGACCTGTCTCCCCTCTCTTTCTTCCCTCCTCCCTTTTTCCCCCCCGCGTGATGGAAGGCGGTTTCAAAGGCGGCAGGCCGACCCTGGTGGGCCCTTTCCCCCTCCCTTTTTGGATTGGGCGAGAAGGCAAGTAAGTATCAAAGCGAGGGCGCATTTCGATACGGCTCTCTACTTTCTTCTTTTTTTTCTTCCCCCCCTTCCCGTGGATGGAAAGCAGGACCAATCCGGATCTTGCCGATTGAATTGCCGCACTTTCAAAACCTTTTCCTTTTCTGTTAAGAAGAGGAAAAGAGGCTGGTGAGAATCGAGGACCGTCTTTCTTCCCCCTTTCCTCCCTTCCCTCTGAGGGGGGAGATGATTGGAGATAGAAAGGAGAGCAATCGGACGCATCGGAATTGCTATTTCCCCTCCCTTCCCCCTTTTTTTCCGGTGTATTGGCGCATCGTCCACGGATGCGCCGACCCAGTAGGGTGGCGTCTTTTTTCTTTTCTTCTTCCCCCCCTTTCCCCCCTTTTTTCCCTCCCCCCCTTTTTTTTTTTTGAGAGAGGGATCCGCCATCAAGCATCGACAAAGCTGGGTCGGGCGCATCCGTGGGAACCCGGGCTCCACACCTAGCTCTTTCTCTCCCCCATTTTTCCTTTCCCTCTTCTTTTCGCGGGCGATTCCCAGGCGGAGACTCTCGACAAATGGACGGCGCCTTGTCTGGCCGCTCCTTTTCTTTTAGAACCAGAAGGGATGACGAGCAGGAATTAAACAGAGTTTGGAAGTGCGCATTATGCATCTGCAGATCCTTCTTTTTCTTTTCTTCCCCCTCCCCCCCTTTTTCTTTTTCTCCCCCCAATCAGCATAGGAAGAGGGAAGTAATATGATTGGAGAATAGATTTTTGGATAATTGATCGGCAAGCACCTCGGGCCGGCACCAGGTTTTTTCTTCTCCCATTCCTCTCCCCTCCCTCCCCCCCCCCCTCCCTCCAGGAGAGGAAAGATTAGAGGTAGAAGGTATCAAGTTACAGAGCGCCCAAGCGTTCATCATCACCTCCTCCTTTTTCTCTCTTCTTTCCTTTTTCCCCTTCCCTTTCTCTCTCCCATACAGATTGAAAGATGTTGTAGAGGATAGAAAGATGAGAAGCTCCATTTCTTCCTTTTTCTCCTTCCCCCCCCTCCCATAAAAGAACCGAATGAGACAGACACAGGTCGATGGCCGGTCGCCAACTCTTTTTTTTTTCTTTTCCTCCTTCCTCCCTCCCCCCTCTCCTGAAGGGCGGAGGAACGGATTAGTACGGAGCAGATGAGATTAGATGAAACAGACCCAGGGCCAAGCCCCTCTTCCTTCTTTCTTCCCCCCCCCTCTTTCTCGGAAATGGCGCGGAAGGGAGGCTCTCGCCCCGCGCGGGTCGGCCGTCGAAAGCTTTTTTCCCTCTTTCCCTTCTTCCCAAGCAAAAGCGCAAAGAGGGAATAGTGCGATTTGCATGGGCGGGCGCGCGGACATTCTGCATTGCCCCCTTTCCCCCCCCTCCTCCTTCCCAAATAGGGCACTTGGCCGATAGCGAGGCAGGGCCTTTTTTTTTCTTTCTTCTTTCCGGGAAGGCGGGCGTGGACGGCGGCTCACCGGCCTCTCCTTCCTTTTTTCTTTTCCCTTCTCCTTTCTTTTCTCCAGAGGGAACGAGCAAGGATAGGACCACGCCAGCATAAGCCGCGGATCTTCCTCTTCCCTCTCTTCCCCCCCCCCCTTTCCCCCCCCCTTTTTTTCCTCTAGGTTCGACACCGGCCAGGCCGCACCGACGACAAGACCACGTTCCCGGTCTGATTCGGTGCCCTCCCCTCCTCTCCCCCTTTCTCCCTTCCCGAAGGCGAAATCAACACCAGAAACAGAATGACTCCGGTCCCTCCCTTTTTTCCCCCCCTTCCCCCTTTTTTCTTTTGCGAGAGAACGCCATGGGACTCAGCGGCAAACTTCGCGATGCGGCGTGCG
>Ga0179593_1375197_pt1 | contig 10650 bp, 18 predicted proteins | sample CZODoug2_1_08_16_FD_185931 | JGI IMG/M metagenome (GOLD analysis project Ga0179593, IMG submission 185931) | Vadose zone soil fungal communities from Angelo Coast Range Reserve, California, USA - CZODoug2_1_08_16fungal (PacBio error correction) | ecosystem: Environmental > Terrestrial > Soil >... | reverse complement strand
CCCCTTGCAGGTTGTCCGATCCCCCATATCACCGAATCCCTGTCTTTTTGCCCCTCCTTTACACCACTTCCTTGATCCCGCGATGAATTGAAATCGAGTATACGTTTTTTTTCCCCTTCCCCCTTTTCAAGCGTTCCTCCTCCCCGATTCCCCAGTAATACAGTCCGAGTGGAGCGTCTTCTTCGTGGCCCCCCCACGTCTGTTGTTTATTTTACCCCCTATCTCCGACAGTTTGATTTTCCCCTCCCTAAAACAAAGGTTTTGAGGAGTGTTCCCCCCCTTCCTCAATTGTCACCTCTCTTCCCTTCTTTTTCCCCCCAGTCTGTGCTCTACCAACTGTCTTCCCATGGGTCGTTTTCCACTTTTCTTACTTGACCCTGCGTCCCTCTTGTCCTCCTTTTCCCCTTAGTGCCTCCCTTTCCCCTTCAACAGGCGTTTTTCTTTTTCGTCCGAAATTCTGCTCTTTCAGAATCGGTCCGCTGCACGCCCCTTCTGCCCTTTCGATACTCTTTTTTCCTTTCCTGGTTGCTTGAACCTGCGTCTAAACAGGTTTGGCCCCCTGCCTGTTTTGTTGTTTCCCCCCCCGTGGCCGAGGTTTTCCTTGCAGAACCCCTCTTCCTTTCCTCTGAAACCTCCTGGCCCCGTTCCCGCCTTGAACAAGCGGTAATTTGCCCCACACAACATTAGACCCTGAAAGATGCGTTACTTGTCCTCTTATCACCCCCAAACCAATAGACTTCTTCCTTTTCTTTTCTTTTTTTTTTTTTTTTTTTTTCGCAACCGTGGGTGCAACCCCCTCTCGTTTTTCGGAGAGTAGCCTCTCCCTTTCCAGCTGGCTATGTTTGATCAGTAAGGTTTTCTCCCCACCCAAAATGACCCTTCCCTTTTTCCATTCTTTCTTCCTAATGGTTATCGAACGGTATTTTCCTCCCCCTTCTAAGAAAACTCTTGTCCACACCTACTCGTTTTGTGTGGTCCAAGTCAAGGCTCCTTCCCTCTCCCACAGCCCTTTTTTTTTTCTTGAGTACGCCCGACATCTCTCTCTCCTCCGGGATTCCCCCCTGTTGTAGTTGGGTTGGCTTTTTTTCTCTTTTTTCACACTCTTATCCCACTTTATTGAGTTGTGCGGATTTTTGATTGTCAAAAGCCCTTTTTCCCCCCGCAATCACCCTCTATGGTTAGGATTGACCCAAGGATTCATTGTTGTGTCTTAGCCCCGTCGGTAAGCTCCTCCTCTTTTTCTCCCCCCCCCCCCTCTAGTTTCGCTGACACCCCTACCATTTGAGGAGGGGTTGTCTCCCTTTCGTCCTTTTTTCTTTGCCTACCCTGGAGGATTTGGTTAGCGTGGCAATTCACTCCTCTGGTTGTCCGCTTGCTTTGTTGTGCTCTCTTTTTCTTGTGTTTCTGGTTTTTTTCCCCTAACGGAAATTTTTTTCCCTTTCCTCCCTCCTAGACGTTCCTTGTTTTTCCTCTTTGCAATAACACTGCTTATGGGTGGCGCACATTTTCCCCCCCCCCCCAGTCAACTCCAAAGTGAGATCTGCATTCCCTATGATACTGTTGTCTTTACAGTAGGTTATCCCTGCGCTTCATTCTTCTTCAGATCTTTCCTGTTATGACTGACCTCTCTTGCCCTTTCTTGGATCCAGGTTCTTTCTCATATGGCACGACTCCCCTTTTTTGGATTCGTTCCCCCAAACTGGGGTAGCGAGTCTCTTCCCTCCTTTTGGCTGGGTTTTTTGTTTTCTGTATGTCCAAGCGTCACCGTTTGCGGGGGGACCGCCCCTCCTTGTTGCCTCTTTTACCGACTCTTTCCCATAGGGTTTTTTTTTCCCTTGTCTTGACCTGTTAGGGCTACCCCTAGTTTTTGAGACGATGGAGCTTTTTTCTTCTTTTTCACTAGTACTTTTCTCCCCTCTCTTCTTCCCCCTTAATTGTAATCCGCCTTGTGTCAGCAAGGTTGATCATGTGAGGCTCGGACCACCTCTTGCAGGGCCCCTTTGTTCCGTGTAAGCCTGTTTATGTCCCCTTGTATAAGTTCCGTCTTTTTGTCGCCCTTCACGAGGCCTGGGGTCGTGAATTCCATTGCCTCCCTGTGCCCCCTTTTACAATATAATCCCTGTCTGGCTTTTCGTGCCTGGCTGTTGGGTGGCCTCCCTAGTCTTCCACTTCCTTCTCTTTTTTCCCTGGAGGTCCCCCCCCCCTCCCCCATGTTTCTTGGGAGAGGTCCCTGGCTCTCATGTCATTTTCTGTTCCATGGGTGGCCATTTTTTTCAATTGAACTCTTTCTTCCTTCTTCCGTGCCTTTCTCTTTCCGCTGAGCGGACTGCCACTCGGTCATCGGTCCCGTGCCTGTTTTTCTCCCTGAAACTGCCTTTTATACGGCCCTTGTCACTTTGAAGTTGGACCCCCCCCCGCTTATATTATCTTTGTCCTTCAGTTTAAAAGTTGGTCAGGGTGACCCAGTGTTTTGTTTCCATGTTCCGTGCTTGTTAGTTTTTTGGGTGGGGTGATGTGTAGTTTCTTTTTTGGGTTTTGATTGGTTCATTTGGCCCCCTGAATCACGCACCTTCTTGGTTTGGCGTTTTCTACCTTTTTGAACTTTCCTTTCCCTTTATAGCCTTTTGGCCACATGAAATTAAGGGGGATGTGTGTCCCTTCTTTCTTCATTTGTCCCCTTTTTATGTTTTTTTCTTCTTTAGTCCGCTTGGTTTTAAAATCCACGAGGTTATGCGCCCTTACCCTACTTTTTTTTTATTTCCCCCCCCCTTCCACCCAGTGGCCCATGTCATAATACTTCAGGACAGGTTTCCTTTTTCCTCTCCCTTCCCCATGCTACCTTCTCTTTCGTCCTTCTCCTTTCTTACCTGTGTGATGTCCGCGCGTGCTGCGCTATCTGTTCCCCCCTGTTTGTTTCTGAATGACAAAGGAGTTGTTTCTTTTATATTTTTCCTTTTTGAGATGAATCCCTTCTCTGTAAACAGTGCGAACAACCACTTTTTCCTTTTTGTAGTTTTTCTTTTCCTCCGCCGCGTCCTGCAACCCGGGGGCCTACTCGCCTGTGGCTCTTTGTCTCTTCCCACCCCTATTTCTTCCTACCTGGACTTTCCCTCTATTTTCCCCCCCCAGTCTGGCAACAATTTTACGAGCCCACAACCCTCCTTTTTTCCTCGTTCGGTACCCTCTCCTTTCCCCCTTTGTGGTATGAGCCTGATTAGGCTCACCCCAATGCCTCTGGAAGTTCCGGCTCGTGTGCCCTTTTCTACATTTTTTTCCAACCGACAACCCCTCCTTTTCGTTCGCGCTTCCCTTTTTGGGCCCCGTTTAGGCCCGTTTTTCCAGGTCTTGGGCGACGTGATTTAGCCCCTTTACCCCCTTTTTCCCATTTCCTTTTCCTTTTTTCTGACTCTATCGTGTGCGGGTTTTTTCAAAAGGCCCTTTCTTCCTTCCCCAAAGATTCTTTTCCTTTTTTTCAGGCACGTTTTTCCTGGAAGCCCCGAGAGTCCGTCCTCTTTCCCGGCCCGTCTTAAAGTCAATTTAGAAGTTTTTCTACCCTCCCCTTTCGTATTACCCCCCCCCTTTACATGGAAAATTGGCCACCCCCCCCTTCCCCCTTCTTAGATAATTGTGGTAAACTCCCCCTCCGCTGTAGTTTTGCTTACTCCCAATCTTCCCATTTCTAGTCTCTTTTAGAGAGTATTCCCCTACACTTCCCTTTTTCACGTTTCCTCGTTTCCCCTTCCTCCCTATTTATCTTGTGCTTGTTGGGCTTGGCGGAGAACTTCTTCACTTGCCCCCGTCCGTTGCCTCCTTTTAGACATTCTGGACTTCTCTCCCGGGTTCACGCTTGGATTGCGGCACGGGCCTTTTCTTGCTCTTTTGTCCGTTTTTTTCCTTTTTTTTTTTTTTTTTTTATTGATGCTTCCCGTTTTGTTGCATCGCTTACCCCTGAACCTTGTGCTGACAAGCTCGTATGCTCCCGCGCTCCCGTGAACCCGAGACACAGGCATCCCCTTCCTTCTCCTCGCTCTCAATACCCCTCCTCCCCCTTTTGCTTTTGCACGCGAGCTTGGATTTTGATGACGTATTCGCGGCCACCAAGAGTTTTTTCTTCTTTTCCAAAACTACTTCCTCCTTTTGCTTTGCTCACCGCAAAACTTCTTTTTCACCCCAAGACCCCAGTCCATTTTTTCTTGATGGACTACAGTTTGTCCTTAGTCTCACAATGGTAGTTGTGACCTTTCATGTCCCCCCTTCGTTCCAAGACGTTTAACAGTTTGTTTTTTTTTTTTCCCTAAGAGTCTCTCCCTTCTTCCAATCTTTTAAACCAGTTACATCTAGTAGCCGATTTCTTACCGTCTGCTCCCCCGACCCCCGTTCTTCGTGACTGCCTCTTCACTTGCGTTTGCCTTGCCCATTGCAGTTCATACTGGTCCCATTTTTAACTTGCTTTTTTTTCCGCCCTTTTTGGTGAAACAGGAGGTCCCTCTCCTTTCTTTGTGTCACAATGCTCTTCTTTCCCCCCCTCTAACACTTTCAACACCACCTGCAGCGGGCGGCCCCTTACCGTTTTTCTTTGCCCTTTTTCCTATCTTTCCCCCCACCCTACCGGGGTTAGTCCATTTTCTCTTTTTTTCCCAAACCCATCCGCCTTCTTTCTTTCCCTCCGCCTCGCTATCCTAGATGTCTTTTTCTGGTACTTTGCCCCGACACCCCCCAACCTTCCCATTTTTTGGTCCCTCTTCTTGGTGGAGGAGTTATTTCCCCCCCTTTTTTTCTTGAAATTTATTTTTCCCCCCCCCCCTAGTGCACCTCCCACCACCCATCCTCCCTTTGGCCGACGGGTCAGCCCCCCTCCTCACCCAGGTGCTTGTGACCCTCTTGGATGAGCATCTCTTCTTTTCTTTTTGTTGTTGTTCTTTTCCTTTTCTTTTTTCCCTCCGAGTGGGTACCCATCTAGGTTAGGTCTGGGTTTTATGGACTTGCAACACCAAGTAGGTTCTTTTGGTCGTCGTTTTGCCCCCTCCCCTTCCAGTCCACCGACCACTAATACAACTCCCTATGGTTATTGCATCTTTCCCCCCGGACGTCCTTCCTTTTTTTTTTTTTTTTTCTTGAGCCGTGCCTCCATTAGGTCGCATCTATCGCTGTAACCCTCTGCTGATGGGTTTTTTGGCAAGACTTTTTCTTGACCATTTTTCTCCCATTTGGAGCTGTGTGGGGTTCTCTTTTCCTCAAACTTTTTTTTTTTTTTTTTTTTTTTAAAGCACTCTCCCGCGGGTTTTTTTGCTGGATGTATTTCGTGGTGAGTCTTCGGGTTCTTCCTTGACTTGATTTTGATTTGAAGTTCAGACCCTCTCTTCACTTTTTTTTAAGTAATGAAAGGTTGCACCCCTTCTCAAACGTCGTGACAAACACCCCCACCACCCCCTCACAAACCACCCCCCCCCCAACCCAACCCCCCCAACGAAACCCCCACCGCACAACCCCCCCCAACAAAACCACCCCAACACACCAACCCCGCCCCGCCCCCCACAAAAACAAACAAACACCAAAACCTCAACACACCACCCCCAACCCCCAAACCACCCCCCCCAAACAAAACCCCCACACCCACCCCCCCCCCCCCACCCCCCCCCCCACCCCCCCCCCCCCCCCCCCCCCCCCCCCCACCCCCTTTTCCCCCCCCCCCCCCCCCCCCCCCCCCCCCCCCCCCCCCCCCCCACAAAACCCCAACCCCCCCCCCCCCCCCCCAACCCCCCCCCCCCACCCCCCCCCCCCCCCCCCCCCCCCCCCCCCACCAACACCCCCCACCCCCCCCCAACCCCCAAATAACCCCCTTTTCTTCCTCTTTAACGTGTCCTTTCCCCTTTCACCGGAAAGACTCCATAGTTCCTTCGGCTGGGGTTGTCTTTTTCCTCTTTCGTGAAGACCCGGCGGTCTTTCTCCATTTTCCATTTTTAGGAGGGATGAACCGGATTCATTCTTCCTTTTCTGTTTCCTCTTCCATTTTTTCCGATCTTGCACGTTCTTTGACGTCGTACGCACACTGGTTTAGTTCTCCATCATCTTGACCCTTTGGTCTTTTTCCTCTTTTAGGTGATTCCCCCCTTCCCTTTCTGAGCTGGGTTTCTTTCCTCCCTCTTTGGTGGTACCCGACGTTCTCTGCTCGCGTTTCCGTCCTTTCTTCTTTATCTTTTCTGAGAGATTTTCTCTTTTTATCTCTTTTTCCTTTTCTTCATTATTGCTTCCTTCTTTCATCATCAATTGGACAAGAAAGGTCCTCTTTTTGCCGATTTCTTTCTGATGGGCCCTCTTCCCCCCTTTCGCAGGGTTCCTCTTCCTTTCCCCATTCCCGGTCCATCATTGTCTAGTTTTTAATCCCTCTGATGTTTCTTTTTTTCCCCGTTCAGCCGGATTAGATGACACCCAAATGTCCCCCCCCTTCACCGTGATCCTAGTTTTTTCCCCTTTTTTCTTTCAAATGGTGTAGTTGTATGGAGATACGTATTCCACTCTTGCGTAGTGCTGTCTTATTGAGGTCCTTCCCCCTCCCCTGAGTTTCTATGGAGCAGTCCCCTTTTACTTCCCATGTTACATGGGGTGGGTTCCATGGGGGTGTGCGGTGCAGAACTAGCAAGTTCTTATTGATTCCCTCCTTGTCAATTTTTCCCTTCCTGAGCGGATCTCCTCCCTAGTTGTTAGTTCCAGGTACGTCCTGTCAACCCTATCACATACACCTGAATCTGGCGCTTCCGTAACGGGGCGTTTGCCCCCCACACAGCCTTTTCCTCTCTTGAGTACCGTGCCCCACCCTTTCTGTTTCCACATCCCCTTTTTCAAACGGAAGGCTTTTTTCTCTTTTCCCCCCAAAAGGGGGTCCTTCGTTCCTCCATTTTTTTTGAGTCATAACGAGTCCGTGGAACATCTTTCTTTTTCTTTTCTCTTTCCTCCGGCACTTCCCTTGGTTTGGTTCCAGTTTTCCTTTTTTGTAAACTCCACTTGAGGCGGGGGTATTCCTCCCCTTTTCTTCCCCATAAACTTTTTATTTTTCCTTCGTCCCTAGGAAGGGCCATTCTTCGCTAAATGAACCGGCTTTGCTATTCTTTCGCTTCCATTTTTTTGTTCTTCCCTGGTGCTAATTTCTTCTTTTGCTCTTAGGTTCCATGTTGGGGTTGAGTCAAGTTTGACACCCCCCGTCCTCTTTCTCCTAGTCTTACCTTTGTTGTTGTGAGGGCGCTCAACACTCCACTTGGTGTGCCCACAAGTTGGGAACCTCCTTTTTTCTTCTCTGACTTCATTTCTCTTATGCCGTCTTCCCTCCTTTCCTCCGTGTTGCAAGAATCGAAGTGAGAATTGCGTTTCTTTATCCCTCCTCCTTTCATAATTTTTATTTTCTTAGTCCCCCAATTCTATTTAAGGTATTCAACTGTTCCACTTTAGTTCCCCCCCCCAACGAGCACCCTTTTTACCACCCTTTCACTTGACTTAGGACTCACATACCCCCTTTCTTTCCTCTTCAAGGCGCTGTTAATCTCCCCCTTTTCAACGACACACCTAATGTTCGTCGATTCTAGCCCACTGTTGGTTGGTAGGATTTATATCTCCCCTTTCCTTTTTTTTTCAAATGTTCTCGTGAGTTTTCTCCCCCCTTTTCAAGTTTACTGACTCCCCTATATAGTAGCTGTGTTTTCCCTTCCAAGTTTCCCCTCTCGTGCCCCCTTCAGTGTAAGTCCTGTTTGTTTTCCTGAAGTCTTCCCGCAACTTTCGTTGGGTCCTTTCTTTCCCCCCTTTCCCCAGGAATTTTTGCTTATCCTCCAAATCGGATCACCATTGGCACAGGCCACCCCATGGCACCTGCTGAATTCCCCCTCGGGTCCCCCACTATAAAAAGACAAGCCAGGTTGTCGTTTTTTCGGCAATCCTCCTGGCTTTGGATAAGTACGTGTGATCTCCCACCACATCTAGTCCCAGTTCCCTCCCACTGGTTTCCCCATCATGAGTTTTTTGTGCCCTTTTTGAAAATTTGATGTCCCCCCTTCTTTTCTACTCACCCAGGTACTGCTTAAAGGACTGGCCGGAAGTCCTTTTTTGTGCATCCTCCCTTCTGTTTCCCCCCTTCCGGCCGAGTTTGTCCGGCCCATTGCCACTCTTCCTTTCCTTTTCCTTTTCCTTTTCCAACTTCTTTGTGACAAGAGTTCCCTGAAGAACATCCTTTCTTCCAGCCCTTTCCCCCCCTCTCCCACGCTGGACGATAGACCGTCACAGGGCTAGAACTATTGGCCGATTATATCATCGGCGGAAACCCATTTCTTTTCTTTTCGAACGCGGTTCAGTTTTAAAACGTCCAAAAGTGATCTTTTTCCCCCCCTCTAATGGGGATTCACCCGTTTTACGACGTAACAGTTGAAGGCTTGAACTTGCCAAGCCTTCCCGCAGGGCCCCTTCCCTTCTTTCTTCTCGTGCTCCTAACCCAGGAGAATTTTTATCCCTCCTTTCTCCCCCCTCTTGCCAGTGCAGTATTTCGTGCCGTTCTCTTCATTTTTCTTTTGCCTTTTCCTCGTTTTTTCAATTTTCTCCCACGCCTTTTTTGATTGACAAATGACTGCTGAATACCCCCTTTTGTCTTTTTGGTAAACTTTACGCCCGTCCAGGAGTGCACCCGTCGCTAAAACGCTCTCCCCCCCACCCCTCCCGCGGTGACCATTCAAGATTTTGTTAATGGGAGCTTCCCCTTCCCCACAAACTATCTTCACTGGGCACGTACTGTTTTTTCCCCCCCCCAACCCCCTAAGGATTCTTTTTCTTTAGACAGTTCTCTGAGACATTATCTTTTTCATTTTATTTATTGTTCTCTCCCCATCCACATTGACACGTTCAACATTTACTTCTGGGTCCATGGGAGTTTTGGGGTATTTTTATTGATTTTTTTTCCTTTTTTTGACTCCTTCCTTAACCTTGGTTGTGTGGTCCCTATTTTTCTCTTTTTTACCCCTTCACACCAGTGCCTCTCACCTTTTTTTTTCCCCCGTCGGTTACGCCGACAGTCTCTCTTTTCCTGTTCGTGTGAGATAGTGTCTGGCTAATTGCCCGCTTTTTTTCACCATCCACTTTTTTTTGAGGTTTTTTTTTTTTTCATCGGACCTTTTTCCCAGATAGGATGTTGTGATTCTTTTTTTTCTTTCCCCCCACCTCCCCGTCCCCAACCTCCTCCCCTATTTTTTAATTTTTGGCCCCCCGTTCACGTCTCCTTTCTGGTGTGTGTTTTTCTCCTGGTTAAAGAGCCCGACTCCTTTTTTTTTTTTTTTTTTTTTTTTTTTTTTTTTTTTTTTTTTTTTTGGTGCCTATATAGTCTCGAATCTTGCTTGCTTGGGTTGGCAATCCCTGTTCTTCCCCCCAGTGTCACAAGAGGATATTTGGGTGGTAGATTTTTTTCCCATTGAACTTCATTTCTTTTCCCCTTCTGAGGTTTTTTGCTATTGTAGCGTCGGGGTTCCCCTTCACGGTCGTTGTCTTCCCTTTTAGACAGCTGTTTCTTTGGTTTAGTCACTCTCTCCATGTCAAACATTGCTTTTGATGCGTTCTTTTCTTCCCATGGCACTTCCCCTTTTTCCCTCTTTTTTTCCCGAGGCCGCACTTATTCTTTACTCGTTACTAGTAGTAATGGCCTCTCTTTTCTTACTGAATAGAGTTCTGTTTTAGTGAGGGAGACCTTCTTCATCTCTTTTCTTTCGCTGTCTTCTTTGGTTTTCCTTTCCCTGATTCTTCCGTCCCATTGTTAGCCTTTCGGAGATTCCCTTTTGTCTGAGTCTCCTTCTTTTCCACCTTTCTTTCGTGGGGTTACGCCCATTTTGGGCTTAGTCCAAAGCCGTCACCTGAGAGGGGGAGTAATCCGCCCTCTCTTTTGTTTGACCTTCCTCATCGTCCATAGTTTAACCTTTTTCCTTCTGTTTACGGGATTTTTCAGAGATTGAGTTGTTAAGATTTTCCCTTCCCTTCTTTTCATCGTTTTTCGCGTCTTCCTCACTGGACGCCAGGTCATCGTTTTTCCTCCCCTGATCTGATGTTTTTCCAATCTCTTCCCTTTTCCCAAGTGCCTTTAAGTTTTTTGACCACCATTCTTTTAGCGGTTGAGAATTCCGCCTGCATTTTTGCCGTTCACTAAGTTCGCCGTTTGCCCCCCTGTGCATGAACACAATATAATCTTCGCCCGTGTTCCCCCTTGTAGGGACTTTCCCTATTAGCGTGGAAGATCTTAGATGAGCCGACGGGTCCTCTTCTTCTTCCTTTCCCCGGTCTTTTTTCTTTCTTATTTTCTGGTTGATATATCATGTTGGGGGGCCATGTTCTGGTGGTGCCCATGGTGTTCAGAACTTTTTCCATGTTGTTCTTCTCTTTCCCCTCCTTCCTTCCCAGGTCTTCCTTTCTTTTTTCTTTCTAGGAAGCAATTTTGTCCGGTCCTTCTCCCGGCACTTTCTTTTCTTCGTCATTCACGGGGTTCGTTGACACAGTATTCCTCTAGGTCTTCCAGTTCAATCAACACTTTCTTTTCATTAAAGTTGAAAATGGTACCTTCTTGCTTAGCCCTCTTTTCCCACCCTTGGGGCTAGACGTTATCACATTCGGGTTTGCTCCCGTTTGGTAATACAT
>Ga0179593_1336470_pt1 | contig 10650 bp, 11 predicted proteins | sample CZODoug2_1_08_16_FD_185931 | JGI IMG/M metagenome (GOLD analysis project Ga0179593, IMG submission 185931) | Vadose zone soil fungal communities from Angelo Coast Range Reserve, California, USA - CZODoug2_1_08_16fungal (PacBio error correction) | ecosystem: Environmental > Terrestrial > Soil >... | reverse complement strand
CTATCTTTTCCCCCAGGCTGACGGAACCCCCTTCTGCCGATACCCCCTGATTTCTTTCCTCTTTTTTTTTTGCAAGTACGTTTCCCCTCTAAGATCGCTCTATCAGTACTGGTCAAGGCAGTGCGGGTGCATAAAGACAGCTGGAGCTTTCACCAAATGGGCTCCATGCTGACCTGGTTCGGAGGGGTAGTCCGGCCATGACGAGGGTTTAAACATGGGGGGGTTGATCTCAGCCCTATGTTCTCGGGTGAAGCCACGCACCATCCCCCTTTCTTTACGTTGACCTGGTTCGTTTTCGCGTCCGCTATAGCAGAAAACGCTACGGACTTTCAGACCTCTCTGTTCCTTTCCTACTACTTTGGCCTTTCCCCCTTGTGTGTGTGTTTCAACTCTTCTTTCCCTGGTAATAGGATTACGACCCGGAAGGATATGATGTTACCTTCTGATTTCCGTTTTTCTACGTGATCCACCCCTCTAACCTGTCCTTTTCGAAGCGGGTTTTGGGTTTTTCCGTCGCTATTAAGAGATGGCCTCTTGTTCCTCCTTTTGTTATTTTTTTCTCTCCTCCGACGTTTCGAGTGCATTTTCTGTCCCAGTAGGACCCCTGTCCTGTCTCAGCGGATTCGGGATCGTTTTGTTGTAAGAGGGAATAGCTGCTTGCTGCTGTTTCCCTTTTTCGCTCTTTGCAGACCCTTCGAACGGAGGCCTTAGGGCCCTCAAATCCGGCTTCCGGTCTCATGTTTTCCTACGCAGAGGCTGCACATGGACGACAGTTGCAGGATCTTTTACTATCAAGATCCGGCTCAGTTACAGTCGCTACTTTTGAACCTGGGACCACGAGCGGTCGCGCTCTTGTAGGCTCATTGAGATTCCCCCCTTCCCTACTTTTTTCTTTTCCTTCCCAAAGGGCGCAGCCCTCGGTTAGCTCCAAGGGATGATCGTTTTTCTTGCGAGTTCAACACCTATTCTCATATCCCCGATACGTCAGGAATACCTTTTCCGGCCCTTTCCGACGACCCTGGTTCTACCCCCCCCCTCCGTGCCTTGATCTCAGACATGTTGCGGCCCCTTTCCGTTCGGAAATGTATCTCGTGCACCCCCTCTCTTCGCTACCAATTTTTTGTTGGTTCCAGATCTCGCACGGTGAGTCACTGCGATCGGAGCCCTTGTTAGCCCACGTTCTTTTAGCTATGCTGTTTTGTTCTCCCCTTCCCCCAACGCGATCTGTTTCATTTGTGTGGCACTCCTTCTTCCAAAGTAGGTTCCATCGGGGGAAGTCTCCAGTTGGGAAACCCCATCCTCTGACCCCTTACCCCCCCAAGCCGTCACATTCATCTAAAGCGAGGCCCCCTCCTCGAGGAGTCATGGTCCTTCATCCTCCCGGATACAGTATAATTGTGCGCACTCCAGGTTTTTCCTGCGTCGCGGCACCCCCCTTCCCTCCAACCACCCACCTTTTTTGGACATTTTTCTTGGGTTAGGTTCATTTTTCCCAGATTGTGTCTGATCGTCTTACGCCGGTGCGGGAATCAATGGATGATTGAGACCCCCCTGTTCCCCTCCCGGTGACGCCCTCCGAACGAAATTCCCCCTTTCTTTTCGTAACCTTTCAAATGCACCAGTTTGTTGATTACCATTTCACCAGCGTTCCGCGTTTCAGTCTCCTTCGCTAGGTAACCGTGTTCTCCCAGCCACCCTTTATTTTTTTTTTTGACTTTCCCTTTTTCCCGTGTATAATCAACTTACGATCATCCTATCCACTGCTGAAATGTCCCTCCCTGTCAAGTGCAGTGCCCTCCGCGTCGCACCTTCCCCCCCAGCCCCCCCCCAGTCGCCCTCCCCTGCTCAATCTGGCAATGATCGTCCTGAGAGCCGCCCTCCTCTCTTCTCGCCGACAAGACGATTGCAGTTCGGCCCTCTTCGAAACTCGCCGCTGAGTCAACGACCTTTCTCCGTTCCTCGACAAGTTTTTCCCGATCTACTTCCTGCCTGCGGAATTCTTGCCGCATGATTGATGAAGTTTCCCCAAGCGTCTCCGCCCCCCCCCCCATGGCTCCTTCGACTCCCCCCTTCCCCTCATTCCGATCGCCTGGCCCCCTAACTATAGTGTGGGCCACATGTCAGGATTCCTCGAGGGACCGACCCTGTCGACCGATGGTTGGAAAACCCTCTTTTCTCCACCCTTCTATCGCGTTTGTTGAGTAGGTCAGGTTCTCCTCTTGCAAGGATATTATCGCCTTACGAACTTCCTCTTCAAAGCTATCATCAGAGCCATCAGTTCGGTCCTCCGAACTTACGAATAGTGTGGTCTTCGCTCTTCTGCTGTTGAAATCCTTTGATGGAATTCTCCCTTTCCCCCGAATTTTTTCGCGAGCTTCAATATAGGCTCAAGAATCGAGCACACTCTCCGAACCGCCGCGTATTTTCTATCCCTCCTGATATTTTTGGCGTTGGATTTCTGAGAGCCGATGCGATGTTGTCAGTTTCTTGTTGTTACTTTTCCCCTAAAGAGTCACGATTTTTCGTGGTTAAATTAGGTGATCTTTCGGTAGGAGCTCCACTTTCTCTTTAGTACTGCCCCCCCAATCTTGGAGAATGATTGTTTTGGGAGTTTTTCTTCTTTCCCTTTCTTTTTTCCTCTCGCGCGGCGGGTGATTTGCTTTCGGCCTTTCTCCCTCCGGGAGACTTGCTTCCTCCTGCTGAACATCTCAGGCCTCCCCCCCCCTAAACTTCCCCGCCACCCCCTTGAGATAATTAGTCCCCCTTTGCCCCCTTCCCCGAGGATCGCCTAAATCGATCGTTAGGGTCGCGGTCCCTTGCACGGCCGTTTGAATCTCACACGTCTATGGCACGGTTTTCGGCTGCCCCCAGTTGCAGTTTGAATATCCGCGGACGACCTTTTGGCTCCCTTACCTAAAACGGAAGGATGAGCTCCTGTCCGCCTTGCTGCCTTTTCGGTGATTATACCCTACGTTTTTTCATCCTCTTGTCTATCGAACGAGCTCCCCCTGATCGGACGCTTTCTGTCCTTTCAAGGCTTTTGACTGGGTTTCCCTCAAGTGAGAATCGTAGTTCCTTTTCCTCTCGCCGGGCTGTGGGTTTTTGGCCAGTCCCCCCCTTCGAGATCATTTCTCGAGCTGATGGCTCTTGCCGCAGATCAGCCCCTCCCCTTTCCGAGCATCTATATCATAACCATCCTTTTTTTTTTTTTTTTTGAGAGTCCTGATGCCTTTAACTTTCCTCCTCTTGCGGCATAGTCAACCCACTAGGCAAAGGCGCTCATTTCCCTCCCTTGTTCTTTTCCCCACGCTCCGTCTTCTACCCTCCCTATGAGCAACTTGTTACCCCCCACCAGTATGCGAGTTTTTGAGCCGTGAATGTCCTCCTCCTTAGGCACGATAAGCTCTGCTCTCGCCGAGGACCAGTGCACAACTTCTGTAGGATAGAATATCATCCGGTTTGTGGGTTTCTGTTTGCTTCCCAAACCCATGATCAGTAACCTCCCTACGGATACACCCCCGATCCATAGAAGTCTAATCTGACCTTCCGACAAGGACGTGTCTGGCTCTCCGAGATTAATCTTAAACGCTCGACCTAGTATGGACTTCCATGGTTTCGATGATATCGACGAAGTTTTTTTCCAGGGTCGGGGAGACGTTCCCCCTCCCTTTCAGGTGACCTCTTCCCCTTCTGAAAGTCAGCGACCCACCCCTCCCCCCAATCCCGACCGCCTCTATCGGCAAAACGCCATGGGGAGAACGACCCCCCTTTTAGCCCAACATCTCCCCCCACCGTTGTCTCTTCCCCCCCTAGACACTGAGACAAATGCGATGGAGTACCCATCTTCAAGCCGTTTGATGAATCACGATGTTCTTCACACGGAGACAGACCCCCATCTTTTTACACACACATCATCTACTCCATTTTCCCCGCTTCGGTCGGCAGTTGCTAGATATCCGACGATTGAAGATAGAGACCATTTTTTTCCTCTGCCCGGCAATCTTTACCTTATTCAGAGACCCACACCTAGTGTGTATAGTCCGAATATGGCGTTTTGCTTGATTCGGTTCTGTTTTCCTTACTCATGAAAGAACTTGTCACGATACTCAACCATGCTTTTCATATAATGTCACCCTTTTTCCTTCAACACTTCTACAGGGTCGACACAGAATCGAAGCTAATCGGAAAATGTCCCTTTGTTTCCCCCTTGGCCCCCAACTTGCTAGCTTTTCTCTGTTCCAGGATTCTCACTTAGGGTGAGTGAGGAGCCGTACAGACAGCTGGAAATATTTATCCTATCAGATTCCGGAGCGGCGTCGAAAGATTTCCCCTTCCCCAGCTAGAACGTTTTCTCCCTTCCTTCGCTGAGTTCTGTCCTCGCGACTGTCCAAATCCTGAGATGTTCCCCTCATAGGCCCCCCCCCCGCAGCGTTCTCGAGATTCCGTGCCAGCCGCTGTTGGAGTGTCTGTTTTGCAATTTTTTTGCGCTTCCATTGAGGCTGCTCCTTCTCGTATTTCCCTCGTATCTTGAACTTCTTAGCAAGAACTGGTTCCCCTCCTGGATCAACCCTTTGTGCCGGCGCACGGCGTCACCCGCGCTTCCGTAATAAGGATTTTTACAGTCTCTTTGAAAGAGTTCCCGCATGTTCCCTTAATCAAATGAGCTGGTGATTTGAACCGTGACCCGACACTATTCTGGGCCTTTTTCTTTTCGGGGCTTGGCCCCCGCGCCGCCATTAGTTTTCTCGAGCCCTGGTTCTCCCCGTCCAGAGCAATGGCTCCCAAATGGACATGACCGACACCATCCTGTCCCCCTTTACAAGAATCATGCGTGGGTGTCTGTGCACGCTCCCTGGCCTCCGTCTTGAATTTTTTGTAGTTGATGGTGACCAATAACAAGCCGTATCGTGATGTTGGAATAGTCGTCACGCTTCGCAGCCTTTCTAATTTTTCCTTTTTAGGTTGTTTCTTCGCTATGTTCGGAGCGTCTTTCCCTCGAGATCTCTTAAAAGCAAGTCCACCCAAGACCATTTTTATGGTTTGAAGATCCACCATCCAGCCACCTGGCGCAGCAGGATCGCTCTCTTTCATTCCCCCCCGAGCTTCTTCTTTTATTTACAAGACCCAGCGAATGGTTCTTGTCATTGCTTTGTTCCGTAAACCAGCCAGCGGTCTCCGATATAAGAAAAGGTCTATATCGGATGGCCGTGGCGTTCAGACATTGTCGGACCATGTTAATGAGCCAAATCGGCTCCTCTAGGTGTAGGCCCCCCCGACGAAAGACAGCCCTTCTTCGCTCGCCCTTTTTTCCCTTTTCGGTCTCTCTCCCCCTCCTTCAGATCCCCCACGATGGTCGCCGATGAAGTGAAAGAAGGATTAGCACTTCCGTGGTCAGTTTCTCGTTCTTTCTCTTCAGGTACCCGAGCCAGATTTTTAAGCCCGGCGACAAATTTTGCTGACATTTCCTCCCCCTCGAAACCCCCGTTTTCCATGCGTACGCTCCGTAGAGTCCCCGCATGCGTTTAGTTTCTCTATCTCCGACGTCCGCACCCCCCAGCCGCCCCTCGGCCACACCACCTTTCTCTAAAAAATACCGCTTTTCCCTATCCCAGCCATGCGTTGACCTCCTTCGCTTTTCCTTTTCAGGGAGGGGTTAGTACCCACATAACCCGCCCGCCCTGTCGCCCCGATACGCAAAACCCCCCGTACAAAGCGATAAAAGGACTCGTAAATTCGGTGGAGAAGCACCTCCCCCCCCCCGAGCATCGCGCGAACCGGCAGGATTAGGTCCGTTATTCTCGGATTGAGTCCGTTGAGGATTTTCGTTTATACCACACCCACCACACCGCCAGGATCTTCTGCTGAAACCGAGCTGTCCTTTCCCCCCCACCCAAGTTTCCGGTGATATATGTCGTGACTACGACGAACACCAGGTTCTCAAATTCGGCGAGGTGACCCGTGTGATGGTGTTCCCGTTAAAAGATACCAAAGATATGATTTTTTTTCACCCCCCCGCCCCATGGCCCGCTGCGAGTAATCCCCTTCCCCTTCGTGAAGAAGTAACACAGCGATTTGCCCTCTCCAGTAGAGTTTCTTTACCCACCCTTCTGGCCTCCGCGTTCTTTTCCATAGACGAATGACCTGGATTTGAACGCTCCGAGATCCAGGTATTTGGCTATGGTCGCAGTAATATATCGGATCGTAAATACTCATTTCTCCCCCGGTTTGTTGTTTGATATCGAGTTTGGTGACCCGCCCCGCCTCTCTGGCCGAGGAGAACCCCTAGCGCGACCCGTTCGGTTTTCATTTCGCGGCAAGTCCCGGGGTAAATCCCGTCCAACAGATCGTCCTATCTGCCTGAAATTACCTATGGGGGGGTGGACGCTTGCACACCGGTCTTTCCCCCGGTCCTTTTCGGGCCCCGGATTATCGTCCCGGAAAGGCGCGGGGAAGGAAATGATTGTTTTCTCCGAGAGGCCTGTATAGGTGTCCCTTCCCGAACCAGAAAGCCGTTCAATCCCTTCTGACCCTTTGTTTTTCGAAATGGGTTAGGCTACAGACACACATGATAGGCCATCAGCCCCGCGGTTTTTTTTCCTACTAGGGATTTTTTTTTGTTTTGTGGGGTTCTACAAATCGACAAAACTCTTAGTCCCACCTTAGAGGAAGAGGTCGGATCCTTTCCTTTCTGCTGATTTGATTTCTTTGTTCTCGTGCTCCCCTAGTAGCCGGCCTTGACACGCTTTTTTCCTTGTTTGCCAGTAGATTATGTGCGTTCTTGTCGTGCCCCCCTACGGTGTTTATGTGTTTTGACCCCTCCCCATTTCCATGCTCTGTGCACCTGCGTCCGGATTACGGCGCTTTCTGTCTTGTATTCTGGTAATCTCCCCGGTTGGGTTCTATTTACCTTCGCTTTCGGTTAGTTTCTCTTCCTCGAAATCGCCTCCCCTGGCTCGATTTGATTTTACGAAATTCGACTTCGCGTAGCTTCCTGGTTTTTGTTCGCTTTTTCCCCTTCAAATGCCGCCGCTTTTTGCCCCGGCTTCCTTCTGCCGTGTGACCGGGCGCCCTCTTTTTTTTCTTTCCCCTCATGCTTCAAAAGTGGACCTTCCCCCCGCCATTAGTGTCGGTTCATCGGGAGCCCGACGTTGTTCATTACCCCCCTTTTCGCCTAACGAAGCCCGGTTCAGAACAGATTTCCGGTTCGCGCAGCCTTTGCGGTGATGGGTAGCCTCACCCCTTCTTGCATAATTGTGGACTCATTTCGTTTATTCCATGGAGACATGGGCTTCAGCCACGCGATCACCCTGTGTCTCCTTTATCGGCGGACTTCTGTTCCTGACTCCTTCCAAATATTCACAGTACCCCCCATTCGCGGTTTTTTTATCGCACTGCTCGTTTCCAGCTCTTGGATCCTTTCTTGGTGCCCCCGAGTTCGCCCCCGGCTGTTGTTATCTTCCCACCCACCTCGATCATTTGTGTGCTTACCCATCCCTCTTCTCTTTGCCATCGGTCAGTCCGGGCGGTCCTCCTTCAGTCCGGGGCCAACTCGCCATACCCGTCCCTAACTTCTGGCGACTCGACTCCCTCTCTTCCCCCACAGCTAAATCGTTTATGGTACTCCTCCGCTAGTTAAAAACGGACGCCCCTTCTTTTTCCCTTCTTTTTCCACCTTTTCTACCACCAAAGTCTGAATTCTGTGACCTCTTCCTGGGAGGGTTTTGTCGTTCTTTTGGTATTTGCCAGATCTCTTTTCTTCTCATTTTTTTTCCCTCAGTGTCTTTTTTTAAGCTCTTTTAAGCCCCTCTAGGCATTAAGAAGAACACGAGAACTTCCCGATGACAGTCACGGTCCCCCCATCTTCCGGTTCTTTTCCTTCCCTGCTTTTAAAATTTCCTCACTCCTTTCATAGATCCTTTTTGATAGAGTACGATCTAGTGACAATGTCGGTACGCCCCCCAAGTAGGTAGTAATCGGTCTTAAGTCTTTCTCCCCTTTGGATCCAAGTCACTCGCTGGCTCCATGATGGGCCTAAAGCGCAGGGTGCAGTCACAAGACATTGCTGGATGGCGCAGCAAAAATGAAAACCCAAAGAGACCCCCCCCTCCCCAAAAATGCACGGCTATCTCATCCTCTCTCCTTTCTTATATGACGCCTTCTTGAGCCGATCCCGGATTTGAAGTAGTCCCTGCCGCAACTCAGCCTCTCCAGTCCTTCTCTCTTCCCCCCAAGAAAAGATTATTCAGGCAGTGTCCGATGGCCCTTCTTTTCTTGGGCCCTTTGTTCAAGGGACATTAGTCTTTTTTTGGCCCCCACCCGGCGCTCTTCCCTAATTGATCCCCGAATTTGGAAAGCGCAAGCAGGCCGGTGTGTTAACTCTCTTTTTGAATTTTTTGGGAAGGTGAAACATCAGGGACCTTACTGGACTATGATGTCAACGACCCCCCCCCCCTTTCCTCCCCCGCTGTGGTGACCCTGATATTTCCTATCGCGCTTGTGCGGTAGACTCGAGGCGTCTCGCAGCTTTTTCGAGCATGATGAACTTTTCGACAGAGCATCAGTCTTCCCCCCCTCTTTCCGTCAAGCCCTTTTTCGTCCCCCTCCCCGGCGTTGGTCAATACGGATGGCTCTCAAGTCCCGTTCGAGAGGCAATCTGGACAGAATAGTTCCCGCTGGCCCCCCCCCCAAGAGTTCTCCAGCGCTCTCCGCGAAGGCGATGATTGGAGACGGCTTCTTTCCCTCTACGCTCTAGGTTTGACACTTCTTTCGGGTCCCCGGCTGACCTCTCAGCGTGCTCAATTCCGCGATTGGTCGTGCTCTCTTTTTCCGATTTTATTCGTGCCATTGATTCGCTCAGGTTTTTCCTCTTCTTAGAGTTGCAATCTTGCTGATTCGCGGTTTTTCTTTCTCAGTCTAACTGCGATCTTCTTTTTCCCCTATGACCACTCCTCCCCCTCCCCCTTCGCCCCCATCTGACATAGCCCCTAGCAACAGGGACCAGTACCTGGAAGTGAGCGTTACATTTAAGATCCTCCCCCCCCCGAGTTCTCCCCGGTAGCACGAATCTTTTCATTCTCTTCCCTTCGTGTTACAATATTTTCGTTTTCATCGGGATGAAGTTTGAATAGGCCGCGACTATCTATTTCCTCCCGAATCAACTCATGACCTTCTTAGAATGCAGACCCCCTTTTTCTGCCCGGTGAATCTCCAAGATGTTGCATCAGAGAGATTCATACGAGCTGTCTACCTCCTTTCTGGTGCGATCCCCTTCTATAAGGACGGGGTGGTTTTCTCCCTCCCTTTTTTTGCAGGGACGTGGTCCCCCTCCCGTCGCGGTTTGGTTAAAGCCAAGGAATTTCCAGGACGATATTCTCCTTTTCCCTTTGGTCGCCTCACCTAGATCCTCGCATATCTATATTCCTCCCTTCCCTACGTTTTTTTTTCGAGCTGCCTCTTCCCTCCGCATGATTGCAGTCCACCCGCCCTCCTGTCCGTATTCTTTCTTCACTCCCCCCCTTTGGGGTTCTTCCCACAGACCTATCTCTACACGTGCAGATGGCACTTCGTTCGACAAACTCCTTCCCTCTTCTTGAGCCGACTACTTCTTCCCCCTTCCCTTCTGCCCGTCCGATTTCAGCAAATCTTTTATCTGCTTGATGACCCCCCTCCTTGCTAAAGGAAGCCGGAGCCTTGATTTTTCTTCCCTTCAGCGGTTGAGGGTCTTTCCACACACCCCTGTTCTTTCTCGTCTTAAACACTCAGTCCTTCTCATGACCCTTCCGTCAGACTGGTCTACGAGCGGATGAAGACCGGCGTGATGGAGATTGAACCCCATCTGGCTTCCTCCCTCTCATTCTAGGGGGGAATTTTTTTTTTTTCTTTTGATCTTAGTCCTCTTTTTTTCGCGTCCCTGGGAGGCCTTTTCCCTCTTTTGTCAGGGAAAGCTTCGCCAGGCCAGTTTCCAATGACGAGAAAGAATTTAAACCTCCTCCTCCTCGAGATGCCCCCCCCTCAAATGACTCCTATGCCCTACCCCGTCTAGCTTTTCCTTTTCCCCTCCGTTTCTGACGAACATCCCGCGTCCGACGACCAACTTCGACGGCCTGATCCTTTTGAAATGGGCCGCCGTTCTCTTTTTTTCTCCCCTGAGGTAGCCCCCCTGCGCTGACAAATTCCTCTGTCTTTCCTGACCCCCCCCGAAACCCATTCCCCTTCCCCTCTCCCTCGATTCGTTCTGCCCCGACTTGTTTGTCTCTTCTCTCGTCCCGATCTTGCTCATTTCTCACTTTTAGTCCTGCCAGGTCTTCTGAAAAAGTACTTTTTTCCTCACCACACTTTCCCGTGCTAGGCCTCCCGCTGATTTCTCTTTTGAAGATCTTTTCGGTCTCATAGATCCTGATACTCACCCTAGAGCTAATGGGAGAAGGCCTGGGTCCCCCCCCCCCATCGTCCTCGATAACATGCCGTACTCTTTCCCTCTATTTTTTCCGCCCAACCTTTTATGATGGTACGCGTCGTTTCTCCTTAATGTTTTTCCCTCCCTTCTTCCTCTACCTTTTTCTGAGCCCTTGGACTTTGCGGCACCTAATCCGCATCTTCCCCTCCATTCTCCCCTCGTTCTTTGCGATAGAAGTGTTTTTTCTTTTTCCC
>Ga0179593_1267679_pt1 | contig 10650 bp, 11 predicted proteins | sample CZODoug2_1_08_16_FD_185931 | JGI IMG/M metagenome (GOLD analysis project Ga0179593, IMG submission 185931) | Vadose zone soil fungal communities from Angelo Coast Range Reserve, California, USA - CZODoug2_1_08_16fungal (PacBio error correction) | ecosystem: Environmental > Terrestrial > Soil >... | reverse complement strand
AGACCCCCCCCATTTTGAGGCCACCGGCTCAGCGTCTCACATTCTCCATTTTTTTTCCCCACTCTTGCTTCGACCGGTTCGTTGTGACTCCGTCTCTAGTTTTTCCTGTTCGCCTGCTGCAGCTGTCCTCTAGACCCCTGAGTGTCGGCAGGATTTGATCTTAACCCCTTCTTACATTCGCAAAGGCTTTCTCAACCCCGTTACCAAATCGGTCTTAAGACCGTTTTTGGTCCCCTTGCACTGCCCCCTCGCTTTATGTGGCTAGGAGAGATTTTGGTCTTACCTTTGACATTTCCCCCCCCATGTTCCACCAGTTATCATTGACCTAGATGGAACGGGTTAACGTTTCCAGCAGAAGGACCATAGGAAGACGGCCCGCCATGAACTCATCTGCTCACTTCCCCCACGAAATTTCTTCCTGAGTTTCGGAGACCGAAAAAAGAGGGAGCTATTTGTGCTCCGTCTGCGGCTTCGAGCCCTTTCTAAATTCTCTTATGTGAGTGCGCAATTTATCTCTTTTCCCCCCATGACCTCGGAATTCTTGATGGTTACTCCTGTATGACTATGTCGGCAAACTAAATTTTTTCTGTTTTAAACGAGGATGTGCGTTCCCTTTGCCATTTCTTAGCCCCAATACTATAGGTTTTCAAGAGTTTCTTCCTGTGCGATTTCGGTTTAAGTTATATTTTCGACCTACGGTTGAGCCTCCCCACACCAACCGTTGCGATTAGCAGAAACCCCGCTTTCCTCCCTCTCACCCCGCTTTTTCCCCTAAATATCTTCTCACCCCCGACCACATCGCCCCAGTTTGCGTCTCCGCCGATTTGCTTCCTCCCCGTCTGGGGTAGCGTTGACAAAGAGGAATAATCTTTTTTTCCCGCGAGAGTGGGTCCCTCCCCCCCCTAAGTGACAAATTTGCTCCCTTCTCGGGCAACATTCTAGATGGTTTCTGATTTCTGCTTGTGGACGAGAAGCAAGTCCCATTTCCGAGGGGAAGATACGATGCAGACTCATCAATTCCCCCTCCGCCTCCCCGGCAGCGAATGTTCCCTTTTCGTCATGTCTGTTCGAGCTCACAAGAACTCCAGGGGAAATTGTACCTTTTATGTTGTGGACCGACCCTCCCCCCCCCCTCCGCGGCTCGTTTTCTATAATTTTTAGGACTGTTTCCCCAAAGGGATGTCGTTAACCCCCCCGTCGAACGAAGTTGACTAAACACCACTGACCGGTTTTCTTCATTCTTCTTCCCTGAGTTTTTCCCAGGCGGTCGTAATCCAAGTGCTAGCACCGATGTACCGAAACCTGAAGGGATTTTTTTTACATCTCAGCGAGTTCCAAGTTTTCTTTCCCCCCGCCCCATTTCCGCATCTCCGTGTGGGAAGTGTCCCCTCTTTATCCTTCTCACCCTTGTTTTATAGATAAGACGTGAGGTTGCGTCTCCCCTAGGAATTCTTCGCGTCTTTTCGCAACCCCAAAAAATGCTTTCCGCTCTGCCCCTATGGCCACTAATCGTCAACGCAGACGAAACTGACCGCGACTGTTTCTCTTCTGCGTGGGACTTCAAGATCTGACCCATGATGTGATCTTTTTCGTCGCTCTCCTGATTGTGATCTTTTCGTTGTTTTTTTTTGTAGAGCGATACCCCGAACCCATAAGGCTAGACTAATGATCCTCTACATAATGTCCCCAGAACTTTCGTCTCCCCTTCCTCACCCTGCCGAACCCTCCACTTGAGTTAGTTTTTCGTCTCGTGTGTTATCCTCGGAGTTCTTAGCGGCCATTTTTCTGTTTTTCTTCGCTCAGCACGAGAATCACCCCCTACTAGGCCTAGCACTCCCCCCTAGCTTATTGTAGCCGTTCGTATTTGTGTGAATTTCCTATCCCTATTCCCTGTAGATGTCCAACCAGGGGTGCGGTCCCTGCCCTATTAGGAAGATCCGTTCTCCCGACCAGTTTAGCACCCCCTTGCTTTTCTCACTCTTTGACTTTTCTTTCTTCGTCCCCGCCTAAGGAGCAATTCTTGGTTTGTCTTCTTCGATTCTTTTGCCGCCTGACTGCTTCCTCCGGCTACAGCTCCTCCTCTAAGAAGATGATGTCTTTTTCCCCCCCCCCCCCCCCCCACTTCAGTTACGAGGCGTTGACTCTCCCAACTGTCCCCCCCCTGTCGCGCACGTTTTTTAGTTTGTAATGATACATTTCCCCCCCTCCCCGATCTCCGACTTTTTCCTTTTCCTTCTTTTCCCCTTCCCTGTCCCGCATGATTTTTTTACCTCTCGGGATCCTTTTTTGCATCGTTTCGATTTCCTTTCAGTAAACTGTCTTTGCCCACTCGGGGGCACCTCTTTTCTTGCGTTCTGGCGCGTCGTCAGTCACCCCTCCCCTGGATTGCCTTATCTCGCAAACGTCGCTCGTGGTTCGGGTTATACCAGTACTCTTTCCCTGCCGGAAATTGCGTTTGAGCTTTTTCGCAAAGTCTGGTCTTCTACAGTTGATTTCCTAACATTATTTCACTTTGTAGAGCGAAAGTTGCATTATATTCTGCCCCTGGCAAGTTTTCCCCCCCCTTCAGGCACATATTTGCCTTGCCCGCAAGCTGCATCATCCTTCCCCCGCGTGAAAGGCACACATAGGTAACAGTTACCTCACCCTTTTTCTTTGGCCAGCTAAATTTTTCTCCGCCCGAATCGCTGGTGCCGATCCGCCGTAAACCAGTTTTCTCAGCCAGAGATCCAGGACTCGAAGAGAGATAATCTCGACTTTTTTTTTCCTGCGGCTCTGGGTTCTTCTTTTTTTTGGTGCTGGTTGTTGTTCCTCCCCTTCTTCTTTTGGTTGTGCTTGGGCCGTGGGCTCCTCTCGGTTTTTTTGCTCTCGTTTTTTTTTTTTTTTTTGTCCCTTCTTTCGCCTTTCTGTCCCTTTGTTTTTTTTCTTTTTTGTTGTTTGGGTCTTGTTTCTTTTTTGTCTTGTTTGTTTTTCCTCGTCTTTTTCCTGTGGTTGGGTTTTTGTTGTTTTTCTTTTTTTCCTTCTTTTTTTTTTCTTTTCTCTTGGTCCTTTGGTTTTTTTCTTCTTTTTCTTCTTTTTGTCTTTTTGCTTGCTTTGGTTTTATTTCCCCCCCCCTGGTGTGGGGTCTGTTCTCTTCTCTCTCCTTGGGTGTTGGATCTCTTTTTCCTCGTCTGTGGTTTTTTGTCTTGTGGTGGGGTTCCGTGGTTCTTTTCTTTCCTCTTTTTTTTGGGATTTGGGGGTTTTCTCTCGGTTTGTTTTTCTTGTTGTTGTGGTTCCCCCTCCACCTTTCTTTTGGTCTCCCCTGTTGTGTTCGTCTTGTTCTCTGTTGGCTCGTCTTTTTATGGTGTCGTGCGGTTGGTGTGGTGTTTTTCTGTGGTTTTTTTTGCTCTTTTTTTTTGGGGGGTGGTTTTTCATTTTTTTTTGTTGTTTGGTTCTGTCTCTTTTTCCTGGGTTTTGGGGTTGGGTGGGGTTTGTTTTTTTTTCTTGGTTAATGTTGGGTCTTTTTGGTGGAGTTGGTGTTGTGGTATGGTTTGTTTGGGTGGGTGCTGTGGCTGTGTGGTTTTTTTTTGTGTGTGGTGTTGGTTGTGTGTTGGTGGGTTCTGTTTTTGGTTGTTTGTTTTGTTTTTGTTGGGTGTTTTTTGGGTTGTGGGGGTTGTTGTGGGTGTTTTCGGTTGTGGGGTGTGTTTTCTTTTGGGGGTTGGGTGTGTTGGGTGTTTGTGTTTGTATGTTGGTCGTTTCTTGTTTGGGGGTGGTATTGTTTGGTGTCGTGCTTTGGCTGTGGGGTGTCTTTCTTTCTCTTTCGTTCGGTTTCTGTGTGTGTGTGTGTTTTCCGCTCTCCTTTTTTTCTTTCTCTCCCTTTTTGGTTTTGGTGTGGCTGGTTCTTCTTGGTCGGGTTCTGGGTTTGGTTGTCTGTTTGCCTTTGAGTTTTGTTTTTTCTGGGGTTGCCTCGTGGTCGTGTTCCTGTGTTTGGTGTCTTGTGTGGGGTTTTTTTTTCTTTTCCTCTCTCCTCTTCCGCTTTTCTCTTAGCCTGTGGTGTTGTTGTTGTGTTGTTTTTCCGGTTTGTGTTTTTTTTTTTCTGGTGTTTCCGGTTTTTTGTTCGGTGTTTTGGTTCTCCTTCTTTGGTTTTTGTGGTGTTTTTTGGTTGTTTTTCTGGTTTTTTTTCCCTCTTCCTCGGGTTTGTGTTTTTTCTGGGGTTTCTGGGTGTCTTCTTTTCTGTCTTCTTTTGTTGGTTCTGGTTGGTGGTCTTCGCCTTTTTTTTATTTTTTTTTCTTTTTGCCGGGGGTCTGGTGTTGGCTTCTGGGTGTTTGGCTGGGAGGTTTGTGGTGCGTGGTCTTTTTTTTTTTGCTTTCTTTTGGTCTCTGTTTTGGGCGTTGTGTTCGTTGCTCGTTGGGTTGTGGGGGTGTCTGGTGGTCGGGGGTTTTTCTCCCCGTTTCTGTTTTGCTCGTGGTTTTCTTTGTGTGTGTTTGGGTGTGGGTCTTTGTTGGGGTTTGGTGGGTGTTTTGGTTGGGTCTTCCTTTGTTTTTGTGTGGGTTTCTTTGTTTGTGGTTTTTGTTCTTTGTTTTGGGCTCTTGGTTTGTTGCTCTTTTTCTTGTGTTTTTTTTTTGGGGCGTCTCTCTTTGGGGTGTTTGTTTTTTCTTCTATTTGTTCCTTCTTTTTTGTGGCTTAGTTTTTGGTGTCTGTGGCGTGTTGGTTTGTTGTTGTGGGGGGGGTGGTTTTTTTTTGGTCGTTGTTTTTTTGTTGTCTGTGGTGTGGTCATTTTTGCTGGTTTTGTGTGGTTTGGGTTCGTCCGGGTTGTGGGGGGGCTTTGTTTGGCAGGGTTTTGTCTGTTTTGTGTGTGTGGTTGTTTAATGGGTGTGGGTTGGTGGTCGTGGTTCCTCTCTTCCCTTGGTGTTTGGGTGTTTTTTTTTTTTTTTTGTTTGTTTTTTTTTTTTTTTTTTTTTTTTTTTTTTTTTTTTTTTGGTGTTTTTTTTTTTTTTTTTTTTTTTCTTTTTTTCTTTTCTGTGTTTGGGTTTTTTTTTTTTTTGTGTGTGTTTTTTTTTTTCTTTTTTTTTTTTTTTTTTTTTTTTTTTTTTTTTTGTTGTTGTTTTTTTTTTTTTTTTTTTTTTTTTCTTTTTTTTTTTTTTTTTTTTTTTTTTTTTTTTTTTTATTTTTTTTTTTTTTTTTTTTTTTTCTTTTTTTTTTTTTTTTTTTTTTTTCTTTTTTTTTTTTTTTTTTTTTTTTTTTTTTTTTTTTCTGCGCTTCGTCTGACTTTCCAAAATCGCCCCCCTTGTTTTTTCGTTCTTTTTTTTCTCTCCACCCCCTGCAGTTCGTAAGTCCCCGAGGTGCCCCCGCTCAGCTCTTTCTTTCTTCGTGGATTTTTCCTTGCTGTAGTACGTTTCCCCCCATTTTTTTGAACGGAGTTTTCTACTTTTTTGTCCCCCTTGTCCCCATTGACATCTGCCTGACAACCCTCTCTCCCCTTCTCCTATCTTGTTATTCCCTCCCCCGCGTGGCGGCGCCCGATTTTTCCTTGAGCGGCTTTTCCCGTTTAATCCATTTGTTCTCTTCCCCCCGGCTGATTACGGAAAGACAAGCCGTTTGTCCCTCTCTCCTTTCTCACAGGCCACCAACTCCATCGCCCCCCTTTTTTCCATACCTGAAGTTTGAATGTCAAGCACAGAACCTTGGTCGGAATTGTGATCTTCTATTTTTCCCTCCCCTTTTTCTTCTCCCTCCAGTTTCTCTTAGATCCCCCTCGTCCGTTGAAGAGTTCGCCCTTTCCCAAGTTTTTTGACATTCCACTTCTATGAGCATGATGTTGATGACCAAGTTTTTTTGCTCTCCTCGTGGTGTCGCAGACTTTGCCTGCTGTTCCCGCTAACTCCCATGTGTCTGTTAGCGCTCAGCTTAACCCCATGATTAACTCGCGTGCCCCCAGTACACACTCTTCCCCCTCCTCCTACAAGTTAACAATTTCCCACTGCACCTCGTTATGTCGCATCTTTTTTTCGCTTCGCATCAAAGGGCAAACCACACCCCAAAGTGTGTCCCCCTTCCTTTTTCCCTCTCTTTCCCCCTTTGTGCCCTTTCCCGCTCCTCGCGGAAAAAGATTCAGAACGGCTCCCCTCCCCTCTCTTCCCCTCTCCCTTCTTAAATCCAAAGTAGTCGGGACATCCCTCCCCTAGGGGGTTTAATCTGTTCCCCCCTTCTCGCTTCTTCCATCAGGCAAATTATCTAGTCGTGCGGAATTTTCGCCACTTTCTCACCTTTCCTTGCAGGTCTTAGGCGACCATTCTGAGCGCCGAGTGTGCTGACCTACAATTTTTTCCGTTCCCTTCTGTTTCATTTCGCGGGTCCGATTGAGGACTTACGATGAGACGTGTCACCTCTTTTCCCCCCGGCCTCCTTGTAACTTCCGATCATTTCCGGTCGAATGACCAGGTCAACTCATCACCTGCTTTTCATGGCAGCCCACCTCCCAGCTTTCGAAAATCCCCGAAAATTTCCTCGTCATCCTTCTCCTTTTCTCCCTACGATCATCCCGCCCCGGGCTCTCCCTGCCCGCAGGGGGGAGTTCTCGGGCAATCTTGCCTCAATCGTTGCTTGCGCGCTTTTCCAGTCTGCAATTTTCTTTTCGGTCCCCTTATAACAGATCCTGCTTCTGTTGGACTTTCCCGGCCGGACGCTTACCCCCAGATTTGCAGTGGCTGAGATACGATTTTTAGTCTCATTTTTCCCCCCTTTTCCTCCTTTGAACAGAGAAAGCAAGTGGCTTTCCCTTTTTCTGTTTTCTCGCGTAATTGGAAATGAAGTGACGTGGGTGGTGTTCTACGAGCCTTAACCGCCGCTGTACAGTGAGTAATCATTTATGGTCCCCTTTTCTTCTCGTGCATCAAGGCAGGCTTATGACTTACCCCCCCCAGCCTTTTTAGGCTCGGAGTTCAGCGTCCTGCGGAGCCCCGTGATTCACGTTTTTTCCCCCCCTCCCCCTTAGCCGGCTCAAATTTTCCTGTTCAGGGTCCACCTTCACGGCTGGATCGTTCGAGGTCGAAACGTATTTATCGTGGCCCCACTTCAAAAGCTGCCTCTCGATCCGACGCGAGGTAATCTGCCTTGATAATTCACCCCGTATCGAGATGCTTATCCCCACCAAAGGCGCTTCCGCCTCTCACTTGAAACCCTCCTCCTATAACCCTGCCGCTACGAAAACGAAACAGCATGGAGGTTTGCTTGTTTTTCTTCTCCTTCTGGGACTTCTGATGATTGATCGCGTAGTCTCTTGCTCCTCCGCTTGATCGTTTTTTCCTAAGAATCCATTTGTGTTGTGGAGAGAGCCTTTAAAAAGAGGAGGCGAACTGTGGGTTCCTTTGTCTTTTCTTTTTCTTTTTGTGGGTTTTCACCATTTTTTTTTTCCCCGGCTTCCCTCGACCCCCATCATGTGAAGAAGACTTCTTGATTGCCATAAGTTTCTCACACGAACAGCAAGTAGGTTTCTTTTCTTCGCTGTCCTTTCTCCCCTCTCTTTTTTTTACTCTCTAATGCGAAATTTTTGCGAGGAATAAGCCTTTTTCAAACTCGTATCCCCCTCCCCTTTTCCTCGCGTCTTTGTATCCGAGAGGGGTTCATTGAGGAAAATACTTTTCTCCTTCCCTCCCCCTTTCCTCGCTTCCCCTCCCTTGGTTCTGGGAAAACAAAAACCCAAAACCTTCCGATTACGTCCATCTCTGACGGTTTTCAACGCCGTGGCGCACGCGTTGATTGCCCAGCCTTCTTCTTCCGTCTCCTCTTCCCCCTTCCTTGGGTTTAGAGAATTCATCTCGGGCAAGAAGCCGTCCCTGCCCCCTTGCCTTCTCCAGATTATAGCGAGCTTCAAATCGATTCTTTTTAGCCCACCACCCTCCCTATTTTCCCTCTTTTTTTCGAGAGTCAAGCACCCTCCCCTGCAAAATTCAATTCTTTCTGGGCCGAATGTCATGATACCTCTCAATAGATTTCCTCCTTCAATCTGTTACCTCTTCCGGCCGTCCCTTCCACATGCAGGACTTCCCAATGCCCTGTCCTAATCTCTTTCTCAATTTCCTTCAGTAAATGTTCTTGCAAATCTAGGAGGAAAGATTTTATGGAGCTTGCCCGCTCCCCTCTTTCCTTCGCCCGAGACGCAAACGGTCCTAGTTTTTGGTTCTCCAGGACCCCTCCCTGGGTGTCTCTTTGTTTACATGGTCTTCTACCATTATAGAAATTTTCTTTCAACTTCTCCCTTGTCGTCCTCTCCCTACCTGCTTTTGAACCCGGCCCTCTCCCCATTAAGGCAATTTTCAGTATTTATTGATCAGTCCTTTCCTCGGCACGGCCCCCCCCTCCTCGTAGCCTGCAGAACTCTTTTGGGCCATCTCAGCTCAGAAGAAGATACCTTTTTTTACGCATCTTCCGCACCCGCCAGTGGCCGCTGAAAAGCCCTATATCGATAATTGGAGGATGACGATAGAGTCCATGCAATGTTACTTCCAAACCTTTTCCATTTCGGTTTATTCTCCGAAAAATAATGTCCCAGTTTTTCCGCTAGTTTTTCCATTTTATGGATTTGCCTTTGTCCCTTCTGTCTTTCCCCCTTCCTTCCCGCTCCCACTCTACCCTTCTCCCCCCCCCCAATCCCTGTCGAATCCTATAAACCCCCCCCCCCCGTTTCCCCATCTGAACTTCTTTTCTCCTTTTTTTTTTGTCATGTTTGGGCCCTCAATGATGAGACCACAACCAACCCGCGCCTGCCCCCTTTTCCTCCGTTTCTGATTTCCCTTGTCATGGTCTGGTCTCGTTCCTGCTTTTTTGGCTGTCCTTTGAGTTTCCTCTTTTTTTTAGCTTTGCCATGAACGAACTTGTAAGCGGCGCCCTTCCTCCTCTTAACCTTCCCCCCCCCCACCCCGCTTCGTACCCCCACTCCTTTATTCACACCTCCGTTAAGGTATAAAGAAAAATTCATTGTCGACTCTTTCTTGTCATCATTGGCGTTTCTTATCTCTCTCTTTTTCCCTTTCTTTGGTTGGTTTTCGCCGCCAATGTCTTCAAAGGTTTCCCTTTTAATTCCCCCCCCTTTTTTTTTTCTTTCTGCCATACCCCCCTTCTTTAGGAAGGAGGGTTTTTAATGCTGAAATCTGTCTCTCCCTCTTGGTTGTTCCTGGCATCCTCTTTCCCTCTCCGCCCCCCGTCTGTAGGTAAGGAGTACGTAGCTAACAGATTACCGCTCCGTCTCCAATAAAAATATCCTCGTAGACCCAGTTTTTTTTTCCCCCAAATGGAACTCCCCCCTCTTCTTGGATTCGTCGCGATTTTTGTCTCCGGCCTGGCACCCTCCCCCCACCGTATTTAAATTTCCTCTATTGCCAACGGAGTGTGACGATTTTTTGCCGAGACGGAAAGATACTAACTTTGCGTTTGTTGATCTGCGCTTAACCTCGACTTAAACTGCATCCCGCGTTTAGTTTTTTTTTTTCCCCCCCTCCCAATCGTTTTTTCCCCTGCTCGTCTGGATCTGCATGCCGGTTCCCCTCTTCGCTCCCTCCGCTCTCGTTCTTGATTTTCGTAGCGCTTGGCCCCCGCAATTTTTCTTCCCTTTTTCTTATTCCACCAGTTTTTTCTCCTCTTCTGTTTTCCGCGATTGCTTCGCTCCCCCCCACAACTTTTCCATTCTTTTTACGTCCTCGTTTTTCTGATGAGAAATACGTCCTGCGGCCCGGGGCCAACCCAGTTCGCTGTGCGATTCCCCTGTTGCCCAAAAGTGAGATTCCTTCCTTTCCTACAAGTGTTTCTAACTTTGACCATCCGAGGACGGGCAACCGCCCATCCTTATTTGACCCTTCACCCTCCCTTTCGCTTTCCTGATTCCCTTTCTGAACCATGACCCCAAGAGTCACGTTCCGCTCTCTCGCCCCTTTGATGACGCCAGCTGTGTTCTGCTTGCCCTTCCTAATAGTGCCTCCCTCCGCTGAGTGGGTTTGTTTCGACATTTTCGATAGTAAATTTTCCCTGTGGTGCCACCCCGAGATCCGTATTTGCTGGTGACGAGCCCCCCCCCTGCCTGTCTCCAATTAACAGACTTTTCGGCGGGATCTCCTTGGAGATTTTCCCCTTTTTCAAACTTAGGAAGTGCAAACGGCGCCTTTGCAAGTTTCTCGATGTTTTTGAGCTCTCTCCACGCCCGTGGAAATTAAAGTTTTCTTTTTTGTGATCGACATCATCGGCTTTTCACGCGGTATAATAATATGGGAGGTAAGGGCTCCTTCCTTCGGGTTAGTCGCCTCTTAACGTCTCTTCCCACCGACCTTTGTAGGCTGCTTGAACGCGGTTGCTTGTCAAGAATCCTCGCCCCGGCGCCCCTTCAGGCCGGATTTCCTCCCTGATCTCCTTTTCAAGGGCCAATTCCCCTTCTTTCCTATCTGCCCGTGGACTGTAGGTCTTCCAAAGTTTCCGTATCCGTCAATACGATGCTTCGGTCCATCCGCTCTTCCTTCTCCCTAGTCTGGGAGTGATGTCTTGCTTCGCAAACACTGTGCTTTTTTAAATCTCTTCCAAAAACTCATCTCCCTGTTTACTCGACGAACTGAACGTTAGTTCTTTTCGTGTGATCCACTCTGTTTCAATTTTCAATTTTGATCTCTTCGGTCTCCATTCTCGTCT
>Ga0179593_1232731_pt1 | contig 10650 bp, 16 predicted proteins | sample CZODoug2_1_08_16_FD_185931 | JGI IMG/M metagenome (GOLD analysis project Ga0179593, IMG submission 185931) | Vadose zone soil fungal communities from Angelo Coast Range Reserve, California, USA - CZODoug2_1_08_16fungal (PacBio error correction) | ecosystem: Environmental > Terrestrial > Soil >... | reverse complement strand
TCCATCCATGTCCCCCAATTCGGCCCAAGGCAAGTTACTCTCCCCCCACGGTTTTTACTGACTTCCCCTTTCCTTCTTTTCGGTTTCTCCCAATTTTTTTTTTTTTTTTCTTCATTGTGCTTTCCTCCGTCCTGGAATGTAAGGAATTGCCCCCCATTTCCCCCTGACATCGAAAAGAAGATTGTTGATCCATGCTCCAACCTCCCTTCCCGTCCGTGCCGTTCTTGCTTTTAGTTTTTTTTTTCTTTCATAACCCCGTCCTACCCCTTGTAGTGATGATGATTTTCGGACAGAAAACTTTCTGACCGCTTACCGGTGCCTCATACTTGCTTTCTTTTACGGACTCAACCCACCTCCCAAAAGGAGCTATTTTCCCAAGAAACCCCACTTTCCACCCCCGATGTGAGTTTCCTTCCTGAATTGTGGTTTTGCACCATTGCCTTCCCTTCCCCGCCAATTTCCTGCTTTCTTCCATTTCCCCCCCTTAGTTAAGGCAAACCCCTCTTCCTCTCTTTTCCATATATTTTATTCTTTTTTTGAATCTTTGGAGACTTCTTATTTTTTGTTCTTGATTTGACCGAAACCCCGTGACCATTTCACTTGAACCGCCTTCTTTTGAGGGCTTGTAGTCCTTAAATTTAGTTCCACAAAACCCCGTGGAGAATTGTGTCGTCTTTTTCCCCTACACAGTCCTTTGCCTCTGGTTTTTTACGTTGTTTCCAAATTCTCATCGCCATTGGTTTTTTGGTTCGTCCTTTTCCTCGATTCTCGGCTCTCCCCCCTTTTCGCTTTTTTCCATCAATAATGTCCAATTAACCTTTTTTGTTTCTTTTTTAAATGTATGAAACCTGCGCCTGCCTCTTTGCGAGTTTCTGTTTCCCGACTTTTCCCCTTCGTGTCGAAGGTTTGGCCGTTTTTTCTTGTGGGATGGTTTCCATACTTTCTCTTTCCTCGCCCCCTTTTCCCTACACATTGAAACATCCCTTCCCTGGCAATTGCTTTTTTGTCTGCCCCTTGCCTTGTTTTTCGCATTTGGTCTTTTCCCCCAAAAAAGCCCCCCGCTTTCTTTCCGGTATTTCTGGTTCCCCTTTTTTTCTCCCCTTTTCCTAGGCTTCTCCCTCACACCCCCTCTTTCTTCCCCAATTTCTGGCTCTAGATTGTGCCCGTCATGTACCATCTCTTTCGATTTTTTTTTCAAAGGCGGGACGCACCCCTCCCCCTATCTGTTTTTCCCCCCCCAATACCTTTACCCCCGTCCCATCTTTCCATCAGGAGGCACCTTTCCCCTTTTTAAATTTTTTGCGTTGTACTATTCCGCTTTATAGTCATTTAAACCTTCTGGTCAGTATCCCCACACCCCCTTTTTTTTTAAGGGCTTAAAAACCTTAATTATGTTTTGCCTTTTCTTTTTGCAGCTCCCTTTGAATTTCCGTTACCCCCTTTTCTTTTTTCATCCCCCTTTGGATCGTGTGCTTTCGTAGTTCTCGCTGATGAGTTCTTGGCGTTACAAAGCCACCTTTTTGCCTTCTTTTCCGACTTCTTTTTGGCGTCCGCAGCTTCTTCGTCGCGTTGGGGGATTTACGTATTCCGGCTCGCTTCTCTTCCCAGCTGCCGAGGGCCACTTTCTTAAATATAGTTTCCCGCAACCCGAGCCCTGCACATGATTTTCTTTGACCGATATGACGGAGGCAGAGCTCTGCCCCTGTCATGGAGCTTTTGCAGGCTACCCCCCACCCCTCTTCCACCCACCTTATTAATCCTTCATGGATTTGGACTCCCCCAAATAAACAGACATTTTGACCCCCTCCTTGGCAGCCCCATCAATTTTTCCTCCCCCTTAAGCTGTTATTGCCCTCAGATTCTGTGTAGTGCCCTCCCCCAACCGCTTCCCCCCCTTTTGTGTTGACAACCAATCTGTTTTAAACCGCGAGCCGCGAATTCCTCCGGCGCATGGGGCTTCTTTGTTCATTCCCACACCCTTTTCGTTCCCTTTGCCTCTGACTTTCCCCACTTTTGCTTTTTTGGTGTGATTTCTTTCTGAGTGGACCCCCCAACTTGTTGGGCTGCTTGTTCGGAGCCTTTTGGGTTCCTCCTCCTCCCGGGAACCTTTCCCTTTCTGCTCTTCTCGGTTTCCCTTGTTCGTTTGGGGAGCGCCGTCTTGCCCTGATCGGTCAGCCTTGTTCGTAATCCCCCCCCCGACCCCCCAAAGCGGATGCCACCTTTATATTTTTCCCCCCTTTTTTTTCCTCGTCCGTTTTTTGGGGGGTTTTGAGAGATGGCTTCTCATCCCCCCCACGATTTGTCTGTGTAGTTAAGGTCACCATGCCGCCTCTTTTTTCTCTGTTCTCCCCCCCCCCCCACACTCTCGGAGGACAAACGTTCGTTTTTTTTGAAAGAGCTCAACTTTTTTTTACTTCCGTGGATGCGTTTCCCAAGGCGCAGTCCACCTCCCCCCCCTTTCCGATTTCCCCTTTTTTCCGCTTCCCCCTGTTCAAATAACACACCTTTTTTTTTATTCAAGCGCCTCAATTCGTTTTCAGGGGTTTTTTTTTTTTTTCAAAAGTTGACGTCCGACGAGAAAGTTTCCTTTGCGGGGATTGGCGCCTTTTTTTCCTCTTGTTCAAACCCTTCGTTTTTTCACCATGTGGCGTCCTTTTGCTGCGAACGATCCTGCCCTCTCCATTGTTTTTTAGGAGCGGTTTCCAATTTCCTTTCCCCCGTTTTCCTTCCCAAACAGTGCTTTCGTACTGCACAGCTGGACTGACTTTCACGTGGGTTTTTTTGGCGAGTACCCCCCGGTTGCGACCCGAATTCCCCCCACAACTTCCTCTCTCCTTTCTCTTTTTCGTCACCCCCCTCTTGCCTTGACAGTCTTCTTTTTTTATGACCACCATACCTTTTTTCCTTTCCGTTGTGAACCCCCCTTTTGATAGGCGGCGGAATGACTTTTTACATTGATCTCTTCTTCAACCTCCCCCCTCCTGATTGCGGTGTCCGCCACGTCCCCCCGAAGATCACTTGGTCCCTTTTGATTTAATTTTCCCTTTTTGTTCCCCGTTTCATCCCCGTCCCCCGACTCGTCCCGTCCCCAACGATAAGGGTTTTTAAAATCCCTTTCCTTCCCCGTAGTTTCCCCCTTTCCCCCCCCTTTCTCCTTTTTCCCTCCCCCCCACTTTGGGTTTTTTTTCTACTTCCCACCCCTTACCTGTGGTTTCAAAGTCAATTACCGCGTTTCCTTCTTTTTTCCCCCGCAAATTTCCGGTTGCTGCCTGGTGTTATCGCTTTGTCTTATTTTTAAAAAATTTTTCTTGTTCAAGCCCGTTCTCTCATCCTTTCCCTTTTCCCTTTCTCACTTTCCCCCCTTCCTTTTGTATCAACTCTTTTTTTTTCTTGGGGACTCATAGGTTGGTACAACGTGCCGGTTTCAGCCCCCGGGAACCCGGTCCCCTCCCCGAGAAAAATTTTGTTTTCTTAAGAAATGCACCCTGCGTCAATTCCCCGTGTGCCGTTTCACTTGACGTAATTGAACCTTTTTGATAGGTTCATTTTATTTTTCCTTTTGCCCTGCGTTCCTGTCAGGGACATATTTCGTTGTGGCCATCACCGTCCCTAGTTTCCCCCCCCCGACAGGGGTGCTCCCTGACTCACAGCTTCCTTCCGTTCTCTGATTCGGTCGAAGGTTTCTTTTTGACCCCTTCTTCCCCCCCGACGTCCCCCAAATTCGTTTTGGATGTGGCTTGAGAAGACCCCCCCCTGGCAACCGACCCCCGCCGACCCCCCTCATCCCCTTTTGAGCCGGTCCCTTCCCACCCCAACCAATTTTCCCCCTGAGCTCTCCCCCCCAGTCACAACCCCAAAATTCCCCCCAAGGACTTTCCTGCGACCTTCGCCTGTGTTTTTGCGCCCCACCTGCACTACCCCCGCCTCAATCATGTCTGGTCGTTTTTTTTCATTTTTCCGTCCGCAACCACCCTTTCTTTTCGTTTTTCCTTCCCCCTCCGTTTTTTTTTTTTGTCTCGAGATTTTTTGCTGTTCACGGCCCGAAGACCCTGAAATCCGATTTTTTTTGGCTTTCTTCGTCCATTCACATTTCCCCGGAAAAAACATGCGCCCGGCCGTCTCACGTCCCTTGAATTTGTGGTGTTGACTTGGACCTCTCCCTCCTTTGGATATGTGGTTTAGTCCTTTTCTGCATACGTTTTAGTGAGGTTTCTTAACTTCCGAATCCCTACATGTTAGTATGTTTTTCAGTACCCCCTACCCTTCTCGCCCCTTCCTCGCTTTGAGAGCGTTTTGTTTTTTTCTTCCTTGTTTGCGATTTGTTCTGATGGCTTTTTGGCCATATTAATTGTTTTTCCACCCACCCCCCCCCCCCCCCCCCCTTGAAATCAAACCTTTCCAAAAAAAAAAATCTCGCCCCCCAGTTTTCAAAAGTAGTTGTTGTTTTGCACTTGGTTCCCCCTTTTTCTTTTTTTTCTCCCCCATTTCTCCTCTTCGTTGGTCTCCTGTTCACGTTTCTAACATTTACCTGATGTGCTTCCCACACACCAGAGTCACCCGCGCCGAGATTTTTTTGCCGCACGTCAATGACACATCTGAGATAAATGTTTGCGGTCTCCCCCACCCCCCTGCACCCCGTATTTTTTAACAGCACCATACCACTCCCTCCCCTATCGGTGCATTCCCCTTACTGGTGCGTTTATCTTCCCGATCTTTTTTTTCCACGTCTTTTTTTTTCCCCTTTCTAAACAAAACATTGGAAGTTTTGCATTCTGAACAAAAACTTACCGGCCCCTTGGTTTCCCATCATTTTTCCTGCCAGGCTCTTTTCCTCAAACGTTGATTAGTTGCGGGAGCTTGGGCCAACTGATTTCCCATCAAATCCCTTTTGCGTTTCTTTAAGCATTCTTCTGGTGCGTGCCTTCTTTTTTCCTTTCTTCGGGCGTCTTCAGTTATTTATATTTTCTCCTTGCGTTCCTTGGTTCGCCAACCAGGGTTGCACCCAGTCCTTTTTGAGTCCCACAAATCATCTTCATGCCGAGGGTTTTCTAGGAGATTCTCCTTCCTCTTGTATTCTTTTCTGCCGGGGTTTTCAGTCCTCCCCCCACTCCGTCCTCTTCCCTTCTTGCTCTAACTCCCCACACCCAATTGCCCCCAGTCTTTTGCGCCCAGAACCCTCCGATACGGCAGTTCTTTCCCTCGTTTTTCTCTTCTGCGGCCACTGTCGTCCTTTTAAAAACCCCCCTCCTTTCCGCTAAGAGTTGCGCGTCCCTCTTTCTTCTCTGTCCCCTCTCTCTTTCCCTTTTCCAACACCCTTTCGTTTTTCTGGGGGTTTTGGAAATTGCTTTTTCCGATCCCAACTTCCATTTGACTTTTCTTAGGATTTTCCCCACTCTTGATGGCCTTCTTTTTTGTTCGGAGGACCTTTTGGTTGGGCCGTTGACCTAGCTTTTCCTTCGAGCTTCGACCTTGTGGAACCCTTTTTTTTGTTGGGGAGCCGACGTCCTCCAGATCTGCCATGCCAGTTTTAAAGTACTTGATCACCGACCCCCCCCCCACGGCGGTGTTATTGTTTTCCCACATTATTTATCCAAGTTTAGAAGAAGACCCGTTTGTTGTGGGTCTCCGCCCGAGCCGCTTTTTTACATTCCTACTTTTTGTCTTTGCGATAGTCACGGTACAAATATGGTTACGCTCCTGTTCCCGCGTGATTCCCCCCCCCAACCACCGTCTTTAGTCCCCTTCGTGACCCTCAGTCCTTTTCGTCTGGATTTTTCTTCCCCCCCAAGTTTTTTTGTGCTTTACCTCCATGTTCCCCCTCCGAGCCTGACCCAAATCAACCTTTTTTTGCCCCAACCCTCTTTCCCAAAGGACAGGCAGGTTTTTTTTCCCTTTGAAACTTACCTGAACTCAAGTTGGCGCCAATGGCTTTTTCGTGGGATTGCAGCGCTTCGCGGTTGGCCCCCCCCCACACATTAGTTCTTCACCCCAGGCGCTGTTTGGTCTCCCCCGACGGCTTTTTTTTTTTTTTTTTCTCGCGGAAGATGTCCTGCTCTGTTTAGCTTCCCCTGCGGATTTCTGCCCCCCCAGGGGAAAGGTCGGTTTTCTTTTATCCGCTTCTTTGACTTCTTCCCTCTAGTTTTGTCGATTGAACAGGGTCACCGAATTTCCCCCCCCCCAGGGAGATTCTCTCTTTTTTCTTCCTTCACCTTTTTTCCTGGCCTTTTTTTTGGAACGATGATTTTGATCAACTTAAATTACTTTTCCAAGGGACCTCTGTTTTTTCACCCAATTCTCACGCGTCACAAAGTCGCGGCCCTGCCCATCGTCCTCCTTTATCCTCCCTCAATCCCACGCTCTTTGACCGGCGCCCGATTTCGCAGTTCCCCGGTCCCCCGAGTTTTGAGCCAATTGGGGAGTGTTCCCTCAAATCAGCATTCCCATCCTTCCCTCCCTCCACGATTCCCCTGTTCTTTTCAATATTCCTTTTCCTTCCACCTTTCTTCCAAACTTAAGTTTTCTCAGTCCCCCTTTTTGTGTTTAGTTCCCATGAACTTTCGTTTTTCCCCCCTCACTCCTCTTTTTTTTTGAATAGTCACGCCACCCCTTTTACCAGTTTTTTGCCCTTTCCGATCTCTTTCTTGTCCTTTATTGTAAACCATGTTTTTTTGTCAGTGGAGCGGCACCCTTCTTCACCATGAATTTAAGGTATTTTCCCTTCCCTTCTTCATTTTAGGACATATGGTGTTGTTTGTTTCCTCCCGCATTCTTTTCCTTTTCGCCCCGTTCCTTCCTCCCTGTGAAGAGCGCAAACTTGTTGGTTCGAACCCTTTTTTTTTCCCCCACTGAGCACCCCCCCTGCACGGCACGTCCCCCCCCCCCGATTTTTCTTTTACCTTTGTTCTTCTGTTCCCTTTTATTTCAGTGGTTGAGGCGCCCCCGGCTATTTCTGCTGGTCCCCCCCACGCCCGACCCCCCCCCCAAGAGGTTTCTCAGTATTAAATCCTTCTCCCTAATCAGTCTCTACTTTTCCTGAGGTTCGGTTCTCCCATTAACAAGTTTCGTCCCCCCTTTCGTATTGACTTTATGAGAAGTTTTCCCCCACAAACTTCGGACCCTTCTACCCTTCTAGATTTCTCCCTAAGCCTGGCGCAAACCCCCACTCCCCAATTGTTTTTTTTTGGGCTTTTCCAATTCCCCCCAAAAAATCCCCTGCCTTGTTTCGACCCCTTTCTCCCCCTTGTTGCCGCCCATGGCTTGCCTACAAGCCCCAATTTTCAGGCTGGCTGGCTTCTTTGGGTTTTCCCCCCCAAAAATTTTGGTTTTGGTTCTCCTCCCCTTGTTGTGTTCTTCTGGTGTAGCCTTTTTTTTTTCTTTCAACCGCATGCGCACCCCCCTGAAAAACTGTGCCCCTGTTCACTCTCCCTGGAATGTGCTTGTATTCCTTCCCATTTTTCGGGTCACACCACAGGTTGGCCTTCACTGCCCAAGTATTTCTTTGGTGTTCCTTTTTTGACCCATCTGCTGAATTTGGTTTTTGCTTGTTGGTAGGAGTCTTTCTCAGATTTTCGCGCTGAGACCCCCACTCCGTTATTTTTCTTTTTCTCACCCTCACTCCCCCCACGAACCCTTGTTTCTTCCTTTTCCACCGTGAAAAATACTCCGAACTTCTCCCTTTTGGTCGAGTCTTTTTGTCTTTGTCTTTTTCCACCTTATGGATTTACTGTGTTTTGTTACTTGACGCCAACCATTTACCGTTTTTCCACCCTTTTGACTCAAACTTTCCCCCCCCCTTTCTGCCATGTCAATCTTCGTTGTACCCCTTTCCCCCCCCTGTCATGGTCTTTTTTTTCTCCCCCATTTTATTCCGGGTTCTGCAGGGTTTCACACAGGGCTTCGGTCTTTATGAACCCCCACCATCTTTTTTCCCTAAATTCTCTCGTCGCTTGTGACGGTCCATTGTCCCAATTTTCATTCTTTTTTGTCTAAATTTCGTTTGGTGCTGCACACTGACAACCCTCTTCGTGAAAATTAAACTTTTCCCCCCCCTCCACGTCGATCGGATGCAGCCCTTTCCCCTTTTGGACTTTTCCTTCTTCCCCGCGTCTTCTTTCACCTTATGTTCCCTCCAAAACCCCGTTCTTTTTGGACCCACCCCCTTTGGGATGGGCCCCTTTTTTTTCCCTTGGTTTGCCTTCAAGTTTTTCTCTTTCAGTAACCCCCTTTTTTGGAATCGTTTTACGTTTCTTCTTTCCTTTTGACTTAGTTCTCCTCAGAGAAAGGAACCCTTCTTTTTCCCCTATCGTCGCCACCTTTCTTCTTCTTTTCTTCTCCGTTTCACCTAATTCTTTATGGTTTTCCATTGAGGATGTTTTCCTTACTTTTTCTGTTACATCATATCTTTTCCTTTGTTTTTTTGATGATTTCAACCACTTTTAACTCCCCACGTTTTTAATTTATAAAAACCTCTTCCTTCCCCCCCCTTGGATTTTTGACTTTTGTCCCTAGAGGGGAGCGTTTTTTTTCAGCTTTGCTCCCCCCTGTTTTTCACTGTCCCCCCCACACCCACGAGCCCACACCTTCATGCTGTTTCACCTGGCCCCGTTTTTAAAATTTTTGCCTCTGGAGCGTCAGTTTTCAACTTTTCCCTCTCGGCCTCTTCGGTCTCTGGTTTTCGAGTCGCCTCCACCACCTCTGGCCTGTTGTCAACCCCCTTTGAATTTTAACCCCGTTCGAATGGGTAGGAAGAATCCCTTGTCTGTCAGATTATTATGTCATTTCAACCCTTTCTTCCTTTATGCGTTTTCTCCCCACTTTTTTGAATTTTTGGGCTAGGATCCCCCCCCCCAAACAATCTGGTATTGTTTTGAGAGAATTTTTTGGAGGAACCCCTTTTTTAACTTTTTTCCATTCTTTGTTCGCTCCCTCTCCGTTTCCTTCGCTGAGTTTGGGTGAGCTTTCCCGCTAAAATTTATCTTAAATTCCTTCTGTAACCCGCCCCCCTGTATCACCGACCCCCCCCCGCTTTGTATAAAGCAGACTCTCAGTTTCCTTTCCCGTATCGTCCAGGTGGGGGGCTGTTTTTGGGGTGTTTGTGTGTTGAGCGATGTTGGTTGACCTGTCCGACCGCTTTTTTTGGAGATGTGTCGCCCTTTTTCTGGCCCCACCCTTCTTTCCGGCTTGCATTTCCTGTTTCGCTCCCCAACACGAGTTATTCGTTTTCCCAAGTCTTTTGTGGAACCAGAGCATGGTTGCATTTGTTCTGGGTTCTGCACCCCAAGTCTTTTTGACCCCCTCCTCCCCATCCTTTTTTTCTCCGATCCTCCCCCCCCCCACACCCCAAAGTTGATCCCTCGCGATCCAGTTCCACCATTGTTGCCCACCCATGAACCTTCGGCACGGGTTTTTCACTTTCTTCCTTGGTTGCTCAGATTTTTCGTGCCCAGGGTTTCCCAACCTTTTCGGTTTACACCATTGTTTTTTTCTTTTAGACTTTTTTCTTTGCTTTTGTTCATCGAGGCACCCTCGTCCTTCCTTGCGTGTGGAAGTGTTGGCTGCGAAAACCCGCTTCCCCCTTGTCTGTCATTTTTTTTTTGCTTGCCTGTGATGATCTGTAGGGGTGGCTTTGGTCCCCCCGTGTGTTGCTCCAAGTCATGCCCCCCCAGGCGGTTTTTTATTTTCTCCCCGGGGTTTAACCCTCCTTTTGATTGAATCTTTTTTCCTGATTTGATACCCTTTCTTTTTTTTTTCTTGCCTGTTTAGTGCCCTCTTTCCCCCGGGGAATAGGATGGTTGTATCCTGACTTAGGATTTCCCCTGCAGAACCCCTCCCCACCCCCCCCTTACAACGAGCCGTGTCCCTCATCCGCATTCTTCCTAGATTGGGTTAGCATGGGCGGTGGCTGCAAACACCAAAACCCTCCGGTCCTTCCAAGAGGATGCTCAACGCCATTTTTTTTGACTTTTCCTTAATTCTAACCGTAGCGTTTTCCCAAGGGGAATTAAAGTTTTTAATAATTACCCAACTCTTGTGTTTTCTTCTCTGTCCACACTGTCAGCTTCACGCTGCACTAGTTCCAGCCCCCAACATTAAGGGTCCCTCCGACTTGCTATTGAAGAACTATTTGTCCCTTTGTTTTTCATTGTGGGTTTCCCCCCTTCTTCCTCTTTCATGTGGTTCTCATTCAGTTCGTCACCCTCTCCCTTATTGACTTCCGTGGGTCCTTGTGGTCCCCTTACCGTTTCCCATAGTGTATCTCTTTTTTTTTCCCCCCCCGTGCAGGGTCAGATTTTTGGGTACTTCCCCACAACGAGTTCCGACCTGGTTTGGCTCTTGTTTTTTGGCAAGGGTCAACAAGTTTTTTTGAGGATTTCTCCCCCCACGTCCCAAACCTGTAGCACGCACGTTTTGTGCAGTTCAATTTGACGATTGCCTTTTTTTGCCTATATGTTTTAAATTTTTCTTTTGGTCCCAGGTTGGTCCCCCCCCTTTTTTTTTTGCCTGCAGGAATCTTGTCTTAGGCCATCCCGCATCGAACGGTCAGGGGAAACCAGTGTCAAAAAGGATTCTCCCCAGTGACACCCCCCAGTGGGCCTCCTCTTTTTCCCTCACGTTTTTTTCCATTCACCCCCCCAAGACGCCCAAACTGGT
>Ga0179593_1164593_pt1 | contig 10650 bp, 16 predicted proteins | sample CZODoug2_1_08_16_FD_185931 | JGI IMG/M metagenome (GOLD analysis project Ga0179593, IMG submission 185931) | Vadose zone soil fungal communities from Angelo Coast Range Reserve, California, USA - CZODoug2_1_08_16fungal (PacBio error correction) | ecosystem: Environmental > Terrestrial > Soil >... | reverse complement strand
CACATTTTTTTTTTTTTTCGACAATTTTCTTCTGTTTTGTCTGACTGATTTTTACGCTTTTTTTTTGGTTCCGATTTTTTGTTTTTTCTTCTTGTATTGTTCATAGGACAGTTATTTTGCCGCTTTGATGTGCAGTTTTCCGGTTTTATGGATGTTTTCGGTTTCGTGATGTCTTTCTTTTTTCCTTTCGTTCTTATGAGTGGTACCACCACTTTGGCCCTTTCGTTTTGTGCCTTTTATTGGGTCCATGCTTTAGCCACGACGTTGACTTGAAATTTGAATGTTTTTTTCCGATTTCGAACCCTTCGTCGTTGTCTGATGTAGTTTTTTTTGGTAAACCCTGTCCACTTGCGTTATTTTTCGATGACTATGGTTCTTGTTTTGGTTTTTTTTTTTTTTTTTGCTTGCTTCCTGTCGCTGACCCTTTCTTTTTTTTTTTTATTACGTGTTTTTTTTTGCCGCACCCTGCGGTCACCCCTTTTTCATATTGTTTAGGTCGTTGGTGTTTTTTGTCCGTTGAACCTAGCGTGTTGTTGATCTCGCCGGTTATTTAATTGGGTTTTTCATTTTGGCGAGATACCAGTCCTGCTTTTTTTTTTGTGTGCCTTGTCCTACCATCTTCTGGTTTGATCTTAAGCTGGTTGCTGTTCATTGTTTTCTTTTTTGACTGGTCCTGATTTTTGACCTTTTCTTTGCGGATTTTTTATTATCGTGCTCCCTCGGGAATTTACGGTGTCTCTTTTGGTTTTTTTTTTTCGTTTTATGTTGTTTTGACTCTGTGGCTGTTTCGTCGTGAGATTGTAGACCTTTCACCTTTTCCTTTCCTTGGGTTTGAGGCTCGATTCGTTGTGTCTTTGGGTGTCTGTCACCCCCTCCCTCGATTTATTTTAGTTCCCTTCTTTTGCGTGCCAGTTTTGTTTTTTTTTGCAGGTGTCATTGTCGGTTTCTTGAGTTTGTGGACTTTGATTTTTGCTCGTCCATCTCCCGAGGGGTTGACCCACTGGTTTGGGCTATGCCCCTCTCTTCTTTCTCCAGTTTTTTTTTTTTTAGAGATGGCTTCAGTTTTGTGCTTTCCTCTTTTTTTTCTCAATCCTGACTTGTCCCCTGCTTTTGTCGTTTCCCTCCCCTTCAAACACTCTTTCACCCTTCCTACCCCCATTGCCCCTAACCTACTTGCCCCCGACTTGGTAACCCTGAGTTCATTCGACCCAGTCCGTTTTGCATTCAACTTACCCTCTGTCCCCCTCCTCTCACCATGTTGCCCCCATCCTATACTTACCCCACTTTGGAAAAAAGTCAATGCTGGCCGCCCCCTGGTTAAAGCCCGACCCCCCAGGTTACGTTTACAGCAATGACCTTTCATCACGTAAGTATCTCGACTCTAATTCCTCTGTTTTTAAAAAAACCCTTTGCACCCCCCCACTTCCCCCACAATGACCTCCACCCCCCATCTTTTCCTATTCGCCTCTTTTGATTCCTCCCTTTGTCCACATTTTCCTTTCTCCGTCCACAGTCCTGTTTGACCTTCCGCCTTTCACCTCCCCCCTCCGTCTCAATCTCTTTTGCGTTTTCTTTTCAACCTACACTTTCCCTGCCGTCCAACCACTTAGCCAACTTTTCCCCTCCGCTCGCCCACGCACTCTTTTTTCCTGCCAATCCCCCAAACCCTACCTCCCCCCCCACTCTTTCCTTCCTCCCAGCCTTTCCCCCAAAATGTGGTTTTGAATTCGTAATCGGCCCGTCTCGATTACCCCCCTCGAAATCCTACAGTCCCCCCTTATTCCATTTTTCTCCGGCTCGTTGTGTTTTTCCAGCCCCCCCCTGCCTGCTTCAGTCCCCCCGGCCTTGTTCTAACCATGAATTCCCCCGATTCCCCACCCCAGATTTGGCTTCCCCCCACACAAGTTCTTATAGTTGACGAATTTGATCTCACCTGCCATCGTTGGCTTCCCCCCGCCTGCCCATCCCTTAGAACTTTTTGCTTTCAGCCTTTTTTCCCCAACGTTAACATGTCCTCCTTTAACACAAGATCCCTCCCTACAAGTTTTTTTGTATTTCCCAGGCCCGCAACAACCACTTTCGCTGCCCATACGCCCTCCCTCGTTCTCTTGCTACCCCTCCTTTTTTTTACAGTAAGTCGTCTCCCCCACCCTCCCCCACAGACCCACTCACCCCCCTCTGCGTCACGACCCCCTTCCCAATTAAGTCAGAATTTTGACCCCGGCCCCCCCTACTCTGAACCAGTTTGTTATCCCGTTCCCAACCCCGGTTTTTCTCGGCTTTGGTGTTTCACCCCCACATCCCATCACCCGAGGTTCTTCCCGGCTGCCCCACCCCAACCTTCCTACTCTTACCAACCCCTTTGAGACATTTTTTCTGGCCCACAACCCTCTTCCTTCCGGTCATGCTGTACTATGCCCCCTTCACCTTGTTTTTACATGATCTCCGTTCCCACCCCTCAAGCCCCTCCGTTTCATCGGGTTGGAAAACGATGTTTTACTTCTCGACCCCAACCCTTTACCGTAGCCCCCCACAACCTTGTCTTCTCGTTCCCTGACCCCGTCCGACTCGGCTTCCCCCCTTCTTCCTCACTGCCCCCCCCCGGCTCTTTTCCCCCGTAGACTCACGCAACGGAACGTTCCCCCGTGGTATTTTTTTTGTTTCCCCTTTTCTTCCTTTTTTGTTTTACAGGTGTTGGTTTTTTCTTTACCAAGCCCAATTTTTCATCTCCTTAGCTCCCTTCCGTTTAACCCATGACTTTCGTACCGCCCATCGCCAACGGGTGTGCTTGATCAAACTTTCCCCCTCGTGCGTTTGCGAAGGGTCCCCCTTGGGCCTACCCCAAGCCCCACAAACGCCCCTCGACTCACCTGCTCCCCCCAAAACCCCCTCGTTCACCCCGTTTTTCCCGAACTGATCGCGGATGTTTTTTTGTTGAAAGTTCTGCTCCCACCCTTTCGAACTTGTCTTTGGTCCTTTGCCACCGTGCACCCCGTTTTTTCCTGTTTTTTTTTTTTCTAAGATTACGCCAACGACGTAGGAAGGTCTTCCATCACCTTTACTGTTTTTCCACTCTTTTAAGTATGCCCTATTTCCTCCTGCAATTTTTGTCGCTGGTTTTAACTCCCACCGCTCACCCTCGCCCTGAAGTCTCCTTGAGTTCTTTTTTTTCCTGCTTTGTTTTTGGACGACCTCACTCCTCACCCCGTGCCTCACCTCATCTGGAGGATCCCTTCGGGGTTTTTTTTACCCTTCCGTGCTAAGGCTTCTTTGTTTACTTGCGCGATCCCCCCGGTGTCTAACCAAGGTTTCCTCACTTAGTTTTTTTATTCGGTTGAAATAGTCTGCACCCAGAGTGTCCTCCCTGCGTCTGTTTACCCCTTTCTACCACATTTTCAACCTCTCCGGCCCGTTTTTGTAGCTTGGACCCTTTACTTCTTTGATTCCGATTTGGTTGCGTTTTTTTTTTTCCAGTATCCCTTGTTAGTCATTGGATGCTAGATCCCCCTATACCTTCAGTTATGCCATCTTTTTTCGTTCGGTTTAAATGGGAGATCTCGCGTTCCCTCCCTTCCTTTTCGGAGACCTTCCCCTGCGACCTTTCACGCCTGCCTTGTTGCCACCCACTTTTCCCAGACTTCGTTTTTTCTCCCCTTTCTCGTTACATACCAGCCCATTTAAGCCGACAGGTTGGTAATTCCCCTTTTTCCTTTACCCCCCTCAAACCGGCCCTTCCCCCTTCCATCAAAACCCCACCTCCCTTTTCGCTGCGGCTTGTCCCAAACACCACTGTATTCTCCCGCTGGGCTTTTTTCCCTCTCTTTTGTGTGCGATGTTCCAAAGTCCTCAAATATTTCGCCACGCTTCACTACCAGTCTTGTTTCCATGTTCCCCCTCTTTTTTCTGGATTTCGTTTATAGTCTCCTGCAGTTTCCTTTTTCGTATGTTCTGCTCGACTTCCTGTTGTCACGTAAGTGTTGTCTAACGTCATCCTCCTTCCCCCCCCCTGATTTTAATAACCCCTGCCTCCTTTTGCTTCTGTGTTCATCGCCAACTTCCCATGCGATTTTTACGCGCTTCACGGAGCATGGTTGTTCGTAGTCAACGGAAGTCCCCACAGTTCAAATATTTTTTCTCCCCACCCTGGTTGTTTTTTTTTATGATACTTATGGAGTTTTTGTTTTGTCCTCCCTTCTCTTGACTCCTGACACCCCAACTTTCCTCTCCCCTCAAGAGTTGAGCATTGTTAACTGTAGCGATCTTGTCCGTCGTTCTCCTCGATCGGTTGGAGGAGTGGCAACCCATGTCCGTCGTCTCTTCCCCATTTTTTAGTAGCTGTTCGGCCGTCCACTATTGCGAGTCCCAGGAATTCCCCCCCAGTTCTTTCACCCTTCCCCCCTCTTTCGCCTCTATGAACTAAACTTCGTTGCCCCCTGGGTTCTTTTTATACTGCGCCCAATATTTCCACGCGGTTCCATTCTGGACTTTTTCTCGTTACGTCTTTGTGGCGTCTGTCTTGTGACCTTTGAGGACCTGGCCCGAGCCGCCCCACATCCATGTGTCTTGAACCTGTTTCTTTCCCTCGCGTTTTATCCAATTTTTTTTTGACTGTCGGGACCAGAGACCCGCCAACCCTCGTGTCGAGTTGTTGTTGGACTGTTTGACTGGGTGGGTTTGCTTCTCCAGGAGCTTTTGACCCCTGTGTAGTCGTCTATCTCATTTTTTTGAGCCTAAACCCCGTGCCCCCCCAGAGTGATCGGAGTTTTGGTCCAAAATTTGGTTTGTGCTTGGTTTATTGAGGACAGCTCGTTCGTTTTTCCCCTCCCTTCTTTTGCTCCCTCGCTGTTTTGGACCCTTTCATTGCGTATTTTGTGCGTGCGTACCTCCCTCCTGTCGGTTATTCTGTCTCTTATCTCTGGTGTCTTCACGGACATTACCCCCCCCCAGTGTCTTTCCCAAGGTCCACCAACTTTTTCGTTTGTTCCGACTTATTTCCCTCAGCGATTCGTAGGTCCTTTGTGTTCTTCTTTCTACATGAGCGTCCTTTCTGATGTCCACTGGTCCCAACCCCGATATCTCCCTTATTTACCTTTGGTACCGTACTTGAGGCACGTTTCTCTAGGGCTGCTATTGTTCCCGTTTCATCAGTTGAGTTTTTGTCTTTGCTTGAGAGGTGTCTTTTTCTGCCACCCTGGCCCTGTTGTTTCCCTCTTATTTTGAGGTGGGGGCGTAGGGTCTATGCCCCCCATTTCTGTCCCCCCCCCCACCCGGGTTTTTCTGCCTTCACACCAGCCCTCGACGGAACACCCGTCCCTATTTTTCAATGTGTTTTTTTTATAGATGTTTTTTTCTTCTTCAGCTTTACTCCCCTCTCATTTCTGTGCCCTGGCCCGAGCGGCCCCAAACCGTTTTCCTCGGATCGATTTGCCAATCCCAACTTAAGAGGATTGGTTTGCCAGTATGTTTTTGTGCCTAAATGATTCTTTTTCGTTAATGATTATCCTTGGGTTTTTCCCTTTGTTTTTGCCTTGGTGTGGAATCCCACCCCCCCCCCCTGAACCCCCGCTTCCCTGACACAAACCTACTTTGGCTTCTCCAGTGTGACTTTTCTCTGTGTGTTTCTCTGCCTTTGTGGTTCTTTTTTTCGCGACCTTTGGTTTTTTAGTGCCGAGTTTTTTTCGTTTCGCCTTTCCCCCACTTCCTCGGACGATTTTCGGGTTATTTTCCAAGACCCTTGACGCTCTTTTTTTTAGGTGTCAGTTTTCTCCGTTCTTTTTTTCTGACGTTTTTTTCAGTTTTTTTTTATGTCAGTTTCTCTGGCGAACCGACCATTTTACTCTTTTTGTTCCATTTTCCTTCGCCACGCGCCTGGCTGTTTCTTGCGGCTATTACTTTCTTAGCTTTGGCTGAACACTCTCTTCTAACCCAGTGGTTTTTTTTTCATGTCTTGCCTTTTGCTCTTTATGGGAGATAATCCGGTATTTCACGTATTACCAGCCTCCTTTTTTTGGGAATGGCCTTTCTTCCTCTCTCTTTGCGTAGGATGACCTCTTCGTTTACCCTTGACTGTGTGAAGATCTTTTTGGTTTGGAGATTTCTTGCGACGTTTTTTTTTTTTTGTCTTTTCTTATTTCTTATTGTGCCTGAACTCGGTTATTGTGATGTGCGCAGACCCGTCGTTTTCGTCCGATGATTTTCTAACGGTTTTCGTTTTCTTCTCGTTCCTCTTTTTTTTTTGGTTTTCTGGATTTTCTGTTGTAGTGGTCCACTGCGATTATTGGGTACTCATTTGAGTCTCTTGCAGTCCGATTACACGCAGTTTTTTGGCTTCTCTCTCTTCCTTGGATGTCGTAGGTATTTTGCTTTTTTCCTCCTTGATTCACTTGTTTTTGACGTTCCTGGTTTGTTCTTGGTGGCCCTTTTCCCTGATTTCTCATTCTTCTTCGCGAGAATTGCAGAACTGTGCCCCCGCCCTGCCCGGCCTCCTTGTTTTCATTCGTCATGTAAGAATGTTTGGTTTAAGCCCCTTTTCTCTGGACTCTCTTTAGGTTTTGAGATGTATGGCGGTACCTCGACCGTGTACTTTTTTTTTTCTTTTTTTGTCGATTTCCCTATTTTGCGACTTGTCCTTTCTTGCGTCGTTTTCTTAATTTTTCTGAATTTTATCCCTTTCTTTTTGTTTGACGCGGTGAACATCTTTGCCCCTTGACTTTTTTTTTTTCTCGGATTTTAGTTTTCCTGCCCTTCCTCCGCGATTGGAGGACAAGGTTTTTATTTTTCATTGTTTGACGGCTGGGTTTGTTTTTTTATCCAGGCTAGATGTTCACACTGTGTAGATTTCCCTTAGGATTCCTGTTTTGGGTGTTTGATTGTTTCTCCTATTTTCTCGTTAGGCTTTTACGCGTTTCTCTCTCGATGACGTAGGTTGGATTATTTTTTTTTGTATTACACGAATTTTTCGCTTCTGCTCCATAATTTGAGTGTTCGACCCACTTTTTGCCTTGGTTTTTCTGCTCTTTGAGTATTTTGCGCGTTTTCGGTGTTTTGGATGCGCATCCTCCTTTTATTTTGACCGTTGCTTTTTCCCCGAATTGTTGCGAATCTCTGCGGAGGCTCTTGTTATTGATTCTTCCCCCCTTAGGGTCTGGGCGTGGTTGCGTTGTAGTTTTTGTTTTTCGTTTGTTGTAATGAAAACAATGGTGCTCAACCAACCCCCGAGATTGTTACCGGCGTTTGTTGGGTTTTCAGAGAAGCTAGTTGCCCTCATGGAGCAAACCGTAGCAAGTCACCCCACCTGCGACCTGTTTGCTCCCACCCTCCCCCTTCCCACCAACCTCCCTCCCCTTTTTTCCCCTGACTCTTTGCAAAAATTTCCTGTTGTTTTTTGTTGGGGACTTGGCAATTCTCCCCCCTATCGTCACCTACTTGATTACCCACGGTCACTGGTCTTCTTCGACCTTTCCCTATCGGCCAATTACCCAGACTCCCCCTCCCAATTTTTTCCCTTCCTCTCGTGAAGTTTTTTATCCCTCCCTCCACCGTTTTTCCATCGTGGGCCATGTTCAAACAATCATTTCTCCACCAGCTGCGAGACTTTCGCCATTCTCAGCTCGCCGACACCAATACGCCAAATCAGTTTTTTACCTGCTTCCCCCCCCCCCACCGATCCAATAGGCGTACCCTTTCTCTTTCGTTACTTATTTTTTTTGGTATATTCTTCCCCTGGTCCCATTCCCCGTCCTCTCTTTAAAACCGTCTCGCCCCAATTCTCCCTCCTCTCACCCCCTTTCCTCGCTGTGGTTTTTCGGGACCCCTCACCACCATCTTTTGACACACATTCATGTTCAAATGCTTTTTTCCCCGCCTCTTCCCTCCCACGCCCTCCCCTTCCCCCATCCAAAAAAATGATCGACCCGGCCTGCCGTGACATGGAAACTTCATGGAAACGAACGTCTTCCCAATCTTGCCTTCTCTCCCCACCTCTTCCCCCTCCTACGAGTACAGATGTTCTTTCCCCATCTCCCCACCGGGATAAGGCCCTTTTGGCAGGACCCCCCATGTCGCTTTTGATCCCAAACTGGCGGTATTTCTCATTCCAAACCACCGCTCCCGAGTTTTGCTGAAACCCCCAACCCACAGTTTTTCTTCGCTCTTTTGTTACGGTCCTGACAAGAGAACAGGCTCTGTATAAACCCAGTCGGAACACCACCCCCCTTCCCCCCCCTTTGAGTCCAATTTTCGCACTCCGTTTCAATTGTGTTGCCACCCTAAGTTCACCAAGATGGTTGGTTCAATCAAATTCAACCGGTCATTAACATGCAATCGTCTGAATAGGGGACCAGTTCGTCACCCTGCTGGCCTCTCCTGTTCTAAGTTCAGAAGGCTCACTACTACGCAGTTGTTGGTCACTCCCCCAGTCCCCCGTTCTTTGTGCCCGCCCAAGAACAATTACGCGACTTTCCCCGCCAGAGTATTGACACACTCCTTGGGCGATGGGCTGTTGCTTCTATTTCTTTTTTTATCACCTTGCAGTCTCGCTCTACCCCCGTCCGGTGATCTTCTTTCCTCGGGGGGTGCCACCATGGGATTTTCTTTAGTTGTGGTGAGCTGTTGTCCCCCAAAAGCATCCCCCGCATCCTCGGGGCGATAGATGGTATACTCCGTGGCTCCCGGCACCGCTGCCCCCCACAAGATCCCCCGCTCCCTTCACTCCTCCCCTAGCACTCCGTTGCGACCCAATCAACCTCTGGTCCGCCAAAAAACATCGTTTTCGAGTAGGTCCCTTCCGCCTCCTCCTCTCGAAGGCTACCTGGGGGTCGGTCCACGGCCTCCCTCAAACCCACGTCCAATTGCCCCTTCCGTGCGTGTTTTCTCGTTGCCTCCTTTTCGATGATTGCTTCCCTCAAATACAGCCCCTTCCCCACACCACCCTTCGTCACATGGTCGCACAGTCTTACCCTGAGGTTTTGATCTTCCCTGTCAAAGGAACATCTTTTTTGACAGACCGCAAACGGCAGGGCCTCCCACTAGAACGCGCCCCTGGGTCAAAACCGCTGGCTGGTTGCGTTGTTGTAGGCTAGGTAACGCATAAAACAATGAAAGGTGCGACCCCGTGCCCCGAAGCTTACTTCCCTTTTCCCTTCCCCTCGCCATCACATGCCCCCCTATTTCACGTAAAGAAACCCCCCCCCCCAACCTGACGTACTCGCTCACGCCACTGAGCCTCTTCAATCCCTATCCTTTGCTCCCACCAAAAGTGACCGCTTCTTTCTCAAGTCCGTAAGGGGCCATGATTTTTTCGACCATCACCCCTACAACCCCCCCCCAACCAACCCGGGGACCCCCCAATCTCACCCCTCCTCCCCCCCCTTCGCCCCAAAACTTTCGCCTTCCCCACGTGCCCCACTTTTCGAAACGTCTTTTGACCCTTTTACAACTTTTACTGTTCTTTCCACAAGTGTTTGCCCCTGCACCCCCCATGGTTCGGCTTTACCTTAAGTCCTTCAACCACTAATACTTAGGTCATCAACGATTTTGACAACCTATCCCTTTTCAGTCTCTGATTCCTCGCCCCCTTTTTTTCTCCCTCTTGTATCATGGGTCCCTTAACCCATTCCCCCCCCCCCCCCACGGAAGTTTTTCTTGCGTTTTTTGGTACTGTGTCCTGCCACCGCCTTTTTATGTGAATTTTTCAAGAAGAACCCTGCGCGTCCCCAAGAGGTCTTCTCTCTAGGCTTGTGGCCACCTGCCATCGAAGCGTTCTTTTTTCTCCCTCGAACCATTTTACTGGGCCTACTCTAGGGACGTCCTTTTTTACCACCTCAGACTTTGATGTAAATTCTGGTTCCTCATTTTTTCTCAATCAGTGATCCTGATGCATGATGACCTGGCCCTTTCACCCCCTCCCTTCTTAAGAGACGTTCTCAGAAGGTGGAACCCGCCTACGACTGTTTGACCTTTTTGATATTCATTTAGGGAACTTTGTTTTCTCGGAACTTGCTTAGATCAACCCATTCAGAAATAGTGGGGTAGTCATGGACCGTTCGCCCTCTCCCCTCATTTTCGGCCAAATTAATGTTTTCCTTCCCAGCGCTGTCCGCGTCACCCTTTCCGCGCCGGGGGTCGTCCCAAACCCATTTTAATCTGGGGGAAGTTTGCGAATATCCGAAATCCCGACGCAAACCTCCTCTTATGTCAGACTCTATTCCCCATCCCTTCCCCCTGCCCTCCAGTCATTCAAACAGAGCAAACGACTTTTTTTCGCGCACTTTTTTCTTTCCCCCCATCTTTTTTTGTGATTTCGGAGTATTAGCCACGAGTTTTAGTAACAATTTCCCTTTCAAACTTTCGTCCCCCTGATGACCGACCTTTTTTTTTCCATGGGCAAGCGTTAAGACCGTTCATTTTTCTGTTTTATCGCCGTTCTTCGTGGTTTTCTTCTTATCCTCGGCACGGCCTTTCTTTTCCCTGGTCGCCTGCCCCATCCTCCCCTGCCTCATCCTCTAGTTCCTTAAATTGCCCCCCCCCCTCGTTGTTCCTGCAGAACAATCCGCAAGTATTCCTTGAGATAACCCTGCCCCCCTCGTCCTTCCCCTTTCTCCGTTTTTTTTTTCCCTTGTTCCATACGGCCTTCAAAACCACGTCATTTCC
>Ga0179593_1499706_pt1 | contig 10651 bp, 11 predicted proteins | sample CZODoug2_1_08_16_FD_185931 | JGI IMG/M metagenome (GOLD analysis project Ga0179593, IMG submission 185931) | Vadose zone soil fungal communities from Angelo Coast Range Reserve, California, USA - CZODoug2_1_08_16fungal (PacBio error correction) | ecosystem: Environmental > Terrestrial > Soil >... | reverse complement strand
AACTTTTCCTCCTCTTCGGATGCTTTTTTCCCTGTGGGATACCTTCACGTGGCGGCCCTGGATCTTTTTTTTCGAGAATTTTTTCAAGTTCTCCGAGGTAAAGACCCCTTTCGTTTTGAGAGTTGAAGTATTCTTCCTCCCCCAAGTTCCCCCTGATTCGTTTGCACACTTACGAGAGGCGAGGACTCTTTTGTTGACTAAAGTTGGGGCCCCGGAAGGGCAGTTTTTCATTTTTAAATGAGACGCTCTTTTTTTCTTATTCGTTTGTCCGTACCTATACGAACGTTTCCATGCTTTTTAGCTTAGGCTAATCTAAGCTCGAAGGGATGCCGTTACCCGCATTTAGTTCTTCCGAAATCTTTCTCGCTATGTCTTTTTCGCGCCACGCTCCTGTTATGATTCGAGAGGCGCTTGTGTTGATTGGCTCACCCTGACCTTTTTTACCGTCGCGGCTTATTTTTGGCGTGATGACTTTCCGAATGAGTCTCTTTCGTAACTTGCCTTTTCCTCCCCCCACTTGGAGCCAGTTGCTTTCCTTTTTGTCCCAATATGACGCCACGACGCCTTCCCTCTCGAGTCTGACCCTTTAGCCCTTTCCACGTAACCTTTATGCATTGTCCTGTGATTTCATCGCTTTTCTTTGAATCTTCTGCCAGGTTCCGGTTCCCCTTTTTTTATGAATAGCTTTTTTTGTTGGCTCCGCCGATCCTTGTTTCCACTGTTCAGGCCTTCACTTTTTTTACGAGCTCTGATATGCCGTTACTACGTCGCCTGGTCCTCCTCATTTTCTTTCCTTAAGAACAGTTCTTCGGTCAGGTCTGTAAGACTAATTCTGCGTCCCTGACTTTTTGCCTGGAATCCCCCTCTTTCCTCTTCCCGATTGAGGAGGTCTCTTTGTATGAACGAAGAGGCTGATTTTTCGGTCCCTACGTTCCTTCCCATCCGCTCTCAATCCTGCGGTGGTCTTCCAAACTATGCTGTCGTTTCGCCTTTTCTGATCCTCGATGAGCCAGTCCCGGAAGCGTAACCAATCTTCCGTCCTCTCATAGCCCTCTCCTCGCCCTACTTGAGATTGCCGGAGAACTGATGTCCCCCTTGATTCGACTGACTTTTCCCCTCTGGGGCCCCCCAACAGGTATGAATCGGCTCCCTAGAGGTGTTGCCTCCCTCCATTTCAATTTAGCTTTTTTAAAATGTTTAGACCGTCCGGCTGTGACTTGCTTGCCCCCAGCGCTCTCTTGCCCCCCCAGGCATCTTCGCGATAGAGAATCAAATCGGGGATCTCCCCCTCCCCACGATAGCCTCGAAGTTTACCTTCGTGAAGTTAGAAATGGATCGATTGGAGAGTACTCTCCCCTTAGAATTACGCTGAATCCGCCGGCTGTTCCGGATTTTCGGGTTTTTGTATTGAAGAATTGCGTTTTTTTCCCGTTGTCTTCCTTGGTCTGCTCAGGCCGCGTTTTTTGGTCCTTTTTTCATAGGTCGCTCCCTTCCGTAGAGTTATCGCGTTCGCCTTTCCGAGTCTTAGTGATTACTCTAGCGACGTGTCACTGAGTTTGCCAGGTTGAAGGCGCCCCTTTTCCTGTTCTACTTCTTCCTGTTTTTTTGCGTTCCTGCCTTCTGTAAGCGCGCAATTTTTACACCACCCCCCCGGGTCCCATTGCGTTGAGCTGTTTTTTTTTACAAAGTTTCCACAGTCGCTTCCTTTCAGGTGACCTCCCCCGCTGCGTCTTGACGATGAACAACGTTGAGATACCTCCTTGCGCTTTTTTAGCGGTTTTTGTTTAGCGCTTCTGCTTGCCTGAAGGTTTCGTTTCGTCCCAGTCCGTGCTTTTCCCCTTCGGTCTTAGTTAGTGGCCGCCAGTTGCGGTTCTGCAGCGTCGAGAGTACGCCCGTTTGCAACGTCTCATCGTTCCAATGATTTTCCACCCGGTCTTTCTTTTTCCGGCGCTCATGGAATTTTCTTTCTGCGGTCATGTCTCCCTTTCGCCGATCGCGGCCACCTTTTTGAGTCGAGTTCGGCTGAGGCAGCTTTCGGTCACTTAGGGAGTTTCTAAGTTTGTTTTTTGTTATCCATTCCCCGTCTGCTCTTTGACGTTCCGCTTCCTCACCAGGCCACCGCGATCTCCAGTAGAGCTGTCTTCAGGGTTGGACTTACCCAGCATTCGAGGGGGACACCTTCCATCACCGGCCCCGCTTTTGGTTACACATGCGTGCGTTTCCCTGGACCCTGGCGACCCAGGACGCTACAAAAGCCGCTCTTTTCTTTTTTTTCAAATGACAACCTGAGCAGTCAGAGCGTTGACTTTGCTCGATGGACGTCTCTCGTAACGTTTCACGTTCCAACGTACCTTTTGATTTCCGTTTTCTCCTCTGCCGACTACCACTCCTCACGGCACCTCATTTGACACCCCCCCTCTTTAACCTTGAAATATTCCGCGCCGATACTGAAGACCAATGAATCTACCCCCCCCAATTCACTAGTAACTCTCCGAATCTGCGTTACGAGTCTTATCGATTGTCCGCCAGCGATTTGACGAGCCCCGCCTCTGAGTACAACGCGCCCCCCCCTTTTCTTCTCGTCCTACTTTCAGAAAAAGCTTCTCCCTTCTATTCAGATAACACTTCAACCTCATGACGGCTTTGGCTTCCCCAAGGTTGGTCTCCCCCCGAACGCCTCTGGACGTGAGCTTTTATGCACCTTTCCCCCCTCCGTCCTGATTTCTTTTATTTTTCGTCCAATGAGAAATTTCTGTTCGCCTCTTTCTTCCAATACGCCTCCCGACGACCTGAACCTGAAGCGCGAAAGTACCTTCTAAGATCTACTCCGAGAATTTGTCCAAGCCTTTCTCTCTTCATTACACTTCTTCCTTCCGCATCATACCTCCTTTTTGGAGTAGTACGCGCGAGAATTGACGACCGACTTTCAGCGTCCCCCCCCTTCGAAGAAGATCTTTCAAATCCGTAGGTTTAGTGTTTCCTCGATTTAGACTAGTAAATCCCTATCGAAGTTCAGGTCCCAAATTAAGACCCTTTCTGTTTTTTTCCTTGTCTCACCACCGCCAGAGACGGCGCTCGGCGGGTTTGGTATCTTCTGGCAGAGATTTGTAGATTTCTTCCCCTTCCCCCATTGTCTCCTTCCCAGATATCACCCCGGAGTTCCCCCCAAGACCCACCTTAGCGGCTCGACTGCCTTTTTTGGTTTACGTCGGAGTAGTCTAATCCGTCCTTTCATTCTCCCTTTTTTTTTTTGAGAGAGATTCTGGTTTGTCTTTCCCCTTCATGCCCCACTGTCGCTTATCTCGAGAGAGACGCCGATCGTCCGGATGTTCGGTCCCACGGTTGTCTAGACATGATACTCTGTGGTTCTGACTGTAAAGAGACCCCTCTTCGGAGAGAGATCTCTAGTGAGTAATCAGCGACCTTCTTGCCAGATAGTTTTCCTAGTCTGTGTGGTGAGACCGGGAGCAGAGTAGTCTTGGGTCCATGACGCTGTTTCTCTTTTCCCCGATCTTACGGATGCCTCCACTTACAGTGTTTTGATGATTGCGGAGTCCGTTTTCTTCGTAATCTTTCTTTTCATTCGACTCAAGCGTAGGCGCTCCATTGCGGTATCTGGCATCGCTTTCCTCAATGGATGAAGCTCTCCCCTTAGTGATGCGCGGTGGCCGAAGTGTCCTTGTCCCTTCTTCTATTTTAGATCGGTTGCGGAGTTTAGGCGTCTTGGAATTAGTGCGGGGAAGCCCTGTCGGGCATTTTTGACTACGAGCTTTTAGAGGATTTGATTTCTACCTTTTGGTGAGTACTCCGCCCCCATTTTCTCATAGGCTGGTCTAGAACTGTGGACCCCCCTATTTCTTGCCGGTTGAGCTGAGTCCGACCTTCGTTCGTTGTCTTTCTCTTTCATCGGCACTCTCTAGCTGACGTCCGAAGTTGTCTATTTTACGTCTGGAGTTGTTTTTTGCTTTCTTCTTGCCCCCCCCTCTTCTAGTATTTGGGAGTTTTGAATCTAGTGTGTAGTTGATTCTCTGTCTCTTCTTTTCTTAGTTAGAGCCGCTTTTTCTGCCGTGGTCCGTTTTTTGTGGTTTCCCTCTCCTTTCCCTTTTGGCTTGGTCCTTCGGGCCGCGCGCGAAAATTTCGTGATCGGCAGTTGTCCGCTTCTTCTCTCTTCTTTAGAGTGTCTTCATGAGCTAGAGACACGTTTCCTCCCCTTTCCCTCTTTGGCGTTTTAAGAGCTTTCTTGGTAGTCCTGGGATCCCCTCCCGGCGCCGTTCACGCCCCACCGAAGAGTGTCACCCTACGTCCTCGCCCCCCCCCCCCTTCCGTGATATCATTATCGGTCGTAGCGGGAGCCATTAATAGCTGGATAGGGACTTCTCCTTTTGGATGTTGATGAAGTTCTTTCATTTCTATGCTCTAGTACGTGACCCCTTCTCCGGCCCATCCTCTTCCTGCTGGGGGTATTTCCCCGGGTATCTCTCCTGGACAGGTTGAGTGCTCCACCGACCGTCCCCTCGTCTTTTTCTTTTTCCGACCTCTCTGCTCCTTCTTCCATGTCCTTTTTCCTTCTTTCTCGACGTACGATAAAGTTCGGACTGTCTCGTTCAAAGATTTTTTGAGGGTTCTACCTTCCTTTCTGCCCTGCGTTGCACTGGAGGGCATTTGTCACCCCCTCCATCCCTCCCTTCAGGAGGACCAGCGGACGGCTTTTCGACGCGAGATGCATTCTTCTCTGTTCCTTTTTTTCGCGAACGCTATAGCAACTCGCCCTTCTGTGAGTCCTTTTTTTGCCACGGCAAAGCCTCCCTTTTGTAGTGTTGCCTTCCCCTCTTTTCGACATTGAGTCGATTTTTAGCCACCTTCGTTTTCCAATGCGCGAGTCGATTCCTCCTCAGCCTAACCTGGCCGTAGAACCCCTAACGCGTTTCAATGCCAGGAATTTTGACCCCCCGCCCCTTAGAATTTCAACGCACGTCCTCTCTTCCCTTTCTGCCCCCCCCCAGAGCAGACCCACTATATATGCTTTAGCAGCGTTTTTTTTTTTCTCATCTCCAACCACGTTGCGAGCAGGCATCTCAACGGAACGCCATCGGTCCGTTTTTTTTCCCCGACGACATTGAGTTCAGTGCCTACGCGCCTTCCCCCCCCGGATAGGACCACGCCGTGGCGCACGCAACCTTCCTCGCCCTTAGTCGCATTTCCCCCCCTCCGATAGCCGTTTTCTTTCTATCGCGGGTCTCTTCCGTGCTCTCGCATTCGCGCTTGGAAGTAAACGAGTCCACGTGCCGTCCGGCACCATGACTGCCCCTCGCTTCCATACATGTTCCCATGCAGTTTGTGTTTTCCTTCTCCGGAGTACCTATTTGATTTAGTCCTCCCCCCCTTGGAGTTCTTCTTTGATTCTCGTAATACCTTTTCCTTTTTCTTATCCTCCTACGTCCTGACATCCTGTACCGGATAACTTTAACCTTTCTAAAGCACTTTTTCTTGTAACCCAGTGAGCCCACTTTTTGAAAGATTAAAACAGAAGTCGCCAACCCCCCCCTACGCTCTTAAATCTTTACCCAACATAAGCATTTCTAGGAAGGTCCTTCCCCCTTCCCCCTGTGTCCGCCCCCAGTTCAAGGGACTTTTGTTTTTCGAGATCGAAACAAGGTGTTTTCCTTTGTGGTGGGCGGAAGGCTTGACGCTTTTTCTTCAGTGTTGCTCTTCCTCTTGGTCATGCCCCCGTGATCATGTTCGGAGTCCGGCGGAAGCCTCCGCGGCCCCCTTTGGAGCGTTCGCAATCTTCGGCCCATCCTGAAAAGGTTAATTACCTCCCACCTAAGTTTTTTTTTGTTGGATTTTCCCTTCTCATAACCTTAACGGCATGTCCCTGCGTGGACCTCCCTTGTATGCAGGCTTGTGGGTTTTGTATGCTCTAAGGGGGGCCCCGCCCAGCGTACCTTCGTCTTTTCGACTGCATCGATGAGAAGGGCCCGCTCCGGAAGTCTTCCTCCGCTGAATTTTTACTCTCAGATTTAGATGTTCTTCCCCCCCCCGCTTCCCGCACCGCCCTTTCTTGACGTCAATAGATTTTCTAGTGGTTCCTCCACCCCAGGTGCTCCAGACTGGACGAAGAATCTGACCGTGTACCCCCGTAGTCCTCAGGCTATCTTCTAAGTAGTACAGAGTCCATTTCTTCCTCAAGTTATATGATTCGCTCAACCAGGACCTGGAAGGCAGGAAACAATTTTTTTCCTTATGTTTTCCCGATAATAAGACTCTTTTCTTGTAGTTTCCCCCCCCACCCCATTTTTGTCGATGGGGCTGATTTCTTTCCCCCCCCTTCCAAGACTCAGTCACAGCATGGTTTTTTGCGCTATTTGCCGCCCTTCCCGCCGTCCCACCTTCGTTCGAAAGGTTCAGTTTTCCCTCCCTCCCCAAATGACGCCTCCGACTTTTCTTATGGACCCTTTTTCCCCGCAGGAAATAGGGAGACGCTGCTCAGAGATAGATGCGTATACCCTCGTTAGGAAATTAGTCTCTTTTGAAGATTCTCACGATTCCTCTCCAGTTGATTCCCTTCTCCACGACAGCCCTCACCGTATGGTCCGTGCCTTTCCTTTTTCCCCCCCGTTTTCTCCTCGAACCCTTTACGATCTGCCTAATATCTCGATCCAAGAGGATTCCCGCTACTTCTGAAAGCAATAGGTTGCCCGATGTTTCTCCTCCCCCCATCTCTTCCTGCTCGATTCCTTTTTGGGCACTTGTGGCATCTACTCCCTCCCTTTTTTTAGATGAAAATCCACCATAGAAGAGAGAGCTTTACAGAGACGTTTTTTTCCTGAATTCGCTCGAAGATTTAGAGTTCCTTTTTCCCCTTGATCATGGTCATCTCGTCCGGCGGGTATTTTCTTCATCCCTTCCTCCCCTCTCCAATGATTCAGGGTGATGTTGCGTTGTCGCCAGCTTTGATCGCTTCCAGACTTTTCCTGACCCGGTGTCTCTCCCGTTCCTGAGATTTAGCTCTTTAGTCGCGCCCCCAGTATAGATTGGTCGTGTGCGCCCCAATTGTAGAATTTCCGTCTGAGCGTCGACAAGTGTTGTATCCTTCCTTCCAATTGATTCCCAATTTGTGAGTGCCGGATCGATGGTTGTTGATTCTCGGCAAGTAGCCCCCTCTACTCAAAAAGTCTTTTTCAGTTGGTTTAGGCGACTCCCAGTGCTCCACTCAGGCTCTTTTTCCAGCTTGCTTTTGGAGTTTTATTTTTTTTCACGAAGGTGTTTTCCTTTATTGTCTACGACCTAAGGCTTGACGCTCTTGGCTCGAATCAACTGGACCCTTTAACCATTGCCCGTCCCGTCCTCGGCTGATGCATCTAGAGTGGCCCGAGGCTGCACCGGAGGTCTGTTAGGCATCTTTGTTCTTCCTTCTAAACTGAGATGATCGGCCCAGTTCCCCCAGGAAATTATTTCGGTTAGTGGCAGAAGCTCAGAATTTTCTTTGCATCCCCTGCGTTTGCACCGTTTCTTCAACGCCTGCTCTGGATCCTTTCTCCTTGCGCTATGTCGATGACACTCATGCGTGCCCCTGACCACTTTCGCTCTGGTTCTTTTGGAACCTACACTTACGTCCCATACCCTTCCTGCAGGTCTTCCTCCCTAAGCCCGTCCAGCCGGTTTTCACCAAGGGCAAAGTTTTCTCTGCAGTTTTTTCCTCTCATAGTCTCCGGTGCTGGCCGGTCCAGGAGGGCAGGGGGTGCTGCGGGTCTCAACGGCTCCTGCCAGAACACTTGCAGTGACCCAAGTATCTTACCGCCTACTCTTTTTTTCTGCATCGTGAGGCTCATTTTCCTCTTCTTCTCCGGGTGGCTCGGCCTATTTAATGCCTTTCTTTTTTATGAGTCAACTCCCCCCCGGTCCCTATCTCCCTCTTTTCTTCGGTGTCTCCGATTAACCACTGAGCTGCTGAGTCCCCTGATCGAATTCTCGCTTCAACCGGATCATCCGGTTTATTGACTTTGCCCGTCCTTTGTCCCTCCTTTTTTTCTTGATAGCCGCGACTGATGTTCCAGGGTTTTACTGGGGGGCGTTTTCTACCATGCCCTCTCAGTCTGAGCATTTCATCTCTTAAGTCAGGTTCTTTCTGTCCTCTCCTTTTTTCATCTTTTGTGAACTTGGCGCTCCCCTTTGTAAGGCAGCTCCGTGGAGATTCCCTGCTCGCATTCAGAGATTCTCCCAAGTGACAATCTCCCGGGCCTTGTTTGTGCGATTGCACCCTGACATTCCTCGATTTTTTACAACAAGATTGGCAGAAGACCTCTCGTCTAGTTTTCTCTCTTCCTGTTGTAACGTGCGCCACTGGCACGCTCCGATGCATAGAGTTGTGACCTTTTTATCACAGCCGAGGCTACTTTTTCGTTTTCCTCCTCCATTGCTGGAGTACGTTCTTTTACTTCCAACAGGGTTTCCCTCCGGTGCTCCATCTTTTTTAGACTTTTCTTCCCAGACTTCCAGGGTACGTTTCCCCTTTTCCCTCCCTCTGATCTTTTCTTTTGCTGGAACATTTGAAGGAGGTTCACGTATGGTCCCCGCTCTTTCTAATTGAATACCGTGTCCTAACCCACGGTTTTTTTTCCTTAGTACCCATCCGCCGAACACTCCCTCTGCTCTTCGCAAAACGTTGCTGCCAATCCTGTTGCTCTTTTAATTTTAGCTTTCTCATTCTTTCGATCTACTTTTTTTAGAAGTCCCCCCCCTCCCCCCTGGAGTTGCAGTAGTGGCCTCACCCCTGCCCTGTTTTCACTTCCGGGCAGCCTTACCCTTCAGTAATAGACGGTTCCTTAATGCTCTACCCCCCCCCTGTCTTCCTTCTCTTTATTACATACATGCGATGAGACATCTAGAACGTCTTATGCACTTATTTGAGTTCAGGACAGTTTCTTCCCCTGACCCGCAATTCGTGCGTTCAGGGTCAGTCTTCCCCCCCTCCGGGCGAGCTTCTCCACTTCCTTCATCAAAAATCCCGTCTTCAGACTTTTATCATGAACCTGAGTGTTCACCTTTTTTCCACCTGCCCCCTCTCCTCGCGGTACACAGTCCTTCTCCAGGGAGACCTTTCTTGGCTCAGGACGCCTTCTTCATAACCCTGATGTCCTCGTTTTTTCTTTCTTGGTTCGAGCTCTCTCTCCCCAGAAGTTCCCCTTTCCCTTTTCGGTCCGCATCGACCGCACCCTGCGTCACCCTCCCTACGTTTCCCCCGGCTCCCCCGACGAAAGATCGAGCTGGCCCCCCCCCCTCAATTCTCCCTTCCCCCCTGAAGCCAAGACGAGGCCCATTAACAAAACTCAGAAGGAAAGCGCTGTCAGAGGTGTTAAAGAATTCCCTCCCGGTTTTGAGAAAGCCGTGTTTGGCCCAACTCTCTCGCTGAGCTCTCCCCGATCAAGCGCTTCCCTCAAGATTCACGCTAAAGCTCAACCGCCGTTTTTGTTCACTTTCAACCACCCACTTCGCCGAACTTTTCCTATGGACGGCTCGTGCTTCCCACGCGTCTAAATAGTCTTTTCCCGCTTTTTTTAACCTTCCCCGCATGTTTTTGTTACCGTAGATTCCCTCTAGGAATAACCTTTACCCGCTTCCGTCGAGTTTCCTGACGAGTACCCGGTCCCAACCTCTTGAAGTGTTCCCCCGACTTCCTTCAGGTGAATAGGCTCTTCACAATGTGGCTCGTCTCGTCGGAAGTCGACCACTCTCAGGAAGCCGTCATCCCCCAAGTTAGTTTTCGATCTCAGGCGTTTTAGTTTAGCCGCCTCCTGGAGAATTGAACCATCCTCACCCTCCCTTTCTAAACCCCCGCCCGCTCTAGGCTTTTGCTGCCTGCTAGCCTCCCTCTGCCGATCGAAGACTTTCCACTCCCCATACGGTGCACTTCCTCTCCTTCCTCGCCGACCCTTCTGGTCTTTCGCTTAGAGCTAACGCCCCCCGGCGTAGCTTCATACGACAGCCCAAATTCTCTCTTTTCCTCCTATGTTTTTTTTGTTTCTATTCTTCGGGCTGCCTCTGAAAGCCGTACTCGGTTTCTCTTCTCCAGCAGCAAAGTCCTATGTCGTGGCATCGATCTGGTCACCCTTTTCTCCTTGTGGATTTTACTTTTAAATACGTATCGTCCGCCTCTTTTCCCGCCCCCCTCCTCTATGCCGATCGGAGCTGCGGTGTGTTTTATCGGATCTAGTGTCTGCATTCAGAAGCGACGACCTTCCCCCTTTTGCTGCGAACCCGACCCGCCTGATGTCTTCTCTCTCTAGTAGTATCGTTGTCCTCGCGCGCCCGTCAGGTTTGCATGAGGAATCCCCTATGCCCTAGCGCCTTCCCTTTTTCAGTGCCGTACTGTCTTCTACGGTCTAGGGTTTGAGTAGCGTAGGGCTCCTTGGAATTTCGTCGGTTGGAAGTTTAGTTGTCTGTTCATTTCGGAGCTTTCTCGACCTTTATGCGTCAGCTCTCGCCTCCTTTCCCTAGAAGTTTCTGTCTGGGTCCCCTGGTCTTTCCATTTTCCTCGGTGAGAGGTCCCTTTTCTTGAGTTCGTCGCTCCTTTTATGAATTTTCAGTATCGAGCTGACGCCATCTCTCGCCCCTCTTTCGGAGGTATGGGCGTCTTCTTTTAACTGTTTTT
>Ga0179593_1498852_pt1 | contig 10651 bp, 13 predicted proteins | sample CZODoug2_1_08_16_FD_185931 | JGI IMG/M metagenome (GOLD analysis project Ga0179593, IMG submission 185931) | Vadose zone soil fungal communities from Angelo Coast Range Reserve, California, USA - CZODoug2_1_08_16fungal (PacBio error correction) | ecosystem: Environmental > Terrestrial > Soil >... | reverse complement strand
ACTTTCTTACTTGCGTTCCACCCCAAACCGCTGCAACGTGCTTCCAATGTGTTCCTCTTCCGTCCAAAACTGTTTCTTATTTCACATTGTCCCGGCGGCCCCTTTTCTCGGCCCGGACTTCAGCGTCGTTTTTTGTTGCACGGCCGTCCAAAACCACGCCGGTTTTCGCGGCGTTGAACCTCCACTACCGGAATTAGCTCCCGTCCCCCTTGCGATTTCCCCGGCGGGTCGTGGCGCTCGTTCCCCCCCCTTTGACCTCGTGGCTTTTCCTTCCCTGCGTTTTCTGCAGCCCCTTTTTTTCCTAGTTCTGGCTGCTTTTCGGCGGTATGGTTCGGTGACGCTTAAGTGTCGTGTTTTGTCTCGGTTTTTCTTTTATTGTTCGTGGGGGTTTTCAGTTCACCGTCTGCCCGTTTTTTTGACCCGCCGCCCACCCCCCGCGTTGGCCCCCCCCCTCCCCCAACGGGCCTCACTGTGAACGGGCCCATCCTGGGTCTAGTCCGTGTGCCGTGTATGTCACCTTGTCCTTTGTTTGTCTTTTAGGATGGTTTCGTTTTGCGATTTTCGTTCCTGTTGCCGTTCGAAGCGGTTCCATTCGGATTTTCCCGGCCGTTCTCCCCCTCCTTTTCTGTCTTGCAATGCGCTTTCCCCGTCAGTTTTTTTTCCTTCCAAAGCGCTGCATCCCCCCACCATCTCTCGACGTCCCGAATATGTTCAGGCTTTCTTCGACCCGTCTTTTTTTGTTACTTGGATGCACCACCAACCCCTTTTCGTTGTCCCATTGTCGCTTTTTTACTTTTTTCGCAGACGCCCATCTTTCCCTTTGCGTTTTGTCGAATGCTCCTTTAATCTCTTGTATTTTGCTTTTTTTTTCCTCCTCCATCTCCCTGGATCCCTTCCCACCCTGGTCCTGTGTTTAATTGACTGGACAACGTGGGTCCCCACCAGCGCCTCAATGCCCCGACCTTCGGCCGGTGGCCCGGTTTTTTTTTCGCGCGGCCCCACCCCCCACACTGGACTTGCTGGCCCGATCCCTGCGACGCGGGTTGATGGTAGGTAGTGCGCAATTTTTTTGTTGTTAGATTTTTGGGGAGTTCCTGCGTCGAATGCGGTCCTTCCGTTTCCCTGCCCTGGCTTCGTCTTCTTCCCCCCCCCCTAAGGTTAGGTCCCCTTATTGACAGCGGCAGCGGCTTCCTTCGGTTGTAACAACACCGCGTGCTGGCCCGTTCTCTGATCTTTTTTCCCTGCACTTTTTTCTTTTTCTTTCCCGGTGCACTTTGCGGACCACTTCTAATTATGCATTTGGGTGGCCACGCCCGTGTTGCTCCCCCCTGTAGCCTTTTGGCTAAGTACCTAGTTCCCTCGTTTGCTGTGTGTCTACAATGGGGCATAAGATGACAATACAACTTTCCTGTGGGCACATTGCGGGTTTTTTTTGCCCCCTTTCCGGGCGCGTTCGCCCCCCGGTTGCGCGCCCCCCTTTGTCGCCGCTCCAGCGGTAACTTTGTTACTGTTCGTTCCGTGCAGCCCGGTGCGGCTCAGTAAAAACGTAACATTCTGTCAGCCCTGGCGGTGGTTTGGTTTTTGCGCACGGTCCAGGTTGGGGAGTGCGTTTTTTTCCTGTCGTGCCCCCCCTCCTTTGCCCCTTGTTTGCCCCAACCGTGGCATGTGGAGGCCCCCGTTCCGCCGGCGGACGCTTCGAACTTGTTTGGTCAATCCCACCCTGAACCTTGGCCCCCACCCTCTTCTATTTTTCCTATTTTGGGCATTGTATGGGACTTGGCGTGATCGCCTCGATGTCGCTCTTACTGGGCGCTGGGGCCTCCCACCAAGAACCCTGACTCCCGTACCCTTCCCTTGCGGTTTCCTGTGCGGCGTTGTTTTTAGCTAGGGCGCAGGGCACCCTCTTAGTATTTGGGCTCGACGTTTTTTTTTCCCATTCTCTTCGATCATCTGATGGTCTCAGCGTCCCGGTTTTTTTTCCCGATAACCATTGTCGTTCTTGCTTTCGTTGGCGTTTTACTTTGCTTTGAGTCCCCATTCTTTTGGGCCCTCGATCCCTTCTGCGCATAACCGTTCCCCATAAATTTTTTTTTTCCTGTGGGGTTTACCTGCATGGTTGCAAGGGGCTTTTGATTGCGGTGCTGCCTCCCCTTTCGCCGGTTTTTCCCTTCGTCCCCCCCCCCACCCGTCCGTTTTGGGTTCTCCTTGAGTTGCCGGTCCCCGTTTTTCGCGCCATGAGCCCCCGATGGAGGGCTCTAATTTTTTTCTTTTCCTTCCCCGCCCCCTTTTTCTCGGGCTGGCGGCTGGTCGAGCACAGGTCACCCCCAGGCCTCTGGCCTATTCAGGGCGCCGAGTTTGGTCTGTCATTTCTGCCTCCGTTTTCCCTGACTGAAGTTCGTGACGGACCTGACTTGATGTTGGCCCCTTATTTTGCCCCCACTGCGTTTAATTTCCCTATGTGACTTCAGTCTTGATTGTCTCCCTCGATCACTTCTCCTTACGGTTTTCCCGGTGATTTGTCCCCGACGATCGTTTATTGAGGTCCGTGGGGCCGGGTACGGTCCTGTTCATTCAGACATGACGGCCTCGTCCTCTGGGTGGAGACCACCCCCGTGCAAGGTTCCACTGGTACTTTCAAAATTTCCCTTGAATTTTCGGGGTTTTGGCGGCATTACATGTGTTCTCCGATTTTTCCCGGCGGCGGTTTCCTGATGGCGTTTTCCATTCAAAGTTCGGGTTCCTTTCGTTGGGTCTCGAGGCGCTTCTTGTTCGTGCGTGATTCGTCTGGGACCGCTTTATTTTTCCGCTGATGACTTTTGGCTTTCCACCCGCACCCGACTTGCATCTCCGGCACCGTCGGCCCCGGCAGATTTCTTCTGCTTCTCGGTGACCGCTGTTTGAATAACAGGTGACCCGTTTTTGTCTTTGGCTTTTTGCGGTCCCGCTTTCGTGTTCCAAATGCTTCCCTCGATCGCTCCCCCCCCCGTTTTACTTTTCCCTCCACTTTGGCTTCTCACCGCCATTTTTTTTCCCCAATCTGTGACCTGTTTCACACTTTTCTTGGTTGCATTGTTCAGGACCCGTCTCCATGACCGTTTTCCGTTCCCTCATATTCACAATCTGGCGCGTACTCCACAGGTTTTTCCAGCCAACCCGCGATGAGTCGACGGCCACAGATGATCGAATCTTCCCCCAGGTTTTCGTTTCCCCAATGTTTACGAGCAGAAACTGTTTCCATTACATACCCCGAAAGTCGTTAGGGGTCAGTCCAGGGCCGTGTCCGGTCCCTTTCATCCTTTTGCCCCTACCCTTTTGTATCAACCCCCAGATGCACGTTGTTAAACTGTGTGGTTTTTTTGAGACTTATTTTGGGATTTCGTGCATTTCTGTGTGAGGCTTTCACTCCCCCTTTGGCGCGTTGCAGGCGCCCCCCCCATTTTTTATTTCTTCCCCGAGCTGAGTTGACTTTTTGCCAACTTTTATCCCCCTTTTTTCTTGCTCGGTTGGAAAAAAACCCCCTTGTTCCCGAAGACCCCTCCTGCCTTTTGTGTTTTTTTTTCTTGCCTTTGGCCGTCACCTTATCTTTCTGAGGCATGTGCTTCTGAGGTTTGCCGGTGGACAGCCGCCTCGCTTTTTTTTTCCCCATTTGTCCGATCCGGTAATTGGTTTGAGGTCGAACAGGTTTTGATTTCTGCCATTTGCCTGTCTTTGTCCTGCCAGTCCGAGGTAGTAGTGCATGTTCGCCCCCCCGACATAGAATTTGGGACTTCCTTTTGCGCGCTTGCCGTCGTTCCCCCTCCTTTTTAGTTTCATGGCCCCTCCCCAGTTTTCAATGTCCCTTTTTGCTGTTAGCCCCATGCGTTTCTCGATCGAATCATCTTTTCGCCTCCGCCGCGGGATGGTCTTCCCGCGGCTGAGCGTAGGGTCCCGGGTTTTTTTGCCTTCCCCACCGGCGTTTTCCATCACTCTTTTCGACATTCCCGTTCCATGGTTTTCTCACGCACGTTATCCGAGCCTCGTCACGCCTACCACTGGCCTGTTGTCTTTGCCCTTCCCTTTTGTTCCTTCCCCCGACCAAGTGCTCGCCCGGTTTTGCCCCCTTTTTGGACTTGCTGAGAAAGACCCACGTGGAGACTGTTCCGCACCCAGCTTTCTATTTTCAAAACCCTTCGCCGTTTGCCCCCCTTTCCATTGTCCTTCCCCCCTCTGGCTTCCCTTTTTTGTTCATGTCACCCCAGTTTTTTTAAGCGCCCCCTTTTTTCAGAGGCGGGCCCGCTCGCGTTCTCAGAGTTATGTCTTTCGCCCTCCTTTTTGACCCTCCCGCCCCTGCCCTTAACTCCCCTTTTCGTTATTCGTCCCCTCTTGCACCCCCGGCGTTCCAAAAACTTACCTTGTTCAGCCTTAAACTCGTCCCTCTTACACCGCCTCGCTTTTCCTGGCAATCCTCTTTCCCAACACGGCGCCTGGGGCAGGAGGTTCTTGTTTCTTTGCCTTTTCCCGTCCTCCCCCGACCGTTCCCGCTTGCCGTTTTTTGAATTCCCCCCCTCGTTATGGGTGTTTTATCGTGGTTTTTTTGCCTTTGGTAACAGCCCTCCCAGTGCACTCGATTTTCCCTGCCGGATTTTGTTGGAGTTTGTCGGCACCTTTTTGCAAGCACCTTTTTGTTCCTCGCGGGCCCCCCCCGTTCCCCTGTCCTGTCTCTGGTCCCAGTTTTTTTTTTTCGTCCTTTCTGTACGAAGCCTTGACGGTTTGTTACTGCCGGTGGTTTCGCCCTTGAAGTTTCTCCTTTTCCCCGATCGTGCCATTGTTTTTTCCCCCCAAGAAATTTCAATCCTATCGTTTTTCATCAGGCTCCCGGATGTCTTCACTGACCAAATGTGTTAGCTTTTTGAGTCCCGTGGCTCCCCGAACGATTTTTGGGATGTATCCCGAGTTTTAGGTGATTATGTTTTTCTTGTCCAGCCCTACGTCGCCTATGTTTGGTTATTTTTTCTTTGCCCCAGTTTTGAGTTTCGCGCGGTCCCCTTTTTTGTGTTTTGTTTTTCAAGCTCGACGTTCTTTTCCTTTCGACAGTTCTTTTTTTTTCTTTTGATCCCCTTTCGTCCCCCGGAAAATTTTTCCGCACTCGATTTTGTCTCGCCTCTTACCCCAAACCCCAAAGTTCGTGCTACCAAAGTCCCCCCCCTTCCCCCGTTTGTATGACCCTGCCCCTCCCATCGGGCTAGGATTTCCCTCCCACAATGACACGGTCAGCTGGGCGTCAACCCAATCAGTGTTTTCGTCGGTCTGTGTTTTTTTGGCGCTTTTTTCCTCCCACGCCACCTGCCGCGTTCCGGCGGCCCCCCCGCCGTTGTTTTCGCCATTGGACGTTTGCTGTGCCACACACTTTTTTCCTTGTTCCGGAATGCGCCGTGGGTCCGGGTCTCATTTTTTTTTTTTTTTCGTTGCTAACGTGACTTTTTTGTGTAACTAAAACGATAAGTCCCTCGTTCCGCCGGTGCCGCTTTTGTTTCCTTTCCACGCTCCGTGTGGGCCGGCCCTTTTTTTACGTGTTATTCCCACTGGTCCAGGCCCCAGGCCGTGGCACTGATTTTTTCGGGCCATTTTTATCAAATTCCAGGTCCCTCCGCTTTCTTTGCTGCTTTCCCCACGCTGGGGTAAGTCGGTAGCCGTGTTTTTTGTTTGGCCGCCCTGCTTTCTAGTTTTTTCTTTTCGTTTTTTTTTCTTGCCCGGCTTTCTCCGTGAACCTGGATGGCGTTTTGGTGCTTCCTCGTATTGGCCAGCCTCCGTTTTTTTTCCTTCCTGTTTGAGTTCTTTTTTTTTGACCCCTGGACCCCGTTGTGGGGACGCATTTTCTTTTTTTTTTTTTGGCGGGTGGGCGCCGGCTGGTCGTGCCGTTCCCTCCTCTCCCTTTCGGGCCTCCCCCTCAGGGACCCTTCTCCGGCTGGATTCTTTCTTTTTTGCAAGTCAGTGGGTTTTCTGCGCGTTTTTACCCTCCCGTTTTTTTCCCCCACCTCTTTATTCGATTGTTTTTGCTTTATTTTTTTTTCCCCACGTGTCCCTTTTTATCTACGGACCCTGGATATTCGTTTTAACAGTTTGTCCAGATTGCTCCCTTCCTCTGCTTTTTCTTTTGATTTTTTTTTTTCATTGTAAAAAATACATCCCTCCGCTTTTCGGGTGCAGTGTCGGACTTTCAGAGCCGGGGTGCGTTCGCCTCGCGCCCTTTTATTACGAGCAGCCTTCAAAAATATGTTTGTTGTTCCCTACCCATCAGTAAAATTCACCGTTTTCCCCCTTTGCACTTCCCCCAACTTTCATCCTTGTGACTGTTCCGTCGGATTGATATCGTCTTTTTTCACGGGCCATTTCTGGCGTTTTTCTTCAATTGGAGGAATGTTTCTTGACCCTAGTGATGTGGCGGCGGCGTACGAGAAATCATCTTTTCCCCGTGCACCCTGTCTATGTTCCCCCTTGAACCGGCTCGTTTTCCAAGCTTTTTTTCTCTAATTTGGGAATGGTGTAGTCGCGCCAGTTTTGCCAGTGGTCCTCCCGGCACTTCTAAGGTACCCCCTTTTTTGCGTGGCCTCCTTCCTTTGGGTTTAGTGGCGGTTTACCTGGCGTTTTTTGGTTTCGTCGGCCTTGCTCCGGGCTTCCTGGTGGTTTTTTTGAATTTTTTCCCACGTCCTTGCGTACCTAGTTTTCGTCACACACCCCCCCTTTGGCTGAGGGTTCCACCTCTGGCGTTTTGAGCTCTTCTCCCCCCTAGCATTTTCTACACACACCTTGGTTGGCCCTCTCTCCTTTGGCTTGCCCGGCCGGGCCTGCTAGGCCCTCGCACCCTCCGCCACCAGCGTTAGCACCGCCGGTTTTGACGTGATTCCGACGGAAGTGCCTCGCTTCGTGGTTTAGGGTTCCCGTTCTCCGACGGTTTTCGCGGTTCCTTTATTTTTTTCCGCCGTTGTCTTGCCGTCGCGTGGTTATCACCTCCCGAGCCTCCGTGCCGTTATTGCCGTTGACGACTGCGTCCTAGAAGTTGTTTTTTAAGCCCCAGTTTTTCCCGTTTCTTTTTGGTTTTCACCGCATCTTCTCTCTTTTACACCATCACATTCTTTTTGTTTTTGTTTTTTGTTGAGCAGTTTCTCCTGCTGTCACCCAACCCTGTTTTCCTGCGTTTCCCGTGTGCCCCCCCCTGGTCTGTTTTTCTTCTTTTTTTTTTCCCCCAAAACCTCCTCCCTCCCCCCCAGGGCCCCCGAGGGTGCCCTTATAGCACCTCCACTCCGCTTCTGACCACTTTTTTCTGGAACCTCCCGCCCCCCCCGTTTTGGCGTTTTCGACCTCCCCCCCCGCGACGATTTCGGCACCTTCCCCCCTGGCTTCTTGATCGGTTCGTCGTGGTGAGGTGGCCTCGACTTCTTTTTTCTCACGGACTGGAGGCGATTCGGTTTTTCTGGCTTCGCGGCTGGGCTTTTTTTTAGGGAGTTTCCGTTTTTCCCCCCTCCTCCCCCCTTTGTTGTGTTCGCGCTCTGGTGGTTCGTGTGGTTTCCCTTTCCCGATCCTTGGAGCCCGCCTTTTCCTTGCCCATCGCCATTTGCCCCTGCCCAAGCCTCTTTCACCCCCCTGGTCCCCGGTTTGCTCTCCCTGTTTATTTTTTGGTGACGCTCTTTTTTTTTGAGTCGCGATCCGTTCGTGGATGGCCTGTGTAGCGTCCCGTTGTGACGGCGGCCCGGCCCCTTTTCCATTCCCTTTCCCCCTTTTTCATTGCGGGGTTGCCCCATCGTTTCAGGATCTTTCTGAGTTTTTTCCCCTTTTTGTTTTTTTTGAAGCAAAGCCGCTGTTTTTTTTCCCATTCTCCTCCCCTTTCCGAACATGTTTTTTTTTTTTTTTCTTTGAGAGTTTTTCCCCCCCGTGGCGAGTTTTTCATGTACGGGCTTCACAACCCTTACGTTGACCAACAATGCTGTCTTTATCCCGGTTGGCCTCTTTTTTTTACGCAATCGCCCCCGGTCGTTCGACGAGACCCACTGTGTCCGAAATTTCTCTTTGCGCTTCTGTTCCTTTTCCAGATATCCCGTTTTCTTTGGAAGCATTCAGGCAATCCCTGTATGGGTTTTTTTCGGTTTTCTGGACACCGTGCCTCCCTTGCGTTTCGAGTTGGGACGGGGGCCCTTTTTTTTTTCCCGGTTTCTCCCTGCACCCCACTGAAGGCGCGGGGTTTTTTGGTCCCCCTGAAGCCGGGCAGCTGCTGTCGGTCAACGGCGGTTTGATCCATGCATTTCCCCCGGTCGTTTTTCACCGCAGTTGGCCCCCGGGTGACGTCGTTCTCTAGCTTCTCCAAAAACTCGCTTGTTCCCCTGGTCGACCCCTTCACCCCCCAAGCTTTTTGTTTTTTGGTTTGTGTCTTTTTTTTCTTCTTTTTTTTTCGGCGGAACCCGGCTTTGGCCGGGGCGCTGATTCTAGTTGCAGCTCCCGGTTCTTTTTCTTATCCTGGTGCTTTGGTGGTTTCCTGTTTACCATTTCGTTTTCCTTCCTCGCATGTGCCGGCACGCTGTTGCTCCCTTCCCTGGGTGTGCCTGAACCTTTTTCGGCTTTGCTTAACCTTTTACCCACTGTTCAGTGCGATGACCATTCGTTGTTGCCACCTTCTTTTGGTTCAGTTGCCGGCCGTCCGCCACGTTTTTTTCTTCTCCCTCTACCTGGTTCTTGGTTTCCGGTCGTTTTTAGTGAATTTTTCCTTTTTTTCCTTCCGCGGGTTGAGAAACCGTTGGCATCTTCGGCCTCTTGTTTGCGGGCGTCATTCGGCTGTTTCTTTTTTGGGCTTTTCTTTTCCATTGTCTGACCCCATTTGTGGGTTCGTTGGACAAAGTGCTGGCGTGCTGGCTGTCCCTCCGCCCTGCTCCCAAACCTGGTTTTGGTCCCACTCACCCAGGCTTTGCTTGCGTCCATCGATTCTCATGATTCGGGTTCTACCCATGTGCTGTCTTTCCGCGTCTATCCCCTCCGTCCGCTTTTAACCGTTTTTTTTGCTGGGATCAAGCAAGAACCCTGTCGACCCCCCCCCACGCGGGCCTCCTGGCGTGTGGGCGTGGGGGCGCCAAGGCCCCTTGGGCCCCCCCCTCCAAAACATCTCTCTTTTGCTCGTCCAAGTCCCCATTCTTTTCTGCGCGTGGCAGCGCTTCCCGGTTCCCCAAGCTCCAAACCCCCCCATGTGTTTCCACCTTGTTTTCTTCTGGTCTTTTCGTTTTCAGGAATTTTTTTGGCCAGCCATTGTGTTTTTTTTGTACCTCGCAAGCCACCTTTCCTTCTCCCGTAAACTTATCGGGTCACCCTTGCGTTTTTTTTCTCTTTCCCCCCGCCGGGTTTTGGTGCGTAAACGGTTCCTGTGGTTGGCAGGACGTGCTCACCTTCTTCAACCTCTTAGTTGGCCCGGACTTTTCGGAGGTATTTTGCACAGGTATGGGTCCTGTCGCGTCCCCCCCAAGCTACACGATGTTACCGCTCTATGTTGTTCACGCCCCTTTCTTTTTTTTTGCCTCCGCCTTCGGTCATTCCCTTTCTCTCCCCGACCTCCCACTCGTCATCTTTCCCCCCGTTTCTTTTTTTTTGCATCTGGTCGTATGCGCGCGTTCGCCGCCTCGGCCCGTTCTTGCGGAATCGGTTTTCTCTCTTTGGGAACATTCTTGCACTGTTTTTTGCTGCTTCACCTTCCGATGAGTATCCGTCTGTGTTGAGTCGTTTTTTGCGTTGATCCCTCCTTATTTCCTCCGGCGTCCGCCTCCCCCCCTCTCTCCCTGAATGCTGATTTGCGGCCTTTTTTTCTCGGTTGGTGCCAATTTTGACCGCGCGCAGCGAGTTTTTTGCAAGTTAAATTTAGGTCAAAGGTTTTCCCGAATGTTTTCACAATCGTACTCGGGTGTGGTAGGACCATTCCTCGTTTCCCCCTCGTCAGGCTTCGTGTCTCGTTTGGTCGTGTTACAATCCCACTTTTTTTTCTTGGGTTTCTTTCCCCCCTTTTTGCTTCTTTTGGGTGTCTCGTTTCATTGATTTTTCCGTGCTTTCTTGTTCCTTGTACTGTGATGGATACGTGTGAAACGCCTTGTCTTGTCCCCACCGGCCCCCCAACGGACTTTCACCTGTCTTTCTCTCATCGTGCCTTGGCTAGCTCGCTTCCGACCACCGTGACGCTGCTCACATCAAAGGGCAAATGCGTTTGTTCCCTTGGATTCTTCCCCCCCCCATTTCGTTTCGGCGGCCAAGTCTGCATTTCTGCCTTTTTCCCTTTTGTCACTGCGGCTCTACCGCATGATCGGTGACCATGGTTTCAAGACACTTTTTGAAGGTCCCCTTTGGGAACCCCCGATTTTGGCACAGACCCCGGTTTTGCTACGTCTGCCCGTCAGTTTACCCCCTGGAGGCCGTTGGGTGGTCTCCGGCCAAGCTTCGAGGTCGTCTTTTTCCAGCTTACTCCTTATCGCCGTTCCTTCGTTTCGTCGGCAAGGGGTTTTTTCCGTTTTTTAGGCAACCACTTTTTTTCCCCTCTTTTTTCATTTGCTGCGTTTTTGTTTCCAACAAACCGTGTTTTGTTCCTTCCCCCGTGCTTGCTGCGCGGGCCCTGTTTCTCCCCCCCTTGTTCTTCCTTTTCCTCGTCTGC
>Ga0179593_1432405_pt1 | contig 10651 bp, 8 predicted proteins | sample CZODoug2_1_08_16_FD_185931 | JGI IMG/M metagenome (GOLD analysis project Ga0179593, IMG submission 185931) | Vadose zone soil fungal communities from Angelo Coast Range Reserve, California, USA - CZODoug2_1_08_16fungal (PacBio error correction) | ecosystem: Environmental > Terrestrial > Soil >... | reverse complement strand
CGCCTTGTACCGGTTTTGCAAGAGAGACTCGCCCCCTCCTCATGGCCCGCCCCCCAACAATGCTCTAGCCCCAGTTGTTCTGCCTCCCCCCCCTAGTTTTAACCCCTGTCTAGTAACCTCTTTTCCTCACTCCTGGTCGTCCCCATTGATTTGCCCCCTTGGACTGCCATGAAATTTCCTCTTCTTTAGCTGGAACAATCAGGTTTGCCCCCAAATTTTTTTATTTGTTTTTTTTCGCTTTGATTTTCCAGGCTTGTTTTACCAACCCGTTTTTTAGGATGGAAACCCCTCCCCCCTTCATTCCATTCCCTCTCTCTTTTCCCTCATTCCTTACTTTTTTTTTTTTCGTCTCATGTCATGTTTTTTCCCATGTCTAATAGGGTCCAACAACTGCCTTCCCCCTCGGCGAAACACCCCCAACTTCCACCCCTTTTTCAAACCACCCTGATTTCGTGCATCTCCCCCCCCCTCATACTCTCCCCCCTTTCCCATTGTGCCTTTTTTGGCAAGGAGTTGGACCTACCTTTTTCGTTCGACCAGGTTCCCTCGACCTGGTGCTTTCTTTTTTTTTCAGTATTTCTCCCGTGTCCGCTGAGGCCGGCCCCCTTCTCGGTCTTTGGGCTTTTCTGTTTTGCTGGTTGCACAACCATTGACACCCCTTCCAAGCTATGCGGTCCCCTTGTACTTCCCCCTTTGCTTTTTTTACCCCACAATTGCATATTCCGAAGGTTTCTTCTAGCGCCCATTGACTGAACCAAAAAACCCCGCGTTTTATTCCCCCCGCGTTACAGTCTGTTCCCTTTGCTTTATATTCTAAGGTTTCTTTTATCGGGTGTTTTCTCTTGGAGCCTTTTTTTCTGGCTCCTCTCCCGCTTTCCAAGTATCACAGTCGAATTTTTACGCAAGCTGCAAAGTGCCCCAGGTTTTTTCAAATTTTCAAATTCCTGCTTCTTCTACGCCATTCTGATGTATACTTTTTTGGTATTTTTCGTCCTGAAACCGTGCGGTTTCCTATTTCTCTCCCACACCTCACGGAAAAATCCCCCCGTTCCTCCCCGGTGCTTGGACAAATTCACCCCGGTGCGGCTTCACCCTAAGGAAAGACGTCCCCCCCCCCGTTTGCTTCCGTAAACTCTTTTCGAACCCCTTTTTAACATTCGAAGACCCCTTCAAGCTGTTTTGCGCGTGAATCCCCTTGGTTTGGGCTGTGACTGCTTTTTGTGCTACCACCGTTTTTTCACCAGTCCCCCGACTTGGTTCCCCAGATTCGGTATTTCGGGACTGCTGTTATCGTTTTTTTCTCCGTCATTCCCCCCCAGACCCCTTTAGCCGTCTGACGCGTGTCTCACATGACGAACGAACCCCAGCCTGTTGGTTGATGTTCCTCGTTCTGTCCTTTTTCCGTTTACTTTCTAATGGCCCCCTTTTTTCCCCCGCCCCCCCCCGTATACTTGCCTGCCCCCTGCAGCTCCCCTACTTCCTGCCTTTTTTGGGTCCCCCTTCCGTCGTGCCCACGCTTTTCCCGCTGTATATTCGCTTACCCAAAAATTTCCCCATACCTGTGCTCAGCCCCCTGACTCCCTTTTTTTTCTAAGCTGCCCTTTCCCCTCTCCCCCATGGTCCACACAAATGAACTGTCGTTAGTTATGGACATGGTCTGTTTCCCCCCAGTCATTTAGAATGGTCTGATGTCCCCCCCTCCTCCCTTTCTTGCAACTTCGGACGTTTTACAAATGGCATCCCCGCTGGCTACCCCCCCTTTTCATCATTATGCTTCCTGCGCTGCCCGTGTTACGCGCACGATCCCCTTTTTTCCTCGCTTTATGCGTCTTGCCCACCTAGTTTTTGTTTTTCCCCCCCCCCTGACTCGCTGTCTTTCCTTAAATCAGGGAACCCTTAGGACACCGCCTCCCCTGTATTTCGCCCCCCTCCCCCCGTTCCTTTCTGTTGAATGTCCAGCAAAACCTCTTGTTTTTTTTTTTCACAACTGCCCGCATCCGCTAAGCCCTTTCCTTTTTTCGTCGTCGTGTGGAATACCCCCAGGACTCCCCTCCGCCTTTCAGAGATTTTTTGTCTTCTTTTTTTCCGAGAGTCGAACGCCAATTCAATTTTTGATGTCTCCCAAAAAGGTCCAACCTCCCTAGGAACACAGCTTCGAGTGAGAACTTGGTAGCGTTTTTTTACGATTTCGCGGTTTTTCCGCCCATCGTCCTTCCCTTCTTGTAGGTGGCACTGCCTCTCCCCATCACAATTACCCCTTTGTCGTGAGCCTTTTCCCAAACTTGTAAGATGTCACAAGCCTCCGTTTAATAGTTTTCTAGCAGTGAGCTTCCCCCCCGTCGCTCTTTCCGTTCCCCCGTTTGGGTTGGACACCACCCTTCGTGTTCCCACGCTCGTTCCGCATCAGCGTCATGAGGTTAATCCTAGTTGTTAGATTTTCGGCAGGTGCTTTGCCTTTTAGCCCTCCCAATATTCCTCTCACTTCTTTGTCGATTTTTCCCCTTCAACCCCTTTGTCGGTCCAGCGTTCGTTTTGATGTTAGTCGCTCGTATTTCTCAGATTTTTTTTTTTTTTGGCCCCGCTTGACGCTATTTTTCGTTGGTCCCCCTTTCCCGGCCAACTAGATTTTCTTCCCCCCCTTTCTTACGGGTTTTCGCCCTGGGGCCAGCAGCAGGGATTTTCTAGTAGATGCTTTGAAGAAGAACCCGGTGGGTTTTTTTCCTTGTCGTATCACTTTCGCTCTCCAGCTCAAGGTTTTTTGTTACCCCCAACTGAAATGGAATTTTGTGGAAGCATTTTCGGAAAAGCCGACCTGGGTCCCCACCGGCTTCAAGCTGTGCCCCAAACCCAACCCCCACTGCTAATCTGCTTTTCCTTTTCTTGGCTGGACTTCGAAACGTAGTATTTTCCCCCCCTTCACGTACCCCGTTTCCAATTGCTCCCCTGAAAAGCACTTGTCCGAGGCTAATTTTTTATCCGTTGTTCCTGGTTGATGTTACCTTCCCCTCACTCCGCCCTTGCGATGACGTTGCCCCCCCTCGATTACTTTTCATGACCGCTATGTGCGCCTAGTGGCAAACCAACACCCTCCCGGGGTTTTTCCGTTGGTTTTTTTCCAACACCCACCATGCACCCTTACATTCCCACCAATTCCCCCACCACAACCCCCTTTCCACTCTTCCCTCCCCCTGTGACCCCCCCGGCCCCCACAAAAATGCTTTTCCTACGTCCCAACCCTTTCCAAAATCTTTTTTTTTCATCTGTAGTAGGTTTTCCGGCACCCAGCTCAGTTTCCTGACGCCAGCGTGACGTTGCTTTTTCGCAACACTCCCCTTCAATGAGACCGGGTTTACCAGATTTTTTTCTTCCCCCACCCAAACAGGGCGATTCCCTTTTCCTTTTCAAACAAAACCAGTTCACTGATTTTTTTCCTTCCTCCATCTTTCTCCTTCTAATTTGTGATGACCTGTTTTGGTTGAGTGCCATACGACCTTTTCCGTTCTCCCCCACCCCGCTGCGGTACTGAATCTGTTTTTCCCCACCACTACCTTTCCTCATCCTTTTGCCTGGCGGATTTTTTTCTTGCTGAGGCTTCGACCGCACCTTCGGCTAATTTGAACCGTGCGTTGCTTGGGAGCTAGTAGTCCCCCCTTGGCGTTGGCTGCCCACCAAAGTAGAAAAACCAAAATGTTCTGGCTTCCCTTCCTACCCATCGTCTGATTTCCCCGGTTTTTGTCCCTTTTTTTTTAGGCTTCCTTTTTTTTTTTGGCATTCTACGACCTCCCCCCGCCCCCAGTTTTGGACCAAAACCTAGGTGCCTTTAGCTTAAGCGGGAGACCATTTTTTGCGTGAGTGTTCGGTGGAACCATCCGGGAATTTTTTCCGACCTTCACCCCATCAGTGTGTAGACCCACGGTTATTTTCTGGTTCTGTGCCATATTTACAATAGTTTTTCTGTGATTTGGGCATTTTCAGTTGGCCCCCCCCCAAAAAGTCCTTTTTTTTTTGTTTGCAGACTTCCCAGGGGCAGACTGACAGTTGCCATTTTTTGTTTCAGGCTATTCTTTTTAGGCCGCTTTTTCTCACGGGCTCTGCGGGTCACTCATAGGGGCCACGGTTTACCCCGCGGGTATTTGAACGACAAGCTTACCAGCTCGTGTGGTTCAGTTTGCGTGCCGATCCCCCCCCTGAAACCCATCTTATTTTCGGGGGGTATTTTTCACTATCGTTTTTTCGTTGGTAGTTTTTGGGAGTTGTTTTTTGATTTCCCAATTTTCCTAAAACAGACGTTGAGGACGAATTTTGGCACGGCCCCCCCTCTTTTTTTTTTTTCAGTTACACCCCCCCCTGCCTTTTCATTTTCGAGTTCCCTTTTGGAGTCTTACATTCTGTCTTAGTGCCCCTGGATAGAGATGTAGGTATCCCCATTTGTTCCCCCCAGATTTTTGCCCTTTTGTGACCCTTTTTGGTTTACCACTTCAGACATTCCCAGCAACGAACTTTGTTTGCAGCTATTACCCCCCCCCCCAGAGGCTTTTTTTTTTCAAGGGGGTAGACTGCTGCAACCCTTTCGTTTTTTTCCAATTTTTAGGCTGTTTAGGTTTTTTCCACGGCCGTAGAAGTACGTGTGGGACTTTACGTTTCCAATCCCTGTGCCCCGTCCAACGGTTGCCGCACCCGTTTAGTACATTTCTTTTGGTAACTTTCACCTCATGTGGAGCGACGGACTCCCCCTCTTTGCTTTTTCTGTATCCCCCCCCACCCTCGAATTCCCTTTTTCGCTTTTCCAGTCATATTCCCCCCACGTACTTGCCTGTGTGCTGAGGCTTTTGTTTTCCCATTCCGACTGACCCATTAGTCATTCCCGGTCCACGCATTCGTTTCTAGCCCAAGTTCGCCATATCACCCCCGCCTCACCCTCGACTAGCCGTCCATTCACCTGCCCACCGTTGACATTTTTTCCCACAGGCGGTGTTGCGTTTCCCCCCCTCTTTGTGGCGTTTCTAGGCCTTCTTTTTACGCCGTTTTTCTGTTTTACTGCTGTCCCTCATTGGTGAGTTAACCCGTTTAGGCTGCTTTCCGGTTCATGGTTTTGCCCTCGCGGACTTTCCCCCCGCCCCCAGGAAATGAATGTGTGACCATTTCCTAGACACCCTTTATTTCATCTTATCCTTTCCCCCCCCCAGGCACCCAACTTTGTTAGACCCATCTTAGTTCTGACAGTCACCGGGTAGTTCCTTTCTTTTTATTTGGACGACTTTGAAAGTGGTTTTTTCGTATCGGCTATTGCCGCCCACAACGGTTTGCAAACTTTGGCTTGGTTTTTTTCGCGCTTTGGATTTTTCTTTTTTTTTTTTTACAAATTTTGCTTTTCCATGTTTCTTTTTGTTGGAACCCCCCTATTCTCTCATTTTACTCCTTATTACCAAGTTGTTCCTCCTTTTGTGTTTGTTGTTGCTCTGCTGGAATTTTTTTCCTTTCCTCCCCCAACCATAGGTTTCACCCCATGCCGGGCCCATCGGGAACCCCCCCCCTTACACCTTTTTTCAACCACATTAACTGGTCCTTTGTTACCTGCACCATGCCACCCCCCCCTTTCATGGCCGTTTTTTTTTTTTCCGTCGGCGGTTTAACTACCCTTTCTTTTAGAAACTATAGTTCTCGACCGGGTCCTTTGGGGGAGCCGCTCAGACGCTGTTTTTTTTTTTTATTCAGTTGTTCCCTCGGTTTTTTTCTGAGCCCCTCTGGGGTTGGTTACCAAAACACTGTTCAACGCAAGGCTTCATAGCCCTTTTTTTTTTTGTACTCCCCCCCCCCCCCCCCCCCCAAACCCTTTTCTTTCGCGTCCCCTTCCCCCCTCTTCAGAAGTCCCTAGAGAGTTGCCCACCTTGATTCTGTTTTACAACCCCCCAATTCTTTTCCTTCCCATTTGTTCGTGCTAGGCAGTGCTTTTACCACGCTCGTATCTTGATTTATCGGAGTTTGATTATCATATTTGCTTTGTACGATCTTTTCCAATTTTTTCCCCCTACCTTTTTCCCCGTTTCGTAATTTTTGACCCAGGTCTCACACGGGCCCCCCCTTTCAACCACATCTTTTTCTGCTGCACACCCCCCTCTGGTTTAGATCTTCAGGCACCAGACTGTTTGCCCCCACTCCTTGTCACCTAGTTTGCCCTCACCGACCTGTTTTTACTCAAACGGGTGTTTTTTTCTTGGCACCGTGTGGACCAAGGGTGCGAGTTTTCCCCTACTTTTCCCGTACGTCTCGGTAGTCCCCCCCCCCCCCACAAGCGGATTTTTTCACCCCCCACACTCAACACGGTTACAGCAGCGGTCCGGCTGGACTTTTTGCCAATATGCCCTTGTGGGTTTGCATTTTTTCGGGATCTGCCCCAAACCGGCATTTTTCAGATTTTGTTAAAACTTCTCCGGTCTTTCTCCCCCTCCGGCTTCTTCCTGTTCTCCGCTTACCTAAGCAAGACCCCAAACTCTCCACCGTTTATGGACGTGATGGGGGTGATCAATTACCCCCCCCTGAATGAAACGCCCTTTTGTTGCTGATACGTCCTGCCCTCTTTTTCTTTATGCTTGGCCCCCCCTGCCCCAACGGGAACCCCCCCCTTGCATCCTTGAACCGTTTTAGTGAGGATAACTATTCAGCCTGTGCCATTTTTGGCCCTTTGGCAGATGGTCCCACGGTGCTTTAAAGCTTGTCTTTTTTCCCTGCGACCACACCGTAGGCCTCATTGCTCAGCCCCGGTACTCGTTTTCTGTGCCCCCAACTACCTTCCTTTTTATTGGATCCCCCCCAACCATGGAAAAACACCTTTTCTGTCTTCTTTTCCGGTGACCCAGACTTTTTTTCCCTGGGTCCGAGTTCTTTTTCCATTTCTATGATTACCTAAGCTACCGTTTGTAACCTTTTCCAAGTAGTTTGCAATTGTACGATATTTATGTTCTTTAGAAGTTTCCTTCAGCACGCCTTACTCACTTATTGATTATGGCGCAGACCCCTTTCGGTTGGTTTCCCCCCCCTCTTCGTATGTAGGTAGGCTATGAGACAGCCTGTCCCCTGCCCCTTTTCCCTGCAACAGCCTCTTGTTTTCCGATTTTTTCCCCGCCCAGGGTTTGCCGTTTCACGGTTTTTGTGAAATGAGCCCCCCCAGTTTCTCCCCTCCTGCTCCATCCCCGGTAATTCGCCCAGCCCCCCTCTCGTCTCTCCGTCCAATGCATTCCTCCCCTGCGGAAGCCCGTTAAGCTTGTTTTCGTTAAGGTTTCCAGCTGTGGCTTACAGTCAATTTGGGCTGGCACCTTCTCAAAAGTTGAGGAACCGCTGCAGGCTCGACTTTTGGCGCGTTTTTTTTTTTACCCTATTCCTTCGGATGTTTGGAGTCAAATTTAAAGTCTTCTTTTTCTGGTTGGCCGTTCGGCTCCCTAATCCCCCCCCCCTTGGCGAGGAGTTTTCAAACTTTTGATTCGCCCACTCCGTACATATTTTTTTTTGTCGCTTTTTTTTCCTGTTGTTGCCGGTCCATTCGATTCTTTGGCCGTCACAATTTTGTGTTCTTGTTGGTTTACCCCTCCCTTGCTTTTTTTCGCCCCCTTCCCTGTAACTCCAGCGTACAGCTGTGTTTCCAGCCCTTTTTGGGGGCGGTTTTCCTCTTATGTCCGTTTATTTTTTTTCTTTCTTTCCCGTAAAGGGTCTCACATTTCTGCCCCCTGAGATTTATGGTTGTCTGGGTCCTCCGTTCAAGTCGAGGTTTTCCCCCCCCCCCTCTTTTTGAACACCGCATTAATCTATTTTTCTTGTGGCCCCCCCCCTTCTTGACTTTCGTTGGAGTTCGTGTTCATCCGTTTGCCCCCACGTCCCAATTATTCCCTTCGTCTTCGCGCAATGCTCCTCTCTCTTTTCTACTCCCTATTTTTTTTTTTTTTTTTTGTAGGAAAGATCAATTTCGCTCCCGTCTCAATCTACCCTTCCCTCTAGACTTTTTTTTTACTCGATTGAGTGATTCACCTGGCCAGCCCCCCTATCTCCCCCATATTTCCACTTCCTTTTTTCCCTCCCTATTCCATTTTTTTCAGCGAATTCCCTCCTTTTTTATCTTCAGGTACCCAGGGACATACCCAACGTTTACCCCCCACCAATAGACAAAGACTTTCTCGAGGGGATTCTAAGGTGTCGTCCCCGGGGAACATCTTCCCCCCACTCCGCCCTTCCGATTTCACGCGCCCCCCCCTCTCATTAACTTTTCATTGGTGGACGATCTGCGGGCCCAACCCCCCAATGCTTTTGGCCACAAGTTCCCCTGACAAAACACGGAATTGTTGCTTTGACCCCCCACCCACCCCCCATGAAGAACCTCAAGCCATCAACCCTTCCTTCCCCAAGGGCCTCGACGCAATTGCACCCCTGTGACAAACGCTTCCCAAGCCAAACGTCCCCAAACTTTCATTGAGGTTGTTGCCCACGCTGGCCGCCATGGTACTTTTACCGCCCTGGGGTGATCGTTCTTGTGTGTTGATTTGCCCACAGGTCACCCCTTCCCACATGTGGTTAGGCCGGTAAGACTTTTTTTTTTCTCCAAAACCCCCCTGTGCCCATATCGTTACACAAACGATGCCCGTTACGGAGTTTGCAAGGCTTCCCGCTGTTCTTGAATTTGTTTTGGTCTTCACGTGTTTGAGCAGGACACCGGTCCTCATTTGGTTTTTGCCAATGTTCTCCACCCACTATACCCTTGATTTCTCCCTTCCGTAGGACTTTATGTTAGGGCGTCGAAGGCCCCCTATGGCCCTTTTTTCCCTTTTGGCCCTTTTTTATCTATTTATCAACACCTATTTTTTTGAGTCAAGGAACACGGCCCTTTTCTGGCTTTCCACCTTTCAGTTTTTTCCAATAAGGTTTCGTTTGTGCTTTTGTTTTTTTATCCCAGTCTGTAAATGGTCTCACGGCTTGCATCCTGCCGACACTTCCCTTTTGGCAAAAAATTAGGTGCCCGCGGTTTTTAATTTTGCACCCTGGGATGAAGGGGTGTTTGTCGTGTTTTTGACCTGGAAACGGGAAAACACCCCCTGTTTTTTCACCCCGGATTTTGAACCCTTTGTTTATAAGGCACCTGGCCAAGTGATTTTAAGGTCAGAACAGGTGTTCCTCGTGTCTTGTACCCCACCCCGTCTGTCTGGTTTGCGAAAGCTTAGATGGGTTCAATTTCATCGTTTTTCCCCGGTTCGTAAAGCTGACCACCACCGGCCTGCCCAGGCCGGTGGTTTTTTTTTCCTCTCCTCGAACATTTTCCAGTTGTTGTGTGTTCAGGCCTATTTTCGTTGCAAGTCTGCTCCTAAAGTTCTTTCCCCCTTTTGCATGTTTTTCCGTCAATTTTCTTTTTCGGTGTCATCCTTGTCGTCGTCTTAAAGTTTTCCCCAAATTGTTGGTAAAATGGTTCCCTCTTGAACTGCCCAGGGCGGCTTCTTCTTTCCTATCATTCCTGCGTTATCTGTTTGGCGTTTGGGTTTTGGTCCCCACACATTGAATGACCTTTTTTGTAAAAGACCATTGCCCTGGCGGGTTTCCACGACTACAAAGCTTTCCATTCCAGGCCCGTTAATGCTCCCGTCTTGTCAAAATCCTGATGTAATTTCTGCTTCTTGTCGCGTGCCTCCTTGATGGGCTGCCGATTATAGCGGAGGGCCCGTAGGACCCCCCTTGTATCCCCTTTTAGACCCTCTCTTTTTCCCCTTTTTCCCGGGTTTCTAGTGTACTAAATCCCAGTGGACACTTTGCCACGCCTTTTGTTTGTTTTTTCCAAAGCCACACCCCCCCCTCGGTCGGGCTGTCGTTTACTGAACCCTTGTTTTTTCTAACCAACGAGTTTTTTTTTTTCGGTGACACGGCCTTTTCAGTACGGGTTTTATTGTGGAACCCACAACGGTCCCCTTGCTTCCAGACCAAGTTCGTTATTTTATTCCTCCCAACATTTACCAGGGTATTTCCCCGTTGCCTCAAAACCCCTTTTTTCTTCCTGCTACTTTTTCCCCCTAGATTTTTTTTTTTTTTTTTTTTTTTTGGTCTTTGTCCCCCATTATAGTTTCCCCCCGTGCAGTTCGATTTAGTCATTCTGACGAAAATTTTCTTCCCTTTCGGGGCAATTTTTGCCCAACTCGACCTCCCTGGCCGGCCATTTCCCCATTTTCAACTACTTTTTTTTTTTTCTTTCCCCTTTTTTCGGACGCCTTCAAAATGACCTTGCTGATAAAACACTCACAGTTTCTCTTTTTTTTTACCAGATCAAAGTTTGTCCCCTATCTTTTCTACTCTTCCAGGGTATCCCTTGTGAGTCCCCCCTCGTCGTTTTCGTTCACCTGTTTGCAGCGAGTCTGAGCCCGAATATGTGACGGCCCAAAACGAACCTCCAAACACGCCTTTCCTCGTTTGGTCCCCCCTTCCCACCCTTTAGGTTCACCCGTGTTTTTCTCTCAACTCTAGTTCGCCCACGGACGGTTTGAACCCCGGACGTGCTTGAGCCTCCTAACTGTCTCGTTTTTCCTGGATGACGCTAAAATCTTTTTTTTTCTTTTTTTGAACCTGGTGCCTTTTTTTTCTTTCTTGCCCGGTAATTGTTGGCCCTTATGTTAGTCCCATTACGTCG
>Ga0179593_1420119_pt1 | contig 10651 bp, 13 predicted proteins | sample CZODoug2_1_08_16_FD_185931 | JGI IMG/M metagenome (GOLD analysis project Ga0179593, IMG submission 185931) | Vadose zone soil fungal communities from Angelo Coast Range Reserve, California, USA - CZODoug2_1_08_16fungal (PacBio error correction) | ecosystem: Environmental > Terrestrial > Soil >... | reverse complement strand
CATCCCCAACGTAGTTATTTCGAAGTTTTACCCCGCTCATGTCTGCCCTTCCTCGTGCCGCCTCGACGTTTTAGATTCGGGTGGAACTAGCCAAGCTTCACTTTGGGTCTTTTTTGGTCCAGTGGCAGCTTGACCCCTTGGCATTTTGCCAACCCTTTTTTCCTGACCCCATTCCTGCATAGTCTTTGAGTTGACTTTTCACCAATCATTTTGCCTCCTCCAGTTACACCTTTCTCCCCCGTGTGCCGCTCCACTAAACCTCCCCCCCGCCCACTCCCCCCACCGTAGAAAAGTAGTACACCCCTCCCCATTTTAACGGTGGATTGTCTTGCAGCCATGATCCGGTGCGTGGGCACCCCTTCCATTTCCGCCCATTACCCTGACTCCCACCCCAAGTCGCCTCCTTTTTCGCCGGAATGTGTACGTCCCCCAAGACAGCTTTGAACACATCTTACCCCCCATTTCACCGGAGTTCCTCTTTTTTGTTCCCATGCTGTCATTTTAGTCCACGTCAGAGAGGTCCTACCGGCCTCTTCCAGCCCACCACTCGTTGTGGCCCAATGCTGTTATGTTAGTGCTGTTTTATCATCTGTTTGCTGTCTGGTTCGGTTTGAGTTCTGCGGGACGTTTCCCTGGCGTGACCTTGTAATGTGTCTTGTCACGAGCCCCCCGCCTTCGAATTCCTTACAGCATTCATTGAGTCACCCACTAAATCTCGATGCTCAAGGTTTAGCCATTTTAAATTTCGGCCTCCCTATTCTTACTGAGCTCGTTCGGTTTAAGAGGATTTGCTCGTACACACACTGGTTTTCCCGTTTTTTTGCGAGACTTTAGCTCACACTCCCCCCCCCATTGTCTTTTACCTTTCACTTCTCGTGGGAGGCTAATTCTCCCCCGACCCATTTTGCCCATGCATCTTGCAAACCCTCGTTTTTTCTTCTCGGGGGCCACTGTACTCCCCCCCTCCGCGACCCCGCCTACGGTACCTCTTCCTCGTTTAGACAGCGTACAACCACTCCTTTCCCTCGGCTGCCACCCCCTCCCACCCCTTTCGAGTAGTTTTCTCGCTAGTTACACCCTTTGCCACCACCTCTTCAAATCCCAATCTTCAATGTTTAAGGTCCCAAACTGGCCGTCCCAGAGCGACAAGCACCACCGATTTGAGGGTTTTTTCTTTTGTTTTTTAAAAGTTCCCAACAACCGCATCACCAAGACTCCCATTTTTTATTCTCCCTGTTCTTTCACATTTTCCCCCCCTTTTTAAGAAAGAAAGTGTCTACCATCCACACTCTTTTTTAGTACGAGTACTTTATTCTGTGCGTATTACATCCTTATTTGTGATGCAGGCTTTATGACTTCCAGTCACCCCCTCGGTTTTATTTTCGACTTCTGTCCCACGCGTCGTTGTCCACCCTCGACACAAATTTCAGTACCATGTTTGCAAGTGACAGTAGTTGTTTCTTAAACGGCCCTCGTGCTGAGGTGCCTCATAAACCCTTAACGTGGAAATGACTGTCCCGTTGCTGTTTTTCTCAACTCATACGTATGAACAATGAAATCTATTGGCAGGTTTACCCGTTTGTTCTAGGTCTATTTGCCAGTCCCATTGACTTTTTTTTATTTTCCTTTTTGGCTTCCAGACCGACCCTGCCTATTTATGCTGCCCCCATTGAAGGAGCCCCCAAACAGAGTTCGTTTCAAACGAATGTAGACACCCACATAAATGTCTTGATCCTCCTACTTCCACTATGTGGCTAGCCGTATTTCTTTTCCCTATGTGTTATTTCAGTGATTTTTCTTGCAAACAACTTCGGGGCATCTGGCCACCAGTGACCCCGACGTCGTTGCCCCTGGACCAGAATGTGGATTTCCAGTTTTTATTAAACACTGAAAACCCACAAGCCCCCTGACTGAGGGCCACGAGGACAACTGCCCTTTTTCCCCCTCTTTTTTTTTTGTTTGGTAAACCTTGTTTTGAGGCTCCTGTGATTAAATTATGTCCAAACCCATGCGGCACCAGTTTCTGCTTCGTTTCTAATCCCTTTCAGACCGTATCTACCCACTTGCTTTCTTGTTTCATTTTCCATCTCTTTCGGGTTGTGGTTTCACCCTTGAACCCCCATTTTTTTTTTAAGCCCCCAAGATTCCCGTTTTAGCTCTACTCCACACCTGCTCCCCCCAACACCCATACTTTTCTTTCCTTTCACCCTAGACTTGGCTTTTGGTGCTCCTTTATATTTTTGGGAAATGATGTCAGTTCAAGCCCCCCTTTTTTCATGTCACCCGATTTTTTTTTCTTTACCCAGTTGGGTAACTCATGTTTCCGTAGGTGTTTTGAAATCCACAAATATGCTGGGTCTGTGACAGGCATTGTTTCTCGTAAGCCCTCGATGTCTTTTTCCTTTCCCAAAGGTACAAAGAGAATCTCCGCGGCTGATCCTTGCGATTACTTTCTGTTTTTCCATCCCGACGTCTCGCCTTGCCCATCACATTTCTGACCTTTTTATCCCTTGCCCCATCTTTATGATTGTCTTTCGTCCAAATGCTCCGACTTGTCTCCTCGTCTCGGCCTTCTGAACCCTTCGAACAAAACCCTTTCACAACCAGCACTTCCATCAGACTCCCAGGTTTTAGCTGCAAATCCAGCGAATTGCCCCATGTACCGGATGCAAGTGAGGACCACCACTCACCCACGTCATATGTTTTTCAAACCACCTTTAAACACCTCTCCTGATCCGCCTCCATACTTTATTGATGTCACCAGCTCCTGGTTGTCGTGCGGAGAGAGTCAAGGTTCTTTGGTTTTTTTTTTTTCTTGAGAAATTACCCCCCCTTTCTTCCGGTCCCCGTGGAACTTTGTGATCTATCCCCGCCTTTTCAACCACCATTTTTTAATCGAAATTTGGTTCCGACCCCACTTCACGGCGCCTGAACCCCTTTCCATTCTCTTCAACAAACCCCCCAACTAGTGGTCTCTACCCCCCCCGTTTTCCTTGATACCTCACGAGTCCGTGGGTGGAATTCATGAGAACGGGTTTTTTTTCCTTTGTTGCCAATCAATGCGGCGGCGTATATAATGTTTTTTTCACTAGGCCTAGTATCTTGAAAGTTCCCCCCCAAAGTGTCACTTGATATTTTTGCTTGTGACTACCAACCTCTACTGCATGTTGTCACCCCTCTTGACACCAGGTTGAAGTGAATAGTCCCGCCCCCACCCCTCCCAACAACGTACGTTGGCCTCCTCTTTTTCCGATAATTTCCCCCCCCCCCGTACCCCTTTTTTATTCTTCCTTCCCCCTACGTTGCGAGTTCCGTGCAAATCAGGTCCTCGCCCCTTTCCCCCGGTACTTTTGGCGTGTCGGTCTTTTGTTAGGACGAACTGTGACCCCTTTTCAACACTTTTTCCCGTTCGCGGGTTACCATGCATTACTGGACTCCTGACCTGCAACCTCGATCCATTTTGCGCTTTTGCTTTTTCCGAGCCGTCACTTAGCATCTTACCCCCCCCACCTTGTTCCCCCTGGCGAGTCAACCTTACCACTGCTCCTGCACGTTCCCCTCCCCTGTTTTCCCTTTTCTTCTGCTCCCGATTTTATGGACACCCGTTGGATGATTCACTGTGTTGATTTCAAGTATGGCACTAGAGTTCCCTGGGGCTTCACATCCACATTTCTTGTCCTGTTACTGCCCATTTTGTTGCCTGATCCCTGTCCTGACTTTCCCCCGTTTGACTTTTTTCCCGGTAACTTCTCCGCAACCCTCCCACTGTGCAGCCCAATTTTGTCCCCCCGTAGATTTTTCCCTAGTATGCCTACCCTTTTTTAGATGTTTAACAGAGTGTTGTCCCTCTCCACCTATCCCCTGAAGCTGTTTTCTTTTGTTGGTCTCTCTTTTATACTCTTGCAATTTCACCTTTATGCTCTCCCGTCCCCTGCGGTATGCAAGAAGTATTGCCCTTTGTCTTTGTCTGTCGACGATTTTCACTCCCGGTACCCCTTTACCTGAGTTCTTCCGCTTTCGTCCCTGTTTTGTTTGAAGACTAGCACATCTCTGTTCGGGTGGTCTTCTTTCCACCCCACCCCCACTTTTAAGGCTACTCTTCGTTCGTCCACTTGACTTGAATACTAGTTCTGATAACCTTCTTCCCGCCCCCCTTCGTCGATCCTCTTTATTTGTTCATGTTCAAATCAATCCCTATCCCTTTCCTGACAACCCCCTCATTAATCATTGTTTCCGGCCTTACCAATCTTTTGTTTTCCTTCCTATTTTTACTCCTCGTGTCTGATTTTCATCCCCTCCACCTGCAGTGTGACCAGGTACCCCCCCCCCACTCACTCTATTTTGGTCCCCATCTATTTGCCCTGTTTTTTTTTTTTTTTTTTTTTTCCTTTGGGTGTGGCCCCCCAACAGTTCCACATGGGTGAGTTCGTACTGCTCACGACCTTCTTCATTATTTCTTTTTTTTCAGTTCCCCCCTCTCTTTATGTGGTGTCACGCAGGGTGAAACCTTTTTTTTTTATACGCCTAAGAGGCTGTCCCATATATCTACGTATCTTCACCTTCGAAGGTTTTTTTCCAGATTGCCCTTTTTCACCGTTCCGTCCTTTTGATTCCTTCCTTCGCCTCTTTTATGGACGGCATCTTTTTTTCCCCCTAGTTGTAAGCTCCTTGTATGCTTGTTTCCTTCTTTGCTTAACCTGGCCCCCCCATCGCAGTATTGGTTCCTCCTGTTTCAAATAGTGCTACCCTACTTGTTCCCCCCCCTTCTCGACCCCCTTCCCTTGGCACCGGGTTGGACTTTCCTCCCCTGCTTAACTAAAATTTTCGCTAAACTCTTCACTGCCACCAGTCTTTGTGTATTTTCAAGATTCCCTTCGTACCTTTGCCTCCCATTTTACTTGGGGTTTCCCATCGGCCATTTTTTTGGTATCCCAAATCCCCCTTCAGTTCTTCCCCGGGATCCATGCCCCCCTATTTCTTTCTCTTTTTCCACGCTCATCATTCCTTTCCAATGTTAAGGCCCCAGTCCCCCCCCTGTTTTTTCCGTTTTCCATTTTTTCCGTCCAATCAACCCAGTACGACACCCTTTGTTTTTCCAACCCCTTTTTGAATTTTTCTGTCTTTCGCCCAGGCACTCCCCGGTTTGGACCGTCCCGCCCACCCATTAAAGTTCTTCTAATTTTTCTTTTCAAGTAAATGCCCTTCTTTCCCCGCCCTTTATTTTGTATAATTCAATCGGAAGCCCCCCGATGCACGTGACCTTTTATTTGACTGCTTGCTCCTTTTCTAGGTTTGTGATTGAGGTTCATCTTTCGGGAACCCCAACCCCCCAAGTGCTCCATTTTTCCTTGGTCTTGCGATTTTTGTTTGACCAGACCCTCTTTTCTGGGGTTTAGAGCGCCGGTCTGCCGGTTTTTTCCGGCCACCCTTTCTATGAATGGTGCTTTAAATTTCCGTTGTTCGATTGTTACCCCTCTAGTCGCCATTTTCTCCCCAATATCCAGTGGGCAGGTTGATTGACTTTTTCAGTGCCGGTTTCCCCCCGCCTCGTATCCGTTTTTCGTGACTCCTCCGTTCAGATTTCACCGTCGGCCTTTTTGACCTGGGAACTTCATGAGCACCAGCCAGTTTGGACATTAATTTCTTTCACTCCCCTCGGATATGCCCCCGAGCCAAATGAATGAAGTTTCTTTTCTTTTCCCACTTTAGGTGATCTCAATTCACTCCTGAAGGTCCCCGGATCATTTCCCCTTTTTTCTTCCTACCCCAGCCCCCGCGCCACTAGACCGCCCGTTTTTCCAAGTGAACAGTTCCTGACTTTGTAGTTCCCATTGTTTCCACCTTCACCATGGCTCCTTTTTTTTTAATCTGTTCGGGTCCCTTCCCCGTCCTAACCCCATTCGTCGGAGGATTGAACATCCTTTTTTTTGTCAGCCCGTTACAATTTTCACACAAACCACCGTTTTTTTATCATCCTCCACCGCCCCACCTTTCTGAAGCATGTCCCTTTACTAAGATTTTCCACCCCGCTTGCTCCATGACATGGCCTCATGTTTATTGCTCCCGTCCCATAGGCTTTCCACCCCAGCCTGTGGAAATGCGTCACCCCTTCTCCGTGACCCATTTGAATTTCTTGTTTTCCCCCCTCCCCCGGACGGTTCTTTTTTTGGGAAGTTCCCCTCTTTGACTTAAAGCGCGTCCCCTTTTTCCTTTTTTTTTTCCTGACTAGGCTCTTTTACCTCTCGGCCATTTACGGTGTTAGCCTTCCCCGCAGTACCCTTTCTGATAACCCTGTAAGATGAGCTTTTTGATGGTTTCAAGGTTTCAAGTGTGTTATATCCCTGTCTTGGGTCTTTATGTTTTTTAGACATCGGTCTTTTCCCCCAAAATTGTTGTCACTTGTCCCTTCCTTCCGGATCGTCATTTCCCGGATACTGAGACCCAGTCCTTTATCTCGGTATCGTTCAATTTTTGTTTCCCCCCCCCCTTTCAGTCCTCCCCCTTTTGGCGCGCGACGTTTCCAAGATCCAGCCCTGCGTTTGCTCTTCCCGTCTTTCCACACGATTTTCAGTAATTGACTGGCCGCGGCACAGTTCCCCCCTGAACCTATCTGAGCGCGGGCGGCTCTGAAATGTTTGGTATGATTTGTTATACCCCCTACTTCCACTTTGTTTTGTTTTGATGAATTTCCACAAGATTTCTCCCCGAGCCCCCCTTACACCGCCCCCCTCCCAACTTTTTTCATTGTCCACCCCCTTCGAGTTTCCTCGAACTATACCCCCCTCAGCGTTGCGGAGCTGGGCCAAGCCCCCCCCAAATCCCCCCCTATGCTGGCCTGGGTTTTCCTCTGCTCCCCCAGCTTTGGGCTTTCCTTTTTTTTCCCAACATTTCCTTAACATTCCGGAATCACCTCTTTCTCGGAGATCATTGCCCGATTTTTGGCCTCTGGCCTGTACTTAGTCCCCCCCCCCCCAGTGATCCCGCCGTTTTCAGACCCTCCCTCGGCCTACGCGTTTTCCCCAGCGGAGACCACCCAAGCCCCCCCAATTTTTACCAGCAGTACAGTTGCTTTCGTTCGTACCGTGATACTCTCGCTTTTCTGGCTTCTTTCTTTACCCTTAATAATCTTTTCCCCCCCCCGCGAGCCTTTTTTATCCCTAGTTTCCCAGTCAAACGCTCCTTCCCTCGGTTCCGTACGACTGTTCACCATTTTTTCCCTTCCGTAGCCTCCATTTTCTGGACCCCCCAAGATCCCCCCTTTAACGCTCTTACTTTCCCGTTCTTTGTCCCCATTTGTCTTTTTTTTAATGTAGCGGCCGATTCGTCCCAGCAACTCCATATCTTCCCTGTCCTGACCGGAGCTCTTTTGTGTCTTGTGGTCCCGTTGGTGTGCGCTTTCCAGGACTTGCTTTTTTAATTTTTCTTCCCATTTTTGATGCAATTGCTGGATGGTAGATTAGGCAAAAGTCCCTCCCCCCCCTCCTCGTCGGAATTGCGGACACGTTCATTTCCCCCCCAAGCGTTCACCAAGAACTCTCTCTTCGTCATTCCTTTCTGGGCAGCCTCTATTTCACCTTTCGTTTCCGACTGCCTTCACTCGTCTTATGGTCTGCCCGTGAGGAACCATTTTCCCGTTTTGGTTGAATCTTTCGGCAAACCGTTGAATCTCCCCCCCCTGTTTTTCCTGTCTTTTTTGCGGTCATTATACCCCCCTCAGTTTCCGTGCAATCTCATCGTAGTTCCTTCCTTGTTCCCTTCTTGGAGTTCCACCCACCCCCCTGACTGTTTCTGTTTCCCCGACCTTGCACCCCCCTTTTGCTTCTTCGGTGCTTTCTCCATACTTCAAGTCCTTTCCGACTCCGCGGACGTGTTCCTGGTTCCGGTTAATCCAACGTATTGACGTTTCTTGCCCACCATGACCAACCTCTCCTCTATGTTCCCCCTCCAAGCGTAATCCCCTTAGTCATTTGCCGTATTTTTGGAGATCCCCTGTGCACCCTGATTCCACCTGTGTGCCCACACCCCTCTCACCCCTTCCGCTTTTTTCCCCCCATTTGTTTCCCGGACCCCCCCCAACTTTTTGCCCTCTTGCTTCCCCCGCTTTTTCGGCATTTACCCCCAACACCCTCTCCACTCACAGACCCCCTTCCGAGCTTTTGGTTTCCCCCCCCACCATGATCAGAGACCTAGCTTCGGGTTAAATACCTTCCCCATTCCTGTTCCCCACTTCCAGGATTTTTGTCGTCCTCTAGTCGTTTTTCGTATATACAGTTCCTTGGGTTGGCTGCTGTGCTTGCGTCTCTTACTTCTGATTCCACCCAAGCCACTTCGCCCGGGACTTGCTTTATGGCAAACCCCCCCCATAGTCTTGTGTTCTTTCCCAATTCTAAATTGTTAGTTGTTGTGTTGTGACCCACCTGTTATGTTCTGCAAGAACCGTATGGGTGCTCGGCATTTTCTCCTGTACTTCACTAAATTACCGCTCCCCCCTTCAGCCCCCCCCCCCCTTTTGTCTTCTCTCATTTAGTACCCCACCATATGTTCTATTGGACGCCTCTCCGTCGTCCTAATAGAGTCCCATTTGTGTATCGAGTATCCATTCTGGGCTTTCGTCATTCCTCCCATCACCGATTGAGGCCCACTTTGTCTAACCCCTTGACTTTCCCTCCCCCAAGTCTAAGTCCGTCCCCCCCCCAAGCTTCTCCCCCAATGCCCTTTGCCTGTCACTGCCCGAGGCGTAGGAGCTTTTTTTTTTTTTTTTTTTTTTCCCCCCACCCCCCCCCCCCCCCCCCCCCCCCAACCCCCCAACAAACGGTTTTTTTAACCTGTTTCTTTTGGTAGACTTCCTCTCGAGGTTACCTGGTAGTGGACCTGATTTTTGTCCCTTTGTCCCCAACCAACTTTGGGATCACCATCTTTACACCGCGTCGGCCCTTCCCACTTTCCAGGGCCATTTGTTTCCCTGGTCAAGACTTCCCCACCCCAGGCTCGATGCGCCGGACCCCACTAGTCCCACTTCTGCCCCCCCTCCGGACCAGTCCCCTGCCGCGCATCTTTTCGTCATGTTGCTTTTTCCCCATCGTCACCAAACCCCCGCGTCCCCCCCCTTGCCCGTCTTTCCTCCCACTCCTTCATTTTTGCGCTACTGCTTCTTTTTTAGAACAAACTCTTTTTTTACGTCACCTTCATGTCTTCACCATTCGTTTGTGAAACCCCACCTCAAACTTATATAGTTTTTTGTGCTGATGTCTTACGAAGTCACCAAATCTGGTGAGACCAAGCACCCACCCAAGACTCTTACACATTCTGATCGCCTGTGTGCCTCCTCTTTTCTAAGGTTGCTTCAGGTCGTAAAAGGATTCTATCTTCATCATCATGACCCCCCTTTTGGACCTTTTTACCATTAGGAGGAAACTTTTCATTTTCCCTTACTTCAGGTCGTCCCCCCCCCCCCCCCCCCCCTGATGATGCTCTTTTATAAGCCTGACTAGTAATGGTTCTCGCTTGTTTGCGCACCTCCCCCATAATGTGGAATAGTAGCCGACGTGATCTGGTTTTAATGGAAGTTGGACTCCGTCTTACACTCTGATCCAAGTACTGTCTTCTCTCCTCCTGTGGTCCCAGGATGACTCCCCCTCAAGGCCCGGTTTCCCCCCAAGGATGTTCTTTATTGCTTTACCAACAATCCCTAAAGAAGAGTGGAGTCCTCGTCGCAGGCCCTGCGGGTGACTATTGCACAACCCACAGTCCTCCAGTTAACGTCCCAGTTTGCACTCCGTTTTTTCCCCAGCGTACCTCTCTGAGCACCTACAGGGGGATCACCCTCACCGGTGTGTCCACCCCCTTTCTTATGAGACCCCCCACCCCCCCTCACCCCTAGTCTTAAGTCTATGTGTCTAGTTCAACCTTCAGACCTTTTACAACCCACCTCGGTCGGGGATCCCCTCCCCTCACTATTATGAACCTTGGGACTTTTTTAGTCTATACCACATTTGTGTTTTGTTTCCAGTATAATTACCCATTTTCCCGTCAATCCCCCCGATTTCCCTGTTTTTACTTTTCCTGCTCCAGATGATATTCCCCCCCCCCCCCCCCCCCCCCCCCCCCCAGACCTTTCATCCTCTCAGAACTCGGGAGTTCTGACCACCTCCCAGTCCCCTTCGCCCGCCATTACCCCTCAATTTCTTTTCAAATCAAGTTATCTCCCATTTTTCGTCTCGCATAAAATCCCACGAGGACTTCTCTTGGCATCTCATCCTGTTTCACTTTTTTTGCCTCACCTCTTCCCCGGCGCCCCGGGATAATCTGTTGTTTTTTCCCCTTACCGTGCGGCATTATTTGTGTCCAGACCCACCCTCACCCTCTCTTTCTTTCGATTTTTTTTTTTTTTTTGCCCCCGATACTGCAGGTGTCACCAGCCTTCTTTACCTGTTTTCCAGTTTTTGCCCGGTTGTTTCGGTTTTTTTATTCTCCCGTGCCCTCACTCCAACTCAACCAGTCCGGTGGTGTTGCCTTTCACTTTCCGCTTCATTTCAACGATTATTATTTTTTTTCCTTCCTCTTTTTTTTTTTCTCTGATCTTCTTTACCCTGAGCCGTCCCTTTTTACGTATTTTGTGTGAGTGTCTTTTATTTTGCCGTGATCCTCTTAC
>Ga0179593_1244276_pt1 | contig 10651 bp, 10 predicted proteins | sample CZODoug2_1_08_16_FD_185931 | JGI IMG/M metagenome (GOLD analysis project Ga0179593, IMG submission 185931) | Vadose zone soil fungal communities from Angelo Coast Range Reserve, California, USA - CZODoug2_1_08_16fungal (PacBio error correction) | ecosystem: Environmental > Terrestrial > Soil >... | reverse complement strand
ACTTGTTATTGTATTTTGTAGTTGCTTTGATTTTTTGTGATGGTGTTTTTTGCGAAGTTGGGCAGATTTACGGGATCATGTCGTCTTTTCTGTTTGTGTGTGTTTTACGTCGCTTTGTTGTTTTTCTTTCAGGTGTCGGTATTTTTTATTTTTTTTTTCTGTTTAGTCCGGTGTATCCGGCGTGTTTTACTTGTATCACATATATCTGTTTTGAATTTGCTATGTGTTGTGGTTTTTTTGTTTTTATCTACGCTATTTGCTTCTTGCACTGGTACGCTCTGTGTTCCATTTTGGTTATTTTTTTCGCGGTGGGCAGATTGAGTGTACCTTCTGTTTGGATTGGACTAACGTATTTCTCATTTTGGTGTACTTTGACGTATGTTGTTTTGCTCGGTTTGTTGTGTTCATATTAGACTTTACTCGGAGATTATGTGTTACTGGTGATTTATTTCTGCGTATTGTTTGTTTTTTATTGGTAGCTCCTTTTCCGTGACACTTTTATCACTGGTTATTGTTTATGTATTTTTTGGATATGCTTCGGGTTTACATCCTCGTTCGATCATCTTTCTTCTTGTGTTTTGTTGTTACGGCCCCTTAATGAACTTGTTAGTTTTTGTTTTGTTTATTAGTCAGTTGTCTATGTTTTTTTGGTTGCTGGTCTTACGCGGAGTGTTTTCTTTGTTTCACGTTATGGGTTTTTTGTTTTATGTTCTCTCCTTTGTGTTTATTTAATATTATCTCAGTATACTCGTTCTTTGTTTTTTTATGTTATGTTTGATTTTGCGAATGGATTTCTCGTGGCTTATTTTTCCTGTGTGTTTTTGTCTTTTGTTTCTTTTGTTATTTTTTTTTTTTTTTTTAAGTGTTGTTTTTGGTGTGTATAGTGTATTTTTTTACTCTTTTCTATTACCTATGTATTATTCATTTTTTCCACTTTGATTATTTTTCTATATTCAAAATGTTGCTTTTCACCGTTTGAGTATTTTGTGTTTTTCTATTTGTGTCCAGTGCTTTTTTTCTTATTGTAATTCTGCGCTGTATCAATTTTTCTTTTTTTAATTTGTTTTTTTTTTTTTGTTGTTTGAATTTTTGTATGTGTATACTGTCTATAGAGTTAATTTTTGGTTGTTTTTTGTTTCTGTATTGATATTCGCTTGTGTCCGCGTTTTTTTCTCATTTGCTTGCCTCTTGTGTTACTTTCATATGTTTTGTTTATCTTTTGTTTTGTTATGTGCTAAGTTTCTTTCTTGTTCGTTTTATTCTATCTCTTTTCTAGTTTTTCACTTTTATCTGCGTTCTGCGGCTTCTTCTTTTTGTGTTTTGTTCTATTGTGATTGTTGGATTGCTGTTTTCTTCTGTTTTCTTGCTTACTGTTCTTGTTCCTCGCTTTGTCGTTTTTTTATGTCTGCTTAATTTTTTTTTTTGGTTTTTTGAGGGTAGAATCCGATTTACTAACGTTAAATTATGCTTGGTGGCTTTTTCATGGTTTTTTTGTTTTTTTTTCGTTTCTTGCTGTGTGACGTCTCATTGCTGGCTTTGGTTCGTTTTTCTTTTTTGTTTTGTGTTTTAGTGTATTCTGTTGTTTTTGATTTTTCCTCTGAGTAGTATTTTTGACATTTTCTATTTCCTTGTTTTTTTTTGTTTGTTGACTTTTGTGTCCATTTTTTGCGTTTGTTTCCTGTTGGCACTGTTTCGTTTGTTTGTTTTTTATTGTTTTTGGTTAGTTTTTGTTTTCTTGTTTTGGTTGACGATATTGGCTTGTTTTTGTTTATACGTTGGTTTTCTTTATTTGTCTTGTTCATTTTCCTTGTTTATCTTCTGTTTCTTCGATCTTATGTTGTTTTTTGTGTATTTTTTGCTTTTGTTTTTTTTTTTTTTTTTGTTTTTTTTGTTTTTTTTGTTTCGTGTTTGGTCTTTTTTGTTTAGTTGGCTTTTGTTTTTGGTTTGTATTATTTGCCTTTTGGTGGTTATTGTGGGATGGCTGACGTATTTGGTTATTTATTTCGTAATTCATGCTTGCCTTTGTTTTGTTGTGTTTTGGTTTTTTTTTTGGATTTGACTACTTTTGTTTGTGTTGAGTCGGTTTGTTTGTTGTGACATGTGTTTTTTTTTGTTTTTTTTCTGTTTTTTGTTGGATCTTTGCTAGGTATCTGTATGTAGTCGTGGCTTTGAATCACGTGGCGGCTGGTTGGTGGTTTTTGTTTGTGTTTTTTGGCTGACTTCTTGTTCTTTTTTTCTGTTTTCTTTTGCGTTCATCTCTGGGTTCATATGATTTGTGGAGTCATGTGTGTATTTTTTTCTGTGTATTGAGAGGGCGAATGATTGTCTGAATTGGGTGTGTTGGTGTCTGACTCTTATTGCATTTATCGGTAGTAGAGTTGATAATAAGGTTCTTTTTAGTTTTGGTCTGGTTCTTTGTTTGGCTTTTGTCGGGCTTTGTTTTTTGGTAACTGGGTATATACATATGATTGTGATTTTTTTTTTTCCAGTGTCATTGGTTGTCTGGGGGCATTTTATTATTTTGGTTCTGTCAGTCTTTTTGTTTTTTTTTGTTGGGGTCCTTTTTATGTTCTTGTTTTTCTTTTTGTTTTTTTTTCTGTTTGTTTTTTTGGTTTTTTTTTTCGTGTGTTTATGTTTGGTTCTGTTGTTTGTCCGTGACATTTATGCTTCTTACTTGTATGGTTTATTTTTTTTCTTTGTTTTGGTATCTTTCGTATTAGTTTTTCTGCTTTCTGTGTTATGTTTTCTTGTGTGCTCGTTCTTTTTGTTTTTTATGTTTTTTTTTTTTGGTGTCAATTCTTATTCTTGGTTTTATTGTGTTTTGTCTGTCTAGCTGTTCATTTTGTTTTTATCTTATGTTCATTATCTGGCGTACTAGGTCTGATTCGGGTTGGTTTCTAGGCTGGTTTGATTTTTTTGTTTTTTGTTTTTGGTTTCTTAGCACCGGAGATTGATTTTTATAGACTTTCTGGATGTTTTGTCAGGTTGGTATGTGTTTTATCTTTTTTTTTTGGTATTGTTTCTTTTTAGTTTTTCTTTTCGTGATGGATAGTCGTTTCTTAGTTTTTTGGTGTTTATTCTTTTATTTTTTCGTTTTTTTTTCTTTTTGCTTTTTTTTCGGCTTTAGCTTGTTATGTTCTGTAGTGTTGGTGACGTTTCTAGTGTTCTGTTATGTGTGTTCCACGTTGTTTTTGCTATGATGTTTTTCATTTTTGTTATACTTATCGTTTCTAAGATCGCATTTTTTTATTAAGTTGTTCTCCTTTCGCGTATTTTTGTGTTTTTGATTTCATTTTAATGTCGATGCGACGCGTTGGTATTATGTTTTTTACGTGTTGTCATTTGTTGTTTTTTCTGTTATGTTGTTTTTTTTTGTTTGTTTTCTATCTTTAGCATGTTCCTTATTTTCTGTTGGTCTGTTGATTCCTTTTTCTTTTCTGGTTTTTATTAGTTTTTTTTTTTATTTTTTGTTTCTTTGTTTTTCTGCTTATTTGCGTTCGTTTTTTTTTTTGTTGTTTTAGTTAGTGACGTGATTGTTCTCCTGGCTGATTGTTTTCATTTCTACATCACTTATCCGCTTTGTTTTTTTCGCCTTTCTAGTTGTCTAACTTTCTGACATCGTTATTTTTGTTTTTTGTATATTCTCGTTGGATTTTTTAGTTGTTATTTGTGTGTTGCTTCTGTTGTCAGAATTTTTGATCGTGTCAGATTTCTAGTTCCTGGTACTGTGCATTGTCTGACCAGTCATCTTTCCTTATTCTTTGGCTAGGTGCGTTGAACGCGGTCGCTGTTGATTGTATTTTTAGTTCTAGCCCTATTTGTGGGTCTGTTTGTTTTTATTTTTTGATATTGTATTTTATCTTGTGTTGTCCTTGTCGCGGTCTGTGGGATTTTATTATTTTGTTTTTTCACTTTTATTGCCTTCGGTTTTTTTATGCTTTTGTGATTGGTGGTTTTGTTTGTTGTTATGTATCTTTATTGTTTTATTTTTTGTGCTTGTCTCTGTATTTTGTTTTATTGCTGGAAGTTTGGTATTGTTGGGTGTCATTCGACTCCTGTGGGATATGTTGTTAGATGTTGTTGTTTAAGTTTGCTGTTTGCTCGGCGCTTATTCAGGTTGTTTGTAGCTTTGTTGTAGCTATCTTGTTTCCTATTGTTAATTTTTCGTGCCATGTTTTATTCATGTGATTTATCGTTTATCGTTTAGTTTCAGTTGGGGTTATTTTTGTTTCTGTTTTTTGTTTTTTTTTTTTTTTCTTAGGTTTTATGGGGTTTCTTGTTATTGTTTTTTTTATTGTATATTGGCTCTTTAGTCGTTTTTGTTATAGTTTGTTTTTTTTTTTTTTTTTCTTTGTATTTGTTTGTTTTTTTTTCGCTTGTTTTTCTTTTCGTCTATTTGTTATATATTTCGTTTTTTTTATAGTTTTTTTTTTTTTGTTTTGTGTATTTTGTGTTTTTTTTATTCCGTCGTGGCTCTCGTAATCGTGTCTTGTGGTTGTTTCGTTGTTTTTTTTTATTGGTCTGTTTTGGTTTTTATGTTTTGTTTCTTGATTTTCGTTTGTTTCGTGTTGGTTTTTTTTTTTTCGTCTTGTTTTTTTTTTGTGTTCGGTTGTTTTATTCTTTTTTTCTTATTTTTTTCTTCTTTTTGATTTTCCGAGGGTTTTGTTTTTTTTTTGTTTTTGTATTTGTTTTTTTTTGTTGTTGCGTTTTTTTTTTTTTTTTTTTCTTTTGTAGTTGTGTTGTTAGTCGGGATTGTTGTTTGTTGTTTATATGTTTTGTATTCTTATATGTTTTATGTGTTATTTTTTTTTTCTTTTTTTTGTGGTTTTTTTTTTTATGTGGTGTTTTTTTGTCGGCTCGGTTAGTGGTTTTTATCTGGTTGTTGTGTTATGTGTTATTCTTTTCACGGTCAGGATTTTTTTGGTTAGTTGCTCCCTGATCTATGCTTGTGCGTGGTGTTTGGCGTCGTCCGTTGGGTTTTTTTGGTTTTTTTGACTTTGTATTTTGTTTGATTTTTGTGATTTTTCTTTTTCTTGTTGTTTCTATTCTACGTGTAGGTTTTAGTTTTTTGAGCTTTATTTAGATGATTGTTTTTTCGTATTTCGTTACTTTTTTTTCATTTTTTTTAGTGGAGCTTTTTTGTAAGTTTTGTATTTGTTTCTGTCATTAATGTTTTGTTCGTTGTTCAATGTTTCTTTTTTCTATATAACGTTCATGTTTTTTCTATTGTTTTGTTGGAGTTTGAGTTTGAATTTTGCGATTTTCTTCATCGGTCACTTTGTTTGTGTTTTTTGGTTTTTCTTTATTTTTTTTCGGTTGACTTTGTTTTTTTTTAGTTTGTTATACGTTCCGGCTATTTTTCTGTCGTTTCTTATGATATTCTTGATTTTGTGATTACACCTGGTTATATGTTTTTTTCATTTGCTATTTCATTGGTTTTTGGCCGATGTATTTTTGATTTTTGCACTTCTTTGTTATTTTTCTATTCTGTTTGGTTTTTTTCTGGTGTTTCGTTTTCTTGAGATTTTTTTTGGATGTGTTTTCAGGTTATTGGTGGACAATTCTTTGCTTTGTCTTTAGTTATTTTTCTTTTTGGTGTTTGTTTTGATTTTTTTTCGTTTTTTTATTCCTCTTGTTTTTTTTTGGTTTTTTATTTTGTGGTCTCTATTATAGTTTTATTTACCTACGGTATTGATCTCATTTGGTTACTTGTTTTTTTGGGGTGGGTGGGTGCGTGGGGGGCGTGGGAGGGGGGGGTGCGGGGTGGGGGAGGCGGGGGAGCGAGTGGGGGGGTGGTGGGGGGGGGGGTGGGGGTTGGGAGGGGGGGGAGTGCGTGGGGTAGGGAGGAGCTGGTGGGAGGGGGGGTGTGGGTAGGGGGAGGTGGGTGGGGGGAGGCGGGGGGAGGGGTTGGTAGAGTGGGGGGGGGGGGGAGGGGGAAGAAGGGGGGGGAGAGGGGGGAGTGGGGAGGGGGGGGGATGGGTGGGGGAGGGAGAGTTGGGTCTGAAGGGGTGTGGTGGGGGGAGGGTGGTGTGCGAGGGGGGGGAGTTGTCTTTTTTTTGATTATTATGGTTTGTGTTTTTTTTGATTTATTTTAGGGTTTTTTTATTTATGTTCCTTAGTTTGTTTTTTTCTTGTTTCCTCTTTTCTTTTGTGTTTGAAGGTCTTTTCTGTTTTTTCAAGTTTTATTTTTCTTTATAGGTGGCTTATCTTTTGTTTTGTTTTTGTGTTTTTTTGTCTGTTTTTTTACTTTGTTTCTTTTTGTTTTTTTTTTGTGTTTTTTTTGTCTTTTTTGTCTTTTTCTTTTTGTGTGTTTTTCTTTTTTTGTTGTTTTTTTGTTTTTCTTTTTTTTGTGTTTTTTGGTTCTCATTTCGTTGTTTATTTTTTTTTTTTGTTTGTTTTATATGGTGTTGAAATAGTTGTTCTATTTGTTCTTTTGGTTTATGTTGTAGTTTTTTTTTTTTTTTTTAGTGTTTTTTCCCGCTTTCGGCGTTGTTTATTTTGGTTGTGTTTTTGGGTTTGTTTTTTTTTTTGTTATTTTTTTTTGTTTCTTATTTTGTTGTGTTTTGTTTTGTTATACGCTTTTGTATTTGTTTCTTTCTTTGTTTGATAATGTCTATCGCTCTATTTTTTCTTATTTTTTGTCCTTTTAATTTTCTTCCTCCTTTTCTTCATTTTTTTTTTCTTTTTTTTATTTTCTTCTTTGTTTGTTTTCTGTGTCTGTTTGTTTTGGTTTTTATTTTTGTCTGTTTACTTACTGTTTATTTTTTTTGTGTTTTTTATAGTTTTTTTTTTTTTTTTTTAGCACGGCTTTGTTTTTTTTCTAATTTTTTTATTTAGTTGGTTGGTCTTCTTTTTTTAATTTTGTGCTTGTGTGTTCAATTTTTAATTGGTTCTGTGACTAGCTTCTTATGCGCCCGTTGATTTGCGAGCCTTTGTCCCGGCGTGGACTCATGGCTTTTCCTTGGTTTTGGAGTCTCTGTACTTAATCTCTTCCATCGTGAGGCAGTTACCAGCTCGCCTCACCATCGTACTTTATGATCCGGTCAGGTTAGCGGATTCGTCCGCGGGGGTCTCTTGTTCGTTCCGCGGCATTGGTTAGGGGCAGCATCTTTCTTCACCAGAGGAGTTTTTTTTTGCTATGGCATTGATCTCGTGGTTTATTGGGCTGGTCACTGGCATGGGTTCGTGTGAGATGACTCTTTTTTTGTTTGTCTTTGTCAGGTGTGTTTTTTTTTTAGATATCATTAATTCGTTCTCTGGATTGATTATTTAGTGTCCAATGAGCTCCTGGTTGTTTTGTTTGATGATCTCATTCCTTAGATTTCATCTTCGTCTGTTGCTATGTCGTACGACTTTGCTTGTGTCTTAGACGTCTGTGAATCGCTTGTGAATGTTGTTCAGTTTTGGCTAGGGCTTAAAGTGTGCTTGGGTTCTCCTTTGGTGCTTGCAGAATGTTATACGGCTTATATTGGTTGTATTTTAGTGCTGTCGGTTTTCAACTTTCTTCGGGTCTGTGCGTTTAGTCGTTTTCATTGTTCTTTATCATAGTGTTGTTTGCAATTTGTGTTTATGATTAGATATATTCTATTGTTAGTTTTAACTTTGTGATCGGGGCTTGGTGTTTTTCGTTCTCTTGATATTTTGTGTTATTCGCTTCCTGTGTTTTGTGTGGGTTTTATTTCGTCTGTTTTATTGCTGGTTTTTAGTGGTAATTTGTTGTTTTTTTTGTTCCTGTTGGTCGTTTTAGTCCTCGGTGTATTTGTGTGAATATTTAAGATTTTTTGCGTTTTATTCTGGCTGTCACGATCTCGTATATTGTGCTTTTTTTCCGCTTTCTTTTTTTTTCTTTTTTTGTTCGTTCTTTAGGCTCCACTGGCTTTCGGATTGGGTTTTTTTAAGTGCGCTTTGGTTTATTTCGTGCAGAGTGAGTACTTGGATTATACTTTAGTTATTGAGATTTCTAGCATGCGTCACGCTTTAGCGACCGGAGACACATTTTTGTTATGGGATCTTTAGAAAATCCGTCCTACCGTATGGTTAGATTTATCATATTTGCTTTCAGCTGGCTTGACACAGTCTCCTCCATGCTTGTGCTTCGGTCTGATCGCTCAGGTGTGTAGCGTCATTGCGACATATGGACACTACATACATAGTCTGACGATTTTATGGTTTCATCCAGGATTTGTTCTGTGGTGTATGGCAGGGTTTTCACCATACTTGCATGTCTTTTCGCTTTACTGGTTCGTTCCTCATTTGTTTCACCGTTTATCTCGTGGTCTCGCGTGCTTGCGTCATGCAAACTCAATACGATCGCGTAGTCATTTTTATGTAGTTCACTTTTTTTGGTTCTTGCGCAGGATGGCGCATTTTCAGGACTACGGTGCGCGGTATGCCGATCCTACATGGCGAGCAGGATCGTGCACATTAGTTATAAATCTTGATCTTCATCTGCTTTTAGTGGTGCGCTAGCACTAACTTTGTTTTGCCAGTAGTTTGTTTTCTGTGGTCGGGGAGAATTTTCGATTGCACAAGCTGGCGATCTCCGGCATTCGCACCGACCATCAGCGACTTTAATATACTTCTTGTATCGGGTCTATTGAGTGTCTGTTCGTAGGCACTCTGTTATCTTTTCAACTGCTTCTGTTCATTCATATTCTATCATGAGATCGCGTGCGTCATTTGGGGCCTTTTTCTTTTGTTTTGTCTGTCCTAGTTTTGGTTAGACGTATTTTTTGTATTTCTTTCACAGCTGGGTTTGGGATGGCACATGTTATCATTTTGATTAATTGGCTTTGTCATTTTTTCTTGCGTACATACATTCGGGCGTTTTTTATGATTTTGTCTCTGTGTCTCTTTAGTTTTTTGATATGTTTTGTATCTGTTGATTATTGTTTCTTTTTAGTATTTATGATTTTATTGTCTGATTTTCTGTTCATGACGATTTGATTTGCAGGATTCTATGTTTTTCATTTGCATGACTCTTCTGCGTCAAGGGCGGCTACCGGAGGTTTTTTATCTGATTGTTGTTTTTTTTTGTTAGTGTTTTTTTGTTTGTTTGTCTGGTGTGTTGGATGAAAGTGTATGTAGTTATGCTTTGTTGTTTTTTGGGTTCTGTTTGTTTTTTTTGTGGTGGTGTGGGGTGGCTCTTTGTTTTTGTTTTTCTTCTTTCTTTTTTTTTGTTTTTTTTGTTTTTGTAGTTAGATATTTGGGGCGCACTGATTTGGTTATTGCGTAGATGTCATATAGGTTTTTGATTATTTTATGTTTTTTTGGGATCTAATGATTTTGTGTTTTAGATGCGGGCAAGGTTTATCTTTTGGTCGTTTATGGTTTTCTTTACGAGTTTTTTGCACGTCCAAGTTTATATCTCTTGGTTAACACTTTGTTCAATAGTCGAGTTGTCCTTGTCTGGTATGGTGTATAAATGGATTTTTGTCGTGCATGCAGTGGTGAAAGGGACGAGTTCGCTAGTGTCTGTTTTTATTTGTTTAAGCTCTTTTTTTGCATTCACTTTGTGTTTTTGTTTGTGTTGTACTTTTGATTGTTTTTTTTTGTGTTAGGCGGTCCATTAATGTCTGTGCGGCGTATTATGAAGATTTTGATGTGGTGCTTTGCATTGTTTTGGATTTTGTTCGTTTGTAGTTTTGTTTATTCTTATCTGATGGATACGGAGTTTATGGCTTTGTGTTTGTTTGTTGATTTACCGGGGCTTACGGATTTGATATTTATCGACATTACTTATTATTTCTGTATATTTTTTTTATTATTTTTTTGGCTCGAGTGCGTTTTATGTGGGGTGGTTTTTTTTTGGTTTGTGGAATGTTGTTTTGGTTTTCTAGTTTTTTTATCACTTGTTTTTTGGTTATGTAGTGCAAATTTGCTTGCTGTTGATTGCGTGGAATGTCAGTTTCTGATTTTTTCTTCATTCCACTTTCGCGATTATTTCGAGTTTTCTGGCGTCAATGTTTTGTCCGGGTTTTATGTCTGTTTAGGTTATTTATGTTGGTATTGGATTTTGTGTAAGTTTCGTTTTTGAAGCGTATGATTTGTCGGTTTTTTTCTTTGTCTCACACTGTTTATTTCTGTTTATTGCGGTGTTGGGTTTGTCTTTTTTTTTGTTTTTTAGTTTGTTTTTATTGTTTGTTACTTGTGTAATGTGTATCGGTCAATTAATTTGGTCGCATTTTTTATGTTTTTTTTTCATTGTTGTTTTGTTTGTTATCTTGATTGGTTACACTCTTTTTTTCGGCCGGGATTTTCAGTTATTTCGTACATGATTTCTTGGCTCTTTTGTATCCCCGTTACTTTTCGGATGCGTTTAATCGGTGGTGGGGTCGCATGATCTTTTGGATCTATTTTCTGTACATTTCTGTTATTTTGGTATCTTCAAGTTTATTTGTGTTTCGTTTTTGCTGACCGCATCGTTATTCCCTTTATGTCGCGTGACTTTTTATGTATGATTTGCTGTATGGCTATAGTTCTTTTTAGATTCTAGGATTTGTGTCTTTATGTCTCTGTGCTGGTATATCGACAGTAATCACTATTATCCACGATTCATACCTTTACTTGTAATGCACTGGCGTATTATGAGTGTATGCCGATGTATTTTTGTGTCTGCACATTGCTATCACATTTAACGTTATTTTTCTTC
>Ga0179593_1717281_pt1 | contig 10652 bp, 12 predicted proteins | sample CZODoug2_1_08_16_FD_185931 | JGI IMG/M metagenome (GOLD analysis project Ga0179593, IMG submission 185931) | Vadose zone soil fungal communities from Angelo Coast Range Reserve, California, USA - CZODoug2_1_08_16fungal (PacBio error correction) | ecosystem: Environmental > Terrestrial > Soil >... | reverse complement strand
GGCACCCGCGCCAGGACGTCATCGGACTGGGGCTTCCTCTTCGTTTCGGCCGTCGGTGGACGATGAGGGTCGTCGGTCAGCAGAATCACCGGCGCAGACTTCCGAAAAGCTGCGCACAGTCAACTCGTTCTCGTCCTGACGCTTCCCAACCAGGGACGAGGCCTCGGTCGGGAGAGGCGGGCCGCGGTTTTGCACTCGCCTTCGCCGGCTTGGCGCGTCAGGGCGGAGCGCGACGCGTTCGCCGGACAACAATGCGTCGAGTCGCCGTGTCAGGCGCTCGGCTACGAGCACAACGGCACCAATGATGGCCCGCGCCCGAGCGGACAAGCGCTGATGCTTCGCTTCCTCTCAAGCCGGGAGCGGTGGGAGGCGACAACGCGGGACGACATCGTAGTCGAGGTCTCAGCCATGGTTACGATGCTCGGCTCGAAGACGTGCAGAGACGCCCGGGTAACTGTCGCCTCGCCTCGGCCGCCCTCGCCCCGGGGTAAGAGGCGCAGAACCAGGGGGTCTTTGTTACGTTTCCCCCCGAGCACGGTTTTCGTTACCGTTTCGGCATCGGCCGCGTGGCAGGGGGGCTGGGGCTCGGCTCGGCGGGCTACCGCGGACGTCTCCCCGAAGAAGCTCACGAGTAGAGGGGGAGACCGGATGGCGGGTCAGGCAGCAGCACACCGGCCGCAGGCGGAGGGCGGCGGAGCAGGCATCCTCGGCGACCGGTGAAAGACGGTGTCGAGAACGCGGGAGAGGTCACGAAGCCGAAACACAGCCAAGATCGTGATCAACAAACTACACCGATCTCCACTGACGCTGGAGGGCGACGTGGAGTCGGTGGCCGAGGTGTGCCTCTCGCACGCCCCAAAACAGAGATCCGCTCGGCGACGCGGAGTACGGCAGGCAGCACGGAGCGGGGCCGTGTCGCGGTGGAGGGCTCGGAGGGCCGCGTCCATTACCAGGGCGGCGGATACGGTCGCGATGCCCCTGGGGACAATCCCCCCACAGTGGTCACGGACAACAGCGCGACGCACCAGGTCTCACCGAACGACGGCAAGTACACGTGGCTCGGGCCGGTCACACGATCGGCAGTCAGGACGTCGAGTTCTTCTTCCGAGTTCAAACAGGTGGGCGGGGCGGCAAACCCCGACACACCCCAGCATCAGGACCCGGCGACCCAAGCCTCATCAGCGGCAGCACGCACACGGAGGGGGGGCGGTGGGCAGAGGCTATGGCGGGCGGAGGCGGTTACCTGCGTAACGGCAGCATGGGCTCGAGGTGTAGCGGTGGCAGGCAGAGCTGACAGGTCACACGCCGGCCTGGCGACCGACGGGAGCGCTCGCCCGGCGACCGATGGCGGGGGCCACGAAAAGTTCCAGCGGACACGGTCTGACCGCGACGGCGTCGTGGGACCAAGACGGAACGGCGATGCAGGCGCTGTTCGGGTCCGAGCCGGCGGGCAGCAACCCACCCAGCGGCCAGCACCAGCCGGAAGCCCGGCGGCTACCAGCAGCGGCAACCGCCGACGCCGCAAGGCGCGTCTAGCACAACAAGAGCCGCCCGGACTATCGAGCCCCCACGCCGGCGGACAGTACGTCTCCCGACACACCCGAGGGGCGTGCGGTGTACGCGGCAGAATCGGACGGTCCGTCCACCCGTCGACCCCATGGGGCCTCACACGGACTCGACGGTCCGATACATTCCCGAGTCCCACGGCGACTACCACCCGCAAATCACGGCGACTAACCACCCGCAAGCATCCACGGCGATACCACCAGAAGATCCACGGCGAATACCACAAGCAACATGCCACGGCGAGTACACCCGCAAATGACACGGCGATAACACCCGCAAAATTGCACGGCGACTACCACCGCAAATGCACGGGCGTTCCATCCGGACATGCACGGCGAGTACCACCCGCAAATGTCATTCGGGCGTCCACCGTTGTTCACATGCAGGGCAGTACCATACGCAGTGTCCCACGGCGAGTTCCACATCGAAATCCAAGGCGACTTCGACCCCCGTCAATGCATGGGCCGTTCCAGCCCGGACATCCATGGCATGTTCAAACCGTACATGCACGGCGCTACAACGCGGGCAAGCACGGAGGACCTTCCGATCCAGCGCTGCACGGCGAGTTCGAAAATCGACCACGGGTCGTACGACATCTCATCCATGGCGAAATAGGCGGGTGCCCGACATACTGAGTCATGCACCCACCTTTGAGGGATGGCCGCCCCGCGCACGCGGGGCGGCCATTCGATTCGGGACGTGGGACACACTCGCGAAGGCCCAACAACAAAGAGGGGCGCGAACGTCAGCACCGCATTCGTGTCAGCTTGTCTGATCAGAATTGGTCGTCACCAGCCACGCCGAGAGAGTATCTTCGGCGCTCGTGGCATTGCCGTGACACGACCACCTTGCGGCACGGTGACGAGTCATCCAGCGTCGCAATGGCGCGCATGCGAGCGACACGAGGAGATCGGCCGGATAAGCCGAGGTCGTCGGAGAAGCCGGCCGGGACGCACGTGGTCAAGAGATCCACCGATGACACAACACCACGATGTTCCGCGTTCGTCGCTTCGAAACGACGGACGATGTCGGTGCCGCCGCCACGGTTATCGTCGCCGCGGAGCCGGTTCGGCGGGTCTGAGTGTTGACCGTGACGCGGGAATCGAAGGCAGGGAGCCACAGATGGCCCGACTCGGTGTCCGTCTCGGTTTCAGTCAGGGCTGCCAGGCGAGTCTCGCGGTCGACGCGCAGTCGTGAAGGTTGCGTAGAGGCGTCGTCGGTCACGAGCCCTCGGGGTGGATAGCGCCCAAGCAATCACCGGTAGGCGGTTTCCCCGGCGGGAGCCGTGCCGTCGAGCGAGAAGCCGTGACCGTTTCGACGTACTGGCGGAGAAACGCCGAAGCCGGGACTTTTTTTTTTTTTTACACTCGAGCGAACCCGGCGGCCAGAAATGGATCTTCGCCCAAACAATCGCGGTAGCCATTCGCCTCGACGCAAATCAGCGGCGCCTCAGGGTCAGCAGCAGAGCAAGCCCCTTGTATGAGCGAGGACGGGAACAGCCGATTGGTGTTGGCGCGAGCGCGTCGACCGAGACCCCGGCTGGTCTGGCCGACTCGGCGAGTAGCTCCATCGCTGAGCCGGCGGCGACCTCCGGGTGAAGGGTAGTTCGCTCCGTAAGCAGTGCTTCGAGAGTAATGAGCGTGAGCGAGCGTCAGAGCTGGAGGGGAACCGGAACCCGCCGGTCGAAGTGGAGCACGGCCCAGGTTCCCGAGCACGTCCCCACGGATCGACGCGGAGCACTGGGAGAGACGTCGGACCCGGTCGGACAACAAGAGGGCAAGGTAGCGCCGCGTGCGGGGATGATGAACTCACCGTCGGAGGCGGGACGACCGTGCCAGTGAGCCACCAAGGCGACGACGGAAGGTGGTGTCAAAAAGGAAACTCGAGCATCGGCCGGGGACGCCGAGCGAGTTGTGCTCCCAGCACGGCGGCGAAGTCGATGGATGAATGAATGAAAATGATGAACTGAAAATGAAAATGTGAACCAAATGAAATGAGAAGGGAAAGTGAAAAGGAAAGAATGTAAAATGAAATGAATGAAATGAAAAAAAAAAAAAATGAACAAAAATGAAAAAAAACAAATGACAAAATGTGGGAAATGAAAAAATGAAATGTGAAAATCGAAATGAAATGAAAAAAAAATGAAAAATGAAATGAAAAAAAAAAAATGAAATGAATGAACTTGAAAAAAATGAAATTGGTGGTGGAATGAAATTGAATGAAATGAAACAAATTGCAACTGAAATGTGAAATTGAACAAAAAATTGAAAAAACCACAATTGATGAATAAACTGTGAAGAAATGTGAAATGATGAAAAATTGAAAAACTGCAATGAATGAAAAAACATGCTTGAAATGGAATTGAAATTGAAAAAAATGAAAAAAAATGAAAATGAATTAAAAATGGAAAATGTGGAAAATGGGAAGAAAAAAAATTGAATGTGAAAACATGATGAAAAAAATGAATGAATGTTGTGAAATGGAAATAAAAATTGAAATGTGAAAAAAAAAATGAAAAAAAATGGAAATTGAATGTGAATTGAAAAAGAAAAAGGAGAAATGAAATGAACATGAAAAAATGAATGAAAATGAAATGAATGAAAAAATGAAAAATGAAATGATGATGTGATGGGAAAAAAATGAACAATGAATGAATGACAACCCAAATGTGAAATGAAAAATGTTGAAAAATGTGAAATGACAATGAAATCGGAAAATGAACCATGAAATTGAATGTGAAAAAAATGAGAACTGTGAATGAAATGAATGAATGTGAAAAAGAAAAAAAACTGAATGTTTGAAGAATGAAATGAAAAAATGAATTGAAAAATGTGTGAACAAAAAAAAAAAAAATTGAAAATTGAAAAAATTGGAAGAAAAACTTCTTCTTTTGAAACAAAATGAATATGAACTGAAATACAAATGAAAAAATGGAAAAAAGGAATGATGGAACTGAAGAATGATGGAATGAAAAAAAATGAATGAATGAAATGAACTGGACATGGATGGAAATGAAAAATTGAAAAAATGAAACAATGAAATTGATGAAATTGAAAAATGATGAAAATGAATGAATGTGAAAAAACATAACACTGAATGGAATGAAACCACTGTGTGAAATGAATGAATGAATGATGAAAAAAAATGAAAAAATGAATGAATGACTGTGAAAAAAAAAATGAATGAAAATTGAAAAACAATGGAAAAATTGAAATGAATGAAACTTGAAAAATTGATGAAAAAATGAAAAATGATGAAAAATGAAATTGAATGAATGAATGAACATTGACATGAAAACCAAACTGTAAAATATCGGGGATCTCCAAAAAGGAACACACAAGGAATCAAGTGAGGAAAAAAAAAAAGAAAGGGGGTGGATAATTGGAAACATACCTGAAATCACTAAGGCAAAACAAAACAGGAAAATTGGGGGAAAAATAATTGACCAGAAACAAAAAAAAGGTGAAAGAATGAAAAAAATGAAAAAGGGGAAAAAATGAAATGGCATAAAATGAAATTGAAAATGAATGAAAAAACAAAAAGAATGAAATGACAAAAAAAAAATGATGAAAATGAAAAAAAACACTTGAATTGAAATGAAATGACAACTGAAAAATGAAAAATGAAAAAAATGAATGAAAAAAAAATGAAAATGTGAACTTGAATGAAATAAATGAATGAACAAGTGAAATGACATGATGAATGAAAAATGAAAACAACCATGAATGAAATGAACTGAAAAGGAAATGAAATTGAAAATGACTTGAAATGGAAAAAATGAATGACAAAGGGAAAAAAAAAAAAAGGAAAAAAGGAAGGGGAAAAAAGGAAGGAAACAAGGGGAAGGAACAAACAGGAAAAAATCAAAAAGGAAATAGGAAAGGAAAAATCAATGAAAAAAAAGGGAAAAAGGAAGAATGAATGAAAGGTATGGAAAACTGGAATTGAAAAGGAAAATGATTGATTGAAAAAATGAATAATGAATGAATGAATGAATGAAATGAAAAAAATGAAGGAATGGAAATGAAAATGAAAAATGAAATGACATGAATGTTGGAAATAAAAGGAACATGTGACAAATGAATGATTTTCGAATTGAATGAAAACTGAACAAACTGAACTGAAAATGAAAAAACAACTGAAATGAATGAAAAATGAATGAAACACAAAATGACAATGAATGGAAAACAAAAACAAAAAAAAGTGAGACAGTGAATAAAAAAATCCTCTGGGAAAAGTGAAAAAAACATGAAAATGAATGAAATTGAAAAAAAAATGAAAGAAAAAAAAAATGAATGAAATGGAAAATGAATGACAAAACAACTGAACTGATGAATGGAATGAAAAAAATGAATGAAATTGAAATGAACAAAAAATTGATGAAAATGAATGAATGAAAAAATTTGTGTGAAAACAAATGAAAGGAAATATGTGAAAAATGTGATAGGCAAAAAAAAAAACAGTGGATGCGAATGAAAGGAGGAATGTTGAAAAAAAAATGAATGAATGAATTGAAAAGGAAAAGGAAATGAAAATGAAATGAATGTGAAAAACTGTGAAAAAAAGAATGAAAAAATGTTGAAAGAAAAATGAAGTGGAATATGAATTGAAATGATGTGAATGAATGATGAAATAAAATTGAAAAAAAAACATGAAATGAAGGAATAAAGGAAAGGGAATGAATGATATGAAGGGGAAAAGTTTTTTGAAGGTGAATGAAAAATGAAACAATGACATGAATGAAAGTGAAAAATGAATGAAATGAACTTGAATGAAAGGAAAATGAGGAAAAAATTGAAAAATGGTGAAATGAAAAAAAATGTGAATGAAATGAAAACATTGATGAAAATTGAAATGAAACGGAAAAATGAATGAACTTGTGAACAAAATTGAACAATGAAAATGAAAATGAACAATGTGAATGAATTGAAAAAATGGGAAGAAATGAATGAAAAATGAAAACAAGAATGATGAAAAATGAAAAAAGTGTGACAATTGATGAAAATGAATGAATGGAAAATGGAATCTGAAAATGAAAATGAACTGAATGAAAATGTGAAAATGAAAAATGGATGATGAATGTGAAATGTGATGATGAAAAATGTGATGAAAAAATTGAATGAAAAAAAATGGTGAAATTGAACAAGAAAAGGAAAATGAATGAACAACTGGAAAAAAAAGTGAAAGGAATGACCAATTGAAATGTGAATAAAATGACAATGGAAAAAATGAATGAAATGAAATGAAAAAGAATGAAAAAAATGAAATGAAAAAAAAATGAATAAAAAAAGGAATGTGGAATGAAGGAACAAACGTGATGAAATGAAATGACTTGAAAAATGAAAATGTAAAAAACAAATGAATGTGAAAAATGAAGTGAAAATGAATGAAAAATTGAATGAAATTGATGAACAAACTGACAAATGAAATGAATTGAAAAATGAATGAAATGATTGAAACAAGAAATGAAGACATGAAAATGAAAAACTGAATGAAAAAATGAAATGACTGTAAAATGAAAAATTAATGAAAACTTTAATCCATCCGGACTTCGCCGCCGGGTGGGCGCACACCTCGCTCGGCAGATCCCCGCCGATGCTCGAGTTCTTCTTTGACCAACACCCGGGGCGTCGTAGACTTGGTGTGCTCAAAGGCAACGGTCGCCCGGGCATCCGGAGGTGGAGGTCATCATCACCCCACGCCGGCGCGACCTGACCTGGTGCCGACCGGGTCGCCCGTCGTTCTTCACAGTTGCTCCGCGTCGATCCGTGGTGGACGTGATCGGGACCTGGGCCGGCTCCACTTCGACCTGGCCGGGTTCCGGTTCACCGCCAGCTCGACGCGCTGCTCACGCTCACGACGCGCGCAGCACCTGCCATTAGGGAGCGACTACCCATTCCCCGGAGTTCGCCGACGGCCGCTCACGCGATGGAGCGACTCGCCGAGTCGGCCGCCAACCAGACGGGGTCGCTGGTCGACGCCTTCGCGCCAAAACCAAATCGGGGCTGTTCCAGTCGCTCGCTCACAGGGGCTGATCGGCGGTGACCCTGAGCGTAGAGTTGGTCGAGGCGAATGGCTCACGCCGCGAGTGGGTGGGGCGAAGATCCATTGTGGGCCGCCGGGTTCGCTCGAGATGTAAGAGCCTCAGGTCTTCGGGTTTCTCCGCCAGTACGTCGAAACGTCACGGCTCTCGCTCGACGGAAGGCGCCCGCCGGGGAAACGCATTACGGCTGATGCTTGCGGCCATACCAAACCGGAGGGCTCGTGACGACGACGCCTTCGACGCAACCTTCCGACTGCGACGTCGACCCCGCGAGACCGCTGGCAGCACTGACTGAAAACGGCCGGGGACACCGAGTGGGCCATCTGTGGCTCCTGCCTTCGATTCCCGCGTCACGGTACACGACTCAGACCGCCGAACCGGGCTCCGCGACGACCGAAGAAGACGTGCGGCGGCACCGCATCGGTAGTCGTTTCGAAGAAGACGACGAAAACGAACGATCGTGAGGGGTTGTGCATCGGTGGGATCCTCGTGGACCACGTGCGTACCGGCGGCTTTCTCCGACGACATCGGCATTATCACGGCGATATCCTCGTGTCGCTCGCAGGCGCGCCAGTGGCGACGATGGATGGACCTCGTCACCCGTGCCAAAGGTGGTCGGTGTCACGGCAATGCACGAGCGGCCGAATGGATACGATCCGGCCGCTGGTGACGACCAATCTGTTATCAGACAAGCTGACAAGTAAATGCGCGACGTTCGCCAGCCCCTCTTGTTGTTGGGGCTTGCGAGTGGTCCCACGTCCCGAAAGCGGATGGCAGCCCCGCGTGCCGGGGGCGGCATCCCTCAGAAGGATGGGTGCAGACTCAGTGGCGGGCACCGCGATCGCCCTGGATCGATCTTTCTGAGGATGTCGTACGACCCGTGGTCGATTCGTCGAAACTCGACGTTGCAGCGCTGGTCGAAGGTCCGTGCTTAGCCGTTTGTACGCCCCTGCATGTACGGGTTTGACATGGCCAGGATTCGGGACGGAACGGCCCATGCATGGAGGGAGTCGAAAGTCGCCGTGGATTTCGATGTGGAACTAGCAGTGGGACGAGGATGGTATGCCCGTGCATGTCCGGATGGAAACTGGACCCGTGCATTTGCGGGTGTGGTCTCGCGGCATGTCGGATGGAACGGCCCGTGGATTTGCGAGGTGGTAGTAGCGTGCATTTGCGGGTGGTACCGCAGTGAATTTGAGGGTGGTACTCGGCAGTGCATTTGCGGGTGGCGTCGAGTGGATCTGCGGCGTGGTAGGCGACGTGGATATGAGGTGGTAGTCGCGGGATTTTGCGGGGTGGTTAGTCGCCGTGGACCCGGGGATGGTACGGACCGTGCGCGTCCGGGTGATAGGGCCCCATGGGTGAGGTGGTACGTGACCTCCGGATTCTGCCCGTTACACCGGCACGTCCACCTAGGGGGTGTCCGGCGAGGAGTACTTCCCGCCGTGCTGCTCGAGTCGGTAGGCTCTTGTTGGTGTGCAGCCTTGCGGGCGGATAGGCGGTGCCGGCTGCTGGTTTAGCCGGGGCTCCGGCTGGTGATGGCGCCGCCTGGGTTTGGTTGCTGCCCGCGCCGTCGGCCCCGAACAGCGCCCTGCTCGCCCGCTCCGTCTGCGGGTCCCACAGAACGCCGTCCGCGGTCAGACCGTGACTCCGATGGAACTCTTGTGGCAGCCTCGGTGACGGGCCGAACGCGCCGTCGGTCGCCAGGCCGGCGTTGTGACCTGGTTCACGCTGCTCCTGCCCCACCCGCGACACTCAGAGCCCATGGCTTGCGTGACGCAGTAACCGCCCTCCGACACTCCGCCAAGCTATGCCCACGCAGCCCCCCCGCCGTGCTGACGGTGCCGTGATGAGGCTTGGGTCGGCCGGGTCCTGAGCTGGGCGGTTGTGTAGGGTGGCCGCGCCACCTGGTGGAAATCGAAGAAGAACGCGACGTCCGGACTGCCGATCGTGGACCGGCCAGAAAGCCACTGTGTACTTGCCGTCGTTCGGTTGAGACCTGGGCGTCGCGATGTTTCCGCTGACACTGGGGATTGTCCCAGGGGCATCGCGACAACAAGTACCGCCGCTGGAATGGACGGGCCTCCGAGCCCTCGGACCGCGACACCGGCCCGCGCCACCGTTGCTGCCGTGCAGGAACTCGAGGTCGACCGAGGGCGCGATATCTGGGGGGCGTGCGAGAGCACCCCTCCGGCCACCGACTCCACGTCGCCCGCCAGCGTCAGTGGAGATCGGGGTGTCGTTGTGAATCACGACTTGGCTGGTTCGGCTTGTGACCTCTCCCGCCAGGTGCCTCGACACCGTCTTTCACCAGGTCGACGAGGGATGTGATTCGCCGCCTCCGCCTGCGGCCGCTGATGCTGCTGGCCTCACCCGCCATCCGTCCCACCTCTACTCGTGTGAGCTCTGTCGGGGCGACCGGCCGCGGAGCACCGCCGAGCTCGAGCCCAGCACACCCGGCCACGCGGCGGATTTGCCGAAACAAACGGTACGAAAACATTGCTCGGGGGAGGAGGGAAACGTACAAGACCCCCGGGTTCTGCGTCTCGTACCCACGGGGGCGAGGGCGGCCAGGCGAGGGCGACAGTTACCCCGGCGTTCTCTGCCAGTACTTCGAGGCCCGACATCGGTTAGAATTTAGACATTGGCTGCGAGACCGACGGACGACGATGTTCCCGCGTGTAGCTCACCACCTCCCGGCTGAGGAGGAAGCAAGCATCAGCAGCTGGTCCGCTCGGGAGGCGCCATCTTGGTGCCGTGGTGCTCGTAGCGAGCGTCGGGAACGGCGACCGAGCATGGTTGTCGGCGAAACGCGTCGATCTCCGCCCTGAGCGCGCCAAGGGCGGCGACGGAGAGGTGCAAAACGCGGCCCGAATTTCCGACCGAGGCCTCGTCCCTGGTTGGGACGCGTCCGGAACGAGAACGAGTTGACTGTGCGCAGCTTTCGGAAGTCTGCGCCGGTGATGGTCTGCGACGCGCCCTCATCGTCGACGACGGCCGCAACGAGAGGAGCCAAACAGTCGATGACGTCCTGGCGCGTGCC
>Ga0179593_1707112_pt1 | contig 10652 bp, 16 predicted proteins | sample CZODoug2_1_08_16_FD_185931 | JGI IMG/M metagenome (GOLD analysis project Ga0179593, IMG submission 185931) | Vadose zone soil fungal communities from Angelo Coast Range Reserve, California, USA - CZODoug2_1_08_16fungal (PacBio error correction) | ecosystem: Environmental > Terrestrial > Soil >... | reverse complement strand
AGAAACCTCCGTCCGTCCCTGGGCTCCTCATAAACACCCTAGTCCCTTCCGGACTGCTGTCGTAATTTCTTTCCTTTTGAGCCTTTTTGAAACCCCACCACCCGACTTTTTCCTGGTTCAGTATTTCTCGTTTACCTCCTCTATTTTACTCACCCCTTTGGCTATGCGCTGTTGCTACGCTTGTAATTTCCCAACTATTTCTTTTGGTTTTTTCCAAGGCTCTTCTCAGTGCGGCCCTTCAGTAATTGACTTTTTTTCCTTCCCCCTTCTCTCAATTTTTCTTCGCCGCCCGTTTCCCCCTGAGGATTGTTCTGTTTCTTTGTTTTGGCTCCCAGTCTTTTTTTTATTCTTCCTTACTCTTTTCCCTCCCAGGATCATTTTAGTCTTTTCCCTGACTTTTGAGTTTAGTCCCTTTTAAGGAATCTTCTTGTCTCCCCTCACCCCACCGAATTCTTTAGCCCCCCCGTTAAGACGTCCTTGACTCCCTTTCCAGGCCAAAACTGAGATTTTTTCTCCCCACTCGAGCTTTTTTTCCTCTCAATGAAACGTTTTGCCCCCCTTGGTTTAGCACCGCCTCTTTTTTTTGTGGCGTTTTCACGCGCTGCTGTTTTGGGAACCTTCCTTTTTTATCCTTCTCACCGACCAGTTTTTTCCAAAGGGCATTACTTATGGGGTTGGACGGATTTTTTTTCTCTAGAGGCATTTGTTCTTAGGCCCCCTCTCGAACGACAGCAGGAGCCAGACTCCCCTTTGTGATCCCCCCAAACCCCGGGCCAAAAATTCACCAACTCGCAAGGCTGTCTTGATCTCTTTAGAGGGTTTCTTTCTTGCGAGCAACGTCCTTGGAGTGGCCTTTCGCTACCCCCTGCCTGTTATCATGTTGGGATTGTGACCTTCCCCCCCCCACGGGACTGCATCCGATTTTCTGACCAAAACGTTTTGTCCCACAAGCCCCATTTTTTTCCATAGTCGTAGTCCCTTTGTTCTTCTGGTTGGCAGCTGAGGTTTGCCTTGACTCCAGGGAGACCAAGGCCCTTTATTTTCAAGTTTAACCCCCCTCCTGGTGCACCGGCCCCTCCGTCGATGCTTACTTTACAAACCCCTTCGCCGTCCAGGGTGGGACCCTTCCTTCCTGACTTATAAATTTTTTTCTCTTCTTATTTGCCCCCCCCTTTAGATTTCCCCTTTCCCTTCGCAGAATGAACATGAGCCCTTTCCTTTGGATTAACCCCCCACCCATTTCTTTTTTTGGGACCATGGCTCACTCTGTTCGGGATGAAAAACTATATCCCCGAGTTTAACTTTAAGGTTCGTCCCCAACGCTTTTTCAACCAATCTTTTCCGCGAGAAAGCCTTTTCCCTATCACCTCAGCCCTTAGACTATTTTGAACCCCCCCGTCCCCGGGCCCTTTCCTGCCTTCTCTTTATTCTCCTCTGATACCATTGAACTAATAGAGAGTCTTCGAGAGGTTCCCCCCCTTCCGGATCTCTCTTTCAGTGCAAACCTTTATTGCTGACTCAAATTTCCGGTGCCATGATGCCATTTCTATTTCAGGTACAACAGCCCCCCTTCTCGGGTAATGCTGCTTCAGTTCCATTCAAATTTTCCGCCCGAAGACTTTTAGACGTAGTTTTTTCTTTTCCCTTCTTATGCTTATGCGAGAACCCCGTGCTGTATTTTTGAGAACCTCCCCTACCCCCAACTTCCCCTCACCGTTTCTTGCTTTCTTTTGCTCTGGCCAATCTTAAACCCTCCCCCCCCCTCGCATGTTCTTTTTCCGACGCGAATTCCTCCACGGCTTTGCATAAAGGTTTCCTACCCATCTCTTCCTATCTTGTACTACCTCCTCCTTTTTTGGTTTTTTTTTCTTTGGGCCTCTCTTTGTTTTCGGAACAAGCAGTTCTTTTCCCATTCTCTTCCTTTTTTAAGCCGCCGAATTGCTGGTTTTCGTCGTTTCTTTCCTTAGTGACAGTCCCTTTTACCCCCCCAAGGTTTGACTTTTTCCTGGTCCTTTCCCTTATACAATTCAGCAATCTTTTTTCGAGTCGCAGAGACAATGTTTTGAAAAGTCCGTCCCCCCCAAGGTTCCCAGTTGGTCTCCTTTCCACTCCACTGAATTTTCTTCCACCTTTTAAGGTTCGTAGCGTTTCTGGCACCCCGCCGATTCATATGTGCCCTTGCCCCCTCTCACCTAATCCTTTTCCGATGCATCAAGTTTATAACTTTCCATACTTTCTCTTAAGTTACACGCATCTCGCCCTTCCAGCACTTCCTCTTCATTATAGCGTATATAAGTTCTGATCTCTTTTAAGGGTTCTCCCACTGCCCTTTCGGTAGCTGCATTCTCTTGAGCGAAGGCTTCAGCTTTTGCTCCGTCTTTAGCTTTTGACATCTTTCGCCGTCTCCAATTCATATTTATAGTTTTTCCCTTCTATTTCACTTTCGTGGTTTCAGCCTCTTGGGATTTTACAGCTCTCCATTGGTCTCCTCTTTTTTTCCTTTTGAAAATCGCTTTTTTTTGTCCGACTTCATTCAACACATGCTGTTTCATCGCCTAGGCGAACTAATTGTTCTTTCACTAAGTTTCGGCACGAAGTGACCCCCTTTAACGACCTTTTTGGTGTCCGTATTTCCTTTAGGGGCAGCGTCTGGCCACCTCGGTAGGAGATTGGAGAGTTCGTGCTAATCACACCCCCCCGGGCAGGATTATTTTTGCAATGGTCCCCCGGAGCCACCATACCAGGACGCTCTTTTTATCTCCCCTCCCCATGTGGCTCGGTTTGCAAAACCTTTGCTTTCCCAATATTTTCAGTCCATGGGAAATTCCCCCCCCGGCGGAGACCCTCGAGCTTTCTTAGCGTCCCCAAGCCCTATTACACGGTTTCTCCTAGTCCCTCCTTCCTCAGACAGGTTCAGTCCCGCTTTGTGTTTAGACTTTTGTGCCCGCACAGTTTTTCACCGATTCTCCTTTTAGTTCTCCTTTGGGTACTGCCCCTGCCTTGCAAACCTCCCCTACCCCTGACAAAACTGTGTTTTTTTTTCAAAAATGGTTGGGAGGCTCTTTATCTGCCCAACCACTTTTTGCGATGCTCCCAAAACTAAATTTTTTCGCCATTCCCTTTTCGCTAGTTCATTCCAGATGGCTAACCCAATTTTTGGGATCATCAAATCTTATGACAATTTTCCTTTCAGGGGTTTAGTCGGGTAGCTGGATATTACCTTATTCCCCCAACCCCCCCCCCCCCCCCCCCCCCCCCCCCCCCCCCCGTTTCTGCCGCTCGTTCCCTTCCCGGTCCTAAGGCCGCCAGGTGCGCCTTCCATTTTTTTTGTTTTCAACCCGCTATTCTGCCGAGGTTTCGCCCTACCCCTCCCTGGAAGGGCGGCTGCCCCATGAGCTATTCCTCCGAGCATGACGCTAATTCTGCCCTTTTTTTTAACTTTAGAGAGATTGCGCACACCAAGACTTCATGGTTGTCACTTTATATTGAAGCGTCGTCCCCTCTTTCCCTCAATACTCACGTTTTTTGTGTATCTTGGGTTCGACTGATTTCCCCCCCAACCTAAACCATGAAGTCCCTTGGGTGTGCACGCACAGTACCTTTTCGGAATCAGTGCTTTTTCAAGCCCTTCACCAGGCCTTATTTCATTATCAGAGGAGCTAGCTCAATTTTTCCTAGTTTTCATAAAGGCTTCTTGTTACTCTCCCCCCGGCTCCCGCCCTTTGGACATATTTAAGGACTCAGTTGTATACCACTGTTTTTCGCCAGCTTTTCTTGATCCCCCCCTTCATGTTCTCTTCTTCTTCTACGCAACCCCTTTTTCAAAAGGACATCCAACCTTTCGTGCGTCTCACCGTCTTATCTTTTTCGTCATCGCCCAGGAATAGTTTTTGACATGCCTTGAACAGACCGCTGATTTTTTGATGCCCGGGATGCCTTTTTTGTTGAAACAGACTTAGAGCGAGCCTTCCCAGCGCCCTTTGCGAACCTGAGGTTGCCTTTCGTCCTAGTTTTTTGCCATTTTTGGGGCAGGTCCCCACAACCTGGACCTTTTTTCACGAACACTATTCCCTTGTGACCTTTTTTTTTTTTTCATGTTTTTTTTCCTTCACCAACTTCCCCCCCAGCGGGGAGTTATGCCTCTTTTGAATTTATTTTTTTAGCTAACCTCTGTAAGTTTCGTGGCGTTCCTCCCCTCTATTTCCCTTATGTGGTCACGACGCCTCGACTGTAACACCCACGTTTTTTTCCCCCCGCCCGAGCGATCTCCGTTTAGCGTCCTGTCTTTTGGCATCTTAGGGTGACCTCTCCTTTGGCAGATCCCCTTCGGGGAGGAGTTATCTGTACCACTTAACCCTCCGCCTCGCAAAGCGTGGGGAAAGCTACTTAAAGGACCCCGGTTCTTCTGGTGGATTGTCCCCGGGGGGACCGTTGTGGGTTGGCGGAGTTGGGGTTGGGGGTTGTGGGTCCAAGAGGTTCCCGTTTTTCCTTGACCCATTCCCAGCTCACCAGAACGTTCCTTTAGACCGTGGCACCAACCTTCCCCTTTTTTCTCCTGCAATTTCCCGCCGGGCCACCTTTTCCCCAACTTCTCCTCAAAGAGTCTGATGCTTTCATCCCGCAGCTGGCTTTCTGAACCCCCTAAATTCCTCCTTTATCTCGAGGGAAAGATGTTTTTCTCGGAATGGTTCCCTGCGTGACAATGCAAACTCTCCAACAGCCCCCAATCTTTTCTTCCCCGACTTCGACCCCCTCGCGATCCCCACCTCTTCAAAGCAACTTTTTTATCTTGGACCTCCCCTGAGCGATTCCATTGAATCGAGAGTTCCTTAATTTCTGTGCCTGTCCATCTCCATTATTTTTTCCCTTTTATCTTCTTGTACCCCCAGCGGCGTGCCCTCCTGCCATGACATCGGGCCAGATGCTCCGGTCCAATTCCCTCTCACTTAAGCGGTCTCAGCGATACGTTTCCCCATTTTTTTATGATCCCCCAATTTCTTCTGGAACGCCTTTTGAGACCTTTTTTTAGCGCGACTTTCACATTCTTGTTTCTAGCCCACCCCGTGATTCTGGTCTTTTCCCCTGTCATTCGCCTCCCAAATTTTTTTCCCCCATGACCAGGGGTCCTCGGTCTTGAGCTTTCACCCCACTCTAACTCCCTTTTCCAACCCGCCAATTCTGAGGTTTGGCGGACGCGAATCTCTTCACTCTTTATACACGACCCCTCCCCCCCCTTCGCCAAGCTTCCTTCCTCCTCCCGTTTTTGGTCTCTCCCTCTCGTTTTTTGGTAGGGATTGAGGCACATTAGATCGCGTTGGTCCGCCACTCCGCTCAGAATTTGGCTTTTCTTACCCTTCGTCACCCCGCTCTGCCGGCCCCCCGGTTGTTGGCATCCACCCCCCCCCCCCAACCAAATCCCTGGTAAAGTTCTTCCCATTACCATCCTCTCCGGCAGAGACACTTTGAAAAGGTAGAGCACTCCCTTCCCCCCAAGGCCGTCCCCCCTTTTTTTTTTCGCATAACCCCAATATGAATTCCCCTCAGTTGCCCCAGTTACTCTCGCGTTTTCCTTTTTCCCGAGCCTCAGTACTGCAACGTTCTGGCCCGCCCTATAAGGTCGAACCCGGCCGCTTATTTAGGTCACCATCATTAGACTCCGGGAACCCCCTTTGGCCCTTTATTTGAAATCTCTACCTGAGCGCTCGCTATCCTCTTAAAGATAGACCTTTTTCTTTTTTTAGTGTTCACGCGGATTTCTCTCTTTGGACCTCTACTCTTCCTTTTGACCCTCCCTTTGAGATTTTCCTTTTTAGGAAGAATCCCAACCTTTAACCCTTCGATTATCCTGTCTGTATACCGCCTGGGTTTTGCCAGATGTCCCTTTCTGCATCTTTTTTATACGTTTTTCTTGTATCCCAAATTCACCGGCGATGTGTGTGTCATTCACCCCCCCAAGGAAGCGTGGCCTCGCTTCGCATAAAGTGCTCCCCGTTTTGATCTGTAGAATTTCCCAGCAAACCCTCCTTTACAGTTGTTTTGGTAAGCGCAGTCTGCGAATGCGGGCACCCCGGAGCGAGGTGCTTCTCAAGTGTCAACAAAGGAAGTTGTCACAGTTCTTATCTCTTCCCACCAGACAGTCTGCCAACATCGTCCTATTTCTTCCCGCCTCTTCCCTCGACCTGGCGTATTTTTTTCCCCAAAACGCTTCTCCAAATCTCTACAAGCACCCCCGTCCTTCCAATCTTCGTTGCCGTCACACCGCCCGAAATTCCATCGCCTTTCGCACAGTAGATCTCTCAATCGCCTGTCTTACCCTTTCCCCTTTTGCAGTTTTTCGAATTTTGTGGCCCCCACCCCTCATTTCCCAGCTTCCCTTTTTTGGGGCCAGGTTGGTTGTTGGTTTTGGTTCCCTTCCACCAAATCCCCTTTTGCACAAGTCTCCGTCTTTTCCAAATCTGCCAAAAAGCCTCCCGCGGTGGTTTCTTTGCGGCGCTCTCTCTTTTCCCCCCCAAGGACCCCCCGGGAAGACATTCAAAAAAAATCAATCTGAGGTTTATCCCATACACACCCCCCAGCTAGTACGCGATGCTCAAGTTTCTTGCTTCCAGTATTTTTCGAATATCGAACTTGGCATTTTTTTTTTCTTCACTTAGTGTCTTGGCTCTTCCATTTTTGGGCCCGACATATGGCTACACGCCCTTTGTTTGCTACCCTCCCCGGTCCCCGCATCAGGAGCCTACGGGTTTTCGAACCAGCAACCTACCGGGTTTTTCTTCGCTCCCCCAATGTTTCCGGCTCCCTCAACGGAAGAATTCCCCCTTAGTTTTTGTTTCTCTTTAACCTATGGAGAAGCCCTTCTTTTTGCGCAACACCCCCCGGATCTGCCCTTTTTGTATATTTCCTTTTCGCATCTCCCTCCCTCTTGTTTGTTGTTTTTTTTCTGATCTCGGTTTTTCCCCTCCTTGGCAATATTCCATTTCAACCATTCCCGATTTGTGTGCCCCACCAAGTTCTTTTTTTTCCATCAGTTTCGCTTGACACGCCCCCTTTTCGTCTTCTCGATTAGCCCCCCTTACAATTGGTTTTCCTTTCGCCCCGCCCTGACCTTTAGTTTTCGTCTTCCCCAGGGTTTCTGGATTATCTTTGAAAATGCTCCCCCGTTGCATAACCCCCCTTGCGTTTTTCTTCCATCCCTGCGATTCTGATCCTTTCAGAATGGAGCCGGAAGACCCGTCCCTCCCGAATTGAAATCAAAATTTTTCTTCTTCATACGTTTGCTCAGAAGTCTTTTTTTTTCTCCTTAACTAGCGGGACCCGAAAATGGAAATGCCCCGCAGATTGAGCTTTTTTTCTGTTGATGTCACAGGTTGTTTTTGTTTTTTTCCATCCTTTCATGACATCCCCGAACCCCCCTTTTGATAAAGTGCCCCTTTTGGCCGGCCGCTCGATTTTTGTTACCTGGGTCTTGTCCTGTTTTTGAAAAACGAACCTTCCAAGCCTCCATACCAAAAGTTTTGGGCACACACCTAAAACTAGCAAGGTTTTTTCCTGGGTATGCCTTCGGAGACATCTGGCGAGTCCCCCCCGATGGAATTTTTGGGGGGACTTTGATTTCCTCGTTCGCATTTCTTTGTCACGCTATAGGGCGCCACCCCTTTTGTCAAAACCGCGCCACATGTCGGAAAGAGTCGTGAAGTTCATGGTTGTATGATTCCTTTTCCGCTGTCTGCCAGGAACCCGGATATCGTTTTTCGGTGTTTTTCTTCTCCCGGATCCCCCGCCTCCTCCCGCACAGCTTTTCCCCCCGCCAGTCCTTCCTCACCTTTTTCGTCCACCCCACCCCCGGTCGCCTCCCTTTTGCGGGAAGTCTCCCCAATTCGGCCCCCCTTCAAAACTTTTCTTAGCCCTTTACCCCTTATTTCCTCTTCATTTTTGCCTCCCTCCAATGAAAGGCTCCCTCTTCGCAAATTTGATTCCCCAGAGAACCTTTACTTTTTTTTTTTTTTCCCACCTCTTCTCCCAACCAACCTTGGAGTATGGATTCCCCAACAATTCCCCATATGGTCCCTATTCTTCCGGTTTTTCCTGCGGGCCCGCTTCACCTAAAAGCTTTAGCAACCCCACCATCCTTCCACTTTTTCTTGATCGACCTTCGGGTAACCACCCCCCCCCCCAGGAAAAAGTCAAGCGCCTGCTTGATTCGTTGTTCCGGTTATGCGAATCTTCCCTTTTTAATCGACCTTTCCTTAAGCGGTCGCGAGATGCCCTTTCGTATATCTCATTAGGTTTTCACTTTCTAATCCTCTGATGAGTACCTTATATTTACTTGACATGACCTTTTCATGGCAAGATGATCCCCACTAGAACCCGTCCTTCCCTTAAGTTCATGCAGCTTCCTCAGATTTGTCCTTTCTGACCCCTTTTCTTGACGCATTTGGAAGTCTTTCTACCTTTTCCCCGAACCTCTTGTTCTCTGCGAGAGTCCCCTAACGTGATGTTCTTTATTCGACATTCAGTCGCCCCTAGAGAGAGTGGTTCGAGGCTTTTCTATTTCGGGGCCACTCTCATCGAAAACCCGCCATCTCTCGGCTGGGGCGGTCTTTTTCTTCGCGTATCCCTTGAAACGGTTTTTCATCCCCCTAACCAATTCTCTCCAACGATCTGCTCTCTTTTCCGTTGTTTTTTTGAAGATCGTTGGCTCATCGATTGGTTTTCGGTCTTCTGCCCAACTCCTCTTTCACCGCAAGTCCTTTTTTTCGCGGGTTTTCGGCTTCGCCCCTGAGCTCAAAGACCTCCGCGATGACCCTCTCTTTGGAGGCGAATTACCATCTGACATTACAATTCCCCCCGGTGAGTTTCCTCGCCGACAGCCTTTTTTGAAGGTTTTCCTCTTTTTCAAGGGTTCCTTTGGCTTCATTTTTTTACCCAGTTTCCACAAGCGATAGCTTCAATCCCGCTAGTTCGGCTCTCTTGGCACAGCGACCTATTTTCTACTCTTTGCACCGCTTTGCCCGCCCCTCGTTACTTCTGTCAGGCACTTAGAAAGTGCAATAACTAATGAGCCTCGGAAACCACTTTTCTTTTTTTTTATGCACCTCTCTCAAGGTAGTCTCAGGGAATAACTCTACGGATTACCCTTAAGGGTTTGCAAAGAATAGCTTTGGGTAGATCATTGTGATGACCTTCTTTCGCTTCGACCATTGATTTGCCGTTGGTCGGCCAAGGTAACCCTTCCGATCCTCCCCCTTTAGCTTATTCAATTCTTTGGTTCATACTTTTGTTTGCGCCCGGCCAGCGCGCGCAGAAATATCGAGAGAAGTTTCCTCAAATTTTCCCCGTCTCTCTCCTTTTTCGCAAAAAGGCCGTCTTTCGGGTCGAAATCCTTTCCATAAGAAAGTTTGCTTGTTCCGAATTTGACTTTATTTCTCCACTGCGACGTTTCCTGTTTTTTTTCAGGATCCTTCTTCCTCCCTCTGGGCCCCATGGTGCGGAGCGTCTTTGAGGTTCTGTCCTCAGTGCTCCCATAACCCCTGGACGGCCCCCCTACCCCTTTCTCCTGGCACCGTCGTCAGGCTTGAACACCCCGAGCTACTGACTTTAGCATACCCCCGCTTTGAGCGTACTTTTTTGCCCCACGTTGCTTCGCCCCCCCCTATAGCCCCCCCCCCCCCCCCCCCCCCCCCCAATTACTTTGTGGAAATGGAACCGCAGCCTAAAGAGTTCGTTGCTCAGCGTCCCCCCACGCATTAATCGGGATTCCAGAGGTAGATCCCCGCTCCCACTCCCCGGCGTACCTCAGGAACGCCCCTTTCTCGTGTTAGTTAAGCTCGAAAGGGAAAAAAGGGTGGTAGTCCCCCGGTTCATTCTTTTTGCTTTCCACTTTGGGTACCGTCCCATGCCCTTGCACCCATTTTCCCCCCCCCCTCTCCTCCCCTCCGTAAACATGTGAAAGTTGCTACAACTTTGTTCCGAGGGCTCGCCTTTTTTTCAACACCCCCCTTCGCGAGGAACCTCCCCCCCCAACGACTCAATCTGCCCCTTTCCTAGCAGTTCCATTGCCGCCGTTAAGCGCGTGTTACAAGCTTTTTTTCAGACGCTGCGCCCTCTAAATTTGGCTTTTTTTCTTCAGGGGTTTTGCTTTTTACTGGCTCCCCCTCTTCGTGGGAATAGTCCTTTCTCTGTACTACCCCGCCTCTTGGGTCCCTAGCATTTTTTTCCCCTAGGTCAACCCTAATTACGAGGCCTGGTTTTTTCTCGAACCCGTTTTTTTCCCATCCGACGCAGGGCGGCGCTCCCAATTGCGCTACCTCCCTCGCTCCGGACGTCTCAGTCTGTCGTGGTCGACCACTGATGTTTTTGAAGAAGTCTTTTTGCGCAACCCCCCTAATGTCGGTTTGACCTTTTTTTTCTTTTTTTTTTTTTTTTTTTTTTTTTTTTTTTTTTTTTTTTTTTTTTTTTTTTTTTTCTTTTTTTTTTTTTTTTTTTTTTTTTTTTTTTTTTTTTTTTTTTTTTTTTTTTTTTTTTTTTTTTTTTTTTTTTTTTTTTTTTTTTTTTTTTTTTTTTTTTTTTTTTTTTTTTTCTTTTTTTTTTTTTTTTCTTTTTTTTTTTTTTTTTTTTTTTTGCTTTTGTTTTTATTTCATCTTCTCACCCCT
>Ga0179593_1668883_pt1 | contig 10652 bp, 15 predicted proteins | sample CZODoug2_1_08_16_FD_185931 | JGI IMG/M metagenome (GOLD analysis project Ga0179593, IMG submission 185931) | Vadose zone soil fungal communities from Angelo Coast Range Reserve, California, USA - CZODoug2_1_08_16fungal (PacBio error correction) | ecosystem: Environmental > Terrestrial > Soil >... | reverse complement strand
CTCCTTTTCTGTAGAGGTTCAATAGGAAGTATGGCGTTTGGCCAATCCCTCTTTTACCTCCCCCTTCCTCTTTCCCCCTTCTCGGATTTTCCTCCTCCGTCCGCCCGTTTTAGCGAAACCGACCAGCAAAATCCCACTCTCCTTCTCGAGTTCCCCCCATGGTCGCCGCGACTGAAGGACCTCTCCGCCTATTTGTCCCCGTGTTTTTAGACTGCAGTTAGACGCCGCGCATTTAACATTAGATGAATCCTGGTACTCGGTCGGTCCCCATGCCCTCCTTTTCTCTTTTCCCCCTTTTCCCCCTTTGCATCTCCCGCCGCTCCCTTTCCCCCTATCCTCTGTCGAACTATTTCATCGAGCGAGCGTGTGAAGGAGACGAGGAAAACCATAGAGCAGAGTGGATGCGGATCTCGTATGTAAACATGATGCCCTCCTTTTCCTTCCCCTTCCCCTTTTTTTTTTTTTTTTTTTTGCCAAAACCCTGTCCAGAGTGGAAGCATAGATAGTGAAAACTTATAAGCATATGAGAAAGAATCATTTATAAGTCTATACGGCCAGCATGATATTCTATTCCCCCCTCCTTTTTCCCTAAAATTATGAGAGACGAGAGATCATGTCTCGTTGGTATTCGTAAGTAATGAGGATAATTCTTCTTTCGACCCCTCCCTCCCCTTTTCCCCTCTCTTCCCCTTGTTTAACTTTACTGAAGCTCGCATCAAATAAGGATGGAGCAAGAAGAGGGAGTAAAGAAAAGATAAAGAGGGGAAGTTCATAAATGGAAATGGCCCCCCCTTTCCTTTTTTCTCCTTTTCTTTTTTCCTTCCCTTCGACGCTCTATGCATCGCTAGCGAGCGCTGCAACAAGGAGCACGAGAGGGAAATCAAGATCCAGCGTTCTCCTTCTTCTTCCCCTTTTTTTTTTTTTGACTTTCCTGACTCTTGCGGTCACTGGAGAAAGGAATCAAGCAGAGAATACCGTATAAAGCCCCCCCAGATTGCGCTTTTCTTTTTTCCCCCCCCCCCCCTTTGCCTTTTTTCTTCTACCTCACTTCGGTACCTATCCTATGGTGACATGCCCCCCCAACTCGGCGTCCCTCCTCTCCCTTCCCCCCTTCCCCCCCCGTCACCCCCCGGGAAAGAAGGGTCTGATCTTCCCATCCCCCCCCCTATGTTTTAAGAGGGGGGGTGAAGGGAGGAATCATTTTTTTTTTTTTGCCTCTTTTTGGGTCTTGATTTTTTTTTTTTTTTTCCCGCATCCCCCCTTTTCATATGAATTGGTTTTGTTGATTCATATTTTTTTTTGTGATAGGTAATTTTTTTTTTTTTTTTATTTAAGAAGATATTTTCTTGTTCTCCTTTTCCCCCCGAGATGATCCCCGACCCCCCCCTTTACGTCCTTGACCCTACATAGTTGATAGAATCTGAGTGCCAGGTGGTGGGAGACTCTAGTCGTGAGATTTGATATAATGCGCTCAGTGCGCTATCAAACATGATTTTTCTTTGTCTCCTCTTTTTTCCGTTGTTGTTTTTGGTGCTTTTTTTTTTTTTTTTTTTTCTGAACGCGCCTGGCAATCTACTACTATCCTCCTTCCCTTTTTCCTCCTTCTTTTTTTATGTCCAACTCGTTGAGGGAGAATTATTTAGTTCCTAAAATGGGTTGAGAAGGTAGGTCGGTATCCTTTTTTTTTTGGTGGGGTTTTTTTTCGAAATGATGGTTCGTCAGGATATTTTGAATTGAACACTGAAGTGTCTCCCGCTATCGCTGCCCCCGTCTTTCCTTTTTTTTTTTTTTTTCCTTTCCCCCCCCCCCCCTCTCTCCTCACAGGTACTGATAGGGCTCATGCCGTAATGACAGCAATAAGATGTAACGCGCAGAGTAAGCAGACGACTGCTAAGCTCCCCTCTCCTTTTTTTTTTTTTTGAGGTTGCATGTTCGATCGCACGAGCGAGAGAAATGGAAGGGCTATAGGAAACATAGGCTCTCATGTCAGCCGTTTCCTTTCCCCCCCCCCTCCTCCCCTTTCCCCCCTTGGGTAGTCTCTCTGTTTCACCAGCTGAGTAAGGGAAAAGAAGGGGAGAGATAGGTAAAGCAGGATTACTCCCCTTTTCCCCCCCCCCCCCCCTTATCTCTTGTTTTCTACAGTTACTCACAAGATGAAGAAGGAAAGGTAAAGGAAGAGTGTAGAATCTTAAAGATAATTTTATTGCCTCTCTTCCCCTTCCCCCCCCCCTTCCCCCCCCCCCCCCCCCCCCCCCCATGTAGCCGGAGAGCTATATGGAATCGCGCAAACCTCCTCCCCCTTTTTTCCCTCCCCCATTCCCCCCCCCCCCCCCCCCTCCCCTCATCTCTTACTATGCAGAAGGTAAATGAGTATAGAGGATGAATGCAGTAGGGTTAAAGGTAGAAAAGAAACTGTTCCGATAGGTGTATGACGCACTGGTCCTTTTTCTTTTTCCGAACTGTCCCGCATATCACTCACTATGGTGGCCATTGCGCTCGTTAGCATAGTAGTCCCTCCCCCCCTCTGCGACCTGATCTCAGGCACCCGGATAACAGATGTGGAGGAGGGGAAGGGAAGGGAGGGGGGAAAAGAGAGGACCGAGTCCTTTCTTTCCTTTCCCCTTTTTTTCCCTGAGCGAACCGGAACGTGGCTCTGCTAGAGTGTCAGAAGATACTGGGAATAGGAGTAAGACAGCGACATCCCGGTTTTTTTTTTTTTGCTTTTTTTTTTTTCTTTGTTTTTTTTTTTCTTTTTTTTTTCTCGGTTCTTGTGACGCATAGAAACATTAAGGAAGAATGACTGCCTCTTTTTTCCTCACCGCGTCCCTTGCCTCGATCACGCCCCCACGCGACCGCGTAGCAAGAATGACGTATGGCTAATACTTACGAACTGACATGCTGCTCCCCCCCCCCCCCCCCTTTTTCCCTTTTTCCCCCCCTTAGCGCAGATACGCTCACTAAACGTAGTGGATACGGGGAACGCCACCGGGACGTCCCTTCCCCCTTTCTCTTCCCCCCCCCTGGCTCACGCCACTGTCGCTCCCGTATAGAATTAGCGACGTCTTCTTCCTTTTCCCCCTCCCCCCCCCCCCCCCCCCCCCTCCAGTATCGAAGCGGCAGATGGAAGTGGTGTCCTCTTCCTTTGCCCCCTCTCCCCTTCCTTTCGTTCTGTTCTTGGAAGGGGCGAACTGACTATTCAGCGAACCCCCCCCCTTTTTTCCCCCCCCCCTCTTTCCCCTGCAGACTTTTTCCCACGCCGCGCATCGAAAGAGAGTAGGCCTTCAGCGTTTTTTTTTTCTCCCCCTTTCTCCCTTTTTCCCCCCGGAGGTCTCACCTCCTCTCCCATGACATAGGAATTCTCGTCCCCCCCCCCCCCCCCCCCTAAGGAACGATCCGCTCTATGGGAGGTATGTTTCCTCCCCCCCCTCTCTCTCCACGGATGCTGTCGACCCCCATCGTAATCGCGTGCTGCCCCCCCCCCCCCTCAGCGCCACCAATTGCTATGATAATTTTTTTTTTCAATGTCCGCGTGTATCCTAAGCTCCCCCTTTCCCCCCCCCCCTGCCTCCTGTCACTAAGTACAACCGTCTTGTATAACCAGTTGCGATGATCTATAAGTACAGTAAATGACAGCCCCCCCCCCTTCCCCCCCCCTCCCCCGTTTGCCCTCCCCCCCCCCCCCCTTCTTTTTTCTGCCTTTGCCGCGATTAGGCTGCTCGACGCGAGTCGGGGCCTGGCTAGGTTTTTTTTCTTTTTTTTTTTTCGCAGCCTCCCTGTCGCCGGACGAGCGACAGCGGGGCGCTGTACTGCGGTGGCCCTCTCGATTGACCGCCTCCCCTCCCCCCTCTTGCCCATGCCTACTACCTCACTTCCAGTAAGTGGCAGCGCAGTGTAAGAGATCGTGATCGCCCCTTGGCTCCCTCTTCTCTCCGTCCTGCCGCTCCATAAGTATGAGACGCCGAAGTGGTAAAGGTAGTACGGAGTTGCACCTGACTGCGAAGTGGTTCCTCTCCCCCTTTTTTTTCTTCCACTAGCGACTCGTGTGTACGGAGGAAAGGAAGAGTCAAGCCGTAATGTTCAGTGCGCTGATCGCTCTCTCTTTTTTTTTTTTTCCCCCCCCCAAATCATCGCTGCGCCTACGCCGGAGAAAGCCTGAGGCTAGAAGGATTGGATAGTGAAGGTCGATGGACAGAAAGCTCCTTCCCCGTCTTTATCTCTTTTCTCCTCCCTCCTTTTTTTTTTTCCCCTCCATAGTGTCTCTCCTCTTTCCCCTCTTGTGCGAGCTAAGAGGGAGTTGAGCAACCACACGTACAGATGTTCCCCCTTTTTCCTTTTTTTTTTTTAACACCTACACGACATACAGTTCGAACAAATGTGATGAAGGAAAAAGTAGCGATGAAAAGACCTTCCCTCCTCTTCTTCCCCCCCTTTTCTTTCCTTTTTTTCCCTTTTTTTCCCCCCCCCCCCCCCCACACTCTGCAATCGATGAAGAATTTAGAAGAGAAGTAATGAGCGTGGCGGTAAGAGGTCCTTCTTTTCCTTTCCTAATTCTTCTCCTTTCAGGCCCACAGCATGAAAGGTGAGACAGTAATGTAGGAGCCGACCACTGGTAGCCGTCCCTTTCTCCTCCCTTTTTCTCTCCCTTTCCCCTTCCCCCCCTTCCTATGAGCTCTCTTCCTTTGCTCCGTGGTTTTTTCGAGCGGTAGTCAGGAGGCATATGTAAGATGAAGAGAAATATTCTAGTAGCGAACGACCCTTCTGCTGTCCTTTTTTCCCCTCCCCCCCCCTCTTTTTTTTTTTTTTCTTATAGTCTCCTCACTCTGTCACCCGCTCATATCGGAGGATGAGGGAGGGTAAAGTGAACGATACAAGTGAGACCGTAACTCCTCCTTCTCCTTTTTTTTTTTTCTCCTCTACTGAGTGTTTCATCTACCCGGTGAAAGCGAGCAGCCGAGGAAAGAGTACGACAGAGTGAGAAAGCAGCAGTTCGAGATGATCTTTCGTTTCTTCTTTTTTTTTTTCTCCCCTTTCTCTTTTCCCTGAGATTTGCTCTATCTGATGCCGAGTGCCTTTATCAAGAAAAAGTGAGAGCTGTGAGGCACAGAAGGACAGTGGCTCCTTCCTTCCCCTTTTTTTTTTTTTTAGGCCGCGCCGCCCAATATAGCATCGGCCACGAGAACTTTTTTTTTTTTTGGGCCAGACCGTAGCTCTCTTTCCCCCCCTCCCTTTTTTTTTTTTTTTTTTTTTTCCAAGGCCTGCTTCTGATGTCAGAGACGAGCAAGATTAAAATAAGGGAAAGAAATGAAGCGTCTCCTCCTTTCCCCTTCCCCCTCCTTCTCGTTTTCCCCCCTGCTAGAAAAGAGACAGATGGTGGGGAAGGATACTCTCTTTTTCCCCTTTTTTCCCCCCCCCCCCCCCTCTCACGAGATAAAATGACAGGACGTACAGGGATAAAAGGATGAACAAATCGAGTCTCCCTTCCTCCCCTCTAGATTCTTTTCCCCTATCTGGAATACGGAAGATGGTTGTATTGCAATGTAGTGAGCCGCCCTTTCTTTCCTTTCTTTTTAGCTCCCAACCAGCGACGAATCCAAGGCAGGAGAGGTGTCTGCTGCTTGCTCTTGTTCTCTCCTTTTCTCTTTTGCTCTACTACACTCGCACGTTGTGTGCACATAGACAGAAATAATGGAAGGCTTGGCCGCCGCTTGACCTCTCCTCTTCCTTTTCTTTTCTCCCCCTCTTCCTTTTGCGTGAACTACTCGCCAACCCCCCCCCCCCCCCCCCCCCCAAAAAAAAGAAAAATAGAAAAAAAAAGTACGTGTTTGTTCTCCCTCCCCCCCCCCCTCCCCTTTCTCTTTTTTTTCCTTCCTACTCACTAGCGCTTGCATTGATATAGAAAGCAACTGACTACGAGAGTTATATAGAAGACATAGCAACCCCCCTTCTCCCTCTCCCCGAGACAAGCGAAAAGATAAAAGAGCATAAGACTAATGGCGATCCGCTCTTTCCTTCTTTTTCCCCCTTCCCTCTAGTGTTCGTCCCTGATCAGACCGCAAAGCGATGGACTATAAGAGTATCGTGCCACGCCTCCCTTCCCCTTCCCTTTTTTTTTTCTCCCGAAGACCCTGCGCTTGAACAAAGAGCGGAAGAAGGAAAAACATACTCCCTCCTCCCCCCTCTCTGATCTAACCCTATGCATTAAAAAAAAAAAGGAATTCCGACCCCCTCCTTTCTTCTTCCTCCTTCCTTTTTTTTTTTTTAACCATTCATGAAAGTGGAAGAAATAGAGATATGAAGGATTAGATAAAAGCCTATCCCCCCCCTCCCCCCCCCCCCTTCCATATTCCTGCCGCCAAGTCGAAAATAGAATAAGAGATAGGAGTAAGAAAGGGAAAAAGAACGGCTTTCCTCTTTGTGCCGTGCAACGAAGAAAACGAATAGGTAGAGAGCGCGTAGAACTTTCGTCGTTTTTTTCCTCCCTTTCCTCTCCCCCTCGTATCTTCCCCTTGCCGCAGTGAAGATGACGAAGACGTAGATAGAAAAGAAGAGTGGAGTGAGATATAAGGGAGATAAAGTTATTCACCATCGAACTATTTCTTTCCCCCCCCCCCCCCTTTTTCTCTTCCAGCCTTTTTTCATGAGCTGAGAAATGATCGGAAGAGTGGAGATTGAGACGCCCCGCTCTTTTTCCCTTCCCCCCTTCCCCTTTTCTTCTTCAAACAGCTCTTTCCCTCCTTTCTTCCATACTTCGACTCAGCGGAAGGAAATGATGAAGACGGGTGGTGGCATGCACGGCATCGACGGGCGGGCCCTTTTTATTTTTTTTCCGCGAGGCTGAGAATAAGAGGGGACAGCTCTTTCCATCTCTTCCTTTTCCTTTTTTTTTTCCCCCCCTTCCCTTTTCCTCATGATTCTCTGTGATCTCGCAGTCGAAGCATCGGACGAATAGAAAGCAAAACACTAGTCGATGTTCCTCCTTTTTTTTCTTTTTTTTTTTTTTTTTCCCCCTCATTTCTTTTTCGAGCCTGTAGTATTGGATGGAAAAGGGAAGTATGAAGTAAAAGAGTGACGTGATTCCCCCCCCCCCCTTTTTCTTCCCTCTCCAGAACAGGAAGAGGAGGAGGATCCTTTTTTTTCTCCTTCCCTTTTCCTATAGTAGAGTATGAAAGGGGAGTGACGTGCCCTTCTTTTTTTTTTTCCCCCCCCGTAGATGTCGGAGAAGAGAAAAAAGAGAAAGCGCCCCATGCAAAGAAGGAGCAGTTTTTTTTCGGGAAAAGATTTTTGAGTCTTTTTTTTTGTACTATCATGCATCAAAACACGAGAAAAAAGAGCACCACATCATGTGCGTTTTCTCGTCCCCACCTTTGTGGTCCCTCTTTTTCCCCCTTTTCCCTTTACTCTAGTACATCGCCGTGGTAGCGAAGCACGGGCATAAGAGGCACGGCATCATTCTTTTCCTTTGCCCCCCCCCCTTTTTTTTTTTCTTCCCCCGGAATCCTTCCTCTATCGCGCACGACCTATTATATAAGAAAAGAAAAGTAAAGTAAGGCGCTCCTTACGTTCCCTTCCCTCTTTCCCTTTTTTCCCTTTTAGCCTTCCCCTCACTACGGAAGTCGAGCGTGAGGAATGGAAGATAGATGGGATTTTTTTATTTTTATTTTTTTTTTTTTTTTTTTCTTCTTTTTTCTTTTTCTCTTCTTTTCCCATTAGACTCTGTTTTTCTTTCCAGGAGCGCGCTCGAACAAAGAAGGGATAGAGGAAGGAGCATTATTTAGCTAGTAACATGCTCCTGCTCCCCTTTCTTTTTTTTTTTTTTTTTTTTCTTTTTTTTTTTTTCCAAATCTGCTCACTTCTTCGTAGGCAGCGACGGATTATGGAGATGAAAACTGGCGCATGGCGTCAGGCTCTCCCCTTTCTCTTTTTCCCCCCCCTTCTTCTCCAAGCTTTTCCTACTCTCAGTAGAACCGCATAGAATGTACTTGATAAAAGGGAGTAATAAGGAAAGGAAGGAGCAATCCGCTCTCCCCCTTTTCCCCCCCCTTCCCCTGGATTTTGTACTACTATGTCGGACGAATGTGAAGGGAATGTAGGAAGCTGCACTGATTTTCTCCCTTTCTTTTTCCCCCCCGATTAAATTCCTCTCTGTGCAAAGAAGGGAAAGAAAAAAGCTACGCTCTTCCCCTCTTCTTTTTTTTCCCCGCCATCTCTGTTTCTTGTGGGCTGTAGGCATTATGTTTTTCCTCCCCTTCTTTTTTCTCCCTGGGTCGATATGAGGAAATAGAAGGAAAAGACACCGGGTCTTTCTCCCCCCCCTCCTACTGTGCACGGAAAAGAGTGAGAAAGAGCGAACGTTACGGACCTGACCTCCGCCCCTTTTTCGCCCCTCCTTCTCGCCACGGTTGGAACAAGTACCAAGACGAATTTTCCCTTCCCCCCCCCCCCCTCCCCCCCCCCTTTCCCTTTTTACCGCCTTCCTCCCCGGTCATTCGATATTATACAATGGACCATTGAATTTCCTGCGTGCTTCCCTTCTCTCCCTCCTTTCTCACTTTTCTCCTTTCATATCTGCACGCTCGGTGCCACGAGAACTTTTTTAATACTAGTATCTCTCCCCCCTCCTCCCTATCTCTCCCTTTTGAAAGGAATAGAAATATAATGCCGCCTGTCTTCCTATCTCTCTCCCCCCTTTTCTGCAGAGGTCCCTTTCCTACCTTTGTCCCATCGTAATACGAAAAGAGAATGTAAAAGAGAGGAGAGAAAGAGGAAGAGAGAGGAGGATGACTCGTGCCTACTTCCTGCTTTCCTCAGGCGAGAAGGTGCCTGGAAAACGTGCGGTGTCCTTGCGCATGTTTCCCTATCCCCCTCTTCTTTTTCCCCTCTTTTTTTTTTTTTTTCTTTTTCTTTGCCTCTTCCTGTTCACCTGGGCTGTATCGATGGCACCATGCCACGTTAGGAGAGCCGAATCCGCGTGAAGGAGCGCGATAGCGCCCCTTTTCCTTTCCCCCCCTCCCCCCCTTTCCCCCCCCTACACCCCCCCCCTCCTCCTCCCCCCAGTCTACGATGCCAGATCTGTTCAGTGAATTAATGGAAAAGGGATAGAGAGTAGATCGTAATACGGAAATGACTGATCACCATGTGACGGATTCCTTTTTTCCCCCTTTTTTTTCTTTTTCCCCTTTTTTTTCTCCGTAGGGATTCCCTCCGTAGAGAATAGAAATGGACCCAGAGCAAAAAGGAAGGAAGTAGTAGGAAGCATGTCGTTAGGTGTTTTTTTCCCCCTCTTTTTTCCTCTTCTCTTTCCTTTTTCCTTTTCTCCCTGGGGACCTTCCCCTCTTCTTCTTTCGCGTACATCCAGCGACAGGATTAATGAAAGTATCATTGCATTTGGAAAGCGAAAAAGCACGATGCAGTCGTGTTCAACTGCCGCCTTTTCTTTTTTTTTTCCCTCTCTCTTTTCCCTTCCTAGCAAACTCCCCCTTCTCCCCTCTCTGGCCGCCATCGCGCCGGACGCAACAAGAGAGAAGGGAAGGCGATAGCGTTAAGAGCTCTTTGTTCTCTTCCCCCCCCCCTTCCCTTTCTCCATTTTCCTCCGGGACACGCTCGTTCGATCGAGAGAGAAGGGAAAGTAGAAGAAGAAAGTGAGGACTCTACCTCTTTTTCCCCCTTTCTCTTTCTCCAAGAGCTCTCTTTTTCTTTCCCTTTCGTAGGTAGAGAAGAGGAAGATTAGGTGATTGTTTTCCCTTCCCTTTTTTTTTCTTTGAGGATTCCCTTTTTTTTTTTTTCTAGCCGCAATAGTGTGTCAAGTGAAATGAAGAGAGTAGAGGCATAGAAGAGGGGAAATCGACGATGCGTTGTTCGGATTTCTCTCTTCTTCTTTCCCTTTTTCCCCCCCTCCTCAAATGTCATTCACTTCTCGAACCTGCCGACACGACAGGTATATAATATAATGAGGAGTATGGAATTGGTAAGTAATTAAGAAAGGAAAGACCAGGCTCACGTTTACTGGTTCATCCCTCTCCCCCCCCCTCCTCCCTTGACAGGCTCTCTCCTTTCTCCTGCGCTGACGGAATAGCTTAAATAAGGATATGTATGATAAATTGAATGAAGGATGCATGTGTAAAGAGGCACAAGTCGCGTCTATGTTTCCTCTCCTCCAAATCTTCCCCCTCCCCGAGGAAAGAAAAGTGTAAAAGAAATGCAAAATGAATAAGTGATACTCGGGTTTGCCATGGTGCACGACTTTCCTTTTTCCTTTCTCTTCTTCCCCCCCCCCCCCCCCGGGTGGAATCTATTTCTGTGAGCAGCAGTGAAGGTAGATAGGAATGATGAAAGAGCGGAAGGAGAAAGGAGAGAAGAAATGTTCTGCATATGCCTTCCTCCTCCCTTTATGACGTCCTTTTCTCCCCTTTTATGACGCAGAGCGCGGCAGAAGCGGGAAAAAAAGAGAGAAGGAAGAAAGAATATGATCGAGAAATGATTGGTAGAAGTTACCGCGTCCCTTTCTCTTCCCCTCTTCCCTCTCTTCTCATTAACTTCCTCCCTCCTTTTTGTAGCCGTCCGTAGGTTCGAGTAGATTGAGATTTCTTTGAAGAAGAGCCGAGTACTGACCTTTCCCCCCCTTCTTCCCTTTTCCTTTTCTCCCCCCCCCTCCC
>Ga0179593_1652813_pt1 | contig 10652 bp, 10 predicted proteins | sample CZODoug2_1_08_16_FD_185931 | JGI IMG/M metagenome (GOLD analysis project Ga0179593, IMG submission 185931) | Vadose zone soil fungal communities from Angelo Coast Range Reserve, California, USA - CZODoug2_1_08_16fungal (PacBio error correction) | ecosystem: Environmental > Terrestrial > Soil >... | reverse complement strand
CATTTTTTTTTCTTCTCCGCAACGGGGTGGTGTAGAAATTCGGAAATTCTTTCCCTGCACTTCTTTTTTAGACAGACAGAATCAGCACAAGGAACCCAGGCGTTGTTCAATGTAATGGCTATTATCTTCCTGTAGCATTTCCTTTTTCTCCGCCTCACGAGTAAATTTTCCTCTTCTTTTTCCACGGCGACCAGGCTTGAGAGCAGGCTTTCTTTCCTTCTTCCTACGAACGACGCGCCTCTTTTTTTTTTAGTCCCGAAGCGCCGGCTGGGGCTCTGCCTCGCTCCTTTTTTTTTTTTTTTTTAGCGCCCCCCTTTTTGGATGGACGAGCCATCCTTCTCGGAAACTCGCTGCTCGTTTCTATCCGTAGCATCGGCACACGTGTGTGTTTTTATCGAATGATCTTGTCTTCAGCGACGCGGTTACTGGTTGACCCCAGGTATCCTACTTTTTTTTTTGGTCGACTTGAAAAGGGATGTTACTCGGCTTTGCTGAACAGGACTCGCGCGGTTTTTTTAACACGTCTCACCCCCTCCCGTGAATGTAATTCCCTTCCTCCCCCCGTTTCCATCCCCGCTCTTCCCCTTGGGAATTTTTTTTTCCGAGACCGCACTTCTTGGCCTTCTTGGTGAAGAAGGCCATTTGACCAATGTCCTCCCCTTCCCCCCTCTGCTTCTCCCCCCTCCCTGAGCTCGTTGCTGCATAAATCCCCCCGATGTGGTCGCGACGCGAGGCCATCATTTTCCTTTTCACTACTCCCCCCGTTTTCTTCGAGACTCTTTTCGCGATCTGAGATTATCCCTTCCCCGACGAAGTTACAGGAGTTTCGGAGCCTTTTCTGGCCTCCTTCCTCTTTCTCTCCGACCATCAGGAGGTTGAAGTCTTTCCCCCCCCCCCAACTCAGGCGCGATCGCAGTCGAAAGCCGCTGGTCTTTTTGGCGTCGCCTGGGGTTTTTTCTTTCTTCAATAATTCGGCATTACACGAAACACACCCCCCTTCTTCGTGGCCGATGAAATATGTCCTCGCGAATGCGGTTTTTCTTCTTCCCTCGATAGCCCTGATCTGTCTTCTGGCCAAAGGACTCCGCGAACCCTGTCGTCTTTCGAGAGATCGATGATGTTCCTAGACCAATGTGGCCGGCCTTCTTCTGCACCTGTTTGCTGGGGCAACTTGAAGGTTTTCCTTCTATGTTCCCTGTTGAGAATTTTCCAATCATTTGAAGGCGAACCTTCTCTTTCTTTAGGTAGAGGCTGCCACTCCTCCCTTTATTTCCGGTGGAAGGACGTTGTTTTCTTTTCCCGAACAACTTGCTTTCTTTCGCGACCATTTTCCCCGAACATAGGAACCGCAAGGATCTTTTTTTCTTTTTGGAGGGAACTGTCTTATTTTTGTGTTACCCCTTAGTGGGTGGCATGCCTTCCGTTTTTCCCCCCTTTCCGAAGATAGAATAAAGTCTTGGTTGAATTCTTTCCCGATGGCATCGCCTTTTTTTTCTTTGATTTGCGCGAAGCCCTCACACCCCTTGCTGATGACTCCTGTCGTCTTCTTTTTCGAGGCCGCAGCTCTTAATCCCCTGCTTTTTCTCGCCACAACCTCCTATGAGGGCGAATTTCCGCAAGGTTCGCAATGTTTTCCCTCCTCGTTTCTCCTTCCTTGTCGCATTGGACTCTTTTTCTTGGAGTACAGCACTTTTGAACTATGGGAAGGATCGGCTTACGGGCTTCGGCTTTTTTTTTGTTTCCGAAATCATAATCGACGGTGCTCCCATTAGTTTCCGGCGCTGGGCCGCAAGCATTCAACGTCCCTTCCGATTGAGCGACTTATCCTTTTCTGTTTCATGAACTTCATTGGCTGCGATTCTGGCTTCCTCATCCGTTTACCTTTCATGAAGGACGCTTTCCGTTAACAGCCCATCTCCCCCTTTTCTCTATATCTTTGCCCGTTTCGCCGCCGTCCATGAAGGAAGAAAAGAATACGATCCTTTTAATGCTGGCATCGCGTGCAGTTCCCCCCTGGCGCGCCACACTTGGTTCCCTTTTCTTCTTTTTTTTCTGTTAAGGAAGCGGCCGGCCTTTTCCGATTTTTTGCTCTAACCATGCGTTTTGGCGAAGGTGTCCTTCTTTTTTTTTTTTCTTGGCTGCATCTGTGCTGGTTTTTTTTTTTTTTTTTCAATGACTCCTAACCTCCAGAAGATGTTTCTCTCCTTTTCCCTTTTCGATTTTTCGGGAGTTCCCCTCCGGCATCTCCTACTTTTCTAAGGATACCAAGCTGCCGGTGGTGTGATCAGACACATGCACCTTTTTCCTTCAAATGGTGGCGCACTTTTCCTCTCCCTTTAGGCTCCGAGCGTGTAATTGAGTTTCCTCCTGAGGATTTGCAAGTCGTTTTTCTCGAGAGGGTAGCATTCCTCATCTTTTCTTTTCGGCGCATCTATTCTCTCTTTTTTTCTGCGTCTTTTTTTTTCCTCCCTACACTCCCACGCTCTGCTCGGTGAGCTACGACTTTTTTTTCCAAATCACTGCGAAGCATTTGACTTTTTCTTCCCTTTCGTGACTCATTCTTTCCCTCCGACTGAGATCACTTTCTCCCCCTATTCTATTCCCGATTCGGGACCTGAATGGCACGAGATTTCCGTATCTATATCGTTTCATCCTCCTCCTTTCTTTTTTTTCTTCCCCCTCAGCGGAAACTCCTAGTCCTTCTCCCTCTGCTTCCTCTCATCTCGCAAGTGAGACTCTCCCCTTCATTTCTTCCCTAATCCATCTGATAGAAGTGATGGACCGCTAGTTTTCTTCTTTTCCTGCACAAGCACAAATTCCTCTCCCCCTCTTTTTTTTGTAGTTTTGGGGGTGTTTCATGCCAACCCCCCCTCATCACCCCACATCTTTTCGCCACTTTTGCCCTCCACCAACGAGCCCCTGATAAACTCGGCGGCGGTGTCTTCCCCCCTCCCAGTCGGTGTTTTTTTTTCTACGCCTCGCGTACGACCCCTTCGGCGAAGCGTCCGTCAGGATGCTCCCTTGGTGAGTTTCCCCCCCCCCTTTGAGACTTTCTTTCATCCGGTCGCTTGGCTCCCCTTCTCATGCTCATGCCGAGGATAGCCGCTCCTCTCAAAGGATGCGGCAAAATCTTTCTTTTGCACAAACGGTATGTCCGACTTCATTTTTCTTTTTTTTCCCCAGCAAGCATCCCTCCCCCTGACGAACACCGCAGGCTCCCTGAGTTCAGAGCTTCAATTCCCCTGTAAGTCCTCTTGTGAGGTTCCTGGCCTCGTTGACCCCTCGCCAGAGCCTTCTCTGCCCGACGAGCGATCGACTCTTTTTGTCGGCGATCGCACTCTCTGATTCTTCTTTTTGGCGATTTTTGTTTCCACGTCGACCCACCGGGTGACTTTTTATGAACGCCCCTTAGCGTTTGGTCCGCAATTTTTCCTTGGTCAATTTTTCCGACGTTGCGCAATCGGTCCCCTAGCCCAAGACGTGGGAAGGAGGCGGTGTTACTGGAACAGTCCGCAAGGCTGTTTGGCAGAGTCTCCCCCCAAGTACCCCCCCTAACCCACCCCAAAAATAACAAACCCTAAAACTTGCATCAACTCCGCCCAAAGAAAAACACCCCCCCAAACCCCCTCAGACACCCCCCAAACCTACAACACAAGCCCCCCCCTCAAACCACCCGTCCATAACCCCCCCAAACTCAACCCTGCCCCCAAAAAAAATCCCACAACCCCCCCTCCCACCCCTCAAAAAACAGTGCGAAGTACTCTCTCTTCCCTTCAAAAATCAGAAAGTGAGCCTATTGTAGAATATTCTAACTTTTATCTCCTGTCGACTTCCCCTTCATACACAAATTGAAGAAACCCCCTCCGGAAACCGCCTTTCCCCCAGTTTGAATACCTGCCCGAATAGTCCGTTTCTTTGATAACTCAGTTCAACAAGAGGCTGCGGCTCTTTCCTTTTCTCCTTTCGTTTGTTGTGGACACTCTATCAGTGCTGAGTTCATCAATGACACACTTCAATTTTGGAACCTTCCCCCCTTTTATGAGCCCTCGCCCTCTCCTCCTTGACCTTTGGCAAAACCGCCACCCAGCGATACCGTTTCCGCCCCCCCAACGATTATTCCTCCCCCAGATCAGTTGCTTTTTTTTCGAAGTAGTTGGTTAACCTCTTTTCCGCCGGGGATCCCATCACTTTTACTTTCACCTTCTTCCACCCCTCATCCTGCGCAGCGAGTTCCTTTCTTCTCCCATACAATGCGGCTTCGCCTTCCCCCCCTTCTGAAACGGAACAATCGGAATTATAGTTTGCCCCAGTCCATTTTTCCTCATGGGACACATGGCGAGCTCATGTCAGCGCTTCCCCCCTTTCTTTTCTCAATGAACTACGGTCAGCTTATTTTTTTTCTAGCAATAGGAGATCATATCCTGCACTATTGCCCGCCTCTTCCTCATTATCATTTTCCCCGGCGCGAATACATTGTGGTTCGGTCTAGCTGGTTTCTTCAAACTCCCGTTCTCCGGCCTTGAACCGCATCCCTTCCCCCCCCTTCTTCTCTGGCGATCGCGGCTTCCTTCTCCGCCTGATGGTCGCTTCCCTTTTCCCGATGCCCCAGCCTTAACACATTCTCGCCGGTTCCTTCATGCGATTGTCAGGATAATGTTTGCGGTTTCGGCACGAATTTTCCAAAGGTAGAGTTTCCTCTCCTTGATGTATTCTGCCGAGCTTGATGGCTTCCCATGAAAAAAAGCGTTTTCCCCTCTTGATGAGCCCCCCATCGGACTTGGTTTTGCCTCGCCCGGAATGGAGTCTCTTTTTTTTTCCCTTCCCCGACACCACCTTTCCCGGTAGCCCTTCAGCTTCCCATATACGGTATATGCTTGACTTTTCATGACCTCTTCCCCGTCTTCCTCGGTTTTTTACCCTCCAAAACTCAGCGAGTCAATGGTCACCCCCTCAGTCAGTTTTTTTTCAATTTTCTTCGATTCTCCTCAGCCTTTCCACCGTCGATCTCTTCTTTCGATCATCTCCTAAGGCACGATTCCCCTCCTTACCTTTTTTCTTCAGTCTTTCGCTCTCGCGCCTCTCTCTTCTAATGTCGACATTCTTCAGTTCAGGCTCGAGTCACACCCGTTTCTTCTCCAGCCGCGCCTTTTTGTCCTTCGAGCCTGATCTTTCTTTGTCATATCCAACGCTTTCCTTCTCAACAGACTGATCCCTTTTCAGGAACGTTGCCGTCTCGATTTTCCCTTCCTGTGGACGTTTCGTTCGTCTGTTCTTCTTATCGCCATTTCCCTCGGCTGGCACGCACGCTTTTTTTCCTTCTCCCTTCCTCGCAGGAGTTTCACGAATTGCGACTTCTTTTTTAAGAGCGATCAATATCTCCTCTGTTGTGGTTGAGAGAGCCTTCCCATCCTAGTCCTCTTTTTTTTTCCCCGAAACTTTTTTTTTGGAAGTCGCAATTCGTTTTCTTTTTGACGGAGAAGACCTCTTTTTCAGTGAAAGCCTTCCCGTTCCTTTTTTTCTATAGTACATGTCGCATCTGACTTGAAAAGCCCGCCGCCCCTTTTTATAGCGGCACGTTACGGCACGTTTTTCCGAACAGTTACTCTTCTCAGCTTCGCGGTGGGAGATGGCCTGCTCCCGTATTAGCCTTGATGTCGAAGGGACTTCTGGGATGATCGCCTTTTCTTTCACCGAGCGCACCTTTTTACCTGGATTGTTACTCATTTCGACCCCCTCTTCCGTTAGGATTCTTGCTTAGAGCTCCGCACGACCGTGTTTCCTCTTCTTAATGTGTTTTTTGCCGATGAATTCTTCCCTCCCTTTGATCGACGGTGTTTTTCGACTCTTTTTTTTCTTTTTCTTACCGACGTGCTGACTTTTGCCGGCTCCCGCGGGTGCGGTTCCTGGTTTTACCTAACGAACGGGGAAATTGTCTCTATAGAACCGTCTTCCACCCACTTTTTTTGCTTCCGATTCCCTTTCTTGTGGATCTGCTGGTGCCGCTCCCAGAAGCTCTTATGACGAATTCGATCCCGGCCGACCCCCTTTCTTCGCCGAGATCGCCTCAGTGGCCGTCATTTTTCCCCGGCGCCTTTTTTTATGAGCCCCCTCACGGCTTCGGCGCCTCAGGGGGGAATTTTTCTTGCCCTCCCCTCCCTTCCGATCTTGCGATTTCCGGACTTACGAGTTCACAAGGCCTTTTTCTGTGCTGCATCCTTTTTTTTTTAATTTACCCCTTTCTTCCCCTTTTGAAGGTTGAACTTTTTCCCCTTCAAGGCCGCGATCGCCGCGTCGACGGTTCCATGACGCGTGCTCTTCCTTTTCTTCGTTCCTCAATCCCCGGCCCGAACCAACTCGAGCAGTGGCCGCTTTTCCCTTAGGAGATCGCGATCTGATTTTTTCTCTTAAACTCTATAGCCTGAATCTTTGACTCTTTTTTCCAAAAGGGATTCCCAAGAGAACCCGACGTTCTCTCGGGATTCTGACAGGTTCCTCTCCATGCGCTGCCAAGTGGCCCTTCTTAATGTGCACCTTTTCTTTTTTTTCCCATGAAGGATACCTCTCGATGGCCGTGTTCCTCCGGTTTTCATTCTGAAGGCGATTGAGGAGCCAATCCTCTATGCCCTATAATGTGCTTTGTTTCTGGAGTTGAAGTACCGGACGACCCATTATCCCCGGCGTGTCTCAACTTAGGCAACTCCTTTTTTTTGTTTTTTCTCTTTTTTTCTGACCGTTTTCCTCCCCGTTTTGGGCGGGACCTCTTTTCTTTTTTTTGCTGACTGCGGTATTTTGTAATGCTGGACGGGTTCCCCCTTGATATTACCCGTCAAGCTCTTCTCGTGGTTGACGGTTCCCCCTTGCTCCGCGAAGCTTTTTTTAGAGCGCCATGAAACTCTTTCCTAACATACGGAGTCGTGCCTCTGTGCCCTTTGGTGGCCCCTCTTCTTCGTTGATCGCCTTTAGATGCGGGCGACTTGTTAGCAAGCGGTCTGGTGCTCCCAGCCCTTCTTTTGGACGATGTTTTTCTCTCCCGCCAGCACTTCCTATGGGAAGGTCCGTTTTTTGGAAAGCCTTTTTTTTTCTCCTTCTCCGTCTGCTCCTTATTTTTTTCTCTCCGGCGGCTGGAGTCCGCAGCAATTCCAACGTTCTGGGCCCTCCCTAGGATCATGTCTCCCTTCTTTGCGCTCACATTGCACACTTCAGGATTCGTCGAAGTTCCCTGCCGGCCCGCTTCTTTCCTGACCTTTCTCTCCACATCCTAATAGTCCTGTATTTCTTCTCGACGACGCCTGAAGGAAGAATCCTAAACCGCGAATGTGGCATACGTCGTTTTTCCCCTCTTCTGGCGATGGCGCGACACCCCCTTCGGGGTCTCCGTCCTCGTGTCTTCCCCGTTGCAGATTAAGCTCTGAACCACGGTGGCGAATGTGCCGGAGGGTTCTTTTTCTCCTGGGATGGGGAATGCTCTTTTTTCGATTTCGACATACTTTCTCAACTCTTTGCAGATAATTTCTTCCTTCCCCCTCCTTTTCTAGGCGATTCGTTCGAGGCTTTGAGAATTGAATGGGTGGTCTGGAATTTCTTTTTCCAAGGTTGGCTCATCCCTTTTTTCTAACCCTACTTTTCTTTTACCGTGAACTGGTTCTCGAACGCCTTTTGTCGGAAGAGAGGTCGTCCTTTTTCCCTCATGCGGATTGCCACGTCGTTCTTCTCTTTGTCTCAGTTCTTATCGCATTACTCCCTCTTTTCTTTTTCGCAGCTATCGCGTCGAAGGGTCTTTTGCATGAAAACACACTCCCGACCCTCCCCTTTTTCTTTTTTTGCTGGTGCGTGGCGTTTCCCTCTTCTTTTCGTCACACTTCTGCGCAGTGACCGCTACGTGATTACCCTCCCCCTATTTTTCTCGGACCACTCCATGCCAGTTCGCGATCAGGACAGCTTAGAGGAACTGAATGGCTTTTTTTTCATGGATTCGCTTAGGTATCTCTCCTTTCTCTTTGTGTTGATCATAGTACCCCCCACCCCCCCCCCCCCCCATTCTAAACTCATGAGTCCATGGTCGCCCTTTCATGATATCTAGCAAGTCTTTCCACTGCATGGAGTGTTTCCTCCCCTCGTTTCCTTAGCATGTGATACCGATTTCTCCTAGCGCCCCTGCCACGCCCCCATCACCTCCCCGAGCAGCGGGGGAGGTAGGAGGGGCCTAAATAAACACCAAAGCCCCTCTTCACTAAACCAACTAGCCCATCTTTTTTCCTTCATCTAGCCTGATAAAACTGGCTTTTTTCTAACGATTTTTCCCCCCCCCCTCCTCCGCCCTTACACGATCCGTCCTCACAGAGGCAGATTTTATTTCCCCACAGTTACGGTATCTTGCGTTTGTCCTCTTTCCCCACCAGGATGTCCCTTGTATCGGCAGCTCCAGAGCAACAGTCATGACTCATTTTTCCTCACGGAAATCGCCGCTGCTCTCTTTTGGCCCCCTCTCCCTTTTTTCTGTCGAAGTCCTTTTCCCTCATAATTGCCCCATACTGAACACGACGCACCATTCTCCTTCTTTTTCCCCTATCTTCAATCTTGCTGATCTGTTTGAATTGCGTTTTGTCCCCAGTGTGTTCCCCTCCCTCCTCTCGCGCTGCAGACCTCGGATCGTATTCTTCTCTTCTTCAGCAGAATGATTAGGCTCTGTTCCCTTCGACACCTTTTACGCGGCCCCCCCCTTTTTCTCACCGGCTTCGACGCCGCATTTGAAGTTGTAAATGTCGCGCTTCTTTCTATTTTTTTCGCGAAATAGGCCCAGGTACAGGCCCCCCCTCTTGTGCCTCCCGCGAACTGTCCAGCGCCGGTCCCGGAAACTTTTCCCTCCTTCGACGTCGAGATTCTCCAACGGAGACCCGCCGACTCTTTCTTCCTTCAATAGTGTCTAATATCTTTTACGCGCTCTTAACCCATCGATCACAATGTGTTCCCTTATTCAACGATATCGGCAAACCCCTGAGAAGTGAATTCGCCCTTTTTAACGATTGATTGATCTTCTCCGTTTCCTTGCGGCTTTTTTTCATGAGTAGGAGCTTTTTCGGTTAAGGGCGCTTCCCAGCTTCGCGGATGCGTACCCCAGAGTCCCCTTTATGTCTGCGATCTCCCCGGAATCGAGCCCGGCTTTTTCTTTTTCCACGAAGGAGGCAAACCGACAACTTCAAGAAAAAAGAATCCTCAAGACTGCAGATCCCCCCCCCTCCTGGAATGTCGACGTAGTTTTTTCCCCCAGCTTCTTAGACACTTTGTCGTCCTCTCCTTCAACCAGCCCTTCGGCCGGGTGGACAGAACCTCTCCCTACCCCGGCTTCGCATTAAGAATGATTGTGCAAATCGAAGCGTGCGGACCTTCAGATTTTTTCAGCAGTGCCGAACTGCCTTCACCAGGTCGTCTCTGTCCACTGTCTCTCAGAATGCTCAATTTCCCCCGGTTCGACATTATTAATTTCAAGGGTGTTCGCTCTCAGGGGCTATTTTTACTCTGCCCGCTTCGAGATCGCTTTTCTCTCCTTCATGATTTCATATAGGTGGTGTGGTTCTTTCACGATTATGTTTTCCTCTCAGGACGTGCCTTCCATCCGCCGGACCTTCCAAGCACATAGGGCTTCGATCGCGGCATTTTATTGTCAAACCTTCACCTTTGTCTTGAGGTCCGCCCTTCAACTTTTCCTTCTCCGACTTAGAGAAGGGTACACCCCTCTGACGGGCCGCCTGTCAAGCCCCCCCCCCTCGGTTTCGGCACGCCCCGAAGAAAACCTAGGGGGGGGGGTTTTTTCTTCATCATTCTGTAGTCTCCCGGCCTATTGATGGACCCCATCGATGAAAATCCTTACCCGACGTGATCTGATCTCGGCTTTTATCTACCCTCCTGTCTCTGCGAATGGTTAGTTTTATGGTAATGGTTTTAAAAATCTCCCCCACTTTCATGCGTTCGCGGCCCTGGTAAGGATAAGTTCAATTTCCCTTCCTTCCATTCAGGGACAGCCGTTGTCGGGGACGCATTAAGTCGGTTTTCGCTTATACCAACACCCTTCGTCTAGTGAGATATTCAGGGTAATATCCAGCATCCTCTTTGAAGGTCCCTCCACTCCCACACTCACCCTCCCGTCACCCGACCTCCTCAGCCTCCTCTAAACTGCTTTCATCCCATCCCCTCGCTCTCCCCCTCACCCCCGTCCTCCCTCATCCACTCATCTCCTCAAGCGTTCCTCAGTTCTGCCCATGTTCACCCGAAACTCCTGAAACGTCCCCCTTCCAAGGAGTCACCGCGCCTCGCTAATATGCCTGCACGATCCCGAAACTATTTTCCCCCTTTGCTTAGTGTCTCCTCTAGAGCATATCTTGTCCCCCTTAGACATGATTGTTTTTTGAGTTTCGTTCGTTTTCCGAACTCTCTCTCTCCGCGCCTTCTGTCCCGACGAACCCCGGTCGGAAGCTGCATATTCTCTTCGATAGAAAACAGATGATCGTGCCTGCTTTTCCCGGAAAGTCTTCAGCTGTTCACTCGTCGGTTGGCCTTTTTTTCCTTTTTCTTCTCCTGAGCGATCTATCTGGATGGAAAGCACGCCTCCAAGTTAATTTCTGCTCCCCCTCATTGCTCATTCTCGTACGAGCCCT
>Ga0179593_1640629_pt1 | contig 10652 bp, 15 predicted proteins | sample CZODoug2_1_08_16_FD_185931 | JGI IMG/M metagenome (GOLD analysis project Ga0179593, IMG submission 185931) | Vadose zone soil fungal communities from Angelo Coast Range Reserve, California, USA - CZODoug2_1_08_16fungal (PacBio error correction) | ecosystem: Environmental > Terrestrial > Soil >... | reverse complement strand
CGTTTCGCCAATTTTTTGCAAACACCGTTTCTTTTTCTGTCTGGTTTGACCCTCTGTTTCATTCGGTTGTGAGACGAAGCAATTTTCTTCCTCCCCCGCGACCTTCTTTCACCTAACAGCGGCACTGACTCCTGAACGGGTTACTTATTGTTATGTATCCCCAAGTTACCTGCCTTCCTCCCTTTTTACCCCAGGCACAATTTCAGCGAAGACCAGATACCCAGCCCTTTCTCCCCCCCTGAATCCCCGCTTTCGCCGGCCTTGCATGCCTTTTCCCCAATCCCCTTGGCGTCGGCTTTTACTGTCTCCCCTTCCCTCGTGCTCTTTGCTCCCCTTTCCCCGTTATTTGCCTTAACGGCGCGACTTGGTACGCTCTCGGGCGCTTTCTCTTTTTCCATTTTCTTTCTAGATTTCCAACGCCCAGCCGAATTTCCTCCAGCACCGTAACACTGACGGCAAACTCCTTCGGCTGTCTGCACCTCTTCCCCCCCCGGTTTCTTACCCGTTCAGCAGTAAACCGGGTCCCGTCCCCCCTTCTTTTAACCGCCACTTTTCTCCCCCCCTCCCTGAATGCGGGTTAAACTGGCAGTCCGGTAACAATCCTACCGGCACCCTTTTTTTTTCTATTGGCGCCGGGACAGCACCCCCCTCCTTTCTCCAATTCCCTGTTGCGTGCCGGACGGCTTTTTCCGTGTATACGGCACAACAACGAAGCTTGCCTCTTGCATTCCCTTCCCCCGCCTTTGGAGGATTTTATAATGAAATGTTCTTTGCTTCCCTTTTCTTCTCTTTGGGTTTTCGCGACGACGCGGCAATTCTTTATCGCGACCCAGCACGACTCTCTTTCCGACTCCCTTTTTCTTTTTCCCACTGTGCTCCGGGCGAGGAGTGACCGACTTCTCCGTCGTCCCCCCGGCGATATCGTCCTTCGGGTTCCATTCCACGCGGCTTTCTAACGCCTCTACAAAAGACAGGGAACCTTTTGGTACATGACACGGTCAATTTTTTCCCCCCTTTTTTTCCACCGCTTGCATGCCCTGGATCTTCAGGGACTGACAAGTTTGGATCCTTTACGCCTTACCGCCCTTCCCTTTCCTTTTTTCATAACCCCCAATAAATAGAATTCGTTTTTTTCCCCGCTATTAGGGATGGCTAAACGTTGGATCAGGTTTTTTTTCCGACCCCTCGCCAATTCATTGCTGTGTAACCCGACTTCCTCTGAGTAGGGGACCCGCCGACGGCCCTTTTTTACCTCCCCTGTTTTTTTCCCCATAAGATGGTGTGTCTCTTTGGGGCTGATTCGGCTGTGAAGCTTTTTTTTCTCGCCTTTCAATTTTTTCCCCCCCATTCTGATAGATAGGGCTTAAGGGCGGATATTTCTTCGGTTCCACCGCTCCTCTTCCCGATCGAGGACGGGAAAGTTCCCCTGTACCTCCCTGGATGAATTTCCTGTTCAATTCGTCCCCCCCCCATCCCCTCCTTTGGTCGGTGCCGCCGCCCACCTCCTTCTCTGCAACTTCCTTTCTTGGAATGGGGAACCCTACTAGGGCCTAGTTCTTCCCAGTCCTCCCAAACCCCCCCCCTCAGATATCTTTCCTCCTTTTCTTTTCTCGCATCTGCTTTTTTTGTCCGTTGGAAATCTTTCACTAAAGGAAAGTTTCTCCTAGGTCCCTTCCCTTCTTCTTTCCCCCGTAAGCACTTGTGGTATTTTGGCCCCCTTTCCCTCCATCGTATTTATTGGCGAAATACCCATGTTCGTATGATACATTTGGATGGCCTTCCCCCGTCTCCCTCGCGGGACCGAATGCAGCCGGAAGTTCTCCCTCTGCAGCCCTCTTCCTCCCCAGGTGGCTTGTAAAGGTGTCTGTAAAGTAAACCAGTGCCAGTTTTCTCTCACCCTATCCCCCAATGAGTAACAACATAGTAGTTTTCTTTCTTCGAGACCCCCTCCCCTAAGGCGGCGGGTCTCCAGATTGCCCTCTGTTAAACCCCCCCCTGAATGCGAGGTTTCCTACAAACCTTATGCGTTGTAGCCTAACCTCCCATACGTGAATTGATCGCCGTTTTTCTTGTCTCTTTTTTCTTCCGGGTTCGTTCAGGTCTGGAAGGTCTTTTTAGTTTGTTGTTTGCTCACCACTTTCCCTCCCCCCCCCAGTCATGTAATCAGCCCCGGGCATCCCCTTTCCTTGTTTTCCAAAACACTTCTCAAACTTCCTTTTTCACTTTCCCCTTCCCTGGTTGGTTTTAAGGGACCAATTACCTCTCTGATCAATTTTCCCCTTTTTTAATAACGATTTTCATCACGTTATGCGCCCTGTTCTGGTTCGTCAGCCGCTCCCTTTTTTCACCTTCTTTTTTTTTTTTTTGAGGGGTGATCTGCTTTGTAGACGCTATCGTGCTTCCCATCGCCCCTGCCCTTTTCCTCATTCACTCCTTTGCAACCAAAGCGGCTCTTCCCTTCGTTCATGGTTTCTCTCAGTAGCAGAGTTTACCGGGTTGTCTTTCGGCCAATGTCCTGCAGGATTTCCCTTTTCGTCGTTGTGTTTTTTGCTGCCGCATTAATACGTAAAGGCCTTTTTCCCGTTAACGTCTTCCTCCCCTTTGAAAGCGTTACGTTGTCTTGCCTTGCAGTCGTGTAGAGACCAGGTTTTTCCTGCGTTTTCTGCACACCATTGTTACCTGTTTCCCCAGGGTACGACGGCATTCTTCCTGTGGCTTCCTTGGACAGTAGCTGCAAGTTTCGGGTTAAGCACCCCCTGTTGTCATTTTCTCTTCCGCAGCTCGTCGGACCCCCACGACAGCGGTTCCGTCGTGACTTTTTTTGTGCTCTTCCTGTTGTAGTATGATGTCGCAGTCTTCTCCTCCGGTAGCGACGGTTTCCCCCTCTTTTGAACAAGTCGCGCCACGTTTTCAGTCGTTAGGGTTACGGTGTGTAAAACGCTTTTTTTCTTTCCGGGAACTTTTGGCTTTTTCCCCCCCGCCGACTCCCTGATTGAGCGGCAGTTGTCCTTTTATTTTCCCCCCCCCATTATCCTTCGGTGGCCGAAGCTGCTCCATTACGTTTTTTTCCTTCGCTGACAAGCTTGTGTTTTTCCCAAAAATCTGGATCGTCACTTTTTGGCGTGGGTAAAAATAATACCTAACAATAAGTCCCCTTTCTTCTCCCTGTTGTCTTTCCCCCTCTTTTCTCCTCAGCTAGCGCCTCCTCCTTTCTCGGGCGGAGTATGTAGAAAAAAAACAGCATATTCAATCTTCCCTTCCGGTATCAGACAACGAAACGGGGTGTTGTGCCCCCCGCACCTTTTTCCTTTCCCGGAACTCTCCCTCCTCTCTTTTCCCCCCCCCCTTTGAGAGATCTAGTGTTAGCATGTAATAGCTGACCACAAGGTTTTCCCCCACCAAGTTCCTTTTTTCTTCTTCTCACACCCCCCCCCCCCCCCCCCCACCCCCAAATTGCGGTTTGCATCTTTTTTTTCGTTGTTGCGACGAATATTTTTTTTTTTCCCCCCCCCCCCCCCGACTCCTCCTTTCTCCCCCTAACAAGCGCACCGTGACCCCCTGAGCGAACGGGGACGTATTGTTACCCCCAACCTTTATCCTTCCTGTGCCTGAAAGGCACAAAGGATTGTAGCGACTCCCCCCGTTTGCTCAGTCGGCCCTTTTTTTTATAATTGGTGGTCCTTCCCTTGTAAGCCTTGCCCACATTTTCCTTCCCTCCTTTCTTTTTTCCTTTTGGGATATGGAGCAGTTTAAAGCAAAGTACCCCCTCCCTCCCCCGGGGCGCGCCCTTTTTTTTTTTTTTGCTTGACCACAGGCGCGAAGTCGGCCCCTTCTAGAGTCACTGCGACATCACGTACCCCCAGTCCAGCAAACTTTACCTGCTTAGGGGATTTCCGACGGAATCTGATGAGGGAAACTACCTTTCCCCAGGGTTCTTCCCTCCCTTAACCCGAAAAGTGACTCCCCCCCCCCCTGTCCCCGTCCACAACTCTTTCTTAAACCCTCTCCTTCTCGTCTGGCTGTTTGGACGGTCTTTCCCCTCACGGCCACTTCTCCCTCCCACCGGGCTTACACTCTGTCCCAACGGGGACCGCACACTCCTAGCCCCCCCTTTTCCTTTTTCTCTTTGTTCCTGAAGGATCTGTTTTTTTTCCCTGTGCAAACCCCCCCTCCCTCTCCTTTTCCAACAATATGAGGACTTTTTCCGGACCCCCATTAGTTCTTTTCCGCCTCCTAGATCCTTTGGGTTTGAAACCTTTTTCGCGACTACTCGCCATTTCGGAACCAGAACGATGTCGTTTTGCCTTCGATGCCGACTCACCCTATTGACCTTTCCTGGGTCGCGTTCCCGTTATAAGGAGGAAATCAATCCTATTTGCCTGAACTTTTCCTTTCCCCCATCCACGCCGGCACCTTTTCCGGTAACGAACGCCTCCCCAGGGTCCCCCCTTGGGCCCCTTCGTCTCCACGAGCATTGCCCTGTTTTGTAAAACGATTGCAGGCCCCTCTTTGAAAAGTCTTTTCACAAACTTACGCCACCTTTCCCCACTGCAACTCCCAGCATTCACACCCTCTCCCTCCACGTCCTTTATTGGCTGTTATGGGGATACAAACTCCCCTTCCTACTTTTTTTGTTCTCCCTTGCCATCCAAGGGTGTCCATCGGCGAATTGGCCACGCCTCTGCCCCCCCCCATTTGAATGGCACTGGCAAATAAATGGTGTTCCTTTCTGATCCCCTCCTTTTTTCCAAAATGGATCCGTTGCTCCTCTTTTACTTCCCCTTTAACAAAGTTTCCTGACATCGATGGGTTCAGCTTTCTTTCCCCCGTTCCCGTCGTAATCCCATTGGCGATCTCTTGTCCCTCCCTCCTGTCTTCAAATTCGTCAAATCAATCCGCTGAGGTGGGTACCAGGTTCCCCCAACGTTTCTTCCCGTCTTCCTCCTCCTCTGGGTGGAAAAAATAGATACTTTTTCCTTCCCCCTTTCCTTTGCTTCCTTTCTTACAAAGGAACTATCACACCCCACTCAGATCTCTCCTGTTGTTGTTGAGGATCCCTTGCTGTTCTTGAATCTGGAACTGAATCCCACCTTCTTTCCGTGTATAGCTTCAATTAGGCTGGACGGCCCTGCGCCGTCATGATTTGCTTCCCCCCCCCAACGTTCCATGGAACGAATGACCCCTTTTCTCCTTTGAGGTACTTCTTTCTTCTTCCCTTTCGCGATCTGCCCAATGCGGCTTTTTGTAAAAACTGCACCGGTTCCCCCCAGCACGACACGATGTCATTAGCATTGTAATCTTTTGTTAAAGTTCAATTTTCTACAGGATACAGTTGGACTCCTCTAGCCCTCATCGCCACCAATAGTACCCCCCCCCCCTTCTGATAATAGATATTGCCAATGTCCTCTTTTGGCGGGGTCCCCTCTGTTACAACCCTGTGGCAATGCAGTGGCGTTTCGCCCCCCACCCCCCCTCTGTCATAACCCAGCCCGAATACTTTCCTTTTTTTTTGTCCGAAGGCGATTCTTCTTTTTCTACAAGAGCAAATGCTGGTTCAGGTTGCTGGAGGCGTCCTATAACCAAGGTCCCCCCCCCCCCTTCCCGAAGGAAAAGCGGTGGACCCACCCTTTTTCCTTGGCGCAAACCTCCCCCTTTTTTCCCTGGTTTGAGGAAGGAAATAACTTTTCCCCTTTTCCCGGATCACTTTCTGTAATCCCGATTTCCTTTTTTTTGCCTTTGATGAAGAGGCTTTAGTCACCTCCTTTTCGCTCACCTGCCAGGTGAATTTCTAGGGTGATTCGGCATCGACCCTCTTGCTTTCTGAATCAATGCGTGCGATTCATTGCGCCCCCCAGAGGCTTATGCGTAAACCTCCCGGGCCTGAGAAAGCTGGGCGATTGGTCTGGTTCCGGCCCCCTTTTCTTTCCGGTCGTCAAGCCGTTCGTGGTGTGGCTTTCCCCCCCTTTCCAGTGATCCCCAGCAACGCGGTTGGACCCGCTAGCGGATCTTTTGAACTGCTGTTCTTGTGCTGTCACCAGTTGGTTTTTTATCCCTTCCGAAACGTGCCGGTAGTGGCGTGGCACCATCTTCCAGGTTTACGCCTTCACGCTTCTTTTTGTTTGTTTTTAAATGTCTTTTTCCTTGTTACGAGCTCCCTTTTTTTTTTTTTCCCAAGGGAGTACCCTGGTGTCTGTGCATGCAGCAGACTTTTCCAGCGGTTTTCGTCAGTTTTCCTCACTGGTTCCTTTTTATCCTTATTCTCTTTTCCTTTCTGCGCCAGTTTTTTCCGTTTTTGCAAGTCAAGCCGCCTTTCGGCCCCTTTTTCCTTTTCACCTTTTTTGCTTTTCGTCCCCATCCCGAGGAAGGGAAAATGTGGTTTTTTTCTCCGTAAAGCTCTCCCTTTTTTTTTAAGGCCGACGACCCCAATTATTTCTTCTTCTGGATTCGGTGGACGGATGTTCTTTTTGGTCTTTTCCTCTTCCAAGCTTTCCCCTGCCCAAAATATTGGATACGTGTAGAAGTCTCCTTCTTGGCTTTTTTTTTCGTAACAACCCCCTCTTTCCTTCGATCCTGTGTCAAGGTGCGCTGTTATTTTCTACCTACCTTTCTCTGTCAGCCTCCCAGCGAGTGCTCGTCTCCCCCCTCCCACCGTACGGTTCCCTTGACAACGGTATCCGAAAAAGACCTGTTTTTTTTCTTCAGAATAGTACTCCCCTATATAGTTGTCCTCATACTCCTTTTTTTTTTAGAGATGATCGTTTCGCACCCTTTGCGGGCAAACACCCCTTTTTTTTTTTTTCTGTCTTGAGGTTTGCAATCTTGGATATTCTGTGTTCCCCCCCTCTATTGACGCTCCCCCCTCTCTTAGCCTCCTCACTAACCATTCTTTCCCCATTAGCGAAAGGCGGTTTCCTTTTTGTTTGACGCCAAACGCCACCTCTCCGCCTCTCCGTCTTTGTGAAGGCGGAACACCAGGCACCATTTTTTTTCCCCAATCCTGTATTCCTCCTCATACCAACGCCGGCGTTAGAATTTGGGGCTCGGCCTTGCAGCCGCGTCGGCTTTCCTTTCTTTCCTTCCCCCCTTCCTGGTGATTGGAAGCAGAGTTACAGCCACCCCCTTTTCTCCCGGGGGCGTCTCTTGATGCACCGGCGCTACTTGCTTGCCCTTTCACTATTCACTTTCGAAATACGTATACTGCACCCATTCCAGCCAACTTCCCAGGCAACAGTGTCGGGGCATAAGCGCCTTCCACCCGATCACTTTTCCCTCTTCACTGTTTGTTGCTTCCAAGGTAGCAGACCTCAACAGTACAGTTCCCTCCCCGAATTCGGTATGCAGGAGTAACCTTTAACAATGGTTTCCCCTCCCCCCCCCTTTTCGCCAACCTTCTACACTCCTGGCACGCAACACACCTTCACCTCACTCATAATCTCTTCCGCTAGCGGTTACTGTCTTCCTGGCCTTTCCTTTTCTCCCCACCCCCCTCTGCTCGAACTGTCCCACCCTCCATGGCGCCCATAAGAGTAAAAACACTGAATCCTTTTTTTATGCTCTCGCCGATTTGGGTTGCCACCTTCATTTTTGGCGAGACGATCCCTTCATCGCGACCCCTCCCCCCTTCCTTGATTCCGAACTCAACCTTTCTTTTTCTTTGCTTTCCTAGGGAGCGGCCGTGACCTCGGACATTCAACTGCCCTTTCTCGTTGCCTTAAATAGGGCTTTCCCCACGATTCCCTTTCTCCAACGAACGCCCTTTATTTCCCCCCTCCCAGGAAACTTCCCCGTTTCCCTCCCGCGCCTTTTCCCACCTGCCCCTTGATGATTACAGGGAAATGAAAAGTTTGTCGCTCTTTTCGCCACCACTTTTTTTCACAACTGCAACGCCCCTCCTCTTGGCTCATAACACAATAGAACCTTTCGACAATGCACTTTGCTTTTGCACCCGCATCAACGTGGACTAAGGTTTTCCCCCTTCCTTGCCCCCATTTTTTTCCGGAGGAATCCTTTCTTTTTTTTTTTTTTTTTTTTGTGGGGGTGGTGGGGGGTGATGGGGCTTGGTTTTGGAAGGATTGTTCTCATGTTTTTTGGGTTGTGGTGGGCTCTTTTTTTTTCCTTCTGGCATCGTGCTTTTCTCTTCCTAGTTCTTTTTTTTCCTCTCGTGTTTTCTTTCCGTTCCTTTCTTCTTTTGGTTTTTTTTTTTTTTTTTTTTCTTTGTTTCTCCTTTTTTTTTCTTTCTTTCTATTTTTTTTTTTCTTTTTTTTTTTTCTTTGTTCTTTGTTTTCCTTCTCCTTTTCCTTTTTTTTTTTTCTTTCTCTTCTATTTTCTCTTTCTCTTCTTTTGGTTTTCTTCTTTTGGGTTCTTCTTTTTTTTTTTTTTTCTTTCTTGTTTTTTGTGTTTTTTTTTTTTTTGTTTTTTTTTTTTTTTTTTTTTTTTTCTTGTTTTTTTGAGAAAGAGGCCGTTTTTTTTTACAGTGGCCCTATTCTCGACTGGGAACTCCCCTCTTTTCTCCTAAAGGCGGGGGTCTTCGCTGCGGTCCCCTGTTTCCTTTATGGTTTCGCCCTTGAAACAAAAGTCCCCTTCCCTTTCCCCGATCTGGTTTTTTTTCTTTCCGGAGTGAAGTAGGTTCTCTCCTTCCTCCATTTGGCGATCGCCTCTTCTTTTCCCTACTGCCCTCTTGTCCTCTTAGTTCCAGTTCTTCCAATCAAGAAAGATTTCTCTTTCCCCTCGCCCAATCCCCCCCCTGCGGCAACTTGGCTTCCCCCTCTTTTCCTGTGCACATTGACAGAACTTTTTCTTCTTTTCCCACTTGCCTATCTCAAAACCCCCTTCTCCTCTCCTCTCCTTTTTTTTTGAGACTGATTGGGTGTGCCTTTTCTTTTTTCCTCTTTAACCTGACTCAAAGGTCCTTAGTTCTCCCTTTCTGGCTTCCGCCCCATAGTTGCAGAAGTCCTTTTTGTATTGTTTTTGGCACTTTTCCCAAATCCTGTCCTGAATTGAAACCTTTTCTACGAGGTACAGGAGGGCGACTTTCCCCCGATCTTTGCCCCCCTTTCTTGGTGGAACCTTACGCCTCCCTTTTTCTTTTCTCCCCTCCCGCTGAAGCCTCTTTCAAGGTGGCTTGGTTCCCGTTCCCTGGAACGGTCTCCAGTTGACTAAGTTCCCCCCCTTTATTCACACCCATCGATTTCCCCTCCCCCAGGCGAGACATAGAATTGCCACGCCTTCCTCTTGTTCCTGCCCACATTTTTTTTACACCTGGGATGGCAAATGAATTGGCAGAGGTTCCCACAACCCCCTTTCGGTGATGCGTTGTAGCCCATACCCCCTCCCTTGCTTGATTCGTGAGTCATTGTTATATTTGGTTGTATTGCCAAGGCAATGCTGAGGAGTTGGTCCTTTTTCCTGGCCTGTAAAGTTGTTTTTTTCTTCCTTTCCCCAAACTTTTCAGTCCCTTCTTTCCTCTCCCCCTTTATGCAAGCTTTCTCCCTGCTCGTTCGTGTCCTCCCCCCCCCTGCTGTACCCCTTTGGTCCCTGGTCTTGGGGATTTTTTCCCCGTTACTTCCTTTGCGTGGATGTACTCCTCTTTTCCTGCCACACGATATTGATGTCGCACGGCGAGCCTTCACGTCGCAAGGAAGAGCAAGGCCAGAGTTAGAGGTGTGAGTCTAAAGCGAAAGGCTTTACCTCCTTTTATCGGCTTTTTCATTGCGCGTCGTTGCCTTACCTGGCCCCCCCCCAAGCGGATATGAGTAACCTTCCCCTTTTAGACACGTGGCCCCCTTCCTTAGTTTACAGTGGTCGGGGTCCCCCCTTCCCTCAAGATTTTGGTTTTTCTGTCGGCCACACCTTTCCGCCAGATTACGTCACCTCGGCACCGCTCTCCCAGAATCTTTTTTCCCCCTCTGTTACGTGTGTGTTAGGAGGCCTTTTGGCGAAAAATGTGCCTTTAGTGCTTGTTACCGTCAACCTCCCCTTCTCCCCCCCCATTCACGGATCGTTGAAGACTTTTTTTCCCGCCGTTTTGTTGCCGGGGACCCTTTTTGCACGTTCGGGTTAAGCACCCCCTTGCGTACCCCTTGTGATCGTTTCCCTGACTTTCTTCGGTTCCCTTTGAAGTCAGTGTTACAGGGATGTTCTTTTTGCATTCTGCGTTGTCCTTTACGGATGTCGCATTTCCTCTCCTTCTTTTTTGCCCGCGCCCCGAGAGCTGACCCTCCCCGGTTCTTGGAAATAGTTTCCCTTTTTTTTTTCCCCCCCGCTTGCGTACCCCTTCTTTTTCCTTTGAAACAATAAAGAGTCAGGACCGTCTTTCTGAGGACGGCCTTCAGAAGGAGACCCCTCCTCGGCGAGGCTTCTTTGTTCCTCTTCTAAGGCTGGTAGAGGGTATTCGCTTCCTCCCTTTTGCCTTTGTTCCGCCAGGGCCTTTTTCTGCTGCTGCGGTTCCCGTTTTTTTTTTCAAAAATATACCAATAGGCCCAGTTCGATCCTGTTTTGGCCGTTCCCCTTTTCTCTACCTCATGCGCGGTAGTCGAATTTTTTTTCGGCGTCCTTTTTTTCTTGCAAACACCCTCATATTCCCATCTCTTTTTTTTTTTCCCGTCCGTTGACACTTATCCGACACCGCGAAACGGCCCGTAGTAAATTTGCCG
>Ga0179593_1407977_pt1 | contig 10652 bp, 13 predicted proteins | sample CZODoug2_1_08_16_FD_185931 | JGI IMG/M metagenome (GOLD analysis project Ga0179593, IMG submission 185931) | Vadose zone soil fungal communities from Angelo Coast Range Reserve, California, USA - CZODoug2_1_08_16fungal (PacBio error correction) | ecosystem: Environmental > Terrestrial > Soil >... | reverse complement strand
TTCTCCCCACATATGGTCACCCTCCTTTTCTCCCAAACGTCATCCTGAGGTGCAACTTCCCTGCTACCCCCTCAGCTGACTTTGTCTTCCTCTTTTGTTTCCCAGCTCATCGTTTTTTTTTTTCCCTTCCGACAACAGGATGACGAGCCTTACCTTTCTCTGTTCATCCTGCCCGGTTGATGATGGCCTTTTCCCTAAATGCCTCTTCCTCCCTCCTAGGCTCTGCTCCCCCTTTAGTCCTTGTGCACTAATTGCGCGTGCCCATTCCCCCGGGCCGCTTCTCACCTCCTCCCCCCATCCATGAGCACTTTTCCGCTTTACTCTAGCCCCTGGTGCTTCTTTTGGACCACATAAGCCCCTTTTCCTCCCCCCCTTTACGACAGAACTGGTTCCTGCCCACGCTTCCAGCTCCTTCCCTTTAGTTAGTAGCCTACCGCTTCCTTTCCTTCTGACGATTGATCCATCCCCCTTCTTTCTGGCGTAGAGGTTATCCTTCTTTAAACCCCAAAAAGCGACTCATCTTTTTCTTGAGTGACCCAGCGCTGTCTCTTTTAATTTCCACAAGATTTTTGAACTTTTTCAACCATCCCAAATTGTCAAATTCCTTGTAGTCGTCCTTCGAACTTCTCGGTCCGCCCCTGTCCATCCTTGCTTTAGCACTTTCAGTTCCTGTTTGCTTTCTTTCGTTATTTTTTTGTGTTTTGCTTTTACCCTGAGCTCTCGTTCTACGATCCTTTACATTCAGTCCGTGCCTTTCTTCCTCGAAAGTTTTTCTCCTTCCAGCTCGCCCCACGCATCTTCCTGATCCGGGCATTTTCCCTGCCTTTGCTTCAAACTCCTATCTGAAGTGTGCTTCCCCCCCGTTTCCTCCGTTTCGCATCCCCATCTCTACAAATCCCCTTCCCAGCAACCCTACCCTTGCTAGAGTGTGTTTTCGTGCCCTAGTTGAGCCCACTTTGCGGACCTTGATCTCGGATGGTGTTGTATACTCCAGTAGCGCAGCTTAGTCCCTTCTGAGGGATTGCGGTTGTGGTGAACCTTCTGGGCGTTTTTTATGGCACCCTCTTCCTCAAGTTAAGATTAGAATATGCACTAAGTCCCTCCGTTTATGATTTAAGGACTGGACACCGTACTATGGACTGCAGGGGGGCGCGCCGCCCCTATTGCCTTTGTTTGCTCATTTGAACCACGGTCCTTTTCCAGTATGACCGTGCCCCACGACGATTTCTCCTTACTTGACAACACCCCCCCCCACCACTGGAAGACGCCGCAAACTCCCTCTCTCCACATTTCGGTTTATCCACTGTGCCAATTTTGTTCTTGCTGTTCTCTTAAGTAGTTCATTTCCTTTTCCCCTCAAAAACTGCCTTCCTCCCTTTTCCTCCGTTAATTGCTATGCGGGCTCAGGCGCCTTGCAACCACCGTCCACACCGCTTTTTGACTCAGCCCCCCGCTACCCCCAGTAGTGGTTTCCCATGTTTCGTTGTGCTTTTCCCTTCTTCCACCTTTTTCCAGGAGGTGACTTCCTCCCCCCGCAATCGGCCCTATTTCGAATTGGTTTGGACCCCAGGTTCTTTTTTTTTCCCCGTTCCTCTTTTTTCCAGTTCAGGACTGCGTTCTACCCAAGACTCCTTTCTTCATTCGGTCACCGAAAACCCCCCGCCCATTCCTGCGCCTGGGAGAGGGCTCTTAATTTCCAGTTCCTTTTCTCCTCCCACAACGCTTTGTTAATTGAAGCGTGGGGATTATAATTTCCTTCTTTTGCTAGATTGTGTACTCCGTTTACTCAGGAGTTAGGTTCACCATGATCCTGTCAGGTTAACGACTACGCCGGCCTCCCCTCTTTCCCCTTCTTTGTGTTCGATGGCCGTCCCACGTTGCTCAGCCCTCCTTTCGTTTCCTTTCCTATAGTTCTCGGACAATCTTTTTCCCCTTGGTTACGTCCCCCTCCACCATTTTCTAGGAAGTCGGTTTTTCTTCCTTCCTATGGTAGTGTTGCGTGGTGCCCCTCTTACACACCCCCCCACTTTGCAACGAGTGAAAGTTCCTTTTTTCCTGTATGATTTGTTTTGGTTATGAAAAGAAACGTCTTTCCTTTTCTCCTTTCATACGTTCTTCAATCGTGCGTTCCCACCCAGTTTTCAGTTTTCGAATGAGATATTGCTCTTGACCTTTTCCATTGTGTGGTGGATTCATCCCTATCTTCTCTATGATCCACCCTGTTCCGTTTTTTTGATGTTTTTTTCTTCCCGTCCCGTACCGAATGGGACTTGCTTTTCTTATTTTCTGTTGCATTGCAATTCTCGCGGAGAAGCCGCTTCAGTTCACACCTTTCTTTCTTTTCGTCTCTCTCCCTCTCCCTTTCGTCATATGAATCCTTCCCTTTTAACTCACATCCCGAAACCCCCCTCCCCTTTCGCGGAGTCCCCCCCCCACCGCAACTCCCCCTTCGACTTGCCCCGGATCCTTAGATTGTTTCATGATGCCGCCCCCCCAATTCAACATTTCCTTTCCCCAGATCTCCCCCTCTCCCCGTAGTTACTACCCCTAGGCCTTCTTTTCGTAATGGTAGTCGTTACGCTTTTTCTTTTGCCAGACCCCCTTCGGGCATCTTGCCCACTTCTAGCGGTCGACTCCTAGGAGCACAACCTGCGATCGACCTTTTGTTTTTTCCTCTCGGACGTTTCAACCACCCTCAGTCGCTTTTCCGGTGTTCCCCTCCTCTTCTCTACTCGACCCTTTTTTTTTTGCCTTCCCCGCGGCATCCTGACGCGACTCCTCCACGCCCTGGAATTATTCTTTTCTTTTAGCGTGCATGGCTGTCTGCAGAGATTTTTCTCCCTTCCCATCGACAGTCGCTTGTCTCGGTTTTTCTTCCCTTTTTTTTTCCCCTCGTGCACCAAATCCCTTCTGATTTCGACTCTTGTGACCTCCCCAGTTCCCCCCACATAAATTTTTTTCTATCCCTTTAGATATCCACTTTCCTCTAGTATGATTTTCCCTGAAGTTAGTCCCCTTTTTGTGCCTTAACGACGGTCCTGATACGGCCTGTGTTCAACCATTCTGGATCACGTTTCCTTTCCAAGTCCTTCACTTTTGTGAACGCCTACGTCCCCTTTAGTTTCTAAGTAAAACGCCGGGCTTTTCTTTCTCCTCTTCTTTGCTCTGTGCGAGCCCAATTGCCCATTTCTAGACCCTCTTTCAACGTCTCCCCGCATACTTCTCATCAATTCTCGTTGTTGCCCATTAAACCAGGGCACTTGAAGAAACGCGAAGATGTTCTCTTAATAAGGATTTGCGGCCCCTTTCGCTTGCTTTTTTCCAGCAGCTGGCTATCCCCTTTCTGAACCTGAAAACGTGCCGTTTTCCTTAGATCCGTCCTTTCCCAGATTACTGTGTGCATTCTTCTCTCCCTATCTTTATTTTTTAACGATCCCCTCTGATCCGCTAGAGTTTCCTTCCTTTTCTTTTTTAATCTGCGCGGTTCACTTCCCGCTAACATATTCTACGCACTCCCTAGTTTTATATCTAAACTCCCCGGGTTATCACCAAGCTTTTAGGAGCACCGTGTCCCTTCGGTTTTCACCTTCAATCGCGTCCTCTGCGGTCGTTTTTTTTACGACCAATGACCCCGCTTCTTCCCAGTCCAAGTTTTTACCATAACGTGTTCTGCAAGGGCCAAGTCCGATCCCTCTCTGCTTTCTGTCCCAAGAAGTAGACCAATCACGGTCATCTTTTTAGAAATTCGAATACCCCCATCCCTTAAATTTTCCCCTTCCTCGGTTGGAGGAACTTGATTTTATGAACCATGACCTCCGCGTCTCCCCTCGTGACCTTCCTAACCTGTTATTAATGAAATGATAGACTATTCGGACACCTGATACGTGACATACAGGTTCTTTCAAGCTCCCCTTGATCCCTCTTCCTCAATAGTTTCTATCCAGAGTTGTCGCGTGTCAGGTTTACCGTTCTTTCGGCACGCAGTGTATCCTCCTCTTTCCTTCTATTGCCCCTTCGAATGAATCTCAATGTAGTCTCCTTTAAACGCACCGGGCCGGACTCCAGGCCTCCCCTCTTTACTGGCTGTATGCCTTCTACCTCGTATGGCTTCGAATTTTCGCCCAAGCAGCGCGTCTTCTCGGTTGTACCTGCTCCATCGCTTGTTTTTATTCTGGAACAGCTTTTGTTTGCAGTGTTTTTAAACAGCCTCCCCCCTCCTCTCCCCCCTTCTGTTTCTTTCATAATATCGGCATTTTCCCTTTTTTCTCCCCCTAGTATACTCGCCCTTTTTAAAGGTTCCACCCCCAGTCCCCTGGTTTTGGAGGTAACAGAAGAAGTCTTTCCCCCCTGTTGTACACTTTCTTTTCTTTTTAGAAGTTTTTCCCCCGAAGATATTGATTTCACTCCCCTTCCTCCAACTCTCAAGGGATACGTTTTTTTCTGGTGTCCCCCCCTTCATATTTTTTTACTCGCATAACCCTTCATTTGGTCACATCCCCTTTTTATTCCTTACGAAGGCACGCTGTGGGTCACCTTTCGTCTCGTACCAGGCGTTTGCCCAGGCTCGACCTCAGGATGACCCGTTTTTTGCTTTTTTCGAGTTCTCTCGCTTCCCCGCCCTCTTTGCTTGAACCAGCGAACTTTCAGAGCCTGAATGATTGCACGCGCGTCATATCCCATTTTCCTTCCAGTTCCAGTGCGGACACGATCCAATCTGATTGCCCCCCCTCTCCTGAGCAAGTCTTACTTCCGCAGCTTATTTTGGCGTTCTGAAAAAATTGCCTTGTCACCCGCCCCCTTCTTTGGCATTTGAGTAATTTCCCCCCACAAAGCTGCGCCGCTAATTCCTCGTCCCACGCCCAGTCACGTTTTCCGCTCTCCCTCCCCCTCTGATTGGCGGGGATAGGCTTTTTTATATCTTTTGCTATTCTTGAAAAAAGCAGTGGTCCCTCTTTTCTGGTGATTCTTCCAACCCGGATTTGTACTTCCAACCTTTTATGTCAACTTTTTTCCTACCCCCCCACCTTTTCAAACTCACTTGCGATGTTTGCCGCCCTCTTCACTGCCCTTTCCCTTCATCTCGATATCCTTGTTTGGTCTCTTCATCGTCTTGGGGGCCCCCCTGAGCGTCTGCCTGCTGTGCACTGTCAGAGCTTCCCGCCCCTCTTCTGGTCTCTTTCCAGCTCCTCTACGCCTTTTGTATTTGGAACCCCTTCCCCTCCGCTTGATGTCAGAACGGTGGGGTTCCCGCTCCCGCACCATGTTCTACCCCTCATTTCCGTCCCTCCCCAAGTCTGAGGTGTGCTTTTTTCCCCTGATGGCGGGCCTTTTTCCCCTCCACTGACCGGCCACGAAACCCCTCTTTATCGCCGATGTGTTTGTTTCCCCCCCCCTCGTTCCCCCAGGGCGGCGTACTTTTCTTCTCTTTCTTTGTACTTCCCCCCACTGAGTTTCCACTCACTTGCTGAAAGCGTTTTGATTTTGGATTTTGTGGGTTCCCTTGCGTTCCGATTTGCTTTTTTCTAGTTTTCTCCCTTCCCCGATTTCTCTCCGCTCCCCTACGAAGTTCTGTCTTTTTTCTCCGGCATCGCTCTCTCCTTGAAGCTGAGGCTTCGTCGCTCGATTTCGCGCTTTTCGTTTTCCCCAAGCCTCCGAACCCAGGGACTTTAGCACTGGAAGTGCACTTTGCCTGCTTTTCCCCGTCGGCCCTTTCCCCACCCTCCCAAACACTAGCGTTCCTTCTCCGTCGATGCTATCCACACCCCCCCTCTTCCAATTTTAGAGGGGCACTCCGCAGCAGGCTTCAGTGAGCTTTCCCCAAACCACTGCGGCCCTTCCGATCATTTATGTTTCCTTTTTTTTCTTTTCTTTTTTCGGCCACTTTCTGTTCAGTTCCCCCCCCCCCGACCAGAAGCTTGCGCCTCGCTGTCACCCCCCGTTTTTCCCTCTTTTCTGAACCGTGAAGTGTTCTTTTTGTTCCACCCTCAACGCAGTACTTATCCCCCTCATTCCCCCCCCCTTCGCCTGGCGTTTGTCGGTTCCAGCCGTTTTCAGCTCCGGACCACGAATGGTCTTCCTTACCAATAAAGCGTCACTTTTATGATATCCCCCCCAATGAGAGCCCCCCTCCCTCGCGGCGCTCCCAAGAAACTTTTTCCAGCCTCCTCCATCTTTTCTCTTTCCCCCTTCCTTACGGGAGATCTCTCCCCCGTTTTTGAGTCTCTCTTCCCCGCGCTCAAGTTCCCTTTTTCCTGTTCGTTTGAACGGCTTCACCTCCCGGGACACACCCTCTCTGTCGTTCGCCGGGTCGTTGTCATGAAGGTCGGGCTTCTTTTCTACCTTCTTCGCTTCGGGAAAACTTCCACCACCCGACCCCTACCGCCATTTTTTTCCTCTGCGGGTTCGGATCTTCTCCCTTTTTGTCTTTTCCATCTTTGAACTTCCCACATTCGGCAATCGTTGGACTGTTGTGGCTGCGGATTCCCTTCTTTTGTCGCTCCCTGCCCCGAAAATAATAGGATATCCATCTTTGCCCAGTTCCTTTAAGACCCTTTTTTGTCCCCCAACGGACTGCACTCCTTTTCCCCCTTTAACCACAAAGTGGTGTGTAGGACCTCGTCCGCTGTGAGATGAATGTTTTTTTTTTTTTTTACTATCGCGCAAGGTTTTCCCAAGTAAAGTATAGGGCTGCCTGGGTTTGTCCTTTGATTGAGCACCCCCTGCCTCTCTTCCGGCGCCTCCCCATCTTTCGTGAATAGATCCTCTTTCGACACTCGCTGTCCCAGGAAAATATCCGTTCATAAACCGAAATCGACCACTCCCTTCATCTAACCACCGACTCCTCTTTTTCTTGACTTTAGGGTCCTTTTTTTCAAGACCCACCCCCCCCCTTCTCGCCATTAAAACGTTCCGCCTTGAAGTATTTCCCCTCCCCGGCGCTGATAAAGCTTTTTTCGTGGCTCTTGCAGCCCGCCTGCCCCACATCGGGAACAGTTTACTCCCTTAAGTATGCTGGTTTTTCGATTTCTTCTTTTCTTTTAACCCTCCCTCAGTATTTTGCCTTGTAGCATTCTGTGCAACCAAAGTTCCTCCCCCTCCCTACGCCCTTTTCCTTCCTCCTCCTATGAGTTTCCTACCCTTCCCTTCCGTGTGTTCAGCGGAAAAAGCGCCTTCTAAGATGCCAAAGCTAATTCAGCCCTAACCCTTTGTGATGAGCGTGCATGGCTTTGGTCGACTTCGAATGGGTTCTCATCCTCTCATCTTTGGTTTTTTTATTGCAACAAAGTGTAAAGTCTTCCCGTTTTATTCATTCTTTTTCTTCGTTCCCTCGTTTCCGCCCCCACTCCCCAACACCTTAGAGAATAGCACTTTTATGGCCTATCCCTCCGATCAGAGGTTTCTCATGATCCCCCGAAGACGGAGGAGCGGTTTACTTGCGTGGAGAAAGAACGGCTATTTACTGTGCCTTTTTTTCTTACTCCCCGGTATGGAAGTTGTTTTTTTTCCAAAGTACAAGCTTGCTTTTTCCTCCCCGGCCTTGGAGAGCTCCGAATTAAGCCTTTCCCTCAATTTCTTTTTTTGAATGTAGGTGTCCCTCTGCCTGTATGTGCTGCGCTATGTGAAATCCTTTATAAGAGGGTTAAGCGCCCATCGTGCATTCCCTCTTCCAATTACCCCGGGGTCCCCCTCAATAGTCCTGCAACCTCTCTTCAACAGCCGAAGCTTTCTCCCTCCTTAGTTCGAGAGAGTTTTTCCTTTCTTTTGACTCCTCTTCTGTCAATTTCACCTTCTTTCCGTCCTTTGTTATTACTATGCTTTACCCCCCCTCTGAAGGTGGTCATTCTGAGTTTTGATATTGATCTGTTTACTTTCCACCTCCTTTTCTCTTTGTGAGGAGCCGTTGGCTTTTTCTCCCCATCTTCTTTTTTAACACTGCTATAAACCTCCCCCCGTCTGGAAGACCTCTTGCCCACTCAAAATGTATCCCCCAACCCCTTTTTCACGATTTTCCAACAAAACCATTTGGGTTTTTTGGTTTTTTGCTTGGTGTTGGTTTATTTCTTTCCCTTTGTCCTATGTTTCTTTTTTATGCTTTTTCTTTTTTCGCCTTCATGGTCCCCCCGAAAAACAAACTGTCGGGCCTTTTACAATGAGTCGACGCGATGCTGCTGCTCTTCCCTATTCGAAGAGTCCTCTTTCCCGGTTCCCCCTGTCGCAAACCCTGCAACGTCCTTTCCCTCCTAAGGGCGTTGTTACCCCTGTCCCCCAAAGTGACTTATGCTCCTCGCCTAAACCTATTGCATGCGCTTCTTCCTCCCCCCCTGAAGGTGCCAAGCCTGTCTTCCGAATGCCTCGTTTGAAATAAGACGCCCACTTTTTTTTTTTTTGAAACCTGTTGATCTGCTACCCCACTCCTCCGTTTTGTGTGATTTCACTTTCTCTTGAGTAGAGTCCCCGGTTTTCAAGTTTGAATCTCTGAATTAAGTACTCGAGTTTCTTGACCTATTAACCCCCTTGCCATGCCTTTTCACTTTCTTTCTCTGACGGACTGCTCCTCCGGCAATTTTCAGGCACTTTCCATCTGCCACGTCTTGTGTTTTCGCCTTTTTGATGGTTTTTGGTTTTTCCTCCTATTGTGGCTCAATCCTCTTTTCGTCCTCTTAATGCCTCAACCCATCACTTGATTTTTTCTGCGTGGGCCTTGTTCTCAAAAAGCTCCTTTCTCCCGTTGAACCACCTAATCTTGCTTTTTCACTTTTCCCTCCCGACGCCTTTTTCTAACCCACCTCATGGAGTGAAGATGAGCGCATTCTCCCCGTTTCTCTTGTCCTTTTCTAACAAAAGACCTTCATTTCTCACTAGAACCTTTTTTCCTCCACCAGATGCAAGCGTGATACAGATCTTGCTCTATGTTCATCCCAACTTGTCCTAGAATTTTCAACAGTAATGATGGCACGATCCTGAGAGAAGAGAAGATCCTTCCCTTTTTTTGACCGTTCATCGCAGATCCCCCCCCCCCCCCCTTTAATTTTGTTTCGGCTGCACTCCTATTACTGATCACTTTTTCCCTTCCCGAATTTCCTATTGTGTCTGGAACCCCACCCCCTTCATTGAGTGCGGTTCTTCTTCCGTATCCTTTTTCTTCCCCTTCGGTTCTCCTTTGAAAGCGCGCCACGAGCATAAGGCTCGTTAGCCCCCCCCATTCCTGCGGTTACTTTCTTAATTGCTTCCCCCCTTTTGTCCGTGTTATTGCAACTATTCTTTCCCCCCCCTCTGACTAAAGAACAGGCGCTTACACCAACGCCTTCCTTCCTTTCTCCTCCCGTTCCTTATCAGCATTTCACCATTTCTTTCCTTTCCCTACACGTTCCTGTGACGTCTTTTATGCGGGCGTTAGGCTGCTCTGGCCCTCAACAACCCGATATTGATTCTGGTTTTCTCCCCGATTAAGGAAAATGAAGATCCTTGCCCGACGGGCCCCCCGACTTCCCTGCGATTCTTCACTCCTACCACACGTCAACTCTGACTCCTATTTGTCTCGTCGCCCCTATCATTAGCAGTTCCCCTGGCCTTCCCCTCCTCCTAACACGTCATCCTGATGGTATGTTCCCTTGAGATATGACGTCTAGCCCGATGCGTTCCTCCGGAGCGAAGGTCCCCCCTCTTCCGCGGAGAAGGTGAAGTGGAACCGTTTCAAGTACGGTTCCCTTTTTTTTGGAGATATCCCCTTTTTCCGATCCATCGAATGACACTTTCAGAATAGCACTTTTCATTTCATTCCTGGAAAACCCCCCGCTACTTACATCGTGTTTTGATAGTGCCCCCGTTCTGTGTTCCACTTTACTCAGACTTCCCAGCTTCCTGCCGCTGTGTTTTCTGATACAAGGTTTTGATTTTTTATTACTCCTTTCTGATTTTGTTCTTCGCACCCCCCCCCCCCATTTGGCTTCTATCCCTCCTCCTTATGCAGTTCTTGGGGTGGTGACCTTTTAGGTGACTTTTTCCCCGAAGAACGATTTGAATCTCCCCTTTCGACTGTTAAGTTCCTCTCACGAGGGCGAGTTACTTTTTTTCCCCCTTATCATTTTTTCTCGAGAGTCTTTCCTTTCTTTGTGCTCAAATCCCCCTCACCCCCACTACCTATACGGAAGGGAAGACCTTTTCTCCCTTTATCGTCCCGAAACCAACCCACACGTCCCCTTCTCTACTGACTCATCGTGTTACGAGTTCAACACGCCCCCCAGTTGTCGTAGTAGTTTCGAGGAAGCTTCTGCATTGCTGCTTTCGACGTTGAGTTCCCTGAGCCCTCTCTTTTTCTGCGGCCCTTTTCTTTTGAATAACATCACCCCTGCCTTTTGTCCGACTCCCCCGTCCTTCAAACACAGGTCTCTGTGCCCCTCCCCATTTTGACTTTGGGGATTTTCCCTCTTTCACCCGTCCCTACAGAGGTCCGCACTCTCCTCTGTCGGGTTTCGGAGGGGGTGTCGGTTTTTTTACCAGATCAATCTTTCATTCCCGCAGTTTGTGACTTCCATTCGTCATGAGCAACTCTTCTACCGATGGTTACTCCTGGCAGGTCCCCTGGCTGAAACCTTTAAGTCTCCCCCCCCTTCTTCTCCCTTCACCCCCCTTTCGTTCCTATGCCGCCGGGG
>Ga0179593_1326819_pt1 | contig 10652 bp, 9 predicted proteins | sample CZODoug2_1_08_16_FD_185931 | JGI IMG/M metagenome (GOLD analysis project Ga0179593, IMG submission 185931) | Vadose zone soil fungal communities from Angelo Coast Range Reserve, California, USA - CZODoug2_1_08_16fungal (PacBio error correction) | ecosystem: Environmental > Terrestrial > Soil >... | reverse complement strand
GGGAACTTTTCCCGTTTCTCTGGCTTGAGCGCACTCCGCTTTTTTGCAGTGATCATTTTTTTATAAGCATTTTTGTTTTGCTCATCGGCATTTCAACCCTCCCACCTTACCCTCGTTTTGTGTTCCCCTTCTTCCCCCGGTCCGTTTTTATTCGCTTCTGCGGGCGTACTTTTCTGATCCTTTTTTTTTCGGGGTCTCCGGATAGTGTTTTTTTTCTTATTTCCGCTTTTCGTAAGGCAGCCTTTTCGTGATTGGAGCGTGTCTTATCGCTCAGTAATCCTGTCTCTTCGTCAGTCTTGCTGCTCGGTCTCGTACCCATCGCCGCTTTCTTTTTTGCGTCACCCTTTTATCGATTTTCTCGTACGCCTCCGATGGCCCGATTCTTCGCAACCTTAATGAGACCCAATTTTTCTAGTCTGTGTTTCAACTTTTCATTTCTTCGTTCACCTCTTTCATTGCGGACTCCCAGTCATCCCTTCGAGTTTCCGTGTCTTTCTGATCTTGCTTCCCGGGGCTTACATGTCTTCCTTTAATACGATGCTTCGATCTGAGTCGTTTCCTCGCTTTTCCAGCTCCCCCTTTTTATTTTCCAGATTGACTTACCCTTTTCAGGTTGGCGATGATGTGACGCCTTTTTTTTCACTCGAAGCTCGGCTTCCAAGGCCCCCCCCCCACTGATACCCTCTCGCGTTGTGACTCAGCGGTCCTCCCCTTCAGTCATTCCCTTTCAATCCCCTCCCGTCCCCCCTGTTCTGATAAAACCAGTAACAGGGTTACCTTTACGTGTTTCCTCTCTGCCAATCTCGGGTTCCCTCGGCACGAGTATTCTTCTCTTGGAGTCGTTGATAGAATAGGTGCCTTTTGTTCTTTCTTTGAAGTCTTTTCTCATCTTTCTTTTGCGCGCCCGTCCGAGCTTTCCAATTTTCCGTGCGCCTCCGCGAGAGGGTCTTCAGACCCCCCCTGGGGATTTTCCTTTTAGTTTTTCTCCCTTTTCCCTCTCCTTCCTTGCTGTAGGCAGCTTCGCCGTTTGACTCGCGGTCAGACACCACGCCCCCCTTGTTCCCATTTCTGATTCCCATCATGGTGGTTAATTCTTTTGAGACTTTACCATCTCTCCGCTGCAGCGTTCCTGACTCGAGCGTCCATTCATCGGGAAATAAGGCCAGTTGTTCAGGATCTTTCATCGCCTTCCCAGGTTACAAGACGTCACGGGGTCTTTCCTTGGGATTTGGTCTTAACAGTGTTTGCAGCTTGCTTCCTTGGGTGGCTCCCCCCCGGTCCCCCTCGGTGCACGGCGATTCCAATTGAAACCCTTTTTCGTTGCTTCATTTCGGTCCTGTTCCTTGAGCCTTGAAAATCTTAGTCCTTTTTTGATATTCTATGCCTGGATTCTGGTGCATTTCACCCTATTTGCATTCTGGTGAGGCGTTCCCTTGGCCCCTCGATCTGTGCGTTAAACCTTATGCTGCGGATTTGGTCCGTCAAGTGCCTTTTTTTTTGTGCCGTCCGCCGGGGACGAGTCTCACCCCACAGGTTGCTCTCAGGCGACTCGGTTTTTTGAGTTGCATTTCTGGATTCAAGGGATCAGTTTTGGGTACTGTAAATCCTCCCTCTCATTCCCCGGTCGACCTTTGCCCCCGAGAACCCCCGAAACCCAACGACGAATCGTTTCAGAGGAGTTTTCTTTTTTGACCCCTGTGTGATTTCTTTTTTCTCCAAATCCCCTTTTAGTTTGGAGGTATTTTTTTCGAGACTGAGAGTGGCTTTCATCCTTGTTAGGATGTTTGCTTTTTTCTTTTTCCCAGGCCAATTCCTCCCCTTTTATCCTTCATGCGGCTCTGTCGTCACGTCATGACCCGCGGACTACGCACGCTGATCAGGCCTTCCCAAAATGTACTTCATCACGTGTTTTCATGGTGAACGTTGCATTCGTGCGATCCCTCCCCCCCCCCCCTACGTTAGAAGCTATCTCTTCGACATTTTCAATTTAGAACTCCGGCGCCCTTCTTTTGTACGTCTCATTTGTCGATTTCGTTTTTTTAGTTAGTTTTTTTTTGGTATTGAGTCCTCTTCTCCACGACAGCTGCTTTTTTTGCAAGGAATTCTTTTCCGAGTCGTGTTTTTTGGACCGCACGGACGCGCCGCCGCAGCTGCCGTCGATAGTAGATCTTTTCTAATTTTGAACCTTTTTAGACGTTCTAGACATTGTGGCCGCGCTCGCGCGGGATCCTCAATTTTTTACCGGCGGGGACAACTTAACCTTTGAGTGACAAAGGAGAACTTTCTCCGGCATTCCTTTCCCCTTTACCCGTTCAGTGGTGATCTTCTTTAAACTTTCCTTTTGTGATTCCGTTAGGTCGGTAGCCCTTTTTTCTTTTCGCGCTGCTCTCTACGCTTACAAGTTGTGATTCCCCCAAGCCGATCCCCGAAAGTGACTTAGTCTTTCTTTGTCACGTTCGAGCCCACGCTGCTTTTTCTTATCTTGGATCTTTTTTCGGATTTCTTCTTTTTTAGGTTTTTGGTCCTCAGGTGCTTTTATGTCTCCGGCGCAATCTGCTCCCTTTCCTGGACCGACGGTCCTTTTGCAACTTGTTCAGTGCGCGGCCCAGTCCAGAATGCTTGTTCTTTTTCCAGCATTCGTGGTCCTTGTTTTCGACTTTGAAAGCTCTTGCCTAATGGCGCGACATGATCGTTTTTTGTTTAGCCCGTTGCGTTTCTCTGCTGTGGCGTTCCTTTCAAGCCTATTCCCTAGGGATCCCGGTTCCAACTAACGGCTTTTCCACCACCAACTTGTTCCCCGCCCGACGCATCCTCTGGGCCTGCGTTTTCTTTTCTTCTCCAATCTGTAGCACCTCATTGAAGTTTCCCCTCAAGAATTAAATTTTCTTTTTTTCACGTCTGAGTCCTGATTACTGCAAACCTTTGTCAGCGAATGAGGGTTTCCCGTACATGACGATCTTACTGACCCCTCTTTTAAACCGAGGGATGCGTCCCCGGTTCCTTCGCCAATTTTTCTCTTTCTTGGGTCACGCTTGGCTGAGACCTGTCTCGATTTGAGGTCTTTTTTCCCGGTTTGAGAATGGGATCTTTCCTCTCTAAATACCTGAATGTGCTTCGCCCTGTTTTTGATAATATTTCTTCACGAGACGATTTGGTTGTGTCTCACGCCCGTACTTAAGGCTGTTCCACCGGCGTAGATCGTGCAAGGCCATCGCGGGAAGTGGATCAGTGCCCTTGGTAGCTCTTTGCAGTCCCACTTTCTGGTTCACGTACGATGCAGTCCGGGTGTGCTTAACGTTTCCACTCCGATCCAGCGCCCCCGGGATGACCAAAATAATTGTTCTTTTGGTTTTTTATGGCCACTCGACCCGTTTCTCTGCGCCAAGGTGGGCTTTTCTTGCCACGCGTAATCGCGGCTGGAACCTGCTCGATTTATAAAGATTTACTTCCTTTGAGGGGTTTTGACTTTGGAGGTCCGAGTTTCGAACTTGGTTTTCCTTTCTTTTTTATTGAGATTACCCTCGCGAATTGAGCCTTTTTGAGTGGGTATCGGTCCGACTTTCTTGAGTTCTATACGTTGACCACCAATTATCCTTACTCACGGAAAGACCGGGCGCTTTCTTTTCCCGAGAAGTCATTTTTCTCGTAAGTTCGTTTCGAATTTTTTTTTCACCGCGATAGTCGTTCCTTCTTGGCGGCATAGTCCCGGTCCCGGCAGGAGCTACTTTGAGGCCGGTAATTCCCCTCATTGGGCCTGGTAAACGAGCCTGGGGTTCCCCCCTCCCGGAGTTCCGACTGCCTCTTCAACCGTTTGCGTTGACTTCCCACCCTCCACGCTACCACCTTCGCTCCCCAAGGCGTTAGGCGAGTTTCCCTTTTGACCTGCGTCACCATTTTTTTCTTGATCCTCGACCCTAGCTCCGCACTGTTCTTTGGTTGTTTCCTGACTGGTCTTCTCAGTTTGTTTTGTTTGCCCTCAGGAACCCTTTAGGAGCTACAGTGACCCTTGAAGTCGATCATCTTTTCTTTTTGACTTGGCAGTTTTTCGTCCTCTTATGTAAGTCCGGTTTTTTTTTTGAAGGTGATTGTTTTCGGGACCATTCGTGTTTTGCTCAGGGCTCCCTCCTAACCCCCCGAGTCTCTTTTTAATCTAGGTTCTGAGATGGCGCTTTTGTTCACTTCACTCGGCTCCTCGCTTGATCCTGCGCTCTTGCACGCACCAGCTTTATATAATCTGCTACGAATTAATTTTGTTTTCGATAGAGTATGGATTTCTTGGTTACCCCTCTAGAGGCCACCCCCCCGTGCGGTGATTTCTGAACTTCCCTCTATTATTCGTTGGGTTTCGCTAGCAGCATCCGACAACGTCAGGAGACATGCAATCCCCCCCCCCCCCACAACACCCAACCCTCCTTTTACTGCCGGACCGCCGATTATCGTCGCGGCACGGGGCCCTCTGGCACGGTTCTCGCTGGACGGACTTCCTCACCTCCTCACCCGCCTTTTCCCCGGTTCTTTCTTCTCCTCAACCCCTCGATAAGGTTTTTTTATCCGGCGGCTTGGGATCCCCGGTCTTATTTCATTTCCACTCCCAATTATTTGCAGTTGCTTGTGAGAGTTTGTCCGCGCTGTCGCCCCGAGATCCCCCACTGACAAGCGGACTTTTTCTTTGGTGTCTTTGCTAAAAACGCGTTCTCTTCGTCCCGGTCGGTTTTTTTGAGCGTCTCGGGCGCCTTTTGCGTCCTTGCCTTGCTCTTGGCCGCCGCGTTGCCCTGACGCTTTTTACTTTTGCACCCTCGAGCGACCTGCTCGGCTTTTTTGCCTTACTCCCGCCTTCAGCGTGCGTCCTCGCCTAGTTCTCCGCCGCTAAGTGGCCGCTGTTACCCGGCACAGCAAAATGCAGGTCCTTACCTACTATTGTTTTTTGTTCGATCTTCCTCTTGCCTTTTTTTTTTTGTGGCCGTTGTTTTTATACCCTGTTTGTTTCCTGCCCATTAACTCTCCGTGCTTCTCTTTGAGATGCCGGTTAGGCCGCGTTCAGATTTGCGGGTATTATTTCGGCCCCTCCTCGCGTCTTTGTGCGCTCGGTGGTCTGCCCTCTAGTTTTTTTTTCTTTGGCGGGGGGCCTAGCTTTTTCTACGATATTTTACCACGCCGCTCCACTCCCGTACTGCTTTGCGACTTGCACTTCACATCAGCGTTTAGCCCCGACAGATTTCGCAGCCTTTGGTCACGTTTTCGATCGTTTTTTTCTAATTCCCTTCTCCACAGCCCGCCCTCGCCCCCGGTCCTGCTCTTTTATGTTCGAGAATTCTTTAATTTCCCCAGATTCCTGTTCTTCCGTGATCTGCGGTGAGGACTCACCTTTTCGAAGTCTTGTTGTGCGGTAATCTTCCTCCTACCTGTTTTCCCGAATGAAGTCAAGTGCCTGCTCGACTTCCGACCTTTGGTTTCTTTTTGAGGTTTACGCTCCCTATGTAGCAGTCTCCCGCGCCTTCACACGGATTTCCGGTCTGGCCGGTTCCTGCGTGCTTTCCCGCCTGCCTAGTGTAAGGTTTTTATCATCTGGTTTTAGATTCTTACTTCCAGCGTCCTGAAAGACAGTTTTTTTGAGATCCTGCGGATTTCGTCTCCAAATTGTTTAAGTGCGTCGTTCAGGGTAAAGAGTGGATCTTCCGGTCTCGTTCTAGGAACGTTTTTCCTCATCCCTTCCGTTTCGTCAGACGGCCCCCGTCTTTCTGGGGTTTCTTAGTTCCTTCAGCCCTTTCCTCCCCCTTTGCATGAATGCGCATTCCTCCCCCCCTCCATCGATTTCTTGTAGCCATTTTTTGCGGACCCTTGCCTAGTTAGACTTTTTAGATTTCGGAGGTATTCCCCTACTCTCCTTTATACTTCGGATATTAAGTTTTTTTTCTTTGTTTCCCGCAAAACTCGCTCATTTTTTTTTGGTTTTAAGTTTTAATTGGTTCACCACCACGAAACGGGCGGAGAGTCAGACCGATCCCTCGTTCCAACAACGGCAGGTTTGGTTTCTTTTCATGACTCGAAGACGACCTTGACGTTTCTCCTCTTGAGCGTTTGACTTGTGGTGTCCGGCTTTTCTCTCCTCTGTCTTTTCGCTATTTTTTTCTTCATTTAGTCAGAAAGCGCCCGCTGTCTTTCCGAGGAGTCGCTCTCACCTCCTCGCCCTCCTTAGTGATGCCCCCTGCGCGATTGCCGCGTTTTTAATTAGCCGTCGACGATCCTTTTTTCACCACGACCGACCCTTTCCAACCCTTTTCTCCCGTCCCCGAGCCTGAGGAGAATTCCCTTTCCTTCCCTGGCCTGATAAAGTTGCGTGATGCGTTGAAGGTAAGTGTAAGGGTAGATTTTCTTCCCTTCTTCCGATGAAGGCTAGACCCCTCGGACGGCTTTGTCTAACGCAGGTACCCTGGCTTTATTTCTTTATACTTTTCTTTTTGGGACGCCGCGCGACCTTTGACTATCTCCATTCAGGCGGGGTCCCCTTTCTCCATCTTCTGATTGCTTATGAGTTCCCGTTCCCTGACCCCTGCACCTTTTCTCAGGACTTTTCGATCCTTAGTTCGCTCCCCCCTCTCCACCGCGACCCCTTCTTGTACCATCGTTTATTCCTTGTCACCTTTTCCTACCGCCGTCCTCGACCTTGACGTATCTTGCTTGGCCCTCAGTAGGCGACCCCTCTGTCCGTTTCCCATGTGGTGCTGCGGCCCAAGACCCCCCGGTCACGACTACCCCCGCCTTTTGGCAGTATTATTTCGAAGAGGTCCCCCCAGCCTTCTTTCGGTCGCGACCGTCTTGATCCTTCTCCGGTTTGGTCGCACATTTCTTTGTCCCCTTCGAGTCCAGATCCTTTCCGGTGCCTTGCCCGTCCGACCAGAGAATCCATTTCCCGTCGCAATCCAATCAGACCATTATAATTGGCTGGCAGCCTTTTTTCCTCCTCGTAGTTCCATTTTCGTATGTATTTTAGAGTTTTGTTGTGTACGTGAAATATAATGTTTGTCCCTTTTCCCGCTCGCAGCTCCCCCCTGGTCTTCAACTTGCGGACGGAAAGGTTCTGATACTCTTCTTTGGAGTTTTTTGGGCGGACTTGGCGCCCTCGTCGCTTTCTTTCTTGTTTTGAACACTTTTTTTGTCTTCTTGGTCATCATGTTAGATCGGTTTTACTCAGCCCTTGAGCAAGCGGAGCCCCGGTCCCTCAAGAGCCTTTTCACCTTTTTTTTTTCGTCTTTGGAACGAGAGGTTAGTTTATTTTTTTCCTTACCCGCCGCCAGTCCGTCAGCTTCGGAGGTTTCGCGGGCGTTTGTGCACGGCCCCACGTGCCCTGACCTCTGTCTCTTCCCCCACATAAATGGGTTCAGTTGGTCGAGGATTGTCTATCTCTCACCATCCTCTCTCCCCTCTTCCTCGTTTCCCCTGTCTCTTGCTGATCCCGAAGAAGCCGACCCCTTGTCCGGTTTCTCCCCCTCAGTGGGGGATGCCTTATCCCCCTGATTTTGTATTTTCTTGCACGTGCCGTCTTTTTTGGCCAATACTGTCTTCGGATTAATTGAGTATGACCCCAAGGGACCCGTCTCACCCCTGAAGAAAGTGGATCAGCGTATGTCTTTCTTTATTTTGATGTCTCCCCTTTTTTTTCTTCCTGCCCTTAGTAAAGGTAGTTCCTTTTGGCGTCCCCCTTAATTACTTTAGGCACTGACGGAGCAGCGCGCTCGCGGCCCTTCCATTTCTCAGCCCCTGATATTTCTCCCCTTCTACTGCGAGATTTTTGCTTCGTCGGGAGGCAGCGTTTACTGGTAGAGTGCCCCCCCAAGCCTCTACCTCGAGTCCGCCGTTAAATGAATGTTGCCCTTTTCTTTGCGCGGTTTTGGGTCTAATGTTTTTTGCCGATGTCCCGGTGACCGTTCAGTGCTGTTCGCGATCCCTGACTCGCGGAGAAAGGCACTGGTAGTAGACCGACTCGGGAGAAGTTGTTTGGGAGTCCCCCCTTAGACTGGACCGCGTTCCTGTCTTGAGAGTAATTTGTTTGATACGAATTCGTCCTGTTGCACTCTCACCGTCAGAGTTATGTCTGGTTCTTTTTCTTTTAATTGACCCATTTTACTTTCAGTCTCCTGGGTAAGTGCTTCCCACCTCGGCCTCTGCTCTAAGGAGGTAAGCCCCACTCCCCCCCGAGGCCCCAATATCGCCTCGGAGGAGTTTCAACGCTGCCGTTCGTGGGACCTCATGCCACGTCGGACGAGGTCTGTCCACCCCCCTCTTTTTTTGACCCTTTGCCCCCCAATCCCTCCTCCCTGCCTCTTCGCCCGTTTTTATGAGGTTATCTCCTCTCATTTTCTACCCTAGTCCCCTGAGCTTCTTTCCCTTTAGTACACGCCTGCAGCGCGTGATTTGCCCACCTTTCTTCATTAGCTTTCGCAACTACGCTGTCTCGGCCTACGACCTTGGATTTTTGGTTTCTCTCTTTCCTTAGGACTCTTGCCACGGAAACACTCGCAGTTCTTTTTTTCCGTCACTTTCTTTCAGACCGAACGGTTGCCACGAAATGAGATTTTCTCCCGCCTCGTTTTTTGGTGTCCGCCCCGGTGCTTTCTCCTTTACTCACACTCTTTTAACAGAGGTTTTGCTCTAGAAGGTTCATTCCCCCCTTCCCGCATTTTTTCCCCTTTTTATGATCCTCAAACCATTCGCCTCTTTCCCTTGCCGTGACAGCACTCCTTTTTAGCTTATCGGCCCACCGTTTTTAACCGTAAGGGGGTTTTCTCCAAAGTTTCCAACTGTGCCCTTTTCTGCCACGGTAAGACCTTCCCCCGGTCTCCCCCCCCCCCGGAACCCGTGAATATTGTCATCCCCTTGGATGAGTTTTTTTAAATACCCTGGCCTTTGTAATTTAACGATTCTCCTCGTTTCTATGCTTTTGGGCTCCCTCTCTGGTCCAACAGCCAGTCGCCCGCTCTTGAACATCTTTCCCAGTCCTGTGCGTTTCTGAAAACAACCGAGCTCAACGCGGTCTCTTTCCTCCCATGGACCGCAGTCCCGGATTTCGGTGCATTTCCATGTTCAACTAATTTTTCAAAATCCCCTCTGTTTTCAGGGATCCCCTCTTGCTGGAGGGTCGGGTCCTTTGTGCGCGATCGGTTTCCCCCCCGGCTCTGCTTTTGACCATTTTTTTTAACTTCGTTTTTAAGTCAATGTTATTCGCCACGCTTGGAGATAAGTCGTTGCATCCTTTACGGGCCGATGGTTTCACTATTTATTTCCTACCGTAGTCCCGTTTTCTTTCCTTGGATTTTATCACCGCCTTCTTTGTGTTTCTTTTTTTCTGATTTGTTTTTGCGCCGTTTTTTGTGCGTCAACGTCTCTCGATCCTATGCGTTTTCCCTTTATTGGCCGTTTCATGCCGGCTCTTGAGAAGGTGTCCTTAAACGACCGTCCTCTTTACTTGGTATCCCGGTTTCCCCTAATTCAATGGGTCGACCTCGTGGTTTGCTCGCCCCCCTGAATCCGTCCGGCTCCCATCGAATAGAATGGACTTATTTAGAGTCACATGACACCCATGCCGTTCCCGTCGTGCTCCTATTAGTAATCGACGTACAGTCTAGACCTTTTTTTTCTTGCCGTCCCTGCGCAAGATTTACGGCCCCCCCCCGGTTTCGGGTCGGCAAGGTGCTTTGCTGCCCTCCCTTTTGAAGTCCTTTTTGCAGATTCCATTCATGTCTTTCTCCCCGGGAATTCGTACGTTCCTTTTGCGACCCCCTTGGGTGACTGACTTTCCCTTATCATTAGGTTCTCCTCCCGATTTTTTTGCGCCTCGAGATTGCGTTCTGCTCGCAGCGTCGATTCCGGCATTTACTGAAGCGCTTACGAACTCCCGTCTCCTACCAGTTTGCCTTGAAAACTTCATACGACTCGAGGACATCGTTTATACGCCCTGTGCGCCTGCCCCTCCCGTTTTTCATCCCGCCGAAGTCATCTCATAGAGAATGGACCTTTTCTTTGAGTTCTAGACCCCAAGCCCCCGCGAGTAGTCGCGAGTTGGTTTGGGAGTTTTTGCTTCCGATTGCCCGGTGCCTCCTTTAGGCCACCCCCTTATGTTTTTATTTGCCCCAAGTCTGTCTTGCGAGCCCTCCCGAGCACGGCGCTTTGGTGCCCTCTCCAAAAGATTTCTCTGTCCAAGTGTACCCCCCGGTTCGATATGCCCTGCTCCCCCTCAGTAGATCGCTGAGGAGAGGCGTCCCCGACGGCTTCCCATATCGCTCCTTACAGCCGCACCTCCCCTTAGTTGATTGGCCGAGTGGAGGTTCGGTAATTTCCCTCTTGCACCGTCATATCAAGGCTTTCTTTTTTTACCACCTTTTTCTGCTCGGCGGCTTCCGTAGGATTTGGATCCGAGTGGGGTAAGGAGCTTTGTCCCCTATCTCCTCTTAAGAATGTTTTTTTTGCCCTTTCTAGGCTTGCCTTCTTCATTTTCTCAGCCCCCCCCTTTTCTCCGCTTTACTTCAATTCTCGTCTGGTTCAAGCATCCCCGTCAGGCAGTTTCTCGCGTTTTTCCTTTCTTTGTCGATGTTTGGCTTTTCTTTGCCTGGGCTTTTGCGCCGCACGCCACATTCATCTTTTCCTCACTCATTCGC
>Ga0179593_1308649_pt1 | contig 10652 bp, 11 predicted proteins | sample CZODoug2_1_08_16_FD_185931 | JGI IMG/M metagenome (GOLD analysis project Ga0179593, IMG submission 185931) | Vadose zone soil fungal communities from Angelo Coast Range Reserve, California, USA - CZODoug2_1_08_16fungal (PacBio error correction) | ecosystem: Environmental > Terrestrial > Soil >... | reverse complement strand
CAAGTGAGACCCACCCCTGCCTCCCCCCCCCCCCCCTCCTATCCTATCGCCATTGGAATGTCCCCGTTTCATCAGCATTTTCCCCCCGGGGCTATAGGGAAATGGTGCGGACCACTCCTTTCCCTTTCTCCTTTCTTTTCCTTGCGCGCCTTCCCTTTGACGACCTTGCGGTCCCTGACGACTCAAGTCTTCAGTCGCTTGCGTCTGTGCTCAATTATTCTTTTAGTAGTTCCGACTGAGAGGCCGGTGAAGTATCCCCCTATCGTAATTTCTTTGCGGATTTAATGCGGTTAGAGAGATGCGACCACCAAATCTCTTACCTTCGGGCTGCGCCGGGAAGATTTTTGTTGAGTTTTATATTTCCGTCCCTCCCCCTTCTTCCGTCGTCGATCCTAAGGGATATTAAAACCGGCATCCCGTTTGCTCTGTCGCGCTCGCCCCATGCTCCGGTTCTATTTTTGTAGACTTAGCGCGTCATATGGATACGCCTTCGGCTGAGTTCCGTCGCCTACCGGGATAGAAGGCACTTCTCCTTTTTCCGATTCTGCATTGCCCTTGTACTTGATCGGCACTTCGTAACACGCCGCTGTCTGCTCTGTTCACCCGTTTCAGGCTTCCCCCCAGCCGATGTGGTGTGTGTCCATCAGTAGGGCCTTTGCCGCGTTCGCATTCTATTATCTAAACATGGTTTATTCCCTTCCTCGATTAGGTTCGTTTTTTTCCTGGCCCTCCTTCGTTGCGGTCCATGCTGCCCCTAGCTCGATTTCTTCTTTCGATCATGTCGCAGGTCTGCCGAATGGCTGCGTCCCCGGGCGTCGTTCTGCGAACATGAGCCCCCTATGAGACGAACTAATTTTCTCGGTTTGGCCCGACTCAGAAAATCACCCCCTCGAACAGGTCGCCAGATGGTGAAGAGCCGTCGAATCTTTTTTTTTCTTGAACTTCTCTAAGCTTTTTCTATCCCCTTTCGTGCAGACGCTGTGATCTCTAGATCCTTCCTTTTTGACCTTTCTAGAGGAGCTCAAGCCGCGCTGGTCCGAGCAACAGTTCAGAAGAGTGGATCCCATGTTCCGAAAGTTCTCCCCCCGGGTCCCTCCCGGGAGACGGAAGCCTCTCACTTCTTCTTTACACCTGTCCCCTCAAGCGATCCCCCTACCGATGATATTTCCTCTTGCGGCGTTTTTCAATCGAAGCTGATAGACGACATCTATGTTCGGGGACAGGAAGGTTTTCTCTTTTCTCGCACTTAATCCCGGTATGACTTATGTGAAGCCAGGTTTCGCTTTGTCAAGAGAGAAAACACCCGGGCTTCCCCTTTTGCACGTCCCGGATTTCCAGTCGTGCAGTTGCCTTAGGGTGTGTGGCCTCGATTGAGCCCCCCCCCATTCTCCCTTCATTCACCGCGCTGGCGACGGTTTCTTCGTTTGATTCCTTAAACGATCTTCCTGAGAGTTACCGTCACATTCGCGTGCTGTCGCGTTTTCCTCTTTGCAATGGAAGTTCAAACCCTGAGTCGCAGATTGAGTCAGTTTCTCTCTGACTGCAAAGGCGGTTGCGTCGGTCGCCTCTTTTCCCCGTGAGGATTGAAGGTGAATTCCCCTTTCTGTTCTTAGAATTGGCCTTTTTTATATCGAGAGCTATCTTCTCCGTTCTTCTTGCTGAGTCCCAAAATAGACCGCTCTAACGAGGTTTTTTTTCTCCTTTTTTTTTCTAGATACTGTTGACTCCGACGGTAGAGATTTTTTGCGTTTGACTTCCCACAGGGTTCCAGACGCAGGTGCGGCCGTTCCCCATCAGGCAACAGAGGATTCCTTCCCCCTTCTTTCGCGTAATGGTCTAACCCCATCGTGAATACAACTTTTTATCTCTCTATTTCTCAAACGTTTTTTTTGTCGGCTAGATCCCTTCCTCCTTTGTCCTCCGTCCTGATCGAGCGGCGGCCCGACTTACCCTTGAGTTGCCGGTCACTTCGTGCCCATTTGGCGTCATAAGCCTGATAGCGGCCCGGCTCTTCGACTCGCTTCAGACCACATTCTTCTCTTTACTGCGATTTCCCCGCTCACGACCCGTCGGTCGGTCCTTCGTCACTTTTTTTTTCCTGGAATGCCAATCAGACCTTTTTTCTTCGAATCTCTACCTTTTGAGATGAGCGCACTCACCGTACAGCACCTCCCCTTTCATCGTCTCAAGTCCGGTGCTACGCCCCGCCTTGTTCTTCGATTAGGGACTGCTTTCCGCTTTTTTGGCACCATTCTGCTGCAAAGAAGTCAGCCACCTTTTGCCGGATGTGTCCCCACCACTTCTGTCCTTCCTTGCGTAGGATTTCCGTCGTTTCCGAGCGACAGCTTCAAGGTTTCCTGTTTTTTGGTGGGCTCCCTGGGAAAAATCCGACCCTTTATCCTTCCCCCCTCCGGTGTTCCGCCTCCCTTCCAATTCCCGGTCCGCCGTGTGTTTTGCTTTTTTAACCATCTGTTCCGAAAGTCACCCTGTTTGCTTTTATTTCGGGATGCGATGACGCCCCCCGCGGGCAAGCACACATGCTCATCTTCTCCCCATATCTCCAGATTCCACGGAGACCGAAGAGCACCTTCCTCGCGTGCCCATGTGATTTTTCTTGAGACCCGTTTTTACAGCATCTGTAGAAGGCGAGTGTATTCCGCGTTTCTCCTGTTTTTGAGTCTTTCCAGAAAGCCTTCTCTTCCCCCTGATCGGCCTGTCACAGCCAGCGGCTTGCGCAATATCTCCCTTACGGAAGACGGTATTCATCCCTAGCTTCTTTGATCTTCGAAAATTTTCCCTAAGAATTAGTGAAAGAACTTTTCTCTGCTCGAGCCCACATTGCCAGATATCGCTTCGCCCTTGCTTGGTTTTTCCCTCGCTCCATCGTCCCGATCAACTCATCGGCGTCCCGAATCTTTTTTTCCTTTTTCCTCTTTTTGAATCGCGAGCCCTTCTTCCAGGACCTTGGCGCCACCTCACGCAGTTGGTCTTCCTCCCCCTGTTTACGCATGTTTTCCTCTCCATTGACGCCTGCCTTTTCCCACAGCCACACTCTACTTTCGAATACGGCGGAGGGTAGACACATCCATTTCTTTCCTTTTTCTCTGAAGGCGACGTGCCCCCTCTCTCCACACACCCTGTTGTAGTGTGACCCAGATACCATGCCAGGCTTCCCCGCGTTTTCTTTACCGTTCGCCTGCCCGGAATGAAACAAGTCTGCCCCTCTTCGAGCTTAATGTTCTTTTCCCGGTTTTGCACGAAAATCATTTTTTTTCCTGACCTTCGAGGATACGATGTCGCGTTCTCCCTTCTACCTCCAGAGACGCTTTCCCCTCTATGACTGCTTTCAAGAACGGAGGCTTGTGTTGCTTCCGAGATCTGTCGATCGACGACGACTCTCCGGGTAGGTCCACCACTCTTCTTAAGCGCCCTCGACCCCCCGGTAAGAATATGAAGAGCTTTTGTCGACCCCGCGCGACTCTCCTCAATGCCACAGAGAGAAGTTACCGCGCTCGAGGGCTGCCCTTGCTTCTGGCCGCGCCTCTATGCCCCTTGCTCAGCACGCGCCGAGCTGCGGACCACCAGGTATTTTTTTCTTTCTCTGGTCCTCCGTGTTTGACACTCGCGCTCCTTACGACTCGTCTCGTTCCTTCCTTTTTGACTGGGAGCGCCCTAGATTCCCTTGACCAGTGCGTCCCGTCTTGCTATCCCCCCTGGACGTTCATCGTCTTCCGGCGGTGAGGGTTTTTTTTTCATGTCGCGACTGTGAGTAATATTAATTGTTTCCCCCCCCTTTTTTGTTTTTGAGAGAGTTCGAACCCCTCCCCCTTGCCTTTCTTGAAAGGACCTTCTCAACCGATTGATCTCTTTTTAGCATGCCTTGTACGTCCCCCTATAATTTTGCTCTTTCGGTCCCCGACTTTTTGGCGGACCCAAAGCCCACCCCCCATTCTGACAATATAGTCTTTCTTCGTTTTCGGATGGTCCTGTTGCCCACCAGGTGACCACTTACGTCCACTCAAAACTGTGGATGGACCCTCCTTTCGCGTTTTTTCGGTTAGCAAGGAGACGTGTTTTTCGTCGCGGCTGAGCTCCGAAGCTCACTATTTTACGTCCGAGAGGTTCATTCGTGTTTGAGACCCCCCTCATGGTTAGACCCTGGCAATTTGACCTGCGGGATGGCTGGTCCCCCCTCGTGGGCCTAATGGTTCCTGCCCCTGTGAAAGGAGTACGTCTTCCCTAATTTCTTCTCCCGAACCCCCCAACAGCCCTCGTCCGGGTAGTGATCGTCAAGATCGCAATCTGACCCCTGACAGGTCGAGGATTTTTCCCCCCTGGGCCCTCTTTTCGTAGAGAAACCCCGTGGCTAACTTCCCAGAATCTTATTGTTTCGTTCCCCTCACGTTTTAAGTCACATCATTCGGCTCTCCGGTCTTCGACTGGTTTTTCCTCCGGTTTCAGGTCACGTTCCCCACCCCCCCCCAACCTTCCCGCCTGGTAGGTATCGTTTTCAACTTCAAAAAATTTGGGAACAAGACTTTTTGTGTCTCAATAGGCGGCAGGCTCAAATCTTTCGCTTATACGACCCTACCGTCAACAGTTTTCTCCCCCCCTCAGACTTTTAGCTTATTCGTAGTGGCGGTGGGCCCCTTGTGGCTTAGAATTTCTTTTTCTTGCGCGTCCATGCTCGAGAGAGATGTGGCGCTCTTCACGAGACATCTTTTTTATTGCGTCCGCCCATTTTTGTCAGACAATACTTTTTTCGCTCTAGCTTCCAATTTGAGCTCTTGCCCCCTCTCCCCACGAGAGTAGCGACCCGCTTCAGTTTTTCGGTGTTTGCTAGGGCTCCCAGACGGGGTTTCTTTGAGCTCTCAACGACCCTGGATCCCCTCTTTCCCCCTATTGCCTTCCTTTCGCTCCGGCGTGCTTTTTATGACTTCAACCCGACCTCTCGTTTTTCGAACTCTCTGCATTTTTTTTTTTTCTCGTCATTCTCCCCGCCGTGCTCGCGACCCAAGCTCCCCGCTGTTTTCGGTTTTCTTTTTTTTTTTCTTTTGTTCAAAAGGTCTCTTGAGTGCTCCATCCTGCCCGGAACGTCAACGGATCACAGAGAGGATTTACCCCCTTTGCTTTTTCTTTATTAGGAAATTTTGCTTATTCAGTTCAACTAGCCCCAGCTTTGTGCCTGTTCGCTTGGAATCGCTCTGATCTTTTCCTTTCCTTTCTGCATGGTTTACCGTCCCCCGAGGAATAGGCATCCCCAGCAGAGTTTTTCCCTCAGTTCTAGGACGTATTCTTCAATACGTTCCCCTTCGGCTAACCGGGTCTTTTTTTGGCATCTCGCCCCTTTTTTGCATGTTGATGGGGGTTTTTGTCGAGAGTTCGACCACCCACCTTCTCTTTTTCTTCCCATTTCCCCCGTGACGCTTTCTCTCTTCGTACCTAAATAATCCCGCCTCCTTTAAGCCTTTTTTACTTTAATTGATAGTGAGTCCGATCCCTTCCCTTTCCCTTCTTTTCCTAGAGAGCTGGCCTAAGGTGCACAACCGTTTCTCCAGAGGCTAGCCTTAGAGCGACCCAAGGCGGCTTTTCTCCCGCCCCTTTTCTTGCGGCTCTTTTTAACTTGGAACCCTGCTGACCCGGTTCTTTTTTTTTGTTTTTTCGCGAGGAGATCCTTGCGCTCGTGACGCCTTTCTCTCTCTTTTAAGCACACCCCCCCGAGATGGCCCTTCCCTTGTTTGCGCTGTTTTTCCCCCTGACGAAGACAGGTCTAATCGAGCTTTACTTTTCCTTTCCTCATCAGGCGGTCGCTGACAGGCCCAACTTACTGCAGAGTAAGGGTGACCTTCCCGGTCCCAGGGGACTTTCCTCTCCCCCCGCTCGAGATGCTCGGACAACTTCGGGACCCCCCCGTTTCCCCCCTCCCTCCCTCCTCCGTGTTGTTGTTGGTCACGGTTGCTTCACGACGTTTCTCTTTCAGGTATCTGGTCCTCGAAGACGTTTTTTGCTTTCAGGCCGAACCTACTTGGACCTGTGGGCTGTCCCCTCTTCTTCCTCTTCCCTTAGACGACCCGTTCACCGGCTTCTTCATTTTCCTGCGAGAAGCCAAGTTTCGGATCGGTCTTTGATTTCCGCGTTTCCACGAAGCACTCACGACGGCCTATATTTCTTTTTCGCTTCGAGATGACGCTACTCTAAGCCGTCCATCCCGTTTTTTCGTGAAATTCAAGCCCCCCCATCCACTAACGGACGGCAGCTCTTTTTCCCTTCCTCTTTTTAAGCCCCCCCCCTAGAGGCCTGACGATTTTTTCACCATCTTTACGCGAGCCACGCCGTCATACCTTTCTTTGATGGTAGTTCCACGTCTCTGATCGGTAAAGCCCTGAGTCTTTTCGTTTCTTCCCCTTTTTCCCCCTCGCACGGTACATGGACACGTTGCATTTGTTTGGGCTCGTACTAGACAAACCGCACTACACTGCACACCTTCTCTGTTTTTAGTCGATTTGCGCCCCGTCCAGCCCTTGAAGTCCCCCTGTTGGCGAGTCGTTTATCCAGGCTGATATCAAACCCTCTTGACTTTCTGTTTTCGGTAGAAGCTCGGTTTTCCACCGACCGGCTTTTTCCCCCCTCCGGCTATCTATCTCTCCACGGGCGACCTTCCCCCGATTAATCTTCGGTTTGACCCTTCTCGCATTCGCCGAACAGGGTCAATCTCCTTTTGTTTTTCAGGCTGGTCTCCGAGAGTGCCTCCTGTGGACTTTCTCTGCCATTCCGCAATTCGTACCTTTCCTTCCCTTAACGCACCGCTTGCAGCAACTCCGCCTTCCTAAGTCCGTGATCTCCTCCCTTCTAACCCCGAGATTTCCTTTTTTTTCCTTGTCCTCTGATCTGCGAAAATGAATGTAGTTACAAGACCTCCCAGACCAGCAATAGTAATCTCTATCAACCTGTGTAGGTTTTTTTTCTATCTAAGACCCCTGGAATTCAATTTACCTTCCTTCCTTCAGAGTGATGAAGTGTTAGAAAAGCCCCCCCCCTTTTTCTTCCCTCTTCTCTCCCCCCCCCTCCCCCTTCTTTCTTTCCTCCCCCCCCCCCCCCTCTTATCCCCTTTCCTTTTCCTATACCCCCTCGCCCCCCCCCCTTCTCTTTCTCCCTTTTTTCCATCTCCCTTTCCTCCGCTTTTTTCCCCCTACTCCCCCCCCTCCCTTCCCCTTCTCCCCCTCCCTTTTTCTTCCTCCTCCTCTCCCTTCTCCCTTCTTTCCCCCTCCTTGCTGTTTACTCCCCCCTCCCCCCCCCCCTCCCCCATCCCCCCTCCCTCCCTCTCCCCTTTTCTTTTTTCTCCTTCCCTTTTACTCTCCCCTCCCTCTCCCCTCCACCTTCCCTCTTCTTCCCCTTCCTTTCCCCCCTCTTTTTCCCCCCCCTCCCTTCCCCTCCTTTTCTTTTTCCCCCTTCTTCCCCCCCCCCCTTCCCCCCCCCCCCCTCCTTCGCCCCCCTCAAACTCCCTTTTTTTCTGTTCCCACCCTTTCTTCTTCCCCCCCCTTCCCCCCCCCTACCTTTTTCTCCCCTCCCTGGACCTCGCCCCCTGGTTTTTTTAGTCCTTTTCCTCACTATGGACGCTAACCGAATGCCCTTTCCCCTCGTTAGCTAGTAGAAGCTTGCGAAGTCTCAGGGTACCTCACGATACGGAATTTGCAAGAAGTGACCTGCCCCCCCCGCCCCCCTTGTTTAGCATCCATCGGGTAGAACCACTTTTTTCCATACTATGGTGCTTGAACACTTTTTCTAGTTCCTCCCCCTTTCCCAAACCCCCCCCCCCCTCTTTGGCAGAATTGAATGGAAGACCCTCCTGCGGCCAGGTTTGTTATTACTTTCGCCTGTCCACACCCCCTCCCGAATCTACTTTCCCCGTCTTTACGTGACTCCGGGCGTGAACCTCAGCGCCGGGTAATTGTCCTCTTACCTCTTCTTTCTCCCCCTCTCCTACTTCTCCCCCCAACGAGACCGTATGGAGCTGGATACGGGACCCTCTCGAACGAACGTCGCGGTTTCCTTGGATTTTCTAGATTCCGTGGATCCTCTCCGTCACTACTTTGTGCAGAGTTAACCCTTCCACCCAGCCGAAATTGCAGAGAGGACCCGCGTTGGTCGAAAGAACCGCCGCCCCCTCCCCCCCCTGAGTTTCCCCCGACGTTGGTGAGTCTCCTATCTCTTCTCCTCGTTAACGCCCGCCGGTTCCACCCCTCAGGACGCGACTGTGCCCATCCCAACCCTTTGCCCCTTTCGCCCACACCTCCCCCCCCCCTCTATCTCCTTTCCCCCTTCAACCTTTCCTCTCCCCCCCCCTTCCCCCCCCCTTTCCCTTCCTTTTCCCCCCCTTCTGGTACACACAGCTTTTTTCAAAAGTTTCTCTCTCACGAACGACAAGATCTTCTTTAGGCGTTCCCGTCACGAGCGGTATCGGTTATACCCCTTCTGGTGGTAAGATCATCTGGAGTCCATTTCGGTGAGCGGTCTTGTTTCCTCGCCCTAGTCCCGCTCTCTTTTCTCTAATAAGACGTTGTTTTTGTATGTATAGTATTAGAAGTCCACGTTTCGCTTCCCCCTTCCCCGCTCACCAGCGATTACTCTCTACTTAAGAGTTCACCCCTCGACTTTTCTCTTTGACTGGGTTCGCTCTGGATAGTTTCGCTTTTTCTCCACGCCCCCAAAGGCCTGGAACGTTATTCCGCATGGTCCTGTTTTTCCCTCCCTGGGAATCCTCGTCACGCCTAACCTTAATGTTTTTATGGCAGACTAGAGGCGTGTGCCCCCCGTGGAGAAGCAATTTAGTCTCTTCCTCTGGTCCCTTCTCGCCACTGAGAGTATCGACGACCCCCCCCCCCCTTCCCGCCAGGAGAGCAGCCTGATTGGTCATAATCTCCTACTGTCGACCCACCGGATCGTATCGGTCTTTTCGCTTAGGAGCATTTCCTTCCTGCTCCGACAATGAATGGTCGGTACGTATGACCGACCGCTGGTCAACCTCAGCCGACAACCTGTCTTCCATAGACCCTTTAAGAGCTCTCCCCCGAGGGTTTCGGGAGGTTCCCTCTTTCTAATTCCCGACACTCGTTTGTCATAGAATCTTACTCCCCACCAAGCCATAGTTTTTCCTTTCGTCCGCATGCGTCCCCATCCAGTTCCCGCGCGAACGTCTTCGTCGTCCTTCTTGCAGGATGGGAAAGAGACACGGCTTCCCCCCCATCTCCCTAATACCCACCCCCTGCTATTTGTTTTTTCAGTCAAGGCTCCCCAATCGACCTTGGTGTGGCCGCTTCTTGCCCAGTAGATCGTTCAGTCGAACACTCTTTCCCCCATGGGGTTACTACCGTCCTCCCGAGTCTTCATCCGCTTCGTGGCGGTGTCGTGATTTTAGACTTTTTTATCGGTCGAGGAAATCCGATACCGCACTTTGAGATATGCACCCCCTATAAAGCTGTCAGTTACCCGTCGCCCGGGCGAGGCCCTCTTAAGTGTCGGCACCACATTGCGACAGTTAGGTCGCCCATTTTTTTTATTACCGAGTCGTTTTCCAGAAGATACTTTTGGTTGATGACGTATTTACGTTCGGAAGTTTTTTTCTTTTACCCCCCCTTTAAAGGAGTGATTCATTCCCCCTCTGTGAATAGACCCAGGCATGCGGCTTTCTTCCCAGTCTTGAAGACCCTTCCATTTCCTCCATTCTGCGCCCTCTTGATCCCCGATCTTAAGTTTCTCCGGTCATTCTTCTCTTCGTTGCCAAGTCCGTCTTTGGCCGGGCCGAGCCCCCGTCTACTTCAATTTCGTGCCATCATGCACGCCTTACCCCGGTTTCCCGGGAGAACTGTACTCCCTGCGCCACTTCTGACTCCCTTGTCACCCCGCTTCCCTCTGACAATTCCTCGATCACGGTCCTTTATCGTTCAGGGTCGCCGTTGCGAGGCTATTGCCGCGTTCTGAAGTCTTTTCCCCCCCCCTCTTCATTCGGCATCCGAAATTACTAGCAGCTGGTCTCCTTTTCAGGCCTGCTTTGCGCGACCCCACCCCTTCGTGCACGGGTTGGTTAATTGCTATTCTCGAACCCTCTTGATGCGGACCTTTTTTCGTTAGGGGCTCGATCCGAGCCCAAAAAGGACCAGCCCTTTTCATTTTCACCGTGCCCGCTATGAGGCGTTTCCCCTGCCATTCCCACCCCCTGGATAACCTTATGCAAGAATTTAAGTTCTCCCGACAACTATCCATTAGTGGCCGACTGGAAGATCCCTCTTTCCGCGATCCCTACTCGAGATTTCCAAGGGCTGTTCCGCCTTTCCGCTCGTTCTTGAGTGAAAATGCGGGTTGTTCCCCCCTGCAGTCCCAGATTTTAGCGTCACGCTCATTCCTGCTTTTCCGTTGACGCGTACTGCGTTCCTCCTGGGCCTTCTCGACTGAGCAGACGGTTTTTCGAGTTTCCTTGTCTTCGAAGTCAGTACCTGGCTCCGATCCTTCTCGAGCCAACTCCATCCCCTAAGCGCGTTCGTGACTTTGCCACCGGGGACTAATGGTGCTGCCTTCCCTCACCTCAAACTGCGGAGATGGTCCCTCCGCGCTCTGAAATGGCTCGTCTTCTTCCAAAGTACGTGAATCAAGAGTTG
>Ga0179593_1304321_pt1 | contig 10652 bp, 8 predicted proteins | sample CZODoug2_1_08_16_FD_185931 | JGI IMG/M metagenome (GOLD analysis project Ga0179593, IMG submission 185931) | Vadose zone soil fungal communities from Angelo Coast Range Reserve, California, USA - CZODoug2_1_08_16fungal (PacBio error correction) | ecosystem: Environmental > Terrestrial > Soil >... | reverse complement strand
GAGAAGTTCGCGGTTCCTCCAGCCCCTCTTTCATAAATCCCTTTTTGGGTTTGTCTCTGCTTCTCTCTTTTGCCCCTCCGTTCACAAGGTCCCGCGCAGAACTATTGGTTAAGCTAGGCGGCGTTTCATCCGGTGTCTCCCTTGGTTCGACCTTTCCTCCCTTCCTACCCATTCGAAACCCCTCCCTTTCCCTAATTTTTCGTCGCAACCAGAAGCCTTGTAGCCCGACAGTCGAGGTGTGTCGCTGAGAGTCATTCGTAAACCCGCCTGCCTCAAGGGCTCTTGATTCCCTTTGTCTATTGGATTTTTCTACCTCCTTTTGGGATTCGTCTACCCCCGAGCCAGAGCTCCGCTCACTTTTTCCTTTATTCGTGCCTCATTGATCGAGAAGCTATGATCCCGCTGATTCGAAGAGATACCTTTTTGCTCTTTCTCCTCCTAAAGCGTCCACTAGAACTGGCCTGAGCCGTTAATTGGAGAATCGCACCCGAAGCTCTTCGTCGCCGGTCTTTCCTGATTGAAGTGCGTGATCCGATGCATGCGCTGGGCGATATTAGTTGTCCTGCCTTGTTACCTTTCACCATGTCGCTTGTTTCGCCCCCCCTTCCTCACTTAAGCCCTGAACTTTTTTTTTTCCTTATGCGCGCCGCGATATCCGCGTTTTCGAGCCTCCTCTTTTTTCGCGGCGCTCCCCTCCATTACTCGCACCAAATGCGTGAAAAAAGACCTTTCCGAATTGGTCCCTGAGGTGCCGATCCCCCCACCTTTTTCTTTTCCTCTTTCTTCTCCGAGACAAACCCCAAGACTAATGGGCCCGCATCGTAGCCTAGTTGGTCGTAGTTCCACTACCTTTGCAGCTCGGGCCTTTATCTTTCTTGCTCGACCTGGATGGCAATTCCCCCCTATTCCGGCGCCGGCCTCCCCCCTAATTTTTTTTTTTCCTGGTGCCGGACCTACCAATATCTTCATATTTTTCGCTTGTTGTTTGGAGAGATAGGTGTTTTGGCTTGCCCGCGTTCCTTTTCTTGTCTCTTCCCATTCTTCCGATTTTTCTACCCCTGCCCCCTCGGTCTGGTCCCACTCCGTTCCTCCTTTGGCGTCGCCCGAGAAATTCCCGGTGCCACGCGGAAAGAAGAACCCAGGTGCGGTCTCGCGTGCCCTGCCACTCGTGGTGGTTTTCTCTTCTAATTTACGTCTCTAGCGGACAGATGTAGAACGCGTTGGTTGGACCACAAATTGTGGCCACCCCTGCCTTACCCCCACTCCCGCCTTTTTCTGACGTTCTTGCCTTTCTTGCCTTTTAGTTTAGTATTCCGGCCCTCTTTTATAGGTGTGATCCGCTCCCTGGCGCCCCTCCTCCCCGAAAGTTACATCCCTTAACCCTCTCCTTTGTCTTCCTTGGCCGCCTGATGAGAAGCTCGTTTCCCCGCTGTCATGTGCCTCCACCATGATATCCTCCTAATTATAGGTCATCTCCTCCGCATTCCTTTCTCCCCCTCTTCGCTGAGACTAATATTAGGGTAGGGAATTCTTCCCCATAGCCCTGGCGGGCCTTTCCCCCTTTTTTTTGTTTTTTCGCTTGCCTGCAACTCCTCGTGGGCTCTTCGCTGCTCGGCTCGCTCCTTTGAGATCGTTGTACGAGTCCCTTTTGGTGCCTTGTTTGCGACTTTTGACTGTGTTTCTCCTGGTCCTCATGTTTTTTCTAAATCACCCCCAGATCCTTAGTTTCGACCCCATGTTCATCAAGTTTAAGTAGGGCACCTTCGGTTTACGATCCTTCCATCATCTTCCTAAAAGGGTTTTGATTCAGTTAGGTCTACCCCTTTTTTTTTCTCTGCCCCTTAGTGGTATCTTGCGTTTTTCAACATGGTTGTAGGGTAATTCCTATTTTACGCCTTTCAGCTCGACCCCCGGTCCACATGGAATCCCCAGGAACTCTTTGATCGCGTTGCCCCCCCCCCCTTTGCCGCGCCGCGTAGCTTTTTTTATCCTTCGCGAGACGCCTACGTAGGCAGTTTTTGCAGCGCTCAACCCCTTCTGGGGTCACTTTTCTGATGTCACTTCTGATTTCCGCTCCCCACCAGCCCGCCCCTTGAGATTTTTTTTTTTTTTTTTTTACCAGACACTTTTACGCTAAAGCGGCATGGTATTGTCCATTCGAGTTTTGATCCTCATATCACACATGACTCACACCCCCCCTCCCGGTACACACCGCCCTCTGAATTAAGCATATTTGGGATATTGCAATCTCTATTAATTAGCTTGCACACTTCCCCCTAAGAGTTCTTCGATTCCGGACCCTCGTTTTTGTTCCTTCCTTTTTTCAATTTTTTCAATGTCCGTGTTCATGTTTTTCTGTCGTCGGCACTCAGATCTGTTTATGAGGTAGACTATCGTCGCAGAGTCAACGTTCGCCCTCTCTTCACTCACTGCCAATTGCGAATCCTAGAATATGGGTTCTCCCCCCCATTTTTTCCCCAGATCCGATTCACGTCCCCCCAGTTCCAGCTCACGTGGAGGTTTAAGGGGATTACATCGGCTACGATGAGGATTTTCGTCCTTTTTGGGCCTTTTTACGGATCCCTTCCCGGTTTACATGGTTCCTCCTTGGCCACCGAGGCGGAGAGTCCGTGCTTCCAAATGGCGGCCCACCCTCTGACGCCTCTTCCCTCGTCTTCCATCTTTCTTTCTTCAGAGCCCTTTAACCTCACCCCGACACGACGCCTGCAGGCTATTTTTTCCTTTCTTAACTTTTTCTCAGACCCTGTTATAATAAAATGAATCAAGCCCAGGAATGCGCATCAATGAAGGTCGTTGCAAGGTTCTTCCAGTTCGTCATTTTAGTTTTCGTGGCCATCTTCCTGCCGCAAACCCCCAAACTTCTCCTCCCCTTTCCTCCCCTGCAGCTTGGACCACCTCTCCTCGTCTCTTACGTATTGAGACCAATCCTACTTATCCATCCACCTCTTTCCACTGGGGCTCACGCAACCTCCTGCTTTCGTCTTTTCTACACTTCATCCCGACTTTTGGCGGTCGGTCGTCGATCCTCCTACCCCCCCCCCCCCCCCGCATGTTCTTTTTGGCCCTCCGGGTGATTTGACGTCAACTGATCTATAGGATGAAGTAGCCCGGTAGGCGGCGTTTGCTTTTCCTTGTTCTTTTCCCCTCTCATTGGTGACTTCTCTTTGTCACCCTTCTCTCCCTGGGAGCTCTTCCCGTGTCACATCCGTAATGTTTTTCGTTTTTTTTTCCCGGCCATCTGCGCCGTCGTCACTTCGGTAGTACGAGCGATTATAAAAGAAGGGGGAGGAAACTGCTCCTAGCGCTTCTGTTATCAGCCTCTTCTGAGTGCGTTCTCTTCGCCGGAAAATTTCTTTCTTTTTTCCCCCTTCTAAGTGGTTGGTGTTGTTCGGTTTCGTTCTCTCTTCTCTGCCCCTCCTGCTGCTGATACACCAGCTCCCGCTCGAGCAGTTGTCAGATCCCGCCCTCTGTGATAATACTCTCGTACCTATTTTTTCCAGGCGCATCTTGTCCCCACCTCCTTAGAATCTTTGAACTTTACTGCCTCTTGCTCAGAGTTTAAGGGTTTCTCTAACGTTGCAGCCTTCCTCTTTTTCACCAGCGCAACCCCTGAACGCTCAACGTGAAATAATTGCGGTCACGGATAGGAAGAGTGCTGGAAGTACCCCCCCCGGCGCCAGCGGACATCTGGGCTTTCTTCCTCATTCTTTTCAACCGAAGCCAACTTTTTGAAATTCCAGCTCGCCAGTCTTCTCCCACAGGCGCCGCGTTTTCAGTTTTATAAACCAGATGTCATCCCATTTTTCGGTAATCTTCATATCCCACATTCCAAAACTATCAGAGTCTTATCTCCCTCCCGCTATCTTGGAAAGATGGTACCCTCCAACCTTTTTTTTTTGTGTGAAAATGTTCTTCTTATTGTGACGGTGAACTGTATATGATTGCCTTCTGCAATGGAGGATCCTTTCGCCTCCCACCTCTTTTTGAACCTTCCCTTCCCAGTTATGATTCCCCCTTTCCTGCTGCACCGTTTCTTATGAGCCCATTATGAAGTCCAGTCAGAAAACTAGTTTCTTTTTTTCCTTTCTTGTCGTCTTGCCCTCTTCAGGAAAAACTGGTCGAACGAGATGCTCCGTCAGCTGCCGCCAGCGCGTGGCTCAGGGTTTGTCTGTTAACCGCCCCCAGCCTCGTCCCATGATACGACGTTCCCGTCTTTTTTCTTTGTGAGCTTTTTCAAAACAGGGACACATCTCATATCCGACCTCCTGCGCCGATCCCTTCGCTCCGCACGCCTGGGTTGGCCTTTTTTTCCTTTTTCTCCTTTCCCCACTGGTGGTTCTTTTCCTGGTCCTTTCTATTGCATCTCCATAGCGCCATGCTTCGGCAAGTTGGGGCTTCAAGAAGAAAAGAGAATCCGTCAAACTTTCTCTCATTGCCCCCGACTTCTCTCCCCACCGCCACCGACATTACAGGCAGCAGGGCCCCTGAACCCCGCTAGGACCAGTTTTCCCTTCCTCTCCGGTGCGTCGTGGAGGGTGTGGATTTGACTCCGATTAAGCCCCCCCCCCTATTTGGCGCTTCTCTTACCTTTTCTGGCGGGTGTTTCCCCTTCTAGTTTTTATTAGTTTTCGTTATTACGTCCCTCGTGATAATTGACCCGCTCTTTAGCTCTTTGCGTTTATATCACTGGGATAGTTGGAAGCCTTCTCTGTTCCTCCCGAGAGTTCCAGCAGCTCTTTTTTAGACCTTAGAAGGGGTACGCTTTCCTCCCCTCCCGTTCCACTGCTAAGAGCGGGAACCGATTAGTGGGGCGCTGGCGGTCGTTCCCTCCTTGTCAAGTGTCCTTTCTTGGATATTGAGCCGACCCCCCTCTCCCCCCCCTTTTGTACCCGCCACGTCTAAACAATAAGTGGTAGAGCACCTTGCTGTCCCGCCCATTTAGTCGGATCCTTCCCTGTTTTCTTGATCTGATTTTAGTAACAGTTTCCTCTTTCCTGCGTTCTTACAGTGTGCTATCAAACTATGAGGGTGAGTTTCCGCACCTTGCATTTGTTATTTTTTTTTTTCCTTCCTCTTTCCCGAGTTCTGTCCCTGTCAAACGTTCATTGCTTTCTCTCTTTGCCTTCCCTCCTAGCCGAGCATCGAAGTCCCCCCTCTTCTTTCCTAATTTTGAGCCCCTGAAGTTCCCCCGGGTAGGTCAGGGTCCCTTTGGGTCTCCTCCCTCTCGGCTTGTTTCTCGGTCTCTTAAGCTGGACCTTGCCGCTTCTTAGATGTTCCCGCATTCTTTTGCAGGCACTGTAACAGATTAAATGGAGCTGATAGACACAGCCAGGTCACCAGAAGGTGAGTTTCTGTCCCGACTTGCGCTGCGAGATCCCATCTCTTTTCCTCTCAACGATCCCTTTCTTCGCCTTCGCAGACTCTTTTTCCCACGGCCCCCCTCCCTCCCCAACATGCCCGTCTGACGAGTGGAAAGGGTTGCACAAGTGGTTTTTACCCCACGTTCTTCGATCGCCGACTCGTGCTCTTCTTCCCTCCCCCTCTTTTTCCAAAACCCACCCCCCCCCCCCCCCCCCCCAAAACGTTTCACGCCTTTTTTCCTTTTTTCCGACGTTGCACTCCTTGCCTTTAGGATGAGAGAATTCCCGATTGCACCTCCCTTTTGATCCAAGATTTCACCTTTCGCTCTTGTCCCGCGATTCACCTTCCTTCAGCTTGCCTTGAAGAAACCTATTTTTCTCTCTCCCTCTTTTTGTTTAGAGGAGGATATGTGTTTCCTGGCCCGGCATCAGTAATTTCGATAAGCTAGAGTGATTTCCCCTTGCGTACCCCCCGCCATGGGCTTTTCTTATTCCATCGTTCTCGCTGCAGAAAGACTTTTTTCCCCCCCCCCTTTCCTCCGTAACACCGAGGCGTGCCGATGCGGGCTGCCCCTTGTTGCTAGTTTACGTTAGGGTCCTCTTCTTGACGCGTTTTTTTGCTGCCCACCTGTTGCCCCCTCTCCCTCGCCGTCCTTTTTTTTTCGATGTAGGTTTCCTCTTCTCCTCAGTCTCCTTTTATCAGATACAGGGTCTAGCAGAAGTTTTCTTGCCCCCCCTCTTCCTTCTGCTCTTTGGCTCTCCCAGCTCCCTGTTCCCTTGTCCTGTCCTGCAACCCCAAGAAGAGCCACCCCTTGCTTTCCCTTTTCTCTCGTACATCAGCCTCCCTATTACTGTAACGAGCTTTCGCCTGCGTCTTCTGTCGCGGCCGGCTCCCATATTGGCCCTGTCTATTGCAGGTTTTTTGAGGCTCCCCACTACACGTGCTCGATTCCTCTCCCTCTCGTTTATCATCTATTTTGCTCATGACGTTCTCCAATTTTCTTTCAACTCGGTCTCTGTCCCTTCCCATGCCATGTGCTTAGACCCCACCCCTTGTAGTTGTTTTTCCACTTTTTTCATCCCTTTTTTCCCTAGTTATTTTGGGTTACGAATCCTCCCTTCCCCTTTTCTTTTGAATATATCAGCCGCTAGGGAGACCATGGGGCTTTTTTTTCCTCCTGCCACCTCGTTTGTATCGGTGCTTGTTAAACTTTTTTTTCTGGTTTCCCATTCCCGATTCTCCAGTCCATCGGCCCAGGTGCAGCATAATTGGATGACTCCGCCCCCCTATCTGACCCCTATCTGTCCCCGCTCTCGCGGGTTCGTGCTCCCCTCCCTCTTCTCCCTTTTCGAGGCAGCGACGAATTCCGAATTTGAATATTTCTTTGATAACCGCGCCTGCTTTCAACCTGTCCCGTGAGTTCGCCCGCACGGTTAGGGGTGGGTGAGAGCTCGTTTAATTTTTACTACATGCTAATACCCCCCCCTATACCCTGGAACACGCATCCCCCCACTTTGGTTGCTGTCAGCGCTTAGCTTTCCCAAGGCCCGAACCACCTCCACTCTCACCTCTCGCCAATTTTCGTTTTCTCTAGTCTTCCTTTTCATTCCTTTTTCTTGTGTTGGCTGAAGGTCTATGAATTGTAGATAAAAGTCTTGATTAGCTTTCTTCCTTTCCAAAATGCTCCCTCGTTGCTGTCTTTTTCCCCCCTTCTTGCCTCGACGTGCGGAACCTCCACATTATGAGACCAGGGCAAAAAGTAAGATCGTGGCGGCTCGTCCTTCTTTCTTCCAATAGCGCCTCTTCTTTTCTCTTTTTTGCATCTCTTAGAAAGGCAGGTTGTTTTTCTCCTTCACCGGACTTGTGGCCGTTTGGTTTAATCCTAACAGTGATTCCCCCTGGTCGGTCCCCCCTCTTGATACTGTTTGACTCTCAGCCATTCGCCCGGAAAGGGCATTCACTTCCTCCTTTCACCCCGCCCCTGGACCCTCACTAGCTTTAGAACGATTTGAGGCTTCAGACCTGTCTACTCCCATCTTTCCTTTATCCTCCTTGAAACCTTTGCCGCCAGAATGGTAATCACGTTCTCTCCCGTTCTTTCCTTAGTTCGCAGCCTTCAGAGAAAGAACTGCACCTTGATTCCACAATCCTCGATCACGCACCCAGTTTTCGTCCTCTCAGCCTGACGCTCCCCGGCCTCCGGATCGTGATGGTATCCACTTTTCCATTCTTATATACCCTCCACCGGCATGAAAACTCTCTGGCGGGAGACTCAACCGCTCGGATGGTTAGATATGATTCTACTTCATGATTCCCCGACGTTTTGGCGGTCTTGTTGAGTTTCTTTTTTTCCTCCCCCCTCCCTACTTCTTGCGCCGTGGTCTTTGCTTTCGCACCTATCCCTTCCGTTCTGCACTTTAGTGCTGGCAGGTGTCGGTGGTTCGTTGAGTGGAATCGTTTTGGTGCCCCTTTTCTCTTGTCACGCCCCGTAGCCTGGTTTCTCTCCATTTCAGTCCTTTTCAGTACTTTAGGTTTGACCCCCCTGTAGTAGCCTTGATTATCCCGCTGGTGATCCGCGGACCAAATTTGCGGATTGTGATCTGCAGTGAGGAGTGAGGAGTAGCAGCTCTACTGGGGCCTCACTTCCCAATCTCTTCTTTCTCCTCTTTTTTTTCCTTAGATTGCTTTTCCCGGCCTCCGATCTGCCTCAAGCAGTCTTGTCTCCTCTCCCTTGCTCCGTTTTCCGCCGTTCTCACCGCGCGGTGATAATCCGATCGTAAGCCCTGCGGGTGGACGACAGATTTCCCCTAAAACCTTCCAACATTACCCCGGATGGTTCGTCCCTCCTCGGGTGCATCTCGTCCCTGCGCGCGGTCCCTTTCGAACGTCCCTTTTTTTTGCACTCCCACTCCAGACCGAAAGATCCGTCCTTACTTTCTTTTCCCTCTCTTTCTTTTTCCTCGTGCTGGACGTACTCCCCGTCGCAAGCTTTCTCGGGATGTAAGCGCACGGAAAGAAAGAAATCACGTCTTGACATGCAGGAGCAGCAGTCTCACCAGCCTCGCGGGTTGGCCAAGCTATTTTTTGTTCTTTTGTTGGTGTTTTTTTTTTTTTTTTTTTTTTGTTTTTTTTTTTTTTTTTTTTCTTTGGTGTTGTTTTTTTTTTTTCGTTTTTTCTCTTTTTCTCTTTTTTTTTTTTTTTATTTTTTTTTTTTTTTTTTTTTTTTCTTTTTTTTTTTTTTTTTTGGTGTTTGTTTTTTTTTTTTTTTTTTTTTTTTTTTTTTTTTTTTTTTTTTTTATCTTTATGGATCCTTTTCCCCCCTCCCCGAAACATGCTCCAGCTTAATTAACGTAATCACTTACCCCCCTGCTCTCTTTGGGCATTGGTGCAACCGACCCAATGTTTTTGCTTCTATCGATGGATTTGTCTCTTTCTTCCCTTCTCTTCCTGATGCTCCCCCTTTGACGTCATGTTAGTTTGACTGATTCCCCACCTTTTTTTATCCCTTCCCTTGGGATTCACTTTTCTTCAATAGTTTGTTGGTCTAACCGTTACTCCCCAGTACCCTCTCCTCTGCCGTGTGTTTTCAGGTTCTTTCTTCTTTTTTGAAGCCTGAAAGTTCGACCTTACGATTTATCCTTCCTTTATTCAGACCTCTGTTCCGCCAGTGGGGAATGGTAGCTAATAGACTAGGTGTCACTACTCCCCACATGCCGCACCGGCCGTGATCCGTGGTCTCCCACCCCCGTACAGATCATATTCGCCCCGATTAGTCACTCTCCCGCCTCGCGCTACCTGGGCTAGGTATCGGTCCACAAAACAGTTGTTCGTTCCGCACGGTTCGCCTTCATCGTCCATATCCCCTTTCGGCATTTGTCTTTCTTAAGTTTCCGATTAAACCTAGACCAACCTCCCCTTCGAGACCGTACGCAACCCACAAGCATCGAAATGCAGAACGGGTTTTCCCAAACCCAAGTTTACCCGCTCTTCCCCATGTGCCAGAGATGTGTTTTTTTTTTTGTTTTCTATTTTTAAGATACGTTCCCACATCCCCCTTATCGAGAACGCATCTTGAGTGTACGTAGGTGTTTTCTTTGACTGTCTTTCGCCGTACGTCCGCTCGTGCTTACTTTCTTAAATGTGGGAGATTTACTTGAGTATCTCACTTTCTTGCTCGGAGGACGAAGTAGTCTACCCTTTCCCCTCCCTTTCTCTGCATCTTCGGAACGGCTTGTTCTCGCTGCAGGTTTTTCGAGGAGAGAAGACGGTATCTACGCGCGTTGGCAACGTTTGCGTCTTTTTCGGTTGCGGTAGTTCTTCTTCTTCATTCCCCCCCGTTTTTTGCTGACTGCGCTACAGGTCCTGACCACGATTTAAATTGTTCAACTCAACCCGCTCCCATAGTTCGTCTCCCAACCTTTCCCCCTTTCTCCAGTCCAGTCTGCCTCCCCTTTTTGTCCTTTTCTCTTCATTTTTTCAACCAGATTTTGACTACTGGGTGTGATTTAAAGGTTGAACTCCCTCTCTTTGGTTTTTCCTCTTTCCTCCACGTCATTTGGTCACCCCTCCTACAACAAAGAGTTAGCCAGCAATTTGGCCTTTCCTTTTTGTCTCCCTTTACGACGACGCGTGTAAATCTAGCGAAGATCCCCTTTCTACCCCTCGCTCCCCCCCCTTTTCTCTGGATTTTCTCGCCAGTTAGGCTGTCCCTTCCAGGGTGGCCATATTTTTGTAGTCTAGGACCCGAAGCTGGCGCCCTTTTATTCTTTTCCGAATTTTTCGCTTTTTCTTATGACCTCTTCCGTCATTCTTCCCCCCCCGCTTAGATTCGCTAGAAACTCCTCTTTTTCACTTTCGATGCCCGCCCAATTGCGCCAGAACCTCAGTCGTTGTTTTGGCCGAACCTCTTCCGCTCTATTTTTTAACAGAGTTCCTTTCTTACACGTTCTTCCCATTCTTCGCGAGAAGAACCAGTATCGGCCACCATCTGACCCTTCCGGTATAGTTTGTTCATCCTCGGGCCCAAGTTGTCATCCCCCCCCAACGTCTCCCCCCCGTTCGCCGCCTTTTGAAGCGTAGTAGCCGTTTACCCCACCCCTCTTTCCCCCTTTCCTCGGGCCTCAGGTGTTCTTTTCCTTCAGCGGCACGCCGGAGGAGATCTTCTCAGACCACTAATTTTTTTTTCCTATGGGTTGCCCTGGAAAGTTCGGTCCCTTTTCCCTCGCTGCTTTGCATCTTCAATGGACTGCCGCGTTGAATGACGTCCCCCT
>Ga0179593_1289392_pt1 | contig 10652 bp, 10 predicted proteins | sample CZODoug2_1_08_16_FD_185931 | JGI IMG/M metagenome (GOLD analysis project Ga0179593, IMG submission 185931) | Vadose zone soil fungal communities from Angelo Coast Range Reserve, California, USA - CZODoug2_1_08_16fungal (PacBio error correction) | ecosystem: Environmental > Terrestrial > Soil >... | reverse complement strand
CTTTTTTCCCGCTCGCTTTTCTCCTTTGCTGAGGAAGGATTGTATTCTTCCTCCCCCGCTTCTCACCCACCGGACCGAGATGTTGTTCACTTCTCGTCTGGGGCCGTTATTCCCCAGGTCTTCCTCCTCAGTCCGGAGGAGCCCCGGTCCCTGAAGACCACTTGACACCCTTCCGCTGCAGTGCTGTCTCGTGTACGTTTTGTTCAGTTTCTTTATTCGTCGGGGATCCTCTTGAGATTTACCATCAGGCCGTCGATTTTCCTTTCCTGCTAGGACGAGGTTTTTTTTCCGAAACCCTTTGTTTTTATTTATTGCCTTGTATTCACCATCGTAACAGTTTTTAGACCCCCATTGCTTCCCCCTGACAGGTCATTTTTTACCTTGAACCAACCCCACTCCCAGCGTCCCAAAAGATTTTCTCCCAATCCCATATATTGGTTTTGGTTTTTTCCATACAGCCTAATTCTGGAACCTTTCTTTTGGTCGTTTTTTTCCCCCCACAGACAACCAAATGCTGGACGTCTATCCTCCGGTCAACTTTATGTTTTCTATACTCTAGGAGGTTTCAGGAAAAAATACGATTTTTCTTGGTTTTTGCCCCATAAGGGTCCCTGTTTAGCATTCCAGTTCCAACAATTTTCGACCCCCTAGACAGCTCTACCCCCTTCTATTTGTAGATTTTTGGCCCCTGTTTTTTAACGCACACAACCAGGATGTAAGTTCGAAGGGCTACCTCTCCTTTAAGATGTGGAAGATACTTTTTTTTTTTATGTACTCCCGAAAGCTGAAGTATTACCGCTCAGCCCCTGTCTACAGGTCATCTCCTCCACATTTTTCTTGAGACTTGACGGTCTTCTTATTTGATTTTTTTCCAGTAGATCCCTGCCCCCCCCTTTTTCTGAAGCTCAGTGTTCCAAGCATCTTCCTTTTGCTTTGTTCTTTTATTCCCTTCGAGTGGTGACTTACTTCCCGACGTCACCTTTTTTCGCCAAGCTTGTTCGTACAACAAATCTAAGCCTAGCCTGCTCTTCTCTTTTTCTCCCTCTGCTCTCCGGTTTAAGTCCATTGACCCATGATCTGTTTTGTGCCCCTTGGTAAAATAAAGGTGCACGTTTTTTCCTTGTTTTCTTTTGCTTTTTCCTAACTTCTGTCTTTTTCCCAGGGAACATACGACCACCCAGTGTCCTTTAATGGAGTGTTTTGGCAACTCCGCCCCGTTTCTTCTTCCCGGGTGGAACCTTTGAACCCCCGAGGTACAATCAGTTTTCCTCTCTTGCCCCACCCTGCTTTCGTCGTTTCTTTTTTTTTCAGGTTTCTGACTCTCTGTTGAATCTTGTCCCCCTTCTGAGATATCCAGGGGCGGGATTACCCACCTTGAATGGGGACTTTTTTTTTTTTTTTTTTTTTTTTTTTAGGACCTCATTCTTCCATAGCTGTCCGAATTCTGCTGAAAGCGGTCTGTCTTTGTGCTCCCCCTTCTTTTATAAATTTATCAGGTTTTTTTTTTTTCCTCGAGGGCGCCCACTGCTTTGATGCTGGTGTCTTGGTAAGACCTTTGTGGGCATCCTTTTTTTTTTTTTTTTCAGAACCGCCAGACCGGTCCGGTGTCCTTCTTCCGACGAGGCCTCTTCCCATGCGCCGGCTCCTTTCGACTTCTGTGGTATGTGCCAAAGTAGAGTTTTGGTTGGCCGACCCGGCCAGGTTGGTTTTTTTTTTTTTTTTTTTTTTTGCGCTAAATCGCATCGTGGAAACCCGGTGCCGTGTCTGGTAGTATTCCCTTTCCCCTGTAATGTTGGTCCCCCCTCTTCGAGCCCCCACTTCCCCTATTGTGAGATGTTGGGTAGTAACTTTGCGTTTTTGACTTCCCTTCTTCGAGTTGAATCGCAGCGGTAACGGATTCCCTTTTCCCCTGTCGGGATAGTTTCTTGATTGCGCCACCCCGTGGTATTGACTTTTAATAAAATTCTTTTTCCCTTAATTCTTGTTTCTATTCTCTCTGGGCTATGCCGATTCGGGACGGACCTTTGCCTCGATTCCCGAATCGTTTTGTCCCCCCCTTCGCGGTTTTTTATTTTTCGTGCCCCTTTTTTCCCCCAGTCGCCCAAAGTCTTCACAGAGCCTTGTCCAGTCTGGATCTCGTTCCACACGATGACTTCACCCTCTGGCGTCTTCGGCCCTAAGTCGTCGAGTCCAAGAGTCCTTTTGGGCTCGTCCGTCTGAACCCCCGGATCCCCCCACCCCGACCTTATGGGCGGTGTGCTTTGTTCTCGAGTTTTGCTGCTCCCCAGAGCTGGTAGGCCATTCTCGAACCCAGTCCCTCTGGGTTCGCCCTTTACCATCTTGAAGCACATACGGCATGGACCTCGGATGGTGGCGCCGATGCCATCTCGCCTGCTCATCTATCATGACCCCATGCACCAATTGGCATTTTCCCTGTGAAGTCAGATTTTTCTTTTTCTTACCAAGCTGGAATCGTGGGCTTAATAACCGTTGGCTGTCTGATTCCTTTTTTTTAGGTGACGCATTTCTCTTCCCCTTCAGACTTTTCAGCTACCTCGAGTGCCCAGCCCCTGGGCCCGTCTTTTCTTCATCTGTGTATCTTTTATCCCTTATTTTATCCTTCTTTTCCCCCCCGTTTTTTTTGTTTTTCTGAGTTTTCGTCCTCCAAAAGATCACCTGTTCCGAGATAGGTTCTTGCTCGAGTTTCTGTAGTCCATGTCCCCCCACTGGAAATTTTTTCCGGATTTCTCTCTTCTTACCGTTTTTAAACTCTGGGACAGGTCTCCACCGCTACCCTCCCCCCCCCTTTTTACTCCCGAGACTACCTTCCTTACTGGAGGCGTTCGGGTAAGACCGGCTGCGGCTATTGAGATATGGATCCTTCACCTCCTTTCCGAGTCCGCGCACTTTATGGGATTCGCTTTTTTAGTGTCACCGTGACCCCTGAAATTTTCTATCTGTTTTTCACCTTTGATATATGTGCGCAACCCTCGTTCTACAGTACAACCCGTTTTCTTCCCTAGTGCTTCTTTCTTCATGTCCCCCCCTCGCCTATCCCCGACGTCTTGCCTCCCGTTGAGAAGTGCGAGCGTTTTTTTTTCCTTCTCTTCCTCCCCCCGCAGAGGTTTCCACCAAGTCCCCTTTGTCCTCTGATTTCCCAATGTCCCTTCGTGGATCCGTGAGTGATGATCCCCCTTCATACCTTTCGCGACCCCCTTTCCAGCCCATCTTTTCGATTCTTTTCCTCTCTGGGGCCCTCCTTCCCGATCGGCCATTGTTGCAAACCTCTGCGGCCGAACCCAATTGACTTTCGTGATTCTGTTCGGTCCCAAACCAGGAAGACCCCTTTCTTTCATCTCTCCCCCCTACTGTGATGCCTTACGTTAGAGGACCCTGGAATTTTTTCCATCCTGGCCTCGACGACTTCCTTATCAAAAAAGACCCATCACACCACCCACTAATTACCCTGTTTTTCACCCCTCTTCCCCGGTCTTGAGTTTTCCCGTCGCTTGAACCCCGAGTCCGTTTGTGCCTTTTCCACGCGTCCCACCAGTTGCCGAGTGCGCCGGCTCTTCGCACCTTTACCTTTTTCCTTACAACACCCCAAAATTTTTCTGGTGTTCCTCCACTGAGAGCGTCTCGCTGTCTATGTTTTTGCGAAGAATTCTCGTTTACGGGATTTTCTTTCCCAAGCATGGCCTTTCCGTTTTTTAGGTTGGTGTTTTTTTTTTGTGCTCCTTCCTTTATACCGTGTCCTCCTTAAAAACCGTATTCCCCTGAACATCCTACCCCTTCTACCACCCTTCTATGCCATTCTCTCCCCCGGGGAACACAAACACTTTTTTCCTCAGTCGATTCTAATCCCCATCACTAGGACAGCATGGAGGTCACATAAAGGCCATCAAAGTGCCCCTCCTTATTTTAGACGGATTTTCTGGCCTTGACACATGATCCCCCTCTCTTCGGAACTTATTTTTGACCCACACCCCATGAAGTTTTACTCCTTTTTTTTTTGCCCCTATAAAGATGGGGGAAAGGTCCCCCTCGGGTGTGGTAATTTTGTCCCGTTTTTTTCACCTGGCCCTTGTCCGTGTCGTAGCTGCACTTAACCTTCATGCCACTTGTTCGTCTATGGTGTTCTGATTTTTCTCCCCTTTTTCTAAAATGAAAGTCATATTCCCGTTATCTGTCGTCCCTTTGTTTCTAACTGTTGCTTGATTTTTTACAGGAGTTCTCGTGCGCACCTCTGGCAAATTTCTTTTTTTTTTTCCCAGGTCTTGCGTGAGTGCTTTTTTTCTTCACCCCGTGGCCTTGCGTTTTTAGTTTGACCCTTTCCTTCCCCAACCCGTTCCCACACCCTCGCAGGTGCCTGACCCAATTTTACCCAGAACCCTGGATCTGCTGTTTTTGCGTTATAGCGCACACAGGTTTTTTTTGCCGACTACGCAACCTGCCGGTCCCCCTTTTTTTCTCAACCGTAAGTTGCATTAGGTCGAGTCCGGTTCTTGTGATTTTTTTTTTTCTGATTTTTTTTTAATGGGGCTTCCCCGTGGGGCGTACTTGGCCCCGTATCCCCTAGGGCACGTTTATCTCTGCGTCACTGGCCTTTTCTATCTGTTGGATGCCGAAGGTTTTACCCCCGATTTTTTCCCAAATGGGCCATCCCATCCAGTTCCCGGAATCTCCCCCTGTGTGCCCTTTTTCGGATCGCAAAAATGGTCCACTTATTTCCACCTCCTTTCTTTTTTTCCGCCCCCTCCGAATCAAGTGTAGGTCACCCATTCGGCTCTTCTCCAGTTGATTGTTTGTCGGTTGTTACAACAGGCCCTTTTCCATGCTCGTATCACCACCTTTCCTGATTTTTTTGCGCGGACGGTTGGGTTCCCGAACAACCTTCCCCTGCATGGCCGCCCCCACCTTGTTTGTGGCCCCCACTTTGCCTGTAAGATGGTTTGACCCCGTGAATACCGAGGATCGTGAAACATTGGTCATTTTCTTCTCTACAATGTATCCGAACCGCTGATGTATGAGCAAGGCTTTTTTGACCGAGCAGACGAGCCCCGTACTACGACGATCAACCTCCACGTTTACCTCAGGTTTCAGGTTTAGGCCGTTCACCTTGACAGGGAGGTCTGTCTTAGGGGAGTCTAATCTTGAGGAAGAAGAGCATGTGCCCCTCTGAGTCTTCTTGCAGTGTTGGCGTCGAAGCGGGGGCCGCCAGAGTCACATTAGCGGCCTCGCATGTCGGGAGTTTAACCAGCGAAGAGGTTATCTCTCTCTTTTTCCTTCCTCCCCCCTTTTTGTGTTGTTTCTTCTTCAGACTGTTTTCACCTCTCTCTTACCTAAGACTTTCCCGGCGAGAGCATCGCGTCATTTCTTCTCCCCCGCTTTCCCCCCCCGCTTTCGCTCCGCCTTTTCGTTCGCGTCTGCACGGCCCGCTTCGCCTTTTTCCTCCTACATGGCGCTTCCCCCCCCGTTGGGCCTCTGCCTCCTCCCCGGGGAAGTTCCTTTCATTTACTACGTCTGCGTTTTCTTGCCGGCTTTTCGGCTCTCTTTTTAGCGCCTATTTTCCGCTCAGTCGCGCTCGACCTCGTTATTTGATACCTCTTTTTGTCATTTTCGGTAGTCAACCCATTTCGTACACACGGTTTTTGGGTCCCTTAGTTCACCCACCTTTTGCGGGTTGCCCCATTCATTTTCGGGCTTGACAGGAACCAACCAAGTCCCCCCTAGAAAACACCCCACGGAGTTTTGAAACGGCAAGGGCAAAAACGGTGTTCTTAGGGGGTTTTCTTTTTGATGGCCCTTTTTGCGTTTTCACCCCCTACCACTCTCCGTTCTTTCGGCAGATCCCGTTTTTTTTCACATTTGGGGTGCTTCAGTTCGTGTTTTTGACGGCCCCCCCCCCAAACTCCGTTGTATCCTTCCAAGGTGCCGTTTCTCCCGCCCCCACCCTTTGGCTTTTTCCCTGACTCCTCCTACCTTTATTGTAGCTTTGCCACCTGGGTGGCTTTTCCCTCCAAACAACCGCGTTCTCCTCTCCTTGATGACCTGCTCTATCCGATGCTCCTCATTGGCCGTACGCTGAACCCTCGTTCTTATGCCCCCTGCTGAACGCGACACTGGCTTCTTGCCTCACTTCTTTTCTTTGAGATACCGCGAGGTCCTTTCCTTGGCGTCGAATTCCTTCGAGAATTTTTTTTTTTCGCGGCTTCGCCAGCCTAAAAACAAACTTTTCCTGGGGAGTTATATTTTTGTCGGCTTCCTCTTTGGCGTTCCAGGGCCGATCCAAACTCTAGAAGTCTGTTTTGTGACACTTAGCCCTTCCTTTTTTTGATAGACCTTTCTTTCGAGTTGGGTCTCCTGAGATATATTGAAGTCCCTTTATCCCCATCTCTGCAAAGTCCCATTTTCCCCCGGTGCCAGCTTTGCCCCTGGTTCCCAGTGGTTTTTTTTTTGACGGTGACCTTCAAGTCAGTATCATGACAGACGACCAATGGAATGTATGTTGCGACACGTTTGCTTCCAATTCGTCCGGGGGACATGTACCCCCAACGTTTTTTTTTAGGTTTTATCGTTCCCTTAATCGTTCCCCCCGCCTTTCGGCATTCCCCTTAAGTGTCGACGCGCCTGTTGATAATTTCCCCTTTGGTCTCCGAGCTCGGGAAATCGTTTTTTTCTCACGTGCATTGACCCCTTATGGTGTCCTAATAGGACCCCCATAGATGGCGATCATCCTACTTCTTCAACCCCTTGTTTTACCCGGGCGTTAGGCCCTTCTAGATGCTTCGGTTCCCATTTTGCGTTTAGATTTGTCCGGGATTTTCCTTTGCCCCTCCCGCGGGTAAGTCCAATACTTTTTTTTTCCCACGAGTTCAAGAACGTGTTCTTCATGACGTACGTTACCCCTACAGGATTTCTCACAAGTTTCTCCTTGGATTCTGCTTTTCCCTTCCCCTTTCTACCAACAGTGCCTGACGTTGTTGTTTTTCAGGTACCGCCAGTTTCCATTGTTGTGGGTGGCCCTTCACCTCCCCCGGGACCCCGGGCAACTGTGTTTGGCGCGTTCAGATTGCCCGTTTCCACCCTCCCTTCAGTTGCTCGTCGTCACCTGCTTCCCCTTGAAGTCTGGTCGTGTTTGAGTAGTCGTTTTTCTCGTACCCCTTTCGTCGGATTCACTGTCCTTCCAGGGAGTATTTAGGTGTCCTCCCTTTTTCTTCTCCCGATGCTCCACTTGTAGTTTTGGACTGTGTTTTCTTTTACCCCCCCGCCAAACGCCCCCCCCCCCCTTCCCGGCATAGTTGTCTTCAAGCGCGACTTTGCCCTTCGATTAAGGGCCAGCCGCAGACCTCCCGTTAACCGGAATTTCGTAGATTGCGCGAGTTCGACTATTTCAGGGATCTTATCAGCTGCACCTGTATTTCCGCTGGATCTAGTCCCAACAAGGATTGAGTTCAAATTATTGCGTATTCCACTCTCCGGCTCAGCCCTTCGTTCTATCAACCCCCCGTCTAGTTATGTGAGGTCTTCTTGAGTCAAAGAGCCCTCGACCCCTTGTCTAGGTGGGTCTTGGGAGCTAGAGGTTGCGCTCGGATTTTTGTAAGGCGGTAGGCCCCCCATGTATTTTGACCAGTTCGACGGTCGCCCCGTTCCCGATGTTTGCCATACCTGGTCGCTATGACTATGTCTTGGGATTCCCTTGTGATTTTGCAGAGCCATTTTCTCTCCGCAGGCTGTGGATTAAGGTTTCCCCCCCTGACTGGAACTTCCTTTCGTATCCCCCCCCCCCCACACCCAACGGCGTCTCCAGAGTTCTCCTGTTTTTGCCGGCTCCCCAGTTTCCTTTTCATGATTTTCTTTAGTCTACTACACCCTCTTCGTTATGTTCTTCTCTCCTCGTAGTCATCCCCGATTCTGGTTGATTTCTTTTGATCCCTTTTATTCTTTTCCTCTCTTTCCCTAATAAAGTTTTGTTATGTTGTTTATCTGAATTGCTTCTTTTTAAAAAGTCCCCCCCAACCAGATCCAAAGACGATTTAGGGACGTTTCGATGAGAGATGCTCTTACGGAGCCGCGAGCTGCGTCTTTGATTCTCTTTTTTTCAGTAAACCTGGGATGCCGCCAAGAATAAGATTGGGGCGGTCCCTTCCTACACCTTGAATGCCGTTGTAATTTTCTCCTTGGTTTCCGATGATTCTTGCGTCGCTCCCTTCTACCCTCCCCCATCCGGCCTCCGCTGGTCGCGACTGTTCTTGGCCTTTTTAGATCGCCCCCGTGTCGGTCACATCTCAATGACTAGCTGTTCTTTTCCCCCGTCTGCTCGAGCGAGCCCCCCCCCCCAATGAGTCTCCTTACCTGTTCTTCAGATTGCTCGGTTCCTCCTGTCCCCCTTTACCTCCGGACGTTCCTTTCCCCGACTACCCTTCCTGCAGATTTTGAGATGTCCAGGTCAACGGGCCGAGTTTACCAACTTTTTGTTCATCATTTTGTCCCGAGATCCCCCCCCGCTAGCTCTTATTGAACCGATGGATCTGCAGACACCTTAATGGGCTCCCCCCCCTCCGCCCGCCGTCTCCTCCCTTCTTTTTTCGACGTGGATTTCCCCTTCCGATCGCCAACTCAACGTTGCCCGTTTACCCTGAACACCGTTTCATGTCTGATTGCGTGTCCGGCCCTGACACATCTTGTCCTGCCCCCTCGCTTCAGACGTCTCCCATCCCTTTCGACGCCCTGAGAGGACCTTCGCCGACGTTACCGGACAACCCTCAAAACTCACAATACTTACAACCCGTTACCACTCTACCTTTTTTCCCTTTTTCTCTTACGATTCACTTCTTTTCCCGGTCAATTGCCTCATCACTTGGTCGAACCAGTTTGACCCTGCTCCGAGGAAGGTTGGGTAGGGTTCGAGTCACATGCAGGCTGTGCCCCCCAACACAACTCGCTGGGTCTCTTCCCCCCCCCGTCTTCGCCAGAGCAGGCTCTGGTTTCGACTTCGTCGGGACGGTCACAGCCTGCCTTCGGGCTCTTACTTTTTTTCTTACCCCTTCGTGCTTGACCCCTGTTCTCCAGGGACCAGCTCCGCACGGCTTTAACCCCCTCGTTTGTATGGGACCCTCTTAATTGGGGACGGTATCACCACTTCGTACCAGTCCACCCAGCCTCGGATCGCATATTAAGGCCTTATTTTTTCTTACAACCCCGGCATTTTGCCACTGTTTACTAGATTGAATTCTATTCCAGAGGGCTGGTCCATGTTTTTTTCTCCACAGGCTCCAGTCGGGACCTTGCGCTCCTTTTTAGTCCCCCCCCTCTTTGTTCTTTTCTTGCCGACAGCCGATTTGGGACGGAGCAAATAGGTGTTTCAGTTTTTTCCCCTTAAGGCACTTGTGGCAGGTGGTTTGCCGTACCAGTCCATGCACTGGTACCGTATTTTTTATGTATTTAGGTGATACATTTCAGCCGTACTGCTTTCCTATTCCCGGTCTTGTTCCCCAGTGCACCCATGGGATGGTGAAAGGTTTGTACCCGAAGAGGCTCTTCGTCTTACCTCGACCCAACACACATCTTCAGGTTGGTGTACGCTCTGAGGCTGAGTAAAAAACTCTGAGCTGTTTTTGGTTTCAGTGTCCTTCCTTTGGTATGAAGGTCCCAACCTTATCAGGTTGCCGAAATAACCCCTCCCCCCCCCTGTCTTCGACTGCAGACCCCCCACGGCGCTTTTGCCCGTATCCAGAAGATCACGCCGCCACGGTAAGTCCCAACTTTTCCTGTAGTATCCACTCAAGGGTTCAAGGAAGCCAGAAGTTCTTGTTATCTGCCATTGTCGCGGGGGCTGTCGGCCCGGTTTCCTCAGATTTTACTTGCCCCAGTACCCACCGTAGATCCAGCGGGGATAGCTTGTTCCCCCTTCCTTACTTCGACCGCTTTCCCCATCGGTGTTTAGTTCCACGTTTTTTTGGCCAAGAACCTCCCCGGTTTATTGACACCCGATAATGTCGCAAGTTTCGGATTTCGAAACGGTTTTTCTCCGACCCCCTACCCCTCTCCGTTTTTGCCTCTTTTGGCACGCACCCAGTAGGGGCCCTTCGGTTTTTTTCTTCCCTCTCGTTTTTGGGAGGTTTCCCCCCCCCACAAGGACGAAGTTTCCTCTCCCCCGCGCTTCTCCCACTTGTCGCCCTTTTTTCCTGCGGCTTTTTGTAAATGTTTGTAACCAATCCTGGTCGGGTCCAGCAACCCCCCCCCAAAAACCATGTTTGTTTTACCCCCTTTTTTAGACGTACGCTGGTCCTCACCTACATAACCCGAGTTTTTGCCTAGGTAAAAACCAAACCAAGGGGGGCCTCTGTCGTTAGAGATACACTGATCGTGACGTCTGGCCTTTTTTTTCCCCCCAAAAATCTCCTCAAAGCTAGAGAACCGTTGACATTCCTCTGGACGTTTCCACTACGACGTGCCCCCCCAGCAAACTTTCCCTGCTTTTCCTTGGTCGTCCTTGCGTCCTTTTGCTCTCTTTATTAGGAGGGTTAAGCGGTCGGACCCGACACCCGGAGCAGGGGGCGCTGGGAGTCTGAGGCCGTTGATTCCGTTTAAAGCTTGCGGCGAGTCCTGAGTTTTTTGGGGCCTCCTTCCCAGCGGGGAAGCGAAGCGTG
>Ga0179593_1509815_pt1 | contig 10653 bp, 15 predicted proteins | sample CZODoug2_1_08_16_FD_185931 | JGI IMG/M metagenome (GOLD analysis project Ga0179593, IMG submission 185931) | Vadose zone soil fungal communities from Angelo Coast Range Reserve, California, USA - CZODoug2_1_08_16fungal (PacBio error correction) | ecosystem: Environmental > Terrestrial > Soil >... | reverse complement strand
TTGAGCTGTGCCTGCGCCATGGCACCCCCCAGGCCTTTCCCAAAAATGCCTCAGTTTTTCTTTGCCCCCTTCCGATTTCACGGAAATCTTTTGACCACCAGGCAGTGAACTGGCTAGCCTTTCTGATCGCGTAGCATTCCTTTTTGACCCCTTTCTCCTTTTTTGCACCTGAATCTAGCTGGTTGGTATATTTTCACCCAGCCTTTTCCGAGTTGGATTGTCTCGTTCCCTCCACCCCATTCCACGGAGCTTTTTTTACCCCTCGAGAAGTCTCCCTCCCAGTTGCCAGTCGCGTCTTCAGCAACTGCGCTACCGCGGAGCCGGAAGTTTTTTTCTTTCCGTGGGGGTTTTGCGCAAGTGCGATGGAATGCTGCCTATTTCCCCTTTGCTGAAGTTTCAGTATTGCCCCCTTTTTTTAGTCTTGGTTTCTGATATTCCTTCTCTCGACTCTTGTTTATTAGGTCATTTAATGTCGCCGCCGCCCGGAGCCATCCCTTTGGTTCACATAGAGGTTCTTTCTGCCTCCCCCGCGCGCACCAGGAATCGCCCCGAGCCAGGCCATGCGAGGAAAGGCACCTGTGGTCATTCCGGCGCCGTTGCACAGATCCAGAGCCTTAGGCCGTCTTTTGACTCCCTATCTTACTTTGCGAGTGGATTCGTACAGCCCAGTCCCAGTTTTCGTGTTCCTTCCGATGAAGTTCCCCCAGCCTTTTCTTCGATGCCTTCCAACAAAGCTATCATACGTTTGGCTCGCCCTCAGGAACTTGGGCCTGCTTTTGATGCCATCTAGTAGCCATTCGTCTCTCAGTTTTTTCTTTTTCCCTCCTGCTCTGCTTTTGAGTGGAATGCTTCTACTTGCTGATTCTGCGCCAGTTTGAATATCGAGTAAGGACGCCTTTTTCTTTTTTCTCATGTCCCCCCCTTAGCTTCCCGTTGGCGGTTGATCCCGCTAGTCTTCGTTTGACAAACCTTCTTCCCGCTGGGTCTGAGGCGGGACCGCTCCTGCTCACGTAGTTGTCGGACCGAGGGACCTTCTTCCCTTTCCTCTCCCTCCCGACCATCCTTCCTTTTTTCCCATAAAATAGCGTCGTGACCCCCATGACAGGTCGCGTCCACGACTTTGCTCGTAGTCCATTCTGGAACGTCCGCCCCCTTGGAGATCCCTCCGTTTTTCCAATTCGGTAGTGCGAAGGGTTAGCACTTACTCTGCTCATACCTACCACATCCCTTCGATTTCACGCGCCGTCAACCTTAAGCCCCGCTCTTTGTTGCTTTCCAGCGACTTTTTGGTTGCTGACAAGTGTTGTGGATGGTTAGGCTTTTTTCGTGAGCGAGCGTCGTTTTCATCTCCCCCTGGGTTCTTGTCTTTACGCAGCTCATGTCGTAGAGGTTCGTGTCGTTTCCGCAGATTAAATCGCGGATTTCTGTCCTGTGTCTCGTTTCCCTGTTCTCTCCTTTTGTGTCCAGTTCTGCTTCTCACGCTGACTAGATGGCCAGTGCGCCCTGGGGTTTTTTTGCAATCCACTCCTTTTCTTTTTTCGGTCTTCCCAAGTTTTTCGGCGGCAGATACCCCATCTCCCCGATGCCCGATCGAAGGATTAGGCAGGTCGTACTCCCTCATCCCGTCTGTGCCTATCCTCCCCTAAGAACAATTAATGGCCATTTTCTCTCCCGTTTCGTTAGCTTTCCCCCGGCCCCCGTGTAAACCTCCTTGTCCGGTTCCGGACCTCCCCGCGCAAGGATCTTATGGAGGGCGCATCACCGCCAAGTGTAGGGAGTTCACACTTTCGTTTTAAGCTTTTTTTCCCCTCTGCCCTCACCTCTTTCTACTCCGAATCGCCCCCAAACTCAAAATGGACGCGGGCCACCCAGCATCTTGACTTGGTTCTTGTTCATTCCCCGAAATGGCATTGCCAGACCTGGGCTGTCCCTGGTCCCGTCAGGCGCTTCTTCCCTTACTCTTTTCCTTGGTTGTGCTCGATTACTTGAAGTTCCGCGCCTTTCGTCGAAATCTTGTAAGGAGTCTGCAATGAAACGTTTTCCATCTTCCCCTCCCGCTGCTTTTTTTCCCCCCCTCCTCAAGTTTTGATGTTCCCCCCCACCTTCCTTCCCTGGAACCGATGTCTACGACTTAGGGCTCGATCTTAACAAACGTGTCTTTCCCGCCCGACACTTGAGGTGATTGCCGGTGACTTACTTTCTCCCTATGGCTTGGGAGTCTTATTTTGGGGATCCGCACAAGTGCTCGCAGCGGAGGGAAAATGATCGCCCTATTTCGAACGTTTCTATAGGCCTGGATTCTTGAACCTGCCATTCATCGATCGGGCTCGTGTTTTGATGAGATTATATTCTTTGCCTTTTGCTCCGCTTTACGAGCAAGGAGTGGATTGTCCCCCTTTTTCTATTCCCATCTTTTTTTTTTTTTCGACCCCCTTCCTCGTACCCCCCCATTGGTGAGCGACGACTTTTTCCCGGATCAACAATCGAAGAGAGCAGTGCGAGGTTATTTTTTTTTGCGCAAACGACCAGCTCCCTACCACTGACCCTCTTTTTACTCCTCTCCTTAACTTGCGTATGTCTCTCGCGCTCGCCGCCAAGCCCCACACTTGAAACAGGATTCCCATGGCCACCCCCCCCCACTCCTTTCCCCCCTCCTTTTTTTTTTTACTTCGACTTTTTTTTCCTTCTTCGCTCTCCGTGCGGTACTTTCGCCCGAGTACGTGCCCAAACCCCTTCCCCTAAAGAATGGGCGCCCCCATTTTTTCTATTTACTACGCCGTCTTTTCGCGTCGTACCTGTGCATCCAAGGGCGCGTTGGATGTACAAGAGATGGAGCGATCTTTTTCTCGACCCTTCCCGGTCGAACCTTGACGTGATGCTGAAGGTACTGCCCTCAGACGAAAGAGGAAATTCTTTTTGCCTGTCCTTAGTTCAAACCCAACCGAAGGTGAGTGAGTCAGAATCCTTCCGCAAACCAAACCTAGACCTCCCCTTGCTTCTTCGCTTCCAACCATGAGCCAGTAGAGCATTTCCCACTTCCAATTCGTTACCGTACCTCGCCAAGTCCTCTGGAGGTCCAATGGATACGAGATATCTCACAATCCCCGAAAGTCCCTGTCTCGAAAGATATTCTCTTTTTTCTGTCGCTTGCGCAGACCCCCGCTGCGTCCTTAAGACCATTCACAGGATACAACTGGTATTTTCACCCCCATGTTGTGCTTTTCTCTTCCAACCTTTTCTAGTGCGAATGGAGCTGTGCGACGTCCTCCTTTTTTCACCTGTGTGCTTTTCCTAGAATGTTTTTTTGCCTTTTTTTTTGTTGATATCTCGCGCCTCCCGATGGAGCCGTTCTTCCTAGCCGAATGGCCTTCAAGACTCCGCGTGTTGGGACGGTCCCTTTTTCCAATCTGCAACTCGAAACCGCGTCTTCCCGTTCCATCCCCAGACCCTCTCTTTGTGCGGGTGCTCTGCAAGATTTTCTTCTCCCGATTTCGAGTCAGGCCGTTCAAAGTTTTCTTCGCCTCATTGCGAAACGTCATTTTCTTGACCTTTACCCCCCTTTTCCCGGTAGTCTTCCCCTCTGCGCACTCGTGAGGTCCATTACCTTTTAGCATTTCCCGCTGCTCTCAGCAGAGATCACCATGTATTTGTGTCCCCCTCTTTTTTCTTCCAACAGAACTCGTATTTTTTTTTTGTTAAATCCCAACGTTCCTTTCCCCCAGTCCGACCTTTTTCCTTTAATTCCAACGATTCCTTTAACGCTTGCACGCATCCGTCTTCTACTCCTTTTTTTCCGCTTGAAGGAGGATTGGGCTACTCCCTATGTCTTCCTGTCCTTCCCTTCTGGCAATTTTTCATCACTGTTTGACCTTGTCTCCACCGCTGCACCCTTTGCCGTAGATCGCAGCTTTTTTATGATAGTGCACGCTTCCTGTCTCCCTGTGAAAGTGCTGATCCGCATTGGCTGGACCGGCTCACCAGTTGCTCTCTGTTTTTTTCCCCCTGCCCAAATCCCCCCTGCTAACTTCTTTTGCGAAGCCCTTTCCCTCGCTTGTCGCTTCAGTTCGCCAGATTCCGCGCATGCCATCCTTTTCCTCAACTTTTTGAATGATGGCCTTTTTTCCGGAATACTTCCCCCCCCCTCGTACCGCTCCCGGCATAGTGGGCTTCGAACGCTCATTCGCCCCTGATGGTTTGCCAACTCGTTTTTCCCGTTTTTTTTTTTTTTTTTGCTGCCCAGTCGTTCATATTGCGCGCCCTCCGGGCGCCTATCGCCACTCTTTTCTTTGGTTCCCCCTCCTTTCTCTGTGGCCCGTTGGACAACGGCACCCAGTTTCTTTTCACCTTGCAAGACAGATCCCTTTTTCATTCCATCTCTCTCCGAAAGGGCGCAAAGTCCTTGTCTTTCACGTTCTCTTGAATCTTGGAATTCTTAGTTCTCCCGTACCTTTTTTCTCTTGGAATTTAAACATGCGCCGTGGCCGGACTTGGGGGTAAGTGCCTTGACGAGTTGTTCTTCTTTTTCCCACAAGACAATACGCTTCTGTCTTTCCTATCTTTTCTCGCCCCCACACCTTCCCCTACGAGGTCTTTGGGGATCCTTTCTTTTCGCATCCTGAAAGGATCCCCCCCTTACTTTTTTTTGACCCTTCGCCCTCTTTCTGCCTGCGCGACCCCGCGGACTCTACTTCCGTTCTCAAAGACGTTTATCTCTCTTTTCCTCTCGACTCCTTTCCTGGGCGTTTGAAGGCCAAAATCTCTTTCCCCCGACCAGCGCACCCTTTGTAGGGGTTATCTTTCCTTTCGTGAGAGCGGTTTCTTAGAGTTAATGTTTTTCTCCCCCCTTGAGCCAAGATTCTGCGACCTGAACTATCCTCTCTTGCTCTCCTCCTTCGACATCCCTCACGCACCGCCCCAGCTAGTTCAGCCCTGTCCATGTGTGGTCCTTTGCGTTTCCACCTACCGAGCTTCTCATGCCGGTTTGAACCTTCATTCCGAACCTTTGCGTGGTGGTGACAGCATTCAACATTTTCTTTTCCCCTTGACTGCTGAAGGAACCCTGCCTGGGTCTTCCCCTATGTTTCCACCTGGCGATAATCGTTGCTCGGCAAGAACCTGCGTGTGGCATTTTTTCTCCTCTTCTTCGTCAATGAGGAGATCCTTTCTTTTTCCTTTGCTGTGATCTTCCTGCGTCGTGCTAGTGGGAATTCTTCTACTCTTTCCTGTCAGTTGAATTAGCTAGTTCCTCAAGGACGATTTTTCGTTCTCTGTTCGGTGTTGTCATTTTTCTTCTCATCACCCTTCGAGAATGTGTTGGTCTACGCTCCTGCCCCAAATCAGGATTGTTGCCTTTTCGAGGACTGAACTCACGTCCAGGTTGACTGACGTTAGAGACATCAATCTCCGTCCTCCCCCCTGGGACCCCCAAACCGGCCCGTTCACCATACCAGGTCGCGTTCGGCCTTTCCGCCTTTGATCTTATCCTTTTCCTTTCCCTTTCAAGAAGAGGTCGTCTGCTCCCTCCCCCTCTTAGCTACGGTTTTCCTGTTTCTTTTCCTCTGTCGGGCGAAGTACGCGACAAACTGTCAGATCGATTTTCCCCCAAAGTCCCCCATAGTTCGTAAGCGATCCTTGTGGCTTTCATCCTTGTTTGGGTATGCGCCAGTGTTTTTTAAATGTTTTTGTGAACGGGTTTTTCTTTCCCTGAGCGCTCTCTTATCTCCTTTTTTTTTTAGGCAAACCAGTGCCATTCCTTTTTCTCCCCCTCCCCGCATTGGTAGTAGATTGACTTGTGTTGGCCCCGCCTTCAAACGCTTATTACTGAGCGTCTATTGATGATAAGGGTCTTAGTCCTTTCCTTTGTGGTAGAGAAAGAAGCCTGCTTATCCCCTTCCTCTCCCGATTCCCCTTAACACTCCCTCTCTGCGTACACCAGGAGCTATTATTGAACGTCTTTTTAGGCGCATCGCCCCTGCGACACAGCCCGAGACAGGGAAGTTTCTTTTTCGTTTTTCTTTATCCTCGTAGGCCTATCTCCCCTGGCTTCTCCCTTTTTCGTCATCTCTCTGCCCCTCTTGCTAATGTGTCCCGCGGAATCCCTTCACCCTTTTCCTTGGAAAACCCTCTTTCCCGTCTTCCGGTTTAATCACAGGAACTGATTTCGTTTGCGCCGACATGGCGTGTGTCATCTTGCTCCCTATCGTAGACCTTTACCAGCATTTTGCCCCCCCTTTCCCCCATGGATGAGGTTTGCCCCCCTCCATTTTACTTGATGATGCCGTCCCCGTTTGCATTGCCGCATCCCTTTCTTGTGCCTTCAAAAACGGCGATTGTCCGTCATGTTCCTTTCCCCTTCACTTATACCCTTCCCCCTCCCCGTTTGTTGTTGGATTTTTTTTTCTTTCCCTCCCCCACGGCCTTCCTTTTCAGGGACACCTCCCTTGCAGGCGTCCCCCTGTTCAACTTTTCCTCCCCGAAGGTTAGATGGGGATGGCCGCAGTCCATTTTTGGTTTTTTTTCTGCGGTTTAAAAGATGTCGACCTTTCTGCTTCCAAACGTTTTTTTTCGACCGCCCCCCGTTTGAGGTTGCCTCCTGACGGACATTTTCCCCCGGAAGCCTTCTTTCTTGCTGTTCCTTTCGGATTCAAGTTTTTGCAACCGCCATGTTCGAAAGGAGGCTCGAGTCCCTTTCGATGTGGGCATTTCCATTTCGTCTCCAAACTTTATCGGTCACCACTGCCCCCTTCTTCTCGTTTCGTTGGCGACAACAAATCGTTCATATCATTGACTTCCTGTCCTTTCTTCCTCGCTCTTGCCTCCTTTGCGCCGCCTTTTTTCCCCCCCTTGGTTCTTCCCTTCTGAGAGATCTGACCTTAACTTTGGCCCAGTACACCGCGCTTCGACTTTTTCTGGACTCCCTTCCTTTCCCGGCCCTCTAAGACATTGGAGTTGTACCCTTCTGATTCCTTTTTTGCTGATATGGTCCGTCTCGCCCCCCCTACCCATTTCCACCCCATTTTTTTACCCCTTAGGTCCCCTTCCTTCCCAACCCCGGAGATCGCATCGCGGTTTTTTCGTTTCCCTCTCGCTCTTCGAGCGGTACTTTCGCCGATTATCCCCCCTCCTTCAACCTCGCTAACTCATTGGTTCCCTATTTCCTTCCAGAACTTCTCCTACGTTCTGCCCGGCTTTTCCACCCTCCCCTTCTTTGTTCACGGGCGCTCCTTGTTTTTTCCCCCAATCGATGGAGCCTTCTTCTTCTTTTTTATGTTCTTCCCCTCCTGTAGTTTTAACACTGGGATTTGCTTCTCCGGCCCTCAGCGGCTCCCTTGTTTTGCCCCCTTTCCCCTCTGATCGGTATCATCCCTGCATTATCCTTGCAGCCCCCTCATTCCGCCCCTCCAACCTCTGACGTCCTTGAGGACTTAGTCCGCTTCTTCCCAAACTTCAGATATCCGCCAAGTAGAGCCACACTCTCAACTCTCGCCTTCCACCTTCGCACGGTCACTATGGTTTCCTTCTCATTCTTAGATTTTTAGCAATTCCCTGACCACATTTTCCTTGCAGTTTCTAAACGCTATGTCTCGTAGATTTTTGTTCCCCCTTCTTCCTTCAGACCCTCGTAACTCTTTTACTACTCGCTTCAAGACCTCAGTTATGCCTTGACCGCCGCCTTAGGTCCCAATTCGATTCACACCGGTCGCCACCCCACCGTTTTTGTGTTGCTTTCCTCTTCATTTTTCCCTATTCCGGGAGATTACTTCTTTGCCTTCTCTCTCCCAAGTATTTTCTGTCCCTCGATTCTTTTCGAATCTTTTCCTCCCCCCTCGTGGCGGAAACACCCCCCCGAGGTCCCCCCCTTCGTCACCCTCACAGACCCGGGTACGCGGTTTCTCTCCCTCTCTTTCTCTCCCTTCTGTAGGCGGGCAATCCCCCTTCCTCGCAGAATTGGTCAAAGAAAGGACCCGACCCCCTTTAGCCGCGTCCCCTAAGTTCAATCGGCCCTTGGAAAATTTTCCTTTTGACCCTTTTTTTTTTTTTCCCCCCCCCCCCCCCAGTTTGCCCATAGTCTCATCCACAAACGCCTCGTATGGTTGCGCGCCTCTGTTTACCCTTTTTTCTTGTGCGTGTGAAACTCTACACACTTCCTTCACTGACCGCACCTTTTCGCATTTTCACCATTCAATTCCTTCCGCTTCCCTTCCGTCTTGATCCGCGTACCGGTAGATTTGGGCCCCTTCTCCTCCTATCTCCTTTGGATGCACATTTTTTCCAATTGATCTGGTCCTAATTTCCTTTACCGTTGATGTAGCCCACTAGTCCCCTCAAGGCTGGTCCTCCTCGTCCTTACGATAGACGCAAGATCCCCTTGTCCCTCTTCCCCCTTCATTTGGGCATTGGAGACCCCTGATTTCCTTTTCCTCCCCCTTGGTTTTCCCCCCAATCCATGGAGAAATGACCCCGAAGCCATCCTGTCAGTCTTCGGCCATTATCTGCCCTCTCTTTTCCTCGTACGCCGTTTTTTTTTTTCCTCTTATGAAATACTGGATCCCTTCTTCCACATATCTTCCTTAACAAATAGAGTGCGCACGCCCTCTCTTGCATCCCGAGTGCGTTTTCGGAAAAGTTTCGTTTCCCCACAATTTCTATCTGCAGGCCGTACATTCTTCGTTCGTTGCCTATCTCCATCTCCCCCCCCTTTTCCCTCCCGATGTTTCATGGGGTTTTTTTGTTCCCCATTTCTTTCCCTTTCTCCCTTCCCTTTTCCCTTGCTCAAGGGAGCTGTGAATCAATCTCCATATTCTTATCCAATCATTCTTCCGCGGTCTCTCTTTCCTTGAACCTCTTTTTTTTTCTGTTCGTGCAGTAAATTCGTTGTTGCATTTTTAACACGTGTCCGGAAATTGGCTTTCCGTATGCTTCAGGCGTTTTTTATCTTTTTTCACCTTACCCTTCTTGGAATCGTCGCGCACACACCCCTCTATAGTTCTTAATGAGAGCATTCCTTTTGACAGGTTTCCACACATTCCTTTCCCTTCGGATTCCCTCAAATCTTTGCTTTCATTTTCTCAGGACTTTGGTTTCTCCTCTACCCCCCAATGTGTCGTTTCGCTCTGGCGATGAATGTCATTCTTTTGCCCCTCCTGACTTTTGGAATAGATCTCTTTAACCCCTTCCCACCGCTGCTCGGTTCATTATCTTACTCCCCTTTATCGAGGGGAATCATTTCGCCGCCCACGCGGCGAAAAGATCATTCGCACGTCTTTCTCTCCTGCGCCCCTTCTGCGCTTCTCCTCGCGAATATCATTCATCGTCCGGCCTTCCCTCGAGGGAAAATTTTTTTGAAAGCCTCCCCCGGGTGGTCCTTTCTTTTCGTCTTATTCCGAGTTCACCATGCCTTTTTGAATAACCTCTCGTACCCCCAAGTTTCTGGGAAGCCCCCCCAGTTGTCGAGTGTTACTGTGAATTGTCACCCAGAAGCGGGAGTTCTTCAAGCACTCTCTGCCTAGCGTTTTCGAACCCACAATTGCGGCACGTTGGGGCAAGTGAGCTTCGAGATGAGCCTCATGAGTTGACGCGTTCTTCCCCTGTTAGCCTCTTTTTAGGTTTATGCTTTCTTGATATGTTTGAATAAAGCTCGAATGCCCCGGACCGATAGTCTTGGGCCCCCTTCGAGAATGCTGTTCGTTGACCTTTTCAAACTCGTCTCGCTGTGGGTTTTGGGACCCTCTTTCCTTCATTCCTCCCAGTGTTTACGCCTTCCACGTCAAATATTACCGATTTTTTCCCTTTTGACCCCCGCACCAGTCGCGCCTTTGCATTTGCCCCCCGACCTGGGGATATTCGTAGGAGACTGACGCTAAGATTGGTGCTCATGTTCCCCCCTTTACTAGTCCTTTCTCTTGCACGTACCTCTTGGAGCGACCAGTACTCCTCTCGACAAAATGTATGGTCTTCATGACCCCCCTCTTAATGGATCTCTTTTGCTTGACATTTTTGCCGACTTTTTTTTTATGGGGTATTCTGTGGCGGTCTTTCTCAATCTCGCCCACCCGGGATTGATTCTTCGGCTACCCTCTCTCTCGGGCTTGGGCGTTGTGGCTTGTTTTTTTGACCGATCTCCTAGTGATTGCCTGCCTGACTCCGTGGGATGTCGTTTCGTCGCCGGACGTTTGTTCCTCTCATTTTCTCAAAGCGATCGTTTTGCTTTATCCCACACCCCTTCTGTATGCGTCATTTTCGGCAAGCAGATAGAGCTTAATTTTAGGCTGACATCGCCAGCTACCACGAGCCCTCTAGGGAAATGTGAGTCTCTTCTTTTTTTCCCCTAATCCCTTATGGCCTACACCTTCCCCATGGTCCTCCAGGTCGGATCACGGTTCCGCGCTCCTCTCCCCTCTCACTTGTTTGGAATTTGCTCGAACGGACCCCCTACCAAAGGAGAGATTTGGAGGACATTCCGGTTTTTCAGTCTTTCGTGCGACGACACTGTTTTTTTTCTCGCCCTAACGCGTAACATCTCCTGGTTCCCCCCCCTCAACAATGGTACTGCGGTTCATCCCTTCGGTCGATGAGGCGACCACTTGCATTTGGCCAGAACCTTCACCTTTTTTTTTTTCTGTTCTTGTACTTATTAAGTGGCTTTTGGCCTTC
>Ga0179593_1494712_pt1 | contig 10653 bp, 12 predicted proteins | sample CZODoug2_1_08_16_FD_185931 | JGI IMG/M metagenome (GOLD analysis project Ga0179593, IMG submission 185931) | Vadose zone soil fungal communities from Angelo Coast Range Reserve, California, USA - CZODoug2_1_08_16fungal (PacBio error correction) | ecosystem: Environmental > Terrestrial > Soil >... | reverse complement strand
CCTGTCTAGTAGGTCAATGATCTGGTCCTTTTAGCTGTCTTTCGTTCCCTGCTTCGCCGATTGGTCGACATGATTGCGTCCTTTTGTCATGTAGTCACCTCCCCTTCCCTATTTGTATGTTGCCAAACATCGGCCTGCCGTCTGCGTGTCGGACTCCCCTCCGTCAGATGATTGCCGACACCCCACTCTTTCTTTTCTTCGTCCAGACCACCAAAGTTGCGACCTTTTTTGACGTTCCCTCTTGTTTTTCCCCCCTAGACCCTATACCTTCATCTTCCTCCCCGGAAGTTCATGGAACTTGAGCAGACAAGATAGCCCACTGTCACAGTCACTTTCCTCCTTGCTGACTTTTCCCCCAGGGATGATACCGTTCTTAGGCGTTCCTCCGCGATAAAGTAAGAGCCTCGACCTCCCCTGACTACTTTGTGTGCCGGGTATTAAAGCAGCCTCATCCAAGCGTTCCTGCCATATTCGCTTCCCACTCCATTTGATTACGGACGTCTGTTTCACGAACTTGCCATTTTTCTGCGGGATAAGGCCACGTAATTGTTTTCGAGAAATAGATGAACCTTCCTTTCAACTCTTTGGGACTGTCGATTGCGCTCGCACGCAGGACTAGTCTGTTCTTCCCCAACCCTGTTCCCAGTGATGTTTCTTCTTTGACCCCTCTCCTTCTGATTGGTGCTATGGGCCCTTCCTTCTGTATCCTTTTTTTATAAATGAACTCCTTTCTGAATATCCTTTCTCTGGCCACAGCAGCAAATTTGCCCACAGCTGATGCGTCAATGAGCTCCTCCACTTTTATGTCCTTCCCAATCGACTGGCTTTCGTCTTTCCACCTCGACAAGGGTTGCGAGCTGCCTTTTAACCGCCTCAACGTTCTTTTGTGCGAGCCGCTTTCCCATCCCCCTTTGTGTTTAGGAGTCTTTCGAGCCTCTGAGCTTGAAGTGAAGCCTGCCTCCGAACTACGTCTCCATTTAGTATTCATAGTAGCTCTCCTCCTTCGAGTTACTCCTTTTTTCTCCTCCCCCCTTTAGAGACGGCTGCCTCCCTCTGTCCCTCCTTCCCTTTCAAAGTTACCGTTTCAATCCCAGCCAAGTTTCAGACCAGACTCCCCAGAATTTGCGTGCCTCCCTCGATTGGCCACGTTTCGTCCTCTTCCCCTCTCCCCAGCTACACTTACGTCTTTCCCCCAGTCATTTAGGGTCTTCGTTCCAGTTCCCAAACCACTGCTGCCTGCGCTTCAGGAAGAGAGAGGTGTTCTTCACTTTCAGACAATCTTCCCTTTTTATTGGTGATGTTGGGTCTTCCCTGTGGTTCTGAAGGGAGTGTCCTCCCCTCTTTGTTCCGGTCACTCTTCTTACCCCCCTTTTCTGCCAATGCTGATTTTTCTTGTTGCTTTTACGGGCACCCTTTTGACATATTTTCTCCCAAAATTTCCCTCTTAAGAGAGTCTTCCCCTTCCTTAGCGAAGTTGATTACCTCCCCCACCCGGACTTTGTCGAATGCTCGGTTCTTCCACCCCTCCGACTCGGCCGGCTGATCGTCTCGGTTCGCTTTGGCAGCCTACCTTTGTCGATAGAGTTAAATTTGGCCCTCCTTGCCCCCTCCCTTTTTTTTATCCTCAATAAGCGGTGGATTCCCAGCGTGCTCTCTCCCTGGTAGCCCCCCCCCTTCTGAAAGGTTCCCCTGGGGACCCCTTAAAATTTCATCCCCGCTTCCCCTGCGCGATGACTCGTAAATTTCCCCTGACAAATAGGGATCCGTTTTTCTCTTGTTGCAAACCTCTCTTTTTCCTTTCTGTTGTTTTTTTTTTTCTCCCCCCCCACCGATCCCCCTTCCCGATCCCCTGGACTTTTCCCTTTTCTCCTGTCTGACGAAGCGGACAGCGCTTCTTGGTTTTGAACATCGAGTTTGGATACCCCTTGTTGAAGTTAAGTTTTCTTTTTCCCTCCAATCGACGATCGGGCCAGCCTTTCCTCTCGGACACGCATTCTTTTCCCGGTTGAACGAATATACACTTTTCTTTTTGTCTCCCGGTGCTTCCCGGCGGCGGATTTGTCAGCTGAGAGAGGACGTTCGACCCTTTTTCCTGGGTGTTTTCCCCTAATTCCCCCTCTAGCCTAGCGATGCATCTCGCTGCACGCGGAATTGCTCTTGCCAGACCCTGCCCGCCCCCCCAGCCCCTTTTTCTTTCGTTCCCCATTGTGATATCTGTTTTGGTTTTTCTCTTAGACCTTTAAAGCCTGCTTCAAAAGGACAAATCCCGAGGGATCCCAGCGACCAAACCCCCCCTTCTTCCCTGCTGCCTCCAACGCTCCTCTCTCCCTGACTTTTTTTGGCACCCCTGCATCCCCTCCTACATAATCGTTCCTTTTTTCCGGACTTTCCTGGTTTTCTTACCCTCTTTCCCCAATTCAGAGGGATGAAAACGGCAGGCTGCGCTTTCGAACTGGCTTGGATTCCCGTCTTAGCCCTCTCTCTTTTTCTCTTCAAAGTCGTGTCATCGGCGTTTACTGCTCGACTGATGCTCGCTCGCTAAAGAAATCCGGCCCTTTCCTTTTCCCCCTTTGAGTCAAGGAACCTTTTCTTCTTTTTTGGCTGAAAAGTCTCCGCAACACAAAGTGGATTGCTTCGGCGCGCCTTCCTGACCCAGTGCATTTTATCCCCCCTTCCTTTTTTTTGCCTTCCAAACCCTGTTAGAGGAAGCGTCCAAAGCCTGCACCAGCCTCCCAATGTCTTCTCCTTCTGTCAGACTCTAGATGTTTTTGAAGGAATTTGGCTGACGTGCCGCGTCTGGCATTTTTGTTTTTTGTGATATGAAGTCCCCTTTTTTGTTTATCACGTTCCCAGACGCCAGGTGGCGCGGGCTATCCGCCTGGCTATTAGGCGTTCTTCAACAATAATACTTCTCGTTGTTTTTCTCCAAAGATCTCGATTCTGGAGGTTGTCGACCGCGCATCGACATCCCACCTTTTCCATCCTTTTTCCCCTTGGCAAATTAAGGCCTGATCCCCTCAGTCGTAGGGTTATTTTTTCTTCACTCTCATCTACAACTTCTTTCCTCCCTGGAATGAGAGAGGGCAGGCCCCTTCTATTCAGTCTCCTTTTTTACCTACTCCTTCCCCCCCCGGAACCGCCCCCTTTGATTCGTCGGCTTGCTAATCGTACTGCTTCCGATTCGCCTCCATTAACCTTCCCGACTTTTTGATTCGCTTCCCCTTGTTTGGGACTTTGCCCCTGGGTGATATCGGTCTCTCAGTCCATCCCGTACGTCGGTTCATCTGGGCGCTTTCCCCCCCTTTCGTTCGTCTTCTTAGCAACCCCTGTTCTTTTGGTTTTTTTCTCCGCGTTTTTCTCGTACGTCCGTAAGCAATGCGAACCCTTCAGCTGTAATGCATATTGGGTTTGTCCCCCCCTTTCCCAAAAGTATTGCAGGGCGTTTGACGACAGAACATACTCTGCACCCTTTCTGACCCTCCGGCTCCCTTTTTCCCCCCTTATGTTTCCACAACCTGGACCACCGATCAATGACCTCGAGAAATGATCCTTTTCCTCCTCCTTTTTTTTCTGGTGTCGAGCTCCCCTTCTCTTTGTCCGTGATTGTGTGGTAGAGTCGTTTTCTTTCTTTTCCTCCCCCCCCGATGTCGACATTTCCCTTCTTCAATACCTTTTCTTTCGTCCCCCATTTTTTTCCAACCCATAGGCATGCAGCTTATGCTGTTGCCCTTATGACCCTCTCTCCGTTTCTTGCTCCCCCCCCCCTTCAGGCTGCGACGCAACCGACATTTTCTCTTTTTCTAATACGGCCGAACGCTTCGCTCTCCGATCTGAATTCCTTCGTGGAGGGTCCTTGAGAAGAAAAGATCCCACTGCAAAGTCCCAGCCCCCTCGTCCTCTCAACCCAAGTTCGCTTTTAACGTCTGGAGCATAAAAGCGTTGCTCCTTACTCCTCCGACCGTCGCGTATTTCGCCGTCATGTTCTGCTTTATGACCTCTTTAGACGAGACAAGCTGCCTCTGACTAGATGGCCTCGCTCCCCCCATTTTCTTTAAGGAATGATTCTCTATTGTTTCCTACTAACACGTGCGTGTCATTGCAGACGGCCGGTTGTTCGTACCCTTCTCTACACTAGCTTTCAAGAGTGGGGAATTTCGTGTCCCGCGGTTCGCACCACCGCATACATTTTTCTATTTCCCCGTCCCTGCTTTTTTTCTTCTTTCCGCTACGATGAGCGGGCTATTTTCTAATTTTTCTTTTTTTCCTCAACTGAAGAATCTGCAGATCAACGTGGCGACGCGGACAAGATCCCCAACTTTGTCCCCTGGCAGATTCAGCTATTCGCTTTCAGTTTCTTGCTTGAACGCTCCTTTTTTTGCTCTCCCGGACCCCTCTTCAAAAGGGTTTGAGATTCATGCGGTACCGACGTTCGTTCGTTTTTGCTCCCCTGATCGTCCCCCCGTGTTTTTTTGGTGATGGCGATCCCCCTCGCTGCATGTCCTCCCTGAAACCCCCGTCACAGATTCTTTCCTTTCTTCTAGTAGCGTCTCCTCTTTGCGTCCTTCCTTCTCCGATTCCCCTTCTCGCATATGATCGGATAAGATTTTCCTCATTACTTTCCTCTTACTTTCGCTTATTCTCGCACGATTACGTTGCCAGGCCTTGCTTGTCACTAAATAGTCCTTAAAGTCTTTTTCCCCGCAGATTGCGAAGTCAGTACTGGTGAGCCTCTCTTCCTCGTGGTAGTAGGCCCCCCTTCCCTCCCTTGCATTCGCTTAGACATGTACTCAGAAATATTTCCCTTTTTTTTCTGTTGGGTGATGTTCGGTTCACCCCCTTCTGAGTGCCTCCGGGAGTGACCTTCTCATTATTGAACTTTTTGTGTAAGGTGACCCCCACTTTGACCCCTCCCCAATTTGCCATATTTTTTATTTTGTTGCTGGGCACGGGATATGACTCTGTCTGAGCCCCCCCCCTCCCTCTTTTCCCTAGTCGATTATGCCTCATCTTTCTGCGCGCAGCTTTATACGCCCCCCTTCCCTTTCGTAGAAAGTTATAGAGCCTTCCCCCGCCTCTCGGAGCTGCTCGGTCTATGAGGAAGCAAGACACCTAGGCGTTCCCCGTGGCACCCTGACAATCAAGGAGGGTTTTCGCGAAGCTTCCCGGTGTTCCCCCCTTCTGCGTACTTCCCAACTACCTTTTTCCCCATCCCAAATTGAATGGAGTCTCCCAGACAGCCCCCGCGCCCCCCTCGTCCCCTCTTCCCGACCGTATTCCCCTTTCCCCAGGGGACTGGACACTCGGAGCTACGATTGGCAAATCTCTTCCCCTCCTTCTTTGTTGTTGCTAGAGTCTTCCCCAAGGGACATCCTTTCCCCCATCCCCCGTCGATTTGGCTACTTAGCAGCGGCGCGCGGCGGGGCTTCTGTTCTCCTGGTCCCCTTTTATTTTGGTCTACCGGGTTATCACCTTCTCTGGTGCCGTCCACTCCGTGTCTTTTCCCGCACCGCGGAAGACTTTTTTGATCTTCTTTTCCGTTTTCCCATCGGCCATCTCCTGGCTCTGCACCGCTCGACTCCTCCGATTTGGCTTTTTTTTCCGCGGAGCCGAGACGTTCTACAAGCTGTCCGGGGTCTATAACCTGCTCGCAGGCGCCCTGCTCCTCCGCCCGGGTATGCGGACTTGTTCTGCCCGATTAATTACGTGCCAGCACCCCCCCTTTTTTTACAAATCAGCTTTCCTGCCCTTTAACTATATTCTCGTCTTGGACACCTCGGTAGACGTGCCTCTCTCACTCCCTGCGTCCCCTCGTCTCCCCAGCCAAGCACCCACCATCACCAGTAATCCGATTGCGGATACCTCCCCCTCATCGAGTATCCTCTCTCTTTTTACTTTTTCTATTTTTGGACCTTTCCCCCGTTAATTGTTTCAATCTCCTGGACGTCTCGTCAGCAGGCTGCGGATCCCCGTTCCCCCAATTAAGTTTCTTTTGAAGGACGGACCTTGGGCCTGTCTCTTTTCGACGGGATTTCGCTTGACGGTAACCCCTTCGCCCTCCTCCCCCCTTCCTTCCCCCTGCAATCCGTCTGCGATGAACGCGACGAAGAGGTCGGGCTCAACGACCTCCAGTATTTCACCCTTTTGCAATTGAGACAAGGAAACATTCTCACCTCTTGGGCTTCGCCCAAGTCCTGCCTAAAACACCTTTTTTGTGCTCCTAGAGCCTGCTTCCACGGAGACCCCCTGACCCGTTCGCCTAGTTCACTCGCACATTCAGTCTACGCGACCCAAGAATGAACTTTCCCCAAGCCTGTCCCATTCGGATGTTGCGCGACCTTGGGCAGTTGCTGTTGCTAGCCTCGTTCTGCCTCCCCCCTTCTTGACAGTCCCCCCTGAAGTCGGCATAGGCACATGTGGCCCCCTCCCTGGATCTTATTGCCCGCCTTCCCCCCCGAATCTTTTTTGCCATTCGCACTTCTTCGGCTTTCCTTTGCTTTTTGAGAATCTCCCCTCCCCCCCTTTTCCCCCTACCTACGGTCATCTAGGTAGCTCCTAAGGCGTCCGTAACAGCTGCCGTTTCTTTTGGTTTATTCTTTATTAGAATCCTTTCTCCTGTATCTCTCGTTTTCTAAGTCTTCAGATCCTCTTTGCTTAGGCTAAGCCGCCCTTAGCGAAGCGTTGCGCCGTCATTTTCTCTTTAAGTTACTTGCTTTTTTTTTTTTTATGTTATACTGTTGATTCCTTGAACGGTACTTCCCTTTTTCCTTTCTTTTCTTCAGTGGCCCTTTTTTTTTTCTTTTTTCACGTCAATAGTACGTTACGAGATTTGCTTTGGAGCTGGTGTTTTCACCAGCTTTCGTCCGGTATGCAACCTTGTCGGGTTTCTCTGCTCCGTTTGGCGGCCTCATCTTACGATTTCCTCCCCTCCTCCTCTCTTGCTGTTCTATTTTTTGGCCACCAGAAACCCCCCCCCCACGCGTGCACCTCAACCAGTATCTTTTCCGGACTTTTTCCCTTTTCTCCCATGGCAAGTAGCAACGCCATGGCACAACCGTGACTTCCCTACTCCCACCGACCCCTTTTATCCGCGTTTGGTTGTTAGAGATACATGTCTATTGGTATGAATCTGTCCCGTAGAGTCGTTGTGTTATGGTTTTTCCCCTGCCGTGTACGACATTTCCGGCGTTTCAATTCTTTTTGCCTGTCGTTCAAAAACGCTGCCGTTTTTTTTCCAAACCCCCTGATTTCCTTTTGTAGCTTCGGTTTCGACGATTACGATCGCCGTGCTCCCCAAAGGCTTTATTTCCTACAGTTTCCCCCCCTACAGACAAGGGCGAATACCGCTTCCTTTCGCCTCCCCCTTCTCCCTCTTTTTCCGTGGACTTGAGACTCCTTTTAGCCCCACCTGGCAATCCTCCGCCTTTTCTCCCCCCTGCGATACAGTTCCTTGATTATAAAAGCGTGCGCGATTAACGTCCGCCGTCTGCGTGAAGCGCCTTCTTTTCCTTCTGCTTTGCTAAACGCTTAGCCTCCTGCAAAGGATTTGCTCTGATAGATGGCCCTCCGATCTAAATGCCCAGTTTGCCTGATTTTCTCTTTTTTAGTAGGCGTCCACGAATAACTTCCCCTTCTGCTGCGGGCTCATTCGTGGCATAAGGTTTTCTTTTTTTTCCCTTCCTCTTCCCTTTTCGGTTCAAGATTTTTTTGAGGAAAACTGATGCGCGTCGCCCCGCCCGCCTTTCTCGTGATGGATATTGCCCAAACGCTGCCGATGCTGGATCGGACGCCTACTAGCCATTTTTTCTGGATGCTGAAACATGTGATATGGTTCCTCCTGCGTCTTGTGATGACAAATTCCCCCCGAAGCTTGATGTTCCATGAGATAACCTTCAGACCCGCGGACACAGCAGTCCAAACCACAGTGTTTCTTTTCGCGTCCCCTCTCCATCTTCCCTTTTTCTTCTTGAACTCTCCTTTGAGAGACGGCAACCTAGACAAGGGTTACGAGTTTGTCCTTGAAGTCCTTTTATTTTTCCTTTTGTGCTCTGCGCCGCTTCCCTCCCACCCTTTTTCCGGCGGTACTGGCTTCCCCTTTTAAGTGCCTTCGCCCTTACGTAAGAAATTCTGTATGGATAGTTTACTAGTCTCCTTCGGCGCGTCATTCGCCGATTCAACTGCCCTTTCATGATCGCTGACGATCGTCCCTACCTTTGACCTTTCTACCGTTTCAATCGCATCCCGTTCGAACGTCCGGCCTCCTCCGTTGCCTCACTCGTTCAATTTGCCTTTTTCTTTCCACACGCGCTGCCCCGCCTGGACACTGACGATCAAATAGAATTTCGGTATTAGGATTTTTTTTCCCCCCCCCCTTAACCTTTTCCCTCGTCTTGACTTTCTTTTGGCTACCTCCGTCGTATTATTGTGATTTTTTGTCTTTCTTTTGTTTGGTCTCCCCTCGGGCGTGCCGCAGGGTGAGCTTCACCTCTAACGTCTGCTTCCCCTTCCCCCCCCTCCCGAGTGAATATCGGTTCCATGATGGCCACGCTGATTTTCTCGCTTGCAAGGGCTAAGTGATATTGCCCCTCCCTGCCAAATTCCGAGTCAGCGCTAGCATCCGCTTCGCAAGTGATTCCTAACCCCCCCTTTAGCCTTTGCGCCCTCCATAGAGACGTCTGCCATCCGCCTCTGCGCGAGCGGTTTTCTGGCATCCAATCCCCCTTTAGTCGAGGAGTTTTTCCCCTGTGCTACGGAAACATCCCAGGTCAGCAGCTCCTGGTTTCTTACCCCATCTTTTTCCCTCCGTAGGACACATTACTTTGCCCCCTCCCCCCACTCGAACCGGACCTGAGAAAGAAGCCCCGGCAGTCCCCCTGCTCACCATGCGTCTTATTTGATCGAAGTTCATCTGACCGTTGAAATCGGAGCTCTCCCTTTTCCCCCCTCTTATCTTTCTTCACCCTTTTTTTGACGAGAGATTTGCCCCAATCGATCTCGTCCGATTTCCGGCACCTTTTGCACCTTTTCGAATTCCTCCTCTCCGGGTAAGAGCGTCTTTTTTTGCTTATGTTATCCTGGGACCTTTTCGATCTACCGTGGTCCGGTAGGTCGCATCTCCTGGTTACCTCCCCCCCCCTCTCCCTGCTTTTCGTATTGAAAAGAATGATGTTGCCGTCGCCAAGGCGAACGCCTATCTAACGGTTTGTGCCTACCCTCCTCTCTCAGTCAAGAGTTTTGTCCTCTTGAGAGATCCTTCGCCAAGGCCTTTGCTATACCCCACCTCTTCTCGGAGCTTTTCATCTCTCTCGTCCTTTGAATTGGCTCGGTGCCAGTTAGCTTGTCCACTCCAACCCCTGCCCCTTCAGCCTTTCTCCTGACAGATTTTCCGATGCCGGTCTCGTAGAATAAGGACTCCTTCCCCCCCCCTCTTCCCCCTGAGCTTTCCCCTCCCAGCAACCAACTTCACTCATGCTGAGGTACAGACCCGCCTCGTCCCCCCCTTTTCCTCTCCTTCAAATGAGTTTCCCTTTTGGACAGTTCATACTACCCGTCACAAACAGTGACGGACGCGGCAGCGGCTGTCCCCCCTTTCCAGGTTCCAAATTAGACTTGTTTGCGCAGCCTTGTCGTTTGAAAGGTCTTCTTTCCCTTCTTCTGTAAATTTACCCGTTATTCGAAATTCCTGCTCTTCGATCTCAATGCAGCGGCGTTTCCGCAGGCTCTTCCACTCTCAGTTGTCTGTCACGGTCCCTTCTGACCAGGACCTGCTTTCCACTCTAGGGGTCGCAAGTTCCACACCCCACTGGTGGACCTGCTAGCGGAGCGACACACTAAGCCCATCTTACCAGGCAGTTTTCCACACCTTCTTTTTTGCCTCCTGCATCCTCTTTTCCACGAAGAAAATTGATATGCTCTTGCGCGACTCGCTGTTTCTTGCCTTTTCTTCTTTTTTGCCCCCCCTTAGAAAGGTGATTTCAGCCCTTTATGCAGTCTCCACGCCCTCCGTCCCTTCTTCCATAGACCCCCTTTTTCCACCAATGTCTCTTCGCGTCCGATCACCCCCTTTTCATCGTGGTTGCCGCACGTCCTCTTTTCGGTGGTGAGAACGGTTCCCCTCCCCCTCCCCCCCTCTGGACCTATAGCCAACCTTACGGCGGCATGAGCGCCTTTCCTTTGACTTTTTTCTTTTTCTTTCACTGCCTTATCTCCTCAATACCCCAATGGCATTGATAGCGTGGAGGGCCATCTTTGACGAACAGCGCCGAGGCCCTTCAGCCCCCTTACCTCAAATGAGCGCGCGGCTTTCGGCAGACTGTCTTTTTAATCGCCCGCACGTTTCCTCCCTCTTTATTCCCCTTTTGACCCGCTTCGCTTGGAATTTGTAAAGTGGATAATTTATGTCTTCTAAAGTAAACCAGTTATTTGATTCATTCTTTCCTTTGACCAAGAGTTAGGTTTCGAAACTTGTCGGTCTTTTTCCTCGCCTCTTTTTTCAGGCCCCATCGCTCCCCCCCTAGTAATAAGTCTCCCCGCCTAAGCCGTTGGCCTCCCGTATTGTCGGTTTCACCAGGCCAACCCGTATTCAGCCCTGAAATTTCCTGAGAACGCCACCTCCATGGTCACACCAAAGTGCACCAATGCCCCCCTTACTTCTCC
>Ga0179593_1408233_pt1 | contig 10653 bp, 9 predicted proteins | sample CZODoug2_1_08_16_FD_185931 | JGI IMG/M metagenome (GOLD analysis project Ga0179593, IMG submission 185931) | Vadose zone soil fungal communities from Angelo Coast Range Reserve, California, USA - CZODoug2_1_08_16fungal (PacBio error correction) | ecosystem: Environmental > Terrestrial > Soil >... | reverse complement strand
TTTGTTTTTGCGTTGGCTTATACCTCGGATTGTCCTTCAGAACCCCCTTCAGACAATTTGGTCTTATAAACGCTGGTTAGGACATCCGCTTTTATGCCGCTTAAAATAAACCCCAATCGGCGCGTTTTTTCTCGTTTCCTTCCTAGGACTCATTGATGCCTCGTCTTCCTTCCCAGCCGCTTAGCCTCATTTTTTTGCCCTCGATTACGCACTCCCTTTGTTCCCGAATCCTTGAGCGTCCCTTCTTGCTGTTGAACCTCTTTCCACATTATTCCCCCGCCCAGCTCCTCGCCTTTGTATTAAGGACAAGAAACGTCGCCTTTTTCGTCTCCCTCAACCTCGCCCCATTTTTAGCAACCCCCCCAAACTCAGAAGTCTCCGTCGCCCGCTTAGGCTAGTTAAAAAGGGGTATTCCCCTACTCCGATTTACGTCCTTAGAGTTCCCCCCGTTCAAGGAGCCTCCAGTTTGAAAACGACCTGATCGATGTCACTTGAACAGTTGGTTTTCCTGAGGTGGTTTTCCCAATTTACCGCCGTCACACACCTTTTCCCCCCCGCTGTTGTATTTTCGGAAAGGTTCGCGCCTTCTCAGTTTTTTTTGAAACGCTTTCCGTTTTTCCCAAGAAGAGGATTTCCCCTTTCCTTTTTCGCTGTTTGATTGCGTTTTTTGCTCCCCCGTCATCATTTCCGTACCCTTTGCTTTTTTTCTTTTCAGTGGTCGTTAGCATCCCTATCAAGTAGCTGAAGCGTTCATTTTTTTCAAGAGTAGTTACCTGGTCCCAGGGTTGTGACTGAGTAGAATGGGAGAGCCCAACGTTTTTTTGAGCAAATTTAATCCCCCAAGATTCTACTTGTCGTTTTATTCGTTTCAATTACTTCAGAGCCTTCCCACCAGTCAGAAAATGATTTGATGCCGATAGAAGGTTTTTCCCACTACAATGTTTTTGCGCCCCCTTCAACCCATATTCACAGCTTCAAAGCCCTTAACCAGCGGCACCGTTTTCCCCCCAGCCCGAGCCATTTCGAGGGTTCTCAAAAAACCAAACGTTTCCTCTCTAACTTTCTACCTTCCTCTGTGTGTTTGGGTGTTTGGTGGGTTTACCTCTTCGACTCCTGGCGCCAAAGAGCAGAATCGCTTTTTCCATTTTGATTGACGGGTTTGTTTCCCTTCTTACCCTGCGGACCTCTGTCGACTTTTCAAACGGTTCTATTGTCAGCCTTGACGGTCCTGTTTGATAACTAACAATCTTAAACAGCCGCGTTTCCTTCCCCGTTCTCGACCGACTTTTCGCAACCCTAGCCTGGCACTTGCTCGTTCGTTTTATTGCCATGACCCCGAATCAGATTCCTTCTGTCTGTGACAGTCGTTCGTTCTCGCCTCCCCCCTTATTTGACCTTTGCGCCTGGTCGTTCCTCTTTCTCCTTTTTACCGAAAGTGTGCGTTCTGCTGTTACCTTCTCGAGTCGGTCAACCTCGAGTCCTTTTCAGTACCCGGGCGGATTTTTTCCTTCATTCGTGCGAGCGCCATGACAGCTTGTGAGTTCCCTCCTTCACTTTTCTCCCTCCCGGTTCGGTCCCCTCGGGTCTTTGCCACCTCCTTTTTTAGAATGTAATCGTGCATGCGGCCTGCCGAAAGTTCGCTTTAATTTGCTTCCCCCTCTGACCCCTGCGTTTGCATCATACCTTCTGCTTCAGCACCTCTGCCGGGAAACTACATGCCGGTTTGACTGACAAGTAGACCTCTCTTGATATATCTCGCGTGGTTCACCCGTCCGTATCGGGGACCCTCCCCCAAATTGCCGTGAAGCTAGAAGCTCCTCCCCTACGTTCACGACCCCATTTTCTTTTTTCCCCTCCAATACTGACCTCCGTTTGCCAATTTTTTCCCTTTCCACTTCTAGATTCACCCCCTCGATTTTTTCCCATGTCGCCCTCGTGCTGCATCAGTCGTGTTTCCTAACGCTGTTCCGTGCATCGAGCAATTCCTTTCCCATCAAGCGGGCGCGAGCATTTTGACGCCTGTACGTTTTCGTGCTGCTTGCAACTCACAACTCACTACACTGCGCTTTTCTTTTAACTCGTTCTGCGGTGAATTTCCCTTCCGTTCCCTCATGCATGACGAATCGCACTTGCCAGCTCACCCCCCCTCGCCGAATGGAATTTTCCCATGTTCCCCTTTCCTATTGGCGTCCCCTTTGATTGTTTCGACGTTCCCCCACATCTTCCCCTGTTGAGGATTCCTCCCCCCCCTCCATCGCGGGCCGGCTTTTCTTCGGTCCTCTCTCTTGCTTTCTTCCGCTTCGACGCGCGCTGACCGCAGGCGTTCAGTAGTTGTCCGGTCTACCTTACTTTCTTCGTAGTCCCGACGGTGCGAGACACTTCTTCCGCCTTTTTGGATTTTTGTAGTTATTGATGTTTTTTTTCATTCCTTTTTTCCTGCACCTGCCTCTTTGTCCTCCCGCTCGCCACCATCTGACTGGCCCCACCCTCTTCTTCCCCTCGGGTTGCATCCAAACTTCTTCCCAGGGCGGTTGAGTATCGCGGGACCCATATATTTATCTAACCTGTCCCCTGAACTTTCTTTCCCATCCCCCGCTGCGTTTGTTCCCATGGATTCTGCCTCCCCCGATAAGATTCTTCGAGAGATCTTCCTAGTGATGCAACATGACGCACCCGGTCATGGTTCCTCCCTCTTGCTTTTTCTTTGTTCGCGTTCTCCCCTTGTCGTCCCCCCCAATTCATGTTTCTTTGTCAAATGTCGTCTTCACACTGCGATTTTTTCTTCCGACGGGCCCCCTGCTTTAATAGGCCGGAAATTCCCACATCGACCCTAGTAACTGAAACTGCCCGTTATTTCTTTCTCTTTTCCTCCTATCCGTTGTGTTTCTTTATTTTTTATCTACTCATCGGCTGTTTCTCTCCCTCGGGTATTCTCCTTGCGTCGGCGTCCTCTACACCGTCTTCATTAGGGTCCTAGAAGTTTGGAAGTTCGCCTACATAAATAACCTTTCAAATGGTAGAGTCCCGTTTCCTTTTCTTCCGCGACAACGTCCCTCAGTTTTGTCCCCCCCATGACCCGTTCCCTTTGTTGGTAATATTCTGCCACGTCGCTCGTGTCTCTCTCGCATGTTCGGAGATGACCCCGGTCGCCTTCCATCCCTTGTGATTTTTTCCACATTTTCTAGGATTCTGAGCGGACGCGCGTGGGGTTGTTCACGGCGCTCTCACCAACTTTTATGGCGTCCGTCTGGCAGGAATGTGTCTTTTTTTTCCTCTCTTCTTTTTTTGTTCCCCCAATAATCGGTTCGATCCCCGTGGCCCTTCACTTTTCGCACCCTCCCCTGTTCATCACCCCAAATCCCTAGTCACTCACTACTGTGTCGCTCCGCTCTTTTGCTCCTCGTCCCATAAATTCGCCTCACTCCCCCCACCCCACTTCTTTTCAGATCTAAAGTTTTGATGTCGTCTGATGAGAGCCGCTTTGCATCGCTACCTAGCCCCTTTTACACACAGCCCCCTTTTTCGCGATGGCCTTGTTTCGCTTTGCTGCAATCCTCCCCACCTTACTATTTTTTCCGTAGATCCTTTTACGCTCCCCCTGCCTTCCCTTTGCATTCCCATGCTATTTTTTTCTCTTTACGGAATAGGTAGTCACTGTTAATGAGGCCGGGACTACATGACCTGCCCGATTGAACCCGTCCCCCACCCCCAGCTCTCCATGAGATGGGGTGCATACCGGGGCCGCTTTTTACCCCATCTTACCCCCCCCCTTCGCTTTTCCCACCTCGCTTTCCCCCCCCAGTGATGGACACCTCCTTTCCTCGACTGAATTACCTGTGTTAGCCCCCCTCTTGGTTGCGCAGCGTGCCTTTTTCGATGTGTTGTACTTTCCGAAAGTAAGGGCCCCCCCCCCACCAAATGGCATTCTTGTTTCTCTCTGGTACGTTTACCATTCACCGTGTTGTAGTTGAGTGGCGTATTTTATCCTGCTCGGAGAAGAGGGAGTGTTCATAGTGTGTACCTATTCCGGCGTTGCATCTACCGATGCCCTCTCCCTTCAAGATCCCTCGCTAATTACAGTTTAACGCTTTTTTTTGCTCTGCAACGGTTTTGCTTGAGTCCCCCTTTATGGCGCGGGCCAAGTTTTTTTTCCACTCCGTAGGAATTTACCTGCTGTCCATCGGATCAAATTCACAGATGCCCCCCCTGTAAAACCGTTAAGAGTTTTCCCCCTCAACCTCCGATGACCCTTAGGGAAATCTTTTTCCTTAGGGCCAAGAAAAGGCGAATTGCGCTCGCCGTACTCTTCTTGAACACAAGAACTTTTCGACCTGCCGGGCTGGCTCTTAACTCCCCTAGACTGGATTACGTGTGGGCCCCTATCAGACATCGCCCCCAAGTTAAGGGGTATTCTACAACCGACTCTTTACCTCCTTGTTGACCCCGGACTGAATCTTGTTCTTCTATAAGGTAGCGTCCTGAGATAAACCGTCACAACATTTTTCCTGACTTTTGCTTTTCCAGCTTACTCCTTTCACTGAGCCTCCTAAGCGGTTAAGATTTTTTCTTCTAGAGCCCAAATCTTGCTGCAACCATTAGGCACTGTTAAACTCACGTCCCTCCCCGTCCCTCCCCCCCTAGTTTCCCTTCCGACAAAAGTTAAGAATTACCCTGTACTCTGATTGAGTTGATGAGTTTGTCACTCCCCTTCCCCCCAGCTTGTTGGTTTTCTACACACTCTGCTATATTTTCCCCTTTGCTTTCTGTCTATTGTGGTCGTTTGTCCCCTTTTGTTTTGGGTTTATTCAGAAACCGGACCGTTTCTCTTATTTTCAGGAATATCCCCAATTTTTTTTTAAGTTTCCTTTCCCTTTTTTCTTTGAAATCTTCGATCCAACCCCCCAACAGCATCAGGGGTTTCTCCGTTTCTTCTTGTATGTTGTCTTCAGAAGTAAGCTATTCACCCCTGCAACTGCTGTGCAATTCCCCCCCTCTTTTCCGTTAATGCGCTTCTGCATGCCCTGTTACCGGGCCTCTGCCCTCTCTCCATATTGTCTCGTATCGCGTTCCCTTTGGAGCCCCGCAATCACCCTTCGTCCACCAGCAGACATTTGGCATGACGCCTGCTTTTTCGGTTTTTGCCCACTGCCAAATGCCCCCCGTTTTGCCCTCAACTATTCTTCAGCTGTAAGCATTTTGACTAAAACCACCTTTGCAGGCGTTTTGTTTCTGGCAAACCTTTTTTACCCCAAAACTTTTAGACAAAAATTTCCTACTATTTTGATCCCTTTCTTTTTTATGTCCGGTTCTTGATCGTTGAGTGATTTCAATGAAGCAGGAGTCTTAGATATGTCCCCTTTGTAATAACATTTCCGCCGGGGCGTGCGCTGTGTGATCCTTCGGAGGGGAGGTTGCTGTGAATAGTAATTTATGGTCATCTTCCAAGCAGTAAGGACCATCGCGTTCTGGGTTGTCACGTTTTCTTTCCCCGGCAACTCTCTTTTCCTGTGGATTCGCTGCTTGTTTGTGAGACGTTTAATTCCGAAACTCCCAGGAATGAAGGAACCTACGCGTGAGACGACTGATTCGTTTTTAAGTGCTGAGGTAGGACCTAATCGTAGAACGAGCGGGGGAAGGCAGGTGCCGACTTCTACTGATTGTGTGTTTTTAAGCCCCCCTAAAGCAGTACACAACGCCGCATTGGTATTTTGATTGTCCCCTTGAGCCCACAAGTTATTTTGTGTTAACTAAAACCCTATTTATTCGAAAAAGATTTACGTTAATTGATTGCTGTATTTCTGTTCCGCAACCTGCCTCACACACCCCTCCCCCTTTCCCTAAAGAAGTTGTGTTTTTTTTTTCTGAGCTTGGTTTTTCCGAGTGAGGATAAGTTTTTTTCTATACCCCCGCCACAAAACTATCCTTTATAAATTTGTGCGGAGTATTCAGTCCGGAGTGGGTTTTCGTTTTTTCCCCCCCCTCCCCTTAAATTCTGGCTCGTTTCTCTTTTCTGTAAGCGTTCAATGATTTTTGCCCATCCTCGACTTTTCCCGCGATATCTAATTGGTTTCCCCTGTATTTTCAACCGAACTCCATGCTCCTTTCCCCCCCCTTCAGCGGATCCCTTCTTTGTCTTTGAGGTGCCCATTCCCCCCAAAACTTATCGCCAAGCACCATCTGACGTGTATTTTTTTACCTAATTCTAACCCAAAACAACTTTCGACTTCTCCCCCTCCCCCACCTCAGCCGCGATTGCCCAATAGTCTCACCGTCGCATCATTCGAGATTTTCCCAAACGTTTCTCACTGCACTATGGCCGAGGAGGTTATTTCAGTACCAATAACCGCAATAAATTTGGAGTCATCAAGGGTAATGGAGTAATTTTTTCCCTTTCCCCCTGGTTATGAGTTTTTTCCTTTTCCCAATTCCGCCCACACCTTGGTCCGTTTTTTTGCCGGTCTGACTCTATTTATGTTTGCCCCCCTTTCTTGAAGGTCCAACCCGCTCTCGCCACTTTTGGTTTTTGGTTGATTCCCCGCAAGATCTCCTTCTCCGAAAATGCTTTAGATGATTTTTTTCCCCTGAGCCTGTTTTGTACCCCGTCGTGCAAAGTTTAGAAGCTTCACCTGGATTACCGCTTCTTTTCCTCTAGTTTTCTTCCTCTTACCTTTCTTAGCTACCTTCTCATCATCCCGCCACCGTTTGACTGTCTTTGTGCTCGAGGAATTCCCGCCTCCTTTTCAAGCCCACTTTTTTCACGAAGGCCCCTTTTTACTGCCGACTCGTAGAACGCCCAGACCTTTTTTTTTCGCAATTAACCCCCCATATTCCAGCTTCCCCACAGATCCCCCCCCAAGGCGGCCACAGTAGGCCAAGCTACGCTATGTACCCACCCCCCAGGGCCCCTCTTCACCATGGCGATCACCACGCCCTCACGTCAGCCTCCGCCCAATTCCCTGTCGGTCACCCTTTTTCTTCCAGGCCCCTTCCCGGCGGCTGATCCGTTTCCAGGGTTATGCAATTATTGCGTAGTTGAGTCCCCCCCCTTATTCCCAAAGAGTAGGTATGCTCCGCGTTTCGGATAGACGCCCCCATCGTCGCCCCCGAGGTGTCAGCAGTCCCCTTTCTTGCTCTAGTACCCCCCCCTGATCTTTTAGAAAAATATTTGCCCAGTTTTTTTTGATTGCCAGTATTTTTATTGACCAATGCTGCCTTGTCTGGGCGGGGGCGCGCGTGAGTACCTGGCCGCAGGCCGCTGCGTTAGTGTTAGCTCGCCTTGGATTTCCCACCCTCTTTCGTAATGCGGCCTTGGGCTCTTTTTTTCACAAATCGGGCTCGTCCACTCTTGGTTTTTTCCCCCCGCTTTGAAGATTTTTTCCGCCACTCTGTTCCCCAGCGAGCTGTGGAGCCCAGCTGGACTTTGAAGACTTTTCTCGTGACCTGGGAGCACTGAACTCCGGCTTCGTGTATTGCTTTTCTTCTCAGCCCCCCCCCCACCCTCTGTTTCACACCGTTGCGGAGCCAAAGGCGTTTTTATTCGTCGACTCTCTCTTTGTCTCTTCGCGTTCGAGAGGACGGGACGAAGACCCCACTTCCTATTTTCCGCATGCGCCTTTCTCTCTCACCTCACACCCCCTGTTGATCCCTCATCGCAACCCTCCCTATGACCACTTTTCGGGTCAATGAGCATTTCGAGCGTCCCACCCTCCCCCGCGAAGGCCGAAGAGGGCTCGATCTCATTCATCTATTGCCCAATAACGACGAGTCCCTGGATTTTTCAACCTTCTGACTTTTCCCCTTTGGGCCGCGTCCCCATTTTTCTCGGGTTGGTTCCGTCCTGGTCCCCTCTTTGATTGAATCCTTGCAGTTTTCACATGCGCCCATTGTTTTTTTTTGTCGTACCTTCATGAGATGCCCTTTGCACCTACTTTCAGAGTCCGCCACTTGCCCCTACTAGCACTGACAAAAGATCACACTCGCCTTCCCCTGATTACCCTTTTTTCGATATTAGCGTCTCCCCTATTCTTTCGGACCGCCCCAATCCTCGTTGATTTCATCCACATCCCCCCCGCCATTCTCCCGCTGTGTTCTTTGTGAGCGATTCAGATGCGGCGATCTCTGTCCGCTAGCGCCCATTTTTCTCCCTTTTTATCCTGTGTTTTCCGTCGCTTTAAGCTTCGATTAGCCGAGCTGACAAACCAGGTGTAAAGTTCTTTCTCTTGGGTCTTTTGTTTTGTTCAGCGCTCCCATTTTGCGTACTTCACTCCTGCATAACTGGTGATAGACTATCTGCAATTCCAAAAGCAGTCCCCCCTTCTTTCATGAATCTACGCCACAACAGATCCGAAAGGTTTTTATACCTTTTGCACCCCCTCTCTGTTAAGCTTCACGCGAACACCTTTACGAAACCAAAACTCCACGGGCGTTCCCCCAACGTGTCAGGGCGTCTCCCGAACTTCGGGGGGGTGCTTTATCCAGATTATTCGAAGTTCACGTATGCACCATCAGCCCTTTTTTAACGTGTCTCTCTAGCGACTGATTCCTTGACTCTCAAGCTCACACCCCATTTTCCCCTTTTCTTTTTTTCCCCCCCCTCTTTTGCTCCCGTTGGCCCCAAGGCGTTTTTGCCCTCGCCGGTGTAAGCATAACTCCGGCCTCCCTTGCACCCTAGACCCCCCTCTTTACACCGACCTCCCCCCTGCCTATGTAGGAGATATATCTCTTTCCTTCCTGTTTTTGGGAGAGAGTCTTATCGGCTGGTCCCTTTTTCCTCTGGTTTCTGGATTTTTAATTGTCGGGCTTCTTCTGGGGGGAACGTTTCTACAGGTCACTCCAACGGTGCCGTCTCACACTTTTTTCACTCCCCCCTTGAAGGTTTTTCGCTCTTGGAACTCGTCCATTTTTTTACCCATAAGTGAGAGAGAGTCAACCTCCCTTTTGTCTTTTTTCAGTGAAATTCCCCTCTTCTCATTTTGATACGTTTTAAGAGGTATTCTCTAGAACCGTTTCTTTACTCAGTTTGGAGTTTCTAAAATTTTCGACTGATTTTTTTTTCCAGATTTTGTACTCCTAGTCCACCTCCCATGTGATCTTGTGACCAGTCTTTAGTTTGACTTGTGTTGTCCTCTTTCCATTTTTCTTTGTGCAGTGCGTCTAGGTTCTTTCTCTTATTAACGTACTTGACCCCCCCAACCAGGCATTAGAGAGCACGCCCCCAAAACGAGGTTAAGTTCTACTGGTACTTGGTCTGTTCGCCACTGCTTATCGAATACCTTCAGCCTCCCTCCCTATACTGATACTCTCGCTTGCCGTTCTGAGTAAGCTCCCCTGCCATCGTCGAAAGGGACCCCTCCTCCCGCCAGTTAGCACTCTTATTCTTCAAACATCTTCAGTTTATTTCTGTTTTGTCTGGAGGAATTATTATGCCCTTCATTCAACGCGGCTTTCCTTTCTCCGGTCCGCCCTTCTCATTCCTCCCCTTTTGACATTCCATTCGGCCTCCCTTTTTTTTTTCTGTTACGTGCTCGTCCCTCATGCGGCTCTAAGGACGTTCTTTACCCCGCCTAACTCTTGAACCGTACGACAGTTTAAGCACTTCATGGAGCCTTTTTGCGCAAATGCCTGAATCTCATCCCCCTCGACCAATCCGCCAGGAGTTCGTACAACTGCTACGAGTCCCCTCTGCTTTCAGCCTCCCCTGTTGATGCCTCAATGAGTACCATCGAATGATGGGATAGCTTCTAATTCTCGATGGGTTTTATATTCTCCCGAAAACAGTCCATACGCTTTTTTGATCTGCGTTTCGTCCAAACACTTTTTTTGAGTTTGAGTCTTTTCTTTGAGGTCCCTTTTTTTTGGCGGTTTGGTTTTACTTCGGCAGTTGATACCTCGCAATATCGGCAAAAGAGCCTCGGCTACGTCCCGTCAACCTTTTTTTTCTTTTCCTAGTTTTCTTTCGACCGGTTCTGGAGCCGCATCACGCCCCCACTATCCCGCGTCTTGCCCATTCACCTCTCCACTTCCTTCACTTCTCGTGTCTACCTACACTCCCCGGACCGATTGGCGGGTAAATCTTTTTCCTGGCACATCCATTTCCTTTCCTGCGATTTTGCTAACAAATAAGCTTCCTCCTTCTACGTTGCAGGGCTCCGTCTCGATCACCGCTCACAGGCAGTTTGCGTTGCATTATCCCTCCTTTCGCACCTTCCCGTACTCGGAGCCCTCGACCTTGAGCCTACCGGACTTTTTTAACTTCCGTCCTTGTCTGCTTTTCGCCGTTTGTAGGCAATTCGCCAAGATCGTCCAGACATGGTCGCCGAACTCTGACTGCCCTTTTCGGCCTACGCGGGTAAGAGTTTTATCTTGCCCTTTTCCGTCCTCCCCGCAATATTATTTAACAATAGTAAACGTTACCCCTCACTGCCGCCTGTAAGATTTAATTTTTCACAGTGCCAATCCTCACCCCTTTTTTACTACCCCATTGACTTCATGGCTTTCTGCTGTTTAGCCATTATTCTCCCTCGTGTGGCTGTTTTTTATTATCTGAAAATCGATCGCATATCGGTCTTGGCACCTTTTCGGCCCTTGGTTTGATTGATGTGTCTTGCCTCGTGAATATTGGGTTACTCCAAAACTGCGGGTCTGTGGTCTGCT
>Ga0179593_1358479_pt1 | contig 10653 bp, 15 predicted proteins | sample CZODoug2_1_08_16_FD_185931 | JGI IMG/M metagenome (GOLD analysis project Ga0179593, IMG submission 185931) | Vadose zone soil fungal communities from Angelo Coast Range Reserve, California, USA - CZODoug2_1_08_16fungal (PacBio error correction) | ecosystem: Environmental > Terrestrial > Soil >... | reverse complement strand
GATTATGCCCTGTTTAATAGTCTCGAATTTACATGAAGTGATCGTTGCTGATTCTCCGGGAATAGGTCCCTATTTTCGCCGGTTGGCAGGAACCCCGAGTTTTCTCTTCGTACAGTTGACCTTCCTTCTTTTTTATTTTATTTAAAAACACCGCTGCAAGCGGCCAACTCTCGATAAGCTTTTTGTTCTTGGACCCCACCCCCACCCTTGGAGCAACCTTCGCTCCCCATGTTCTGCAACCGCTTCGTTTCTTCGTCGCGGCTGCTTATTTTTTTCCGTATTCATTTCTGCACTGCATATCTTTTTCCGTTCAACTGTTAGATTCCGCTCTTTCGTTTCCCCCTTCTTCGTCCTATCCCCAGTCGCTGTTCTCCTTTTTTGATTGTCTCTACTCCCCGGTTCCTATGCGAACAGTCCGCTTGCTTCCCCGCCACACCCGACTCTTTGGACACCCAACCCGTAGGGCCCCCCCCTCCGGGCCTATAGACTCCCTTCTCCTTTCCACCCTCCCCCTATCATGTCTTCCCGCCTTTTTTCTGTTTTTGCCTGCCCTCAGTCATGACTTGGCCTTACAGTCCTTTTCCTCTTTTTTCTTGAGGCGCCGCCCAAGCGTTATCACCCTTACGCCTTTTCCCTTCCTGGGTCTTTCCTAGTTTTGTTCTAGCCGCCCTGGTGACCCCCGGCCCTTAGTCCCGTCTTGACGCCTACCTGGAATATGCTCCCGTCACAAACCAGGCGTCAGCTTTGTTGAGTGGACTCCGCTTTTGCGGGTCAGAACCGTTATTTATCTGCATTTCGGCTCTTTGGTCTCTAGAGACGTATCCCGCCGCTCGACGTTATGACCTTGTGGTCTTCAACGCCTTTAGTTGACTATCTCTTCGGCTCGGAGCCTTGTTCCTCATCTCAAGCGATGATGCCATTTAACCATGGACCCTGCTATCCTTTTGTCTCAAAGCTCCCACCTCGATTACCCCACCCGTTTAGCCCTCGCAGTACGCCCTTCGAATCGTCTTCGGTTTTTTTACCGTCAATCATTGAGTAGTCGTTATGTCTCGTCATTTCTTGATCCCCTATCAGGTCGACCCCTCTTCTTTTTTTTTCCCCGACTAAGAAACCTTCTGGCTTTTTCTACGAGCGGACCCGACTGCCTCTTAACCATCCGTAGGACTACATTGACTTCCGGCTTTTCCTTTAAAGTCTTTTTTGTCTTACTTTTCTCCTTCACGCTCCTTCCCCCCCTTTTCTGTATCCTGCCCGCAAATTGTTTTCGTTTTTTTTGACACCTCTTATGGCCGTGAGGTTGTTCTTCTTGGCTTACTGATTTTCTCAATCCCCCCCTATTCAGTTCGCACTCATGCCTCTACCATGATCCCCAGACGTCACAGCGTGACACGGGCTCAGAGAAGTTCCATTCTAGTTCTACGCGGCGCTGCTTCTTTTTTCAGGACGCTCGTCTACTTCCCCGTTATTACTTATGCGCTCGGACTCATTGTGTGTCTCTCGATCTGGCTTCCCCGAGGTTCGGCCCCCACTCTTTTCCAGCACCCTCCCTTTTCCGTCAACACGCTGCTTCACACTTGACTTGACTAACTTTTCCATTCCTTTTATGCACCAGTTTGAACCCCTTCTGTCTTTCCCTCCCCTCCCTCGGCTGGTTTGTGCATGTGCAATAGCTCTGCTCAGCAGCTTTCTTTTGCGCGGAACCGTCTCCCGTGACGCACAATGCGTAACCCTCGGAATATATCTTTCTCCCGCTTTCTCACTATGGTTTTCTGATCCCTTCTTCCTTGTATCATATCCGACACAAGAGTATTTTGTGCCACCCGGCTCCAGTTTACCAGATTTTGCTGGGTACCCTGACGCCCCCGCAAACACTTACATGCCCGTCATGGTTGAAAACGCGAATTTTCCTCGATTCACGTACAACTCGCTCCCCCACTCCCCGCCCTCCTGCTCGCGCTTGTTCCGCCATTCTTCAGTGCTTCGGGTTGTTCCTTGTGAAGAATTCGGTGACGGGCCCTATCGGTTTTGTCGATCTCCCTGTCCACCTTCTGGATATGATGTACCGAGAGGGTCTCTGATTGCCCCCAGCTGACCCTTCCATGTTTGAAGTTTCCCTCTTGCATGAGACATGTGACTCTGTGTGAGTTCGACGTTCTCTTTGCGCGAGCTTTGGAGTCCCTAAAGGAAGGATTCCGCGCCTCCTTGACTCTGCTGCCTCTTTTTTTCACGTTTTTCGACCCTCCCTCCTTTCGAGACGTCTCAGTGTTTTCTTTCATTCTCGTCCCCTTACCACTTCCCCTCGTCAGCTCTTATGGACCTCGTCTCCCGCTCCACAGACCCCTCGCCCCGACCTTCTCTGTGACAATGTCAGGCTTTCTTCTCAGCCCATAAGATCCCCCCTTTTCGCACGTTCTCGCCTTAGCCTTTCTTGTTTTGAGTCCCCGCTGACCTCCCATCCCCACCAGGCATCCCCCATCCTTTCCAGTCGCTTCACACAGTTTTGAACCCACCAGGATCGACCATTTGTCTTCCCTTCTTTACGTTCTCTAGCGCTTTGACTCCCCCCATCCTCCATTACGCCTGCGCGACTGGCGTGGCCCCCCTTCTCCATCGGCGGGTTTTCCGTCTTCAATCCTTAGTGCGGCTTTAGTCGGGCATCAGGCTCCTTCTTATCCAGAGCTTTTTTTGTTCGTGTCTTTTCTTAACATCGGACGCATCCCCATTTATAGAATTTCTCACGCAGGGCCAATGCCTTTCGGACTGTTATTGATCCCTCTTCCCTTCCAGACGATTGCACTGTCTCCCCCGTCCCCTTCTTTTTTTCGGTAATCTCGCTTTAGTACTCGCCTGGACTTCACGCTCCCCTTGATGAAAAGGGCTTCCACTTTCTTTTTGAAAATACTTTTCTCTCGTCCCACTTCCCAACTTGTGGCACTTTTCTCATTTTTTTATCGTCGGATGCACCCGGTTCGTTCCTTTCCGCATCAGCCTGCGGAAACCCGTGAGTCTCTCCGGAAAAAGTCTTCGGTTGTTCTCCTCATTTTTTCCCGTTTTTCTTCCCTTTTCTTCCAATTTCGACGGTGCCCCCCGCTATTAAGTGCTGAACTCGAGATTCTTTCTTCTTCACGTGCTTCTTCCTCTCTTTTGCGATCAGTTTCGGCTTTCGTTGGGTATACTCGCGTGTGCGCCTCGTGAGACTCTTTTCCTGGATTCTTTCGACCTTCTCGACTGTGTGGTAAAACCTTTTTCTTGTACTTCGCTCTTTTTTGTCACTCCCCCTACTCCGCTTTGCACGCTTTTTCCCACCACTTGAATTTCCTTTGACCCGAGTTCTTGGACCTTCTTTTTTCTTTTCCATTTTCCCTCTTTTTCTCCTCCGTGTTGTATTCTTCTCTCTCTTCCTCAACTTAATAAGTCCCCCCCCATCAAGTTGTTGAAGGCTGCCCATTGAGCGCACGTGTCTCTTTTCCTCCCTCCACCTTTACTCCTCCTCCAAGGGTTTACCACGTTTTCATTCTTTTTTCAAACAAGCCTGTGTAGCTGAGCTCCCTTATGAGAAGAAGCCAGCTCGTGACTTTTTCCCCCCCCCCCTCCCTTGACCCTTCCCCTAGAGAATGGAGCACTCCCCATCTTCCCCTACTCGTCCAGCAAGTGTCGTTGCACATTAACGATGCACGCCCCCGCACTGCAGATGTCCCGACCTCGTCCAATGTTCCGCCATGACTCCCCCCTATCCCTGCGCCCATGAACTTCGTGTTTTTCCCTTCCCACTCTTCTTCACCTTTTCTTTTGCGCTCCCCCCTTCTTCCTCCTTTATACCCTCCGGTATCGTATAGAAATGAAAAGTTTTTCTCCCTTCCAATTTGTTGAGACTCTAATTGATAATCCCTAACGCGTACACTTATGGCCACCAGCCCTTGCTTCCTTGTGTGTTTTTCTCTTCTCTCCCGTAGCGTCAAGGTAATTCGGGCCCATTTCATGGAAACAGTCCTACTCCACGTGCGATTTTTCCCCCCCCCCATAACTTGACTATCTGCTCCAAGGCCTGACCTTTTGTGGCCCCTTGAGCCAGTTTCTGTTCCCCCCTCTTTCACGCCGCTGCTCCCCCTTACGCGTTGCTGCAATTGCACTTTTCTCCGGATCCCTTACATGTTCCTTCTACCCCTTTACCAGTTGCCTTCCCCTCCTTTTTTTCGTCTCACCATCGGACACGCTTTCTCGCGGCCTAACCTTACCTACCCGTAACGCGCCTTTCCCGACCTGTTATTTTTCTTTTCTAGCGTTACGGTCCTGGTATGGTGTCTCCGCTCTGTCCCGTTTCCTTTCGCCACCCTCCACACCCAGCCTAGCCTTTCAGTACTCCCCCGTCCCTCATCCGTTTCGCGCATATCCAGTGAACGACCTCCGCCAGTCAATGTTCTGGAGTCTGTGTATTTCCCTTGCACACAGGTGTGCCATAGCTGCGCTCGTTCCTACACCTATTTTTTTGAACTTTTTCTTTTTTTTGTACCCCCCTTTTGTCCATTATGGACGGGCCCACCGAGAGCCCTTTCGCTTTCTCTCCCCACGCCTGGCCGGCTGGCGAGTCAGCTTCGTAGCAAGTCGTCTCGTTCGTCCCTTCTTCCCTCATCCCTTGGTACTTGCCTTCCACCGGAGCCGTCTACTTCCGCGAAGGCCTCGCTCTACTCCTGCCTTGCAATTTATTCCTTCCCCTGATTCAATTCTTTCCCTTTCTTTTTTATGGAGGTCATTCCCTTTGAGACGCGTACTCAACTGACCCTCCCTAGTTTGTCGCCGGTTTTCTCTCCCCCCATCGCCCTGTCCCCCTCCCCCCACGACGACACTCCTCCTCTTCCTTTCTCTTTCAGTTTCCAAAAGCCGCCCTTTCCCCCCTTCCACCTTGTGGAGGGAGACTGCGATGATTGCGCGAGTTGCGGTGCCCCCGACCATTCTGGTGTCTCTCCAGTTTTCGTGCCCTGCTTCCTTCCCGTACGTTCATTTACATCCTCCGTCGGCCTTTTCCGTTCACCCGACCACCGTGTGTGTTTTGCTCTTCCGCATTTGATTTGATTAACACACTGCGCACCGGTCTTGTTCCTTCCTCTCTGATCCCTACTTGCAGCAACCACGTTCTCCTTCCCAGCCGTTTCAACCGATTCTGCCGTCCCTCACGCTCTGCCAGTTTCACAACACAATCCTCCACCTCTCTCGTGTATGTTATCACGCTCGGCGTCATCTTATCCCTTTTTTCCCTGTATGCATTCCTACCCGCCCTCCTTCCCCTCCGGGCGCGAACGTTTTTTCCTCCACCGTCATATCTTGCGATCGACTTGTCGAACTCACTCCTATGACTAACTACGTCAGTTATACATTTCCCCTTGACCCCCCTCTAGTGCCTAACTCCAGGCCTGGGGGCAGTATTTTGTCGCGGCGCTTGTATCCGTTTTATCAATTAATTTTTCCACTGCATTCCGGACCCCACCCCATCCGTCCGGCCGCAGGGTACTCGTACTCTTTAAGGTTCTCCTGTTTTTCGTCTTTTCCTTTCGCGAAAAGTGTCTTCCAGTCCGCCCCTCTCTCACCCGTGACCCCCCCTAGTCTCTCTTCCGTAATAATTAAGCGCTGGTTGGCTTGCTTAAGTGTGTCAACCGCAGCCGTACTTTCTTTTTTTTCTTGGTGCCCTCTCTCTGCTCAATATGACCACCACTGTCCTCGTGAGCGTACGGTTTTTTCGCAGCAATCCTCTTGAATTTTGAGGTGCGATTTCTCCTCCCTCTTGTCACGTTTCTTTCCGTGTCTTTTCTTCGTCTTCTTTTTCTACCGTCACGTATACACTACCATCGGCGTGATTTTTGACCATTTGGCTTTTCGCGGCCTAGGGGAAGGATTTTCCACTGACTGGAAAGTTCCTATTTTCCCCCCTTTTGCCCTTCGAATTTCCTCACCGCCGGTTGCCCTTCTTGCAATCTACTCCGTTCGGTCGTTTGCTGTGTGAGCCTCCCTTTACATCTCAGAACGTCGCCTTCCAGCCGGTCTCCCCTGAGTTGTTCTTTCCCCCCTGGTGACCTCGGCCCACCGGCCCTGATTCCGATCTGCGGCCAGATCTGCTGCGGGAGTAAATTACTCCTTGTTTTTGTGTACTGCGGCTCTTCCGGTAGTAACCAAAACGAAACATTTTTTCCCCCCCCACTTTTGATTCGCCCGATATCCCCGTTTTCCTTGTACCGGCCGCCTGAGAGCCAGGATCAATACTCAGCCGCCCACCGTGATTCTATCCCGGATCAGCGTTCTTTCCCTTATCCATGAAGATATTCACCTTCCCTTCCCCCCTTCCAAAGTCGCCGCTGCCCCCTTCCTCCCCGTCTGCTGTCTCAGTGGACGGCTCCCCCCAATGTTTAGTGTGGCCATTCAACTTTCCTTCTCCCTCCCCTAACTCGCGCTTGTGTCCTCGCCTCCTCTTTTCTCCCCTATTTTTCCCGGGCGCCCTGATCCGGCATCCCCGAGCAGATCATAGCGCGAGTGGTCGATTGCATTCATTTATCATGTGATCCCCTGGCTCCTCTAGTAGAGAAGATTGCTGCCTTCTCTCACCCTCTAAGCTCTTTCACCTCACGTTCTGTATCTTCCCTCTGATCGATCGCGCTTTGTTGAGGCGATTAGAGCTTTGGATTGGAACTCCCGTCCGCGCGGGGAATAGTCTGCGTTTTTTTCCCTCCTAAAATTGGTCCTTGGCTTTTCCATGTCCTGTATGTCCTTTTTGGCGAGTTTGATTTGCTTGGCTTTGAAGGCGGACCTAGGGCGCCACACTGGGACACGCTTCTTTCTCCCCCCCCGGTGGTACCAGTCTTTCTACACATTTCTTCCCCGTTTCTCTTAACAAGATTTCCGACTTCCCCTTAGCCGGAGGGCACCTCATTTGCAACCCCTTTTACACAATTTCTCTTTGCTATAACGTCCCCTGTTAGTCTTTTTTCTCCATCACGTCACTCTTCGCGCTCATTCTTAGTTACTCAGATCAAGCCATGCCCCCTAGTTAGATTTTTGCGGTAGTGCGCCGACCCCCCTGTCCCTCATTCTTTCCGTCGTATTGGCACTTCGGATTGCATCGAGCAGGCCGGCTCAGCACGGTATCCTCCCCCCTCTTGATGTGCATCAGTTCCCGCTCTAGCCTCTTGGGTCACCTCTGCCTCCCACGGGTGTTTACCTTTCCCCTCTACCTGTAATCTGTTTACTCTCCAGACCTTGAGGCGCCCTTTTTGTCTGAACCTGCCTATTATATTCTGTTTCCGATTCTGTTTGCCCCCCACGCGATTTGCGAGCGCTTTTTCCTCTTTGACCATACCTACCCATATGCGATTTTCTTCTCCCCGATCAATCTGCAGTTGCCTGAGTTGATTGCGCCCAGACACGATCTCACCTCTAACCGATTTGTCCACTATGGTTTTGTAGTTTTCTCGTACGTCTCCCCCTCATACTTCTCGGTTCTCTTTATAGACCCCTCCCAGCGCCTCCCATTAGCGCCTTGGATTTTTTTCTACCCGCATCGTTTGCCTCTCTTTCAGTCCCTCTGGCTGGCTTTCTATTTGATTCTTCTTCTTTTGCGTCCACCTGCCTCGTTCTTGGTTGTTTTCGGTCTCGTTCGAGTTTCTCGGTCCTTTAAATTTCTCTTCCGATTAGTCTCTGTGACCCCCATTTTTCCGTGCTCCCACAATTCCCAGCTTGATTAACCCTCGCCCTGCGGCGGAACCCTTACCCTGTCCTGCCTTTCTGTTCTTTTCCACAGGAATTTTCTTTCCGCTCTACGAATTGATTTGTCGGCCACGCCCTTTTCGCAATCATCTTCGCTTTTCTTCCTATTTCCCCTTCGAACTTTTCCATTGTTTACCCCCGTGCCCAACCTTATTGACCTTAGTTGTTTTGATTCTGGAAATAGGCGATTTCCATCTTTTCTTCCGCGCTTTTTTTTCCGTATATTCCTGCCTTCAGCCTCTGAGTCCTGATCATTGCTTCCAGGCCCGTAAGTTCTGTCGATTATTTTGGAAACCCGGCGGCCGGGCTTCCCTCTTTGTTTTGAGTGCAACTTCCCTCTTCCTTTTAGTTTTGACCAAGGATGCCTTTCGCTTGCGCAAATTTCCCACCCCTCCCCCGTGTCTTAGGCTTGCACATTTTTTTTTTCAGGCTCGGGGGATTTCTAGTAATTCACCGGCCGGTTTTGTAATTTTCAAGCTCGAGTTCCCCATCGACCCTCCGCCGGCTTCCTACCCCCATTTTTTTATCAATGACTTGTAGAGGTTCTTTGATCCCCCCGTAAGACGCCCTCCTTTCTGTTTCCAGTGACGCTACCTTCTCTTTCCCATTCGTGTCTGACGTGTCCTTGCTTTCCCGACCCCAGCTCCATGTCCTCAAGCGACTGCAGTTCACTCTTGACTTCTTGTTTTTTCCTTCTTCCCTACTCACCCCCTTTTCCTCGTCCCTTCTTTCTCAGTTAATTTCCCCCATCCTTGAGCCAGGCGGAATCTCCGCCCATTTTTGCCAGCATCTAGATCTACTTTCTTTTTCCGCTCTCTTTTCCGTTCTATGCCGAATTTGCGGTTTCGCCCTTTTTCTTTACAGAGCCCACGGGCGGGTCTGGGAGTCTTTTTTGGGGCTTTCCTGTTTGTCGGTGTTATGGTATCCGGACCCCTCCACAAACCTTCCGGTCGGCTCCCCTCCTGTCCCACCAGGTCTCTGACTGGTGTGACCACGTTTGTCTGTTGCTGTCTTTGCGAGGACAGCGTTTCGCTTTTATTTGACGAGGGTGGACCCTTCAACGCCCCCTTTAGGAGTCTCCCCCAGATTCCCTCCCAGGCGAATATTCTCTCCAGTGTAGGGTTTTGCGTTCCTTTTGAGGTGAATTTGTTACTCTCCTTTTTTCAGCCCGCATTGCCAGTTTGCTTTATGTTATTGGCCACATCGGATTTTCTTCTCACTGCCTCACTTGGCCTTTTTCCCCTATGTGTTCCCGGGTCAATGTTCGATCTACTTGGTTCCTATTCCCTCGCGTTTTGTGTACCGGTCGCATTTGACTTCCCAAAACTTTCAAGCGCTTTCTCGCGTCTTCCCTGCTATTTCCCTGACGTCAAGCACTCCTGTCGGAAACCTTTTGCTCTTTCGGACTTTTGATTTTTGTGCTCATCATTTGTTCTGGTCAGTTTCCGTTTATTGCGGCCTTTGTTGCATCCTAATTGTTAATGTCGGATCTGGTCACCTCGTTTTCACTCTTCTGCGTTCTCCCATCCGGTCTTGTAGCTTATCTCTTATGATTTCGTTTATGTTATTTATCGCCCGTTTGCTTGAGCTCTTCTCCGACTTGACTTTCCACTTGCGTTGTCCCCCTTTTCTTTTTTTTTTTGTATTTTGAGGGTCCCTTCTGCTTTCGCCTCACCCGATTGAGGGTTTTCCGTTTTTGAACTCTTCTTCCTCCTCTTTTTTTTTTTTGATCTCCAGAATTCGCTCCCCCTCGAAGCGGCTTCAATCAAGTGGCCCTGGGCCCTGAAACCGATCCCGCGCGTATTTCAGTTGACACCTCCTCTTGCCTCCGGATCCACCGTTCTCCTGTCTTCACCGATTGAGCTACGGTTTTCTCCCATCTTCTCTCTTCATCACCAAAACGACCACACTTCCCCGCCTCTGTAAGTCGATCTGGATTTTTTTTTTTTTGCATCGAGTTGTCCCCGAGGTCCAGCCTTCCTGTTCTCGGTCTCTGTAACGCCATTGCCCTTCCTTCCCTCAACCCAGGTGATTCTCCCCATTGAAGTGACTTCTAACTCAATTAAGGTGTCCGCCAGGCGGTTTATGCGTCGGCACGTTTCCATTCGTAATCCAGACTCTAGGCCCCCCCTTTTTTTTGCGTTTTCTGTTTTCTCCCCTCGTACAGGGGGAACAAGTGACGCCTGGTTTTTTCAATGTCCCCCGTTGTTCCCAGATTTTCGGAGGCCCCTCTTAATTTACAATTGTCTTTTTCTACCTGATCACTCTTACCGAATTTCCACCACGCCCACCGGGACCCACTTTTTATTTACCTCAGGATCGGCCCGTTTTAAAGAACGACGGCGCCCACTTGGGCTAGCCCTTAGCATTACGCTGTTTTCTTTTTTACAATTTTCTGTTGGAAGGTTTTTACCCCCCTCTACTCAGCACCACTCTTTTGAAAGCTGTCCGTTTGCGACTACCACTGCTCCGCTCAGATCCTGGTTTTCGTTCTTTGTACTTCAGGGCTGGGATTGGCTGTCTTTTCGCTTTTGCTGATTGTGCAGTCCAGCACCCCCACCAGTTTGCTTCCCTTTTTCTGCTTTTGTACGGACTTTCTCCCTAAGTTGAATAGAGACGTCTCCCCCCTTCATGCTCCTGTACAGGCGTTCGTTCTGGCCTCCTCTTCTGCCATTTTTTTTCTGTCTGTGCTCTTTGCTTTCCTTTTGGGCCCTTTTCCTTCCGCGTCTGCCTTTCCTTTTTGCCTGCGTTTTTGTTTCTTTTTTCCTGTTGTCTTTTTTTATTCGCCCCTTTTTCGGTAATGCCCTGCTGCGCTCCTTCCTCTTACTCCGTCTTCCTTGCCACCACTACACCCTCCATTCTTCCCCCCATCCCGGTCCATACACACCACCCCCGCTGCAC
>Ga0179593_1727199_pt1 | contig 10654 bp, 15 predicted proteins | sample CZODoug2_1_08_16_FD_185931 | JGI IMG/M metagenome (GOLD analysis project Ga0179593, IMG submission 185931) | Vadose zone soil fungal communities from Angelo Coast Range Reserve, California, USA - CZODoug2_1_08_16fungal (PacBio error correction) | ecosystem: Environmental > Terrestrial > Soil >... | reverse complement strand
GCTACGCTCCCTGGGAAAGTCCTAAATTGCCTTTCTTATTCCCCTTCCCCCTATATGAAGGATTTACGACGCTGTTGTGGTTAATAGCGTTCTTTTTTTCTCCAGAGCCTCAGAAATTAGCCAATGAGGAACATGTTGGACTCTTTCACTCCTCAGTGGAAACCGAAAAATCGAGCCTTTCTGACGAAGCCTGACAACCCCCCCTCCTTCTTTCCCCGATACAACGCAACTTCCCTTTTCTTTCCTGGAATCCTGACCGCCACTTTGTTTTTTTTCCCCTCAAGCACGCAGGAATTCTCTATCCGTGCGTAGTTTCCCTCGAGTTTCCTTTTTCCAAGAAGAAGCCTCAAGCTTTTGCCAGCATGCTCGCCCCTTTCCTTTTCCCCTCCCCAGGCTTCCCCTTTTTCGCCTCAAACCCAATTTTTTTTTCTTTTTCAGTCAGGAGATCATGGGTATCCCAATGTTGCTGAGCCCTCCGGTTTTTTTTTTTTTTTGTTTCCAGCCCCCCGATTTCCCTTTTGATTCCTGCCGCACTTTTTAACCTGGTGAAATTTTTCCCTTCCCTGCCATTTACGCTTGACCGAAAGCGCTTGGTTTCTTCTGTAGACTTTGAACTTTTTTGTTCTGAAGCCCCTCCGGGTTCCCCCCTTTTCGCCCCCCTTTCTCAGACTTTTTTTGTCTTTGGCTTTTCGCAAGATTTAGATCTTTCCCCCATTCTGAAAGACATAAGTCCCGCGACGCCGAATGGCGATCATTTCGCCCCTTTCCTTCAACGCGAAGGTTTTGCCCTTGAGGGGAGCTCCTTTTTCCTTTTCTCTTTTTTTTTGAGAGTTTTCACCTCCTAGTTTTCAACCTTCGGGTGACCGGACAGTGGGCTTTTTTCCCTAACGTTTCTTCTAGGAGGGGTTTCCTTGAAGGACTTTTCGCCATATCTAAAGAGGTAATCCCCTTAGACTCCTCCCACCCCCCCCGCCCCAACTGTCCTTTCTTGTTACTTCCTTTCTCTGAAAGGTTGTCTTTCCACCTCCCCCCCAGATCGCGTTTTTTTTTCACGTTACCTCCCTTTGCTAGTGACCATTTCACTTCAGTGGCGGCGCCTTCGCTTGGCACCCCCCTCACACCCAGTCCCCCTCTCGGCTCGCCCTGACCACTCTCTCAAAACGACCTTCTTCTTTGCGAATCCTTTCTTCTCATTGATTATTTCCGAAGAACTTTTTTGCGAGCTGAAAGAATTACCCTTTTTCTTGTAACATTCGCCCACGCTCCCCGCCCATGCAGCAATCCCTTTGGCTATTGGTGTCTGCACAATTGGTAGAGGTGATTCAGAGACGTCCCCCTTTCGTTGTACTTGTCCAGGTTTGGTATTCCAAGTACTCTCTCTCGTTTTTACGGTTTCTTCTCTGGATGATCTTTTCCCCCCCCCCCCCCCCCGTTTGGTTTTACCTCTTGAATGAGGTTTGTCGTCAAACTTTTTCTTCATTGTCAACTCCCGTCGACTCCCTTGTGCTTTTCCCTCCAGAATGAAATGTGTCTTGACGAAGTCCCGAATTCGGAGTAGCTTTCCATATGCGCCACGGTTGTACTCTTTTCCTACCCTCCTTATGTTCGTTCCGTCCTTCCTCTGTTCACAGTAGTTCCCTCTTTAATAGGCGCACTTTCCTTTCCTCAAGACATAGTCCCGGATTACGGCGCTCCTTTTGCAAGTGTTCGGGAATTTGTGTCCCCCAGCCCCCATCTTCTTTTTTCCCCCCCCCCCGGCCCTTTTTTTAAACGCACTACGAAAGCCTTAGTAACCCTTCCTCCCCTCGCATCTCCCCTTTTGATGAGAAGCTCACATATCGCGCAGGTTCCCATTTTTTTCTTTTTTCGAGTATTTCTTAAGCAGATGATCTCGTTTTCCTCGATCTTCTTGTCCTTTTTTCCTTCATAAACCCCCATATCATTGCCCCCCAGAGATTTCTTTTTCGCAGTCTTTTTTCATTGTCAGATGATTTCGTGTCAACCCCCCCCCCCTTAAGCCGGACCCGTTTGGTTGACAGAATAATTCCTGCAAACCCCTTTCTTTTCTCGTCTAGAGAATGGTAGCGTTTTTGACTTTTAACTGCAGCGGTCTGCCCCCCACCCCTCCTCGCCCCTTTTTCCTAGTCAGTTTCCAATTCCCCCAACCACTTACGACCCTTTCCCCTTTTTGAGTACCATTCCTTTCCATGTCCAGACATACAGGTCAGCAACACGTCCTTCTTAGCTCCGAAATTATCCCCTCCTGGACACCCCTCGAAAGCCACGTCGTGACCCCCTCTACACACCCCCAAATCCCCTCCTAGCTTGTCTCGTTCATTTCTCACGACCGGGGGCCGTATTGTACCCTGTTCAGCCACCTAATATCCCTCATTTTCCCTTCTTCGTCTATGGGCCGCCCTTGTAAAGCTCCTCCACTCGCGACCAAGGTGGCTTGTCATTAGTCGTTTCCAGCAGACAGGCCCTTTTCCCAAGCCTTTTTTTCCACCCCGAGCACACCCACACCATTTCAACCCACTCGTCTTTCCCTTCTCCCAGTGATGGTGGCTCTGGTGGTTTGATATGTTGGTTCCAAATATTACGTCTCCCTCCCCCCCACCCCCCCAAAAGTTTTTCTTCCCCGCGCTTTACGATACCCTATTCTCCCCGTGCGCGTCTTTTTCCTTCTCCCATGACCAAATGTCCTTCTTGAAAATGGACATCCCTGTCGGGTGTGAAATCCCTCTTTTGTACGGATGCCAAAAACTTTTTCTTCCCCAATGTACGCCCCCTCTCAAGTGGGTAAGTTGTACTTTCGAGCCTGCCCCCCTCAGCCGGGACGTTTACATCCTTCTTTCAGCGGCGTACTCCAGAATTTGCTAAGTTCTTTTGGTCCGGGTCCTCCGTAAATGTGGCCAAGCTATAACCCCCCCACCAGGAACCCCTATTTTTCCCTTCTTGACGTTTTTTTCCGTTTGGTTTTTCTTGAAATCTGCCTTGGTTCTTTTGTTCCCTCTGGCGGCATCTTTCTTCTGTCGATAAGGTTTCGTGCCCCTTCACTTTTCCTAGTAGGTCTTTTTGATTTCAGCTTTTTCCCTACTTTCCGAACCTGGGATTTTCCTCTCTTTTTTACACTACGCCCCTTTTTTAATCACCTTGATTTAGCCCCCCCCCGTTCCTCGAGTGGGGGGTGTGGATGTTTTCGCGGCAGCGCTTTTTTTTTGTTCCCCCTTTTGACCCAGAATTCCCTATCTCCCCTTTGCGACCTTTCTGTCCGGTACAGGCCTGCTTCTTTTCCCTTCAAACTGATTCGTTTTGAAGTGGTTTGGGGACGTTTCAAAACGCTTTCCATGTTCCCCCCCCCCTTTTCTCTTAGAAGGCGTGGTTGGCTCCTACTTTCAAGCGGCGTCACGTCACATTCTCTACTTTTTCCTCCGAAAGCCCCCTCTCCTGGTTCATACATTCGGAATCGGCTCTTGGTTGCTCCCCTTTTTCTCCCGGTCTCCTCCTCCTGTCCAAGTCACCCAACGACGGTTCTTCATTTTTTTGGTGGCTCCTTTCATTTGACTGTGCACAACTTCAAGTAGCGCTGGACCCCCTCCACTCGACCAATAGAAGGAGTTTAGATAATCGGATATCGATCCACAAATATCCCAACCCCCCCTGTTCAGATATCTATGCTTTCCCCCTCAAACATGGATCTTCTGCTGTGCACAGGCTCCCTCCCCCTTTAGGAGTTGACGTTCCCCAAGTGCCCGATCAGTTTTTGGTTTCTTGTTTGCCTCCAGGCCACAGTTACTTGCCAGACCGGAGGAGCATCTCCTCTTGGGTTCGGGGATGTCACAGATAGAGTTCTTTCTCGCATGTGCCTTTCTGCGGACGGCACTTTACTTTCCTCTTTTTCCCCAACAGTTCGCCCCTTAGGATCTGATACGCCGAATTAGGGTTTTTTCTTTTCCCCAATCCGTCAAACACCTTCCTTCTGTGCTCCCCTCCACCTCTCTCTGCGGGTAATGACGTGTGGTGCTCGCGTCTTTTGACCGAAACTTCCTCCTCAATTCGCCCCATGCGGACAGGGTTGTCCCCTAAGCCCTTTCGAACCGCCACTTTGTCTCCTGTCTCGGTAAGTGACCCCACTATACAATTGCAACCCCCCTGGATTTATAATAATATCTACCGGAACCCCCCCCCATTGGGCGACTCCCTAATCTCAACGACCGTTGAATTCTGTTTTGATTTTGTGGTCGACCCGAGTTTCCTGACCCCTCCTCATCCCTCAAGTTAGGGTCCCGACCTGCTCGCAAAAACTTCTTCTGTCGAAGCTTCCGCTTTCGTCCTCAACCAAACTGTTTCCCTGAGGATTCCTTCCTCTTTTCCAATTTTCTCTCCCTTTGTTTTTGTTTTTTGGGTTTTACCAAGCGAATTCTTAGACGCCACTGAAATTTGCTGGCCCTCAGCACTTTTTCCTTCCGCTTCCCCCTTCGCTCTGTTTTTTTTTTTTTCTTAAGACACCCTGTCAGGCCCCTCCATTCATGAATTCCCATCCCAATTCACTTCATTTTTTCTTGTTTTTTGTCGGGGTGTTTCGGTCTTCTTTCTGAAATAGTACTTCCTTCTTGAAAGACCACTTTTTTTCCTTCTTCACGGGTAAATGGCCTGACCTTTCCCAATGTCCTTGTCACCTCTTCTTTCCTATGTGAGGGGAGTCTTGGATCACCCTTTGTTGTGAGATTTCTTTCCCCCCTTTGATCTCACCCCTGATAGGCAACACACCTTTGGAAAGACAGTGGGAGTGTTTTCCTCTTAGCCATTCCCGTCTTCTCTTCAGTTTTTTCCTTTTTCCCAGAATGGGAGCCCTCCCCAGAATCCCAAACACGATCTTGAAGTGTTTTATTTTTCTTTCCTTGTCCTCCCTTTACAGTTTGTCCCCATCCCCCTATTAGCCCTACCTAACGAAAAAGATCGCCTTTCGGTTGCATCGTAACTCCCTTTTCTTTTTGACCCCTTCCTCTTTCCCTCGGCGACTTTCACCCCCGCAAATCCCTCCTACAACCTCCTTTCTCTCCATTTTTTTCGCTCGTTCCCCTACTATGTAACAACCAACAGACACAGATGTTTAGTTTGAGGCGACCTTCCGATATGCTTTCCCTTTATCACCTTTTTCTTTAGGTTGTCCCCAGTTTCTTCTTCTTCCACAGTTTATCTCGATTCTCCTAACGCACAGATCAACCGCATTCCTCATAGCGGATCGTTATTGTTTTTTCTCTTGTTCTTTGTTTCCTCCTGATTCCGAGACGTCCATTTTGGTGTTAGTTTCTTTTCCAAGAGGTTGGTAAGACTTTACTTCGACGAAATGTCATTACCCTTGCTCGCTTTTCTTTTTCTATTTCCCCAGTTTGTCCGCATTGTCCTGCGTTGTCTTCAACCTTACTATTTTCCCACAGAGTCCCCTCCTTCTCAGTTTTTCCCACCCATTTTTTGTGTCATCTCAATTTGCTTTCCATGGTCTTGCCGCCGTGCCCTCATTCTCTCTTCTTCTATGCGCTTTTTTTCTTTTAATTCCCCCCTCTCCAATGCTGCGACGTATGCGTCATTATGCTTCGTAGGCGCACTTCTATCGTTGGCATCCACGACATAGCCCTTATTCGGCTCTCCCTTCTTTTTTTCTTTGCGGCCTTTCCCCCGTCCCTCCCCACATTCTTTGAAGGCACCTCCGTATGTAACCTCTTCGACTCCCCTCAACTGAAGAGTTTCGCAAGTCCGTCTTCCCCCCTCACAACAGTCCCCTTTTTTTGATTATTTCTCTCCTGATGTACTTCCCCGCTCATTAGAGGTAATATTGAATGTCCCCCCCCTTTTCCCCCCCCCCCCCCGCTAATTACGCGACCCTACGCCTCGCCGATGTTAGATACTTTGTGGTGACAACGATCTGGACGACATGTTTAAAGCCGACCACCCCTTCCCCCGCCCTCCTTTTTCTTCAGAATCCAAGCGCCTCCCATTAGAGCCTGGACGCCGCTTCAATGCTGCGGTCTTTTTCCAACAACTAGACCTAATATCAAAGCCCTTTTGTCCTCCCTCCCTTCCCTCCCCCCACCCCCCCTCTGAAATAATTTCTTTACTCGGCTGTCCCCTTTCCCCCTAACATCCAGGTAAGCAAAATCCCAGTTCTTTAGCACCCCCGAAACTTTCATTGATTCCCCCCTTAGGAGTCCAGACTCCTCTTCCTGCAGCGCCTGCCAGCAGCTCCCCCCCCCCCTACGTCCGGGCTAACGGAATTGATATAAGTCCATTGCGGCGGATCTCCACTTCTTTTCATCCCCCCCTCTTTCCAATCCCCCCCACTTACTTCTTCGCGGCCGTCTCCCCAACCTCCGGCACTTCCCCTTTCCCAAAGGGTTTTCCCTTTCAGATGTCGCAAGCAGCCCCCAGGTAGCATCGGCACCCAGCCAATTCCCTCACCCTTTCCCCCCACCCACAGGACATCCCCCTTCCCGACCGCCCTTTCCTGTGCTTTTTTTATATGAGGGCCAACATCAGGTAAATTTAGCAGACACCCTCCCCCCCCTTTTCCGTTCCTTATACCTGACGCCTATTTCTTCTTGAGAACGTTCGTCTTGTAAGGCTCAATTACCTTACTTTTCTGCCTTTAAAGGGTCCCCCGTTCGGGTAATTCTTTCCCTCTTTTTTGTTGATTCGAGCTTTACCCCCCAGCCGGTGATGTCCAATTACCCCCCACCGAAGGAAACTGTAATTTCTCTCTCCTTTACGCCCTTCCCCTCATCTGTAATCTTCGCGGCTTTTCACGACTTCCCTGGCGACTAATTCCTTGCGTAGGTGGTGTCTGTTAATAAGTAAAATTCGTTGGCTCCAGCCCTCCCCCCCCCCCTTCCCCCCTTCCGGGTTTTTCTGTGCTGGGGGGTTGTGATTTGGTTCCATTGTTTGTTCCGATGGATTCTTTATTGCGTAAGCCGGTCACTTGACAATTCCCTTTGCGCTTTCTTGCAGTGCTTTCAAGTTTCTGTTCCCCCTCCTTTCTTCCCTCCTTTCCGCGATTTTTTGGCTTTGAAGATACTTTCCACGTTGTCGGAGACCCCTTTCTTATGAACCTGCGTCCTTCGAGTGTGGGTTGGGATCTTCGCGGCAGGCGCTGCCGTGGATTCTTCTCGTATCCCTTTTTGCATCCAATGACCTTTTTCCATTCTCGCTCTTTTTCTTCCTTTCTGTTTAGGTCTTCGGGTAACAGCCTGCTCATAACATGATTCGTTTTTCTCGTGGGTTTGTTTGACAAACTTCTGCCGCTGCTACCCTCTTTCAGTCTAGGTTTTTAGTTCCGCAGCAGTGACAGCTTCTTCCCGCGACCATTCTCCCCGACCCTTGAAGAAGCTTTTTCTCTTGGGTATTAAAGCATCTTCAAGTATTTTATTGGTGTTCGGCTTTTCCTTTCTCCTCCCCTTTTTTCACCCCCCCTCCCTTGGCGTCTTGTGCTCGTCCTGATTGGTGTTTCGCTCCCCACTTCCCTGTAGAGAACTTTACATTCGAAGTTCTCCTCCGATATCAAGGTCCCTCTACTCGCAAATAATAACCCCTGTTCACCTGTTCGCGTTTGGCTCTTCTTAACCCCCCTTGCCTCTTTCTGTTCTTTCTCCCGTTTCTTCCGGTTTACCTGCCGTTCAATGCTTTTTTTTCTTGTTTGCTCCCCCCCACCCCCCGAACCACCTTTCAAGAACTATGTTTGCCGTATCCGTGCGTTTTGGAGTCCTCTTCTCCTTTTATGTGCTTCCGACATCCCTTCTTCCCCCTTTTTTCTTTTTCTTCCTCTTTCCTTAACACCGTGTTCCATAGAGGAGATGCTACGCACCTGCCTTGGACGCACTCCTTCCCCCCCCCTTCCCCCTTTTCTTTTCACCCCCCCTCTTCGATCTGTCTCGTCCTTCTTTTCGTGACTTTTTTTCCTTAATTTTTGTCCTAAGAGCAGATGCCTCTTCCAATGCGGACATGTTGGGCCCCCCGCCTCCCTTTTCCCCCCCTCTTCCAGTCCCCCTTTCTCTACTGACATTCTGTCCCGTAGCTGTCTTTCTTTACCCCCTCACCTTTGACTTCTCGGAAGCCATTCCGACCCGAACAATTTGGTGACCCTCACACCCCCTCAACGACCTCTTTATTAGTCATTCTTCTGGTTTTCCCCTCCCTCGGAGACCCACGTAGAATTTCCTCCTAGGTCCAGATGCGCTACAAAAGTTCTTCTGAGTTAGACTCCCCTTCTCTTTTTATGTTTCTTGTTCTTTTTTCAGATCTGCGATCACCCCCAATCTAGCCTACGGAGGTTGTCTGGATTTGCGGTATGGTTGGGTTTTTTCACTTTTATTTTCTTGCCACTTTCTTCTACTTGTTCCCCTTCCCTTCTCTCTGAATCACAGAGCGATCTGGTTCGGCGCTTCTTCGAAAGATTTGAAAGACAAAATTTCAGGCACCTCCATTCCTTCTACTCCAAAGGTTTTACGGTGTTGGGAGTATCTTTTTTTCTTTCCTTCCCTTTTCCCCCATTATGCCTCCCCCCATCCTAAGCGACTCTTTAATGGCGAATACCTTTCCTCCCCCACTGTCATGTCGCGTGTTTTCCCTATCTTTCTTCCCTGTTTTCTTTCCCCTTTCCCCTGTTGTTTTGTTGAGTCTCCCTTCACCAACGTGCCTCCTTTCCCCCCTCTCCCCCCCCCTTTTTTCGAGGTTACATTTCCATTCTTCTGCCATTTTTTCCAGGTTGAGTGGTCTTCACTTTGAGAAATCTCTCAAGAATCCCCCTTTCCACCCAACCGATCTTCTGTAGTTGCTCTGTTACCTCTTCCTTTTAGACTGTCCCTTCTCTGAATAAAGATTCCTTCTTTTTTCGTTGCATAGTAAAGAAATTCTAGTGAACCCCCTTTTTTTCAGTGGCGTCCTCCCTTCGTTTTCCCCCCCCTTAATCCCTCCTCCCTTAGGTTAGCCCCCTCTCTTTCCCCTCTGCGACAGGACACAGTGCTTTTGGAGAGCCCCGATTCGGATAAGGCCTGCATTATCATGACCTTCCCCTTTTTTGCGCATTTTTTTTTTCCTGACTTGAGGCTTGTATGATTTCCCTCTTTTCCCAAGATCCCCGCATGCAGAAATTCTCTTGGTCGTGAGGAGATTTTTTTCGATCGCCCCAACTTGTTTTCCTACCTGTCCCCGTTTTTGTGATTTGCCTTTTTTTGTCAGGCTTCCCTTTTCTGTTTTTCATTAATCACGGGCTCTTTCCCCGGTTTCATTCTGGCTGCTCCCTTTTTTAACAGTGGTCCGCATGGGTCTCCCTTTTTGCTTGCTCGTTCGTCCCCTTTTCACTTCCACATCCTTGTACCGCCTTCGATCGCCCTTTTTTTTTTGCTTGTCATTCTTCCAGAATTCCTTTTTTACGCAGTGCTTCCTCCGCCGGCTCTCATCTCGCTTTTTTTAGTAAGAAATCCCCTTTTTCTTTCCTTTCCGCAGCGTCATCGTTCACATCTTTCTTTTCATTGCGCACCTTCGGGACATCACGACATAGGCCCCCCTGACGGCTCGCCGGGTTTGTTTTTGGGGTGGTTTGCACTCCCCCCCCCACAACCCCCCTCCTCCCCAACGGGTCCTTAGTTTTACTTTGGTCCTCTCTTCAAATTAAATCCCTTTTTCCTTGGCACTTTTCTTCAACTAGAAAAAAAACGGTGTAGGTTTTTTCGGTAAAGGCAGTGGCTCTTCACGACCTCTCTTTTTATTGTCGCACTAAGCCTCTCTCCCCCTCTTAACATTTTTTTTCTGGCGTGATTTGCCTTCTGATGATCAGTCCTCGATGTAATCGGGGACTGTTTCGCTACTTGACGTTGTGTTCAAACTGCCCTGTTCGCTCTTCCCTTCTTTGAGTGTTTGTTCTCTCCCCCTGGAGACCTTTTTTTTTTTCACACAGAAGATCCGCTTCCCCCTGTATGAACCAAGACTTTTTAGCGCGAAAGGCCCCGCTTCTTCGCGGTTCTTTTTGACGCCGCGCCCTCTTGCTCCATAGCCTTGAATCTCACCAGCACTTTTCAGCAGCTGGCCATCGTTCCCCACCACACCCCCTTCACCCGATCATCTGCTTCTCATGGTTCCGACCCCCAAAGTTTCCGGTAGCCCCGAAAGTGAATTGCTCGAAATCATTGATGTAATTTTTCTTCTGCTCCCGACAGCCACGTTCCCTGACGGTTGATTGCCACACCACCACTCGAAGTCAGATTGGGCAAATCATCCCTCCGACCTTGTATTTTTGCTCGTTTAGCCAGCGAACTTTCGAATCCAGGCCCTTCTTCCTTGCGAAGACTTGAATCCTTCCTTTTAAACAGCGACCCCCGGGACTTCGAGTTCGGATTACGCAGCTGGTCTTCCTCCCCTGCCCCCAAGCCCCTTCCCTCGCACAACCCCATGTCCCCTTTCGTCGGTGCACTCCCTTTGGAGCTGGTTTTGTTTTGATCCCCAAATCATTGAAAGATAGCCCTTAAACCACCGAACCACGCAGTAGCGCCTTCCCCAGCTTACGTCCATGCGCTTGATCATCCTTTTTTTCCCTTCTTGGTGATTTCTCAATTTCCACCCCCCCCTTTTTTGGCGGTCCAATTGGAACTCCCGTTAGGTGTGA
>Ga0179593_1668529_pt1 | contig 10654 bp, 9 predicted proteins | sample CZODoug2_1_08_16_FD_185931 | JGI IMG/M metagenome (GOLD analysis project Ga0179593, IMG submission 185931) | Vadose zone soil fungal communities from Angelo Coast Range Reserve, California, USA - CZODoug2_1_08_16fungal (PacBio error correction) | ecosystem: Environmental > Terrestrial > Soil >... | reverse complement strand
CTATCTTTTCTTATAATCACGCTTTCCCCCCCTCTCTGTGCCGGACCAATTGGAGGAACCATTGTGTTTTTTTTTCCCCTCTCTTTTTCTGTCTCGCCGCTTCCGTACTTCGGCCGGAGCGGCCTTGTTATTCCCCTTCCCTTCCTTTCCCCGATTATTTTTTCCTCTTCGAAAATGATAAAAAATCTTCCCCCCCCCTCTTTTTTTTCAAAATTCGCTAATAGCACAAGCGACCTTCACCGGTTGGATCCAATTGTCTCTCCTCATGCAGTCTCTGACCCCCCCCCCCTTTTTCCTTAATCACGCGCGTCAACATCGCAAGCGAGGTGACTTCTTTCCTTTTCCCCCCTCTTTTTTCCTTTTCATTTACTGTCCACGGTTGTTGGAGCCCGAGCCTTCACGGTCGCCACCCCTTTTTTTTCCAACGGCATATCCTCTTCTCCTTCCCCTGTCCGGTCAAGAAGGTAAGTTCACTCTACTTCCCCCCTTTCCCCCCAGACCTTTCTTAGCCCGGAAGTTGCATTGTCCCCCCCCTTCCCCACTTCCCCTGGTTTCTTTCCCCCTTTTTGTTCCCCGACTTACCAAAAGCGGGATACCGAAATGGCAATCTCTTTTCTTTTCTCTTCCCCCAAGGTCCGTTCAAAGAGACTTTTTCGCTTTCATCCCCCCCCTGTTCCGGACTCTACCCCCCTTTTCTTCTTGTTGGGCGTGGGAGCTTTCTTCTCTCAGAACGGCGACCCTCATGCCTTCCCCCTACCTGGTTTTTTTTTTTTCCCCCCCCCCCTTCCCCTCGATGATGAGAAAATACTTTTCCTCCTGCTGAATCCATAACCTACTTACGGGGTACAAAACACAAATTCTCTTCCCCCCTTACATAGTGTTTTCCTCTCTCTCCGCAAGGGAGCCCGAGCCAGAAACTCTCCCCTCTCTGGTAATTCGTCGCGCACACAATTCATGCCTACGAACCCTTTCTTTTCTGCCGCAGTTTTTCCCTGCCGTAGACACGCGTTTTTTTTTGCATCATTCCCATTAAGCGGCAGCCCACTTTCCCCCTACGATGATTTTTCTTATGCCGATATTCGGAAAACCTCTTTTCTCTCCCTTCTTTTGGTTCTTTGAGGATGGTTCTTCCACTCCCCCCCCCCCTTAACTGGTTTTTCTCTTCCCGGCGGAAAACGCCGCAGTATCAGGGCGCATCTTTTCCCTCGCCAGAAAAACCGCTTTATCGGCCTTCCTCCTCTCACTTGGCGTTGCCTCATTCCCCCTTTTTCTTTCATCCGAAAGAAAGTTAGAAGGAGGTATCCCCCCCCCCTCCCCCTTCCCCCCCCCGGCGGTACATTTTCCCTTTCCCCCCCTATGTAGTTTCCCCCTTCCCTCGCGAACAAATTTAATTTGCCCTCCCCCCCCCCCTCCTTCCCCCACGGCGTTAGAGTCAACGTCTCGTCATAATTTCCCCTCCGCATCACCCCTTTTTTTTCTTCTTCCCTCCTCGAGCAGAAGGAGTCGCAGATCGGAGGAAGACTTCCCCCCCCGGTCGCTCTTTCCCTTCCAAAAGGAAGACAGACTGCTTTCCCCCTGCCTTTTTTTTTTTCCCACGCGGTTAACATGAGGACAAGCTCGCCTTTCCCCTCTGATTTTCCAATTTCCCCTTTTTCCCCCCAATGTTAAGACTTAGTAGTGAAATTCTTCCCCCCACTTTTCCCCCTCTTTCCTCCGCTCGATCAAGGTGAGGCCGATGCAAGGCAGCCCCCCTTCCCCCCTATGGCCCGCTTTTTTCCCCCTTTCCCCCTGTAGCAGAACAAAGCGGATGAGCAGAGTCCTCGCTTCCTTTTTTTTGATTTTCTTTCAGACACATTGAGCCAGCGTTTTCTTCTTTCCCCCCCCCTTCTCAACCATCGACTTAAGTTAAGAAAAATGGTTTTGAGTGATAGTTTCTTTCCCCTTCTCTTTATCCAGCTGAAGGAAATACGAGGAACCACAGTGCGGCTGCGCTCTTTTGTTTCGGGTTGGGTTTTTTTCCCTCTTCTTAGATCAACAAACAGGCCGAGTGACCAATCTTCTCCTTCTTCCCCTCTTTTCCTTAGGTATTGGAAAAAACCGTCGCCACCTCCTCTTTTTCCCCGGCCCCTATATTTTCCTTTCCCTCCTGTCTCTTGAGAAACGAAGCAGACTCCCCTACACTTCCCCCCTTTCCTCTCCACAGACATAATTTAGGGACATGGCAGATACCACGGCGTCCCTCCCCTTTTCGGCTTCGACTCCTCCTTTTCTCCCCCCTTTCCCTCTCCGAAGGCCGTATAAAGGAAAAGTCGCTGTCTTTTTCGCCAAGGAAGGACGAAATCTAAGTATCTCCCATTCCCTCCCCCTTTCCAGTGCGGGCGGGGTGGGAATGCAGACTTTGATGCACTAGCAACTTCTCACCCCCCCTTCCCTGAAAGAAAATTGCCTTTCCCCTTTTCCTCGTTTCCAAAACACAGCGAGTATTACGATTCCCTCTTGCCTCTTTTTTTCCCCCCTTTTATCCGGCTGCCAAAGAAGAAATCGGTGGGAGTTTTTTCTTTTTCCTAGTCGGAGGTTCCTCTCTTTTTCTTCTTCCCCCCCGAATCGGAAATCCATACGACCTAAACACCCCCCTCTTTTCCTTTTTTCTTTTTCCATCCTTCCCTTTCCCACCAGTGAAAACATCGGCCCGCGGAGATCCGAATACTCTTTTTTTTTCAACGCTGGCGAGAAGTTCGCTTTTTTTTTCTCAAGTGCTAAGTGCATAAAGCTGAAATGTCCCCTCCTCCTCTCCTTTTCCCCCCCCTTTTCTTGAGATTGCGTTCCGTCCTTGGCGAAGACGTTCGATCCAACCGGATAGCTTTTTTTTCTTTCTTCCCGATTGGAATAAACGGTAACACGGGCCTTTCCCCCCCTTCCTTTTTTCCTTTTCTTTCCCTTCGGCCGGGTGGGATCGGACAGGGCCGAGAAGATGGCGGTGCTGCTTTTTCTTTTCACCAACTATTTCTTTTTCTCCCCGGAGAAACGCGAAATTGCCGAGAAAGGCTGCTCTTCCTTTCTCCCCTTTTTTTTTTTTTCCTTCCCTGATTGGAAATCGGCCTGTGGTTGAATATCTCTCCCTCTTCCCTTCCCTTTTCCGCCGGTTACAAACCGCCCCCCCCTTTTTTTCTGCGCAGTGCACTTTTTTTTTTTTTCTACAATCTGGATGAGTGAAAATCCACTTCGAACTTCTCTTCTTTTCGGAAGGCGAGGGGGAGAAGGTTATTGACGCTACACTCTCCCTTTCTCAATGTGTATGATCTCTTCCCCCTTAGAGAGAATAGAGTAATCAAGAGTTGTTCTCGTCCGTTCTCCCTTTCCCCGCGAATGGCTGCTGCATAGGAATAAAGTGTCGAGCGCTCCCTTCCCCCGAGATTTTTCATTTCCTTTTCCCCTTTGGAAGAAAGAGGTATGAGGGCCTCCTTCTCCTCTTTGAACCGGCGAAGCGGTCAGAATGGGAACACGCTTGTCCTCTCTGTTCCTCTCGGAAAAGAAGAATCGCTGCTGGGCGTTCCATTTTCTGAAATACTTTCTTTTTTTTTCTCCCCTTATGATCGAGTATTTGAACGGCCTCGGCCATTTATCTTTTGGCGGCGAAATTATGAAGAAGACGTTTGACGCCCGCGTGGTTTCTTTTTTTCTGCGGGCAAAGTAATGTTCTCTATTTTAACCCCTTCCTATGGCGAGCCGATGGACCGCCGCTCCTCTGGACCTTGTTTTCTTTTTCTACTTGCTTTCGGATAGAGGCGGCGGTGGTTTTCTACCTTTTTTTTCTTCAACGCCAGTGCGATTCTGAAGGCCGATAAAGCCTGGTTGCTGGCTCTTGACCCCTTTCTTTTTTTCTTTCCTCTTGCTCGAAATAGCAAGAATTACCAGCTCCCCTTTTTTGACAGCATCTCGAAAGACCCCTATTTCCCTCCCCCCTTTTACGGAATATCAGGCACTCCTGGTCTCTTCTCAGCGGTCGTCGCCTGGGCTGCCGATGGAATGGAATTGCTCACGGCCTGATTTTTCTCCCCTCTCCTCTCGAAAGAAGCGGTCCTTTTTTCGCGAGAATTACCTGCGGGGACAGACAGTTTATGGCCGGTCTCCCTTGCTTTTATTTCTCTTCCCCCAACAGTCCAAGGTGCAGGAATGTCCCCTCTTTCCCCTTTCCCGCTGCGTTATGGATTAAGACAGGAGGACGGTCGCGAGATTCTAAGCCCCCACTGCCTTTCTTTTTTCTTCTCCTGGAAAGCATAGCACGATTTCCTGTTCTTTTTTCGTCGCCAAGCCCTAAATTCCCGTGGCTCGCCCCTTCCTCCAAAAGACACAATGCCCCCCCCCCCCCCTCTTCCGGAACAGAAGATGGCCTGAAAGACGAAACCTTCTCGTTGACCCCCCAGGCCTTTTTTTCCTTCTTCCTCTAGATTGCCATGAGTATCCAGATTTTGTCTGTTCCCCCTAGACTGGTTTCGGAGCAGACACCCATAGGAAGTTGAACATTGGCCGGACACCCTCCTTTCTTTTTTCCCTTTCCTTTCTCAAACGGCGGGGGAAAGTAATAGTGACTGAACTTCTTGCACGTTTCCCCCCTTTTCTGTTTTTTTTTTCCGTTGACCACACGGTGGAGACAGTGAAGCTAAGGGCTTGCCCCCCGTGACAGTAAATGTCCCCCGGAGCCCCCTTTTTTCCCTCCTTTTTCTGGCTGACGAGCGTGATTAATGAAAAGATGGAGGGTTCGTGAGTCGTGGGTCCATTTTTCCTTCTCAACTCGATGATGTGGATAGAAGAGAGAAAGTTGGGATCAACCCCCGGTGACGCGTAGCTTGAGTTTCTTCCCCCCCCCCCCTGGCCGAATCAGTTTATATCTTCCTTGCCGATTCAACCATCGGGACTGCCTGTATGAATAACAGGCCGTCGTCCGGACCTTTCCTCCTTCTCTTTCTTCCTCCCCCTCATCTTTTTTCACAATGGGGACTCAATGGTCCGTCCCCTCTTTTCCTTCGTTTACAAACCTGGGCAGGGTGATTATACAGCCATGCTCTCTCTATTTCTATTCTTTTTTCCTTCAACCCTGCCCAGGTTGTAAAAACCAGACTCCTGGATTCCCGGACCAATTGGAGGAACCATTGACCAAGGTGCTGATAGTTCCTTTTTTTTTTCTTTTTTCGGCCGTTTATTCAGTAAAGGAAGTCCGATTTTTATCCTCCCCCTTTTTCCCCCTCCTCTTCCTATGGCTTTTGTTCTTGCGCAAAAATTAGATCATCGCACCCCCAGCGAACCGGTTTCTTCCCCCCCTTTTTTTTCTCCTAGTTGAGATCGAGTTTTATAAAGGAGTTTAACAACGGAATCGACTGACCCCGCTTTTCAAACTCGCCCAAGAGAGGTTGAATTCATGGCCTTCGATAGTTCAGGTTTTCCTCTTCTTCTCTCACGGTCGCCAAAAGTTGGTCCCCCCTACCTTCGGATGAAGGACCGGGAAAGGTAAGAAGTCGTTCACCTTACTGTCACAACGGCTTTTTCCCCTTTTTTCTTCAGTTGCATTGGGCCAATGGAAAATTCCTATGGTTGTCTGCTCCGACCCTTCCCTTTTTCCACTTCGTACCCTCCTTACAAAGTCAGCCCTTTTTTTTGTCGCGAATCAGGAAACTGACATCACCCATCCCTCGTTACTTCTCGTTCCGGAAGAGTCCACAGGAATGAGGATGCTTTTTTTCTTTTTTTTCACGCGAAAGCATTGAGGTAGCTGGCACTCATGTACCCCGTACCTAGGAGATGATTACCTGATTCTTTCGGATTTTGCCTTCTCTTTTTGGTGAGCATTAGGGAATAGTCGCGACGTCCCTCCACTTCCCTTGGTAAAAAAAACAAAATCTTCCCAATCGGACATTACCTTCACCTTTCTTTTTTTTCCTTGCCATGCATCGGTTTCTCCCTCTCCAGGAACTTGAAGGAAAGAGAGGTATCGCCCTCTCCCCCCCTCTCCTTCTTTTTTTCGCCCGTAATTCTTTGAGGATCGGCCGTAGCCCACTCTCCCTTCCTCCATTTCCAAGAGGAAGAAAAGTCGAAGATCAGCTTCAGACTCCTTCTTCCTTCCCCTTCCGATATTCGGAGAATGCGTGAGAGCGTCTTGGCTCTCATCCCTTCTCCCTTAACTGGCCATGGGAATGCGTGATATTCTGCCCAGCGAAAACTCTTTTCTCCCTTTCTCCTTTTTCTCCAACACCGCTTTATGGACTTAAGAATCGCACTGCGTTTCCTTTTTTTCCTTCCTTCGAAAAACACCGCCCGCCTCCTCATCCGAACCATTTCTCTTCTTCCCAAAAGGTCCGCGGCACGGCTTCTCTCCAAGAAAGACGCATCAATTTTTTTACCCTTTTAGCTCCCCCCCCCCCCCCAAGCTGAACCGCCTTGAAAAAAAAAGAGTTAGCTTCCTCCTACTTCCCTCGCCCGCATCATGAAACGGCTAAAGGATGAATGCCGATGCAGTGGCTATCTCTCCCCCTCCTTTTCGCGCTCGAAGACGATGAAAACGGTAGCTTGCCTTTTTTCCCCCCTTCTCCAGAAGAGAGTTGAGGGCGGTCATGAGGTCTTTGCTCTCCCCCCGCCTTTGAAGAGCAGTTTTCCACAAGCTTTTTCCCCCCTATTCACCGGCGTGACTCCAAATGGTCCGCTTCTTCGTGGACCTTATACCACTCCCAACCCTTTCCTTTTCTCTCTTCCCCTGCTGGGTGACAGCAGCCGAGAATTCAGAGAGCATGTTACCGTCTCTTCCTTTTTCTTTCCCCCCGCTGATGAGAGAGTACGCGCTTCAGGCTTTTGATGTCCTTCTCAGAAAACATGGAGACAGCGTGCGAGTTCTCCCCCCCCCTTCCCATTGTTTTAGATAGTTATCCTTCGATCTTTTTGTAATTTTCACGATATACCAGATTTTATCAAGACGGAAGGACCCGATGAACCCCTTTCCTTTCTTTTTTGTAACCTGCGGAAGATTGTCATCGGCCTTCTTTCCCCTTCTCTTCCCTCTTCCGAAGGATAACCATCCTGCCACACAACCAAGGTATTTTTCAACACCTTTCTCCCCACCCTTTTCCTCCCCCCCCTTTCTCGGCTATTTAGAGTTCTCCGGAAAACTGCGTCCCCCCCCCCCCCTTTTTTCCAACAAAAGAAAGAAACGCATCACCGCAATATTTTATGGCCCTCCTTCTTCTTCTACCAGAATGGAAAGCCAGGTGACCCTTTTTCCCCTTCTTTCTCAAGGGAAAATTAGCGTGATCTACGCCTTTCTCTTTCCCTCTCATACGCGCCCGGCGAAGGGGACTGAAAGATGGCTCAATCTTTCTCCCTTTTTTCCTTTCAGCTTTGATGCAATTAAGAAACTTGCTCAAAACAACCGGAACGAAAGTCTCTGCCTTAACCTCCTCTTCTCCCCCCCGCGACGTATTCGATGCTCCGCTTTTTTTTTCCTCCATCTGCGGCAAAATGGTCGGATGCCCAAGAAGCAATAGGTGTTTCGGGCCTCTTTTTCTTTCTAGTTCTTCTTTTTTTTTTGTTGATCTCGATGTGGAAAACTCAGAAGACGGAAATCCATAACGACCTCACCCCCTTTTTCCTTCCTTCCCCCCCCCTTTTAACAACATCGGGAACGAGGAGAATAGAATACGGAGTGTTTTGGAAACGCTTTGATTCTTTTCTCATTATTTATTCATTTCTCTCCCTTTCTAGTGCATAAAAGCTGAATCACAGCCCTCTCCCTCTTCCCTTCCCTTTCCCTTAGCATGGGCGAGTATGAGAGAGGTCAGTAATTGGGCCTACGTTTCTACACCCTTTTCCTCCTGTTTCCTTGAGAAGGAAGGAGGCGCTTTTTTTTCCCCCCCCTTTCCCTTGTTTAATTATGTAGAAAGCCGCAAAAGGCTTGCGCCGGTGTGGGTCTCGCGCTGGCGGTGATGCGTTTCTGATTGTAAACCAACTTGTTTCCTCTTTTTCCTTCCAGATCCAATTCGCAGGTCCGGGAACGAGAAATTCCCGCTCCCTTGTGCCTTTTCTTCCCTTTTTTGTTGGCCGGTTTTTTCCAATAACTTTGTTTGTGGTTCCCTTTTTTTTTTTTTTTTTTCCCCCCCTTTTTTTTTTTTTCTCTCGAAAAGATTCGGCAGGAGATTGAAAATCTTCCGGTTAACAACCCCTCCCCCCCCCCTTTTCTCTTATTAATTAAGAGGGCCCTCTTTGAAAATTAAATATCGAAGGAGAAACTACTCAAAACCCTTTTTACTCGGTTCCCCTTTCTTTTTGGAAGGTTATTGAAGCTCTTTTTTTTCCGGCCGTAACTATGGAAATCCAGCCTGAAGCTTTCTCTCCTTGCAGTTTAAAGCAAGACTCCCTTCGAATAGGCTGATGAATAGGAATCCCTGTATCTCTTTCTCTTTTGGAATGGAGTGGTATAGGGACCGACTCATTTTCCCTTCCTTTATTAGAGAGCCCTTGTGAAAATCTCGTCCCCTCCCCCCTCACAGAGTGGAGAGATATCCTCTTTCCTTTTCCCCCCCCTCGGATGGAGAAGTTGGAAGAAGTGCCGGTGGACCTTTTTCTTTCCTTCTCTCTGACCGCCGTATGATAGAGTATTTTTTCCTTTTTCCCTTTTTTCTCCCCGTGGTAAGGATTGCGGGGGCGAATTATGACGAGACGTGCCTGAGTGGGGGGCAAGTCCTTTTTTCTTCCCCGTCTTTCTCTGATGAAAAAATTGATTGCGCGGCCTGCCCTCCCCCTCCCTCCCTTTTTTCCCTTCTGACATTTGGTTGGTGATGGGGAGAAAAGCTTTTTACGCTTTCGGATGAGCGGCGGGTCCCTTTTTTTTTTCCCCCCCTTTTCGTCAAGAAAGTGAGATTCTGCATTCTCCCTCTCCCTTTTGTGCATGCGCCCGGAGAAGCGCGTTTTCAGATGGCTCGAATCGATTACCATGAATCAGTTTCCTTTCCCCTCCTTTCCCCTGAACCATATGAGAAGGCCAATCCTCCTTTTTTCCGAATATCGGCAATCAGGGCGTGAGAAGATTTTCTCAGGGATCGTCGCCTTTTTTTTTCCCCTCTCTTTGGTCTACGGAACGATATAAAAAGACTCCTTCTCCTTTTTTCCGGTGTGCGCGACGAATTACCTCGCTTGAGCAGTTGGTCGCGGTCCCCTTTTTTTTCCCCTCTTGCCGAAAAAAAAGTCCCCCCACCTTTCTTTCTTTCTCTTTGTTTGTACCCGGGAAGTAGCGTTATGGATTCAGCCTTTGACGTCGCGATTTTTTTTCAGCGAGGACGTTTCCCCCCCCCCTCCCTCAGGGAAGCAGCGCCCCTCGTTCCTTTTTTTTTTTGTTCTGCGTCGCCAGCGAACTCAAGTGCTTTCGCTTCCCTCCACTTCCCCTTCTTTTTTTTCTGAAAGACGAAAAAGTTTCGTTTTCACTTCCCTTTTCTTTTCCCAGTCCGGGCTAGATGCCATTGCGTAATCCAGCTTTGGAAGTCCTGACGGAAAAGTTACACCGGCTCTCCCCCCAATGGAAGTTGCACATTGGCCCCTTCCCCTTTCCCCCTTTTTTTGGCAGACAGAAAAGGAGTGGTGAACTATTAACTGAACTTATTGACCGGTCCCCTTCCTTTTTCTTTCTTCTGACGGGGAAAAAAAGTTTGCGACCGTGAATTTTCTCCCTTTCCCCGAGTACCACCTGAACATCGAAGGCCATGAATCAAACTTCTTTGAGCTGGGCGAGTGGACTCCCTCTTTCCCCTCCTTTTCTTTCCCGAGTGATAAAACTCGATATAAACTCGGACTGATGTTCTCTTTCTGCCCTTTTGCGGATCAAAACGGCTGGATCGATGGGGCGATGATCTCCTTTTTTTCCCCCTTTTCGATCGTTCTAATAGTAAAGGCCAGGACGTCTGGACAATTTTCCTCCTCCCCCCCAGGCCCGCTCCGGCCGGAAAGGAAGGAAGCGTCTCTCCCCCTTCCCCCCCTTTCAAAATGGTTCATCAAATTGGTCCGTCCCCGCTCTCTTTTCTTTTTTCACAAACCTGGCAGGGTTATAAAGAAGAAGATTTCCCTTTTCCTTTTTGTTTGGTGTTGAGAGGAGATCGTCGGTCTTTTTTTTTTTCCCACCAGACTCCTGGATTACACCGATAGGGTACCCTTCCCCCCCTTGAAAAAGATGCTGATAAGAAAAAAAAAACTGCGTCCTTTCCTCCGTGCGCGGCCTTGTGATAAGTAATAGGGACAGATGGTTTAATCGGCAACATTGTCACCCCTCCCTTCCTTTTTTTTCCTCGGCCGATGATTTGGTTAGTGGCCAAAATTCGCTCACCTTTTTCTCCCCCAACGGGAGCGCTTCACTTTGTTGAGATCGAGTTTTATCAAGGCTTCCACGGACTCTCTTCTTTTTTTTTTCCACTCTCCCAGAGATTTTATTATGGAATTAGATAGTAGTTCAGGTGGTACTCTTTAATTTAATGTAAAGGTTGTAATTTCCTTTTTTTCCCTTCCATAAAACCCCCCCAATTCTGTAAAGGAGGGAAGGACCGGTACCGGTCAAGAAATGTTCATTCCCCCTCCTTTTCTTTTTTTTGTCCAGGCGGCACAGAAATTTTATTCAGACACGGAAGTT
>Ga0179593_1607338_pt1 | contig 10654 bp, 8 predicted proteins | sample CZODoug2_1_08_16_FD_185931 | JGI IMG/M metagenome (GOLD analysis project Ga0179593, IMG submission 185931) | Vadose zone soil fungal communities from Angelo Coast Range Reserve, California, USA - CZODoug2_1_08_16fungal (PacBio error correction) | ecosystem: Environmental > Terrestrial > Soil >... | reverse complement strand
GTTAGAACCTGGCTTTTCGTTATCCGCCCCAGCAGCTTTAAAATTCCTTACTGAGGTTACGGTCTTTGCTTACCCAACCAGCTCCCTTACTCGGACTATATGAGGGGGCTCCTTTTTGCAGCGCCCGCCCCCATCGGCTTCCCCTTTCGATTTCCTGAGCCCTGTTAGATGCGTGGAACATCTAGCTTTTGAGAAGGGCTCTCGATCACCTCGGAGGATCGTCGCCTCAGGTGGTTAAGAGAAACAAATGTTCCACTTTTGGTCTGGCTACGTCGGAATTCTTCAGCCGAGTTACGCTGGCACGCCGCGAAATCTAGGATGATCCTCTTTTGTGGGTCCGGTTAATGGACAGAGGGTTGCGCTCAATCTGTTTTCCTGAGAATTCACTCGATTTCCATCCTCCCGTAACCCGACGAGAACATTCCAGGAAGGCCTCCCGTGAGGTGGTTCCTCTGATCCACTAATTTTTTCCCATCCTCCCAGTCAACGATTATCTTTTCGATGCGCGGGACCTCCACACCCAGATCCACTATCGACGAGCCTCTTTCGACGGGTGAACGGAAGATCACCAAGATCTTCCGTCTCCGCTGAGCCTTGCGCGCGACAGCAGCCGGCTTTGCCCTTCTCGCCTTCTCCCGTGCGCCGCTCCAAGGCCTGTGGAATCAAGCCAGATTCATCAAAGTGCTGGCCCCCAGCGCTTCGTTCGCACTCCTCCCTCACCGGAGATTTGAAGGAGAAAGCCTTCCCCCCCTCTAAAGCAAATGCGTCGACCTGCCCCCCATCGACGTATTGCCTGAACTCCTTAGAACCCCCAGACCCGCGCGATCCCCGTTCCTCGCTCGAGTGTAGACTTTGGTTGATGCCTCGACACCCACTTATGAACTCCCTTCCAATCCCTGCGTGAATAAAAGTGTATTAACAAATTCGGCTACAATTTCCCCGATCTCGTCTATCTCAACGTTCCCGCGACCGATTTGCCTCGTTCCGGCCCCCGCTTTTCCCGAACCCCCGCGTTGGACGCACGACGCCCTGTTTCCTTCTCCTTCTCTCCACAACCCATGAAAAAACGTCCAGCTTTGTCTTTTGTTTGCCCCTCGCCACCCCCACCCACGGAGCAGACGACGTTTCCAAGGGCTCACTTGAGAACGATGAGAGTGACGCGAAAGCGACGTTTGTCTCAATGCCCCCAGACAAGTGGATGACGGGATTTCCCCGCGGTTTATACGCTTGCCATCCCCACATTGGGAGCATGGCAATCGGCGCCTCTTCTCAAACAAAGCTAGCCCAACCCCCCAACACAGTCCCCCCCTTACACCACTTCGCTTTTCGTAAACTTGCCGCCTTGTGTTTTCTATTTTGCATCGTCCCCCATTTTTTCCCAAAAACATTATTTGCTCCGGAAAGTTTCCCTAATTGTTGCCATGTGGACGGCAAACTCCCCGTTCCTTCCCCTTCATGTGTTCTGGGCCAGTCTGCGATCTGGTCCGGACGTGGTGCGTATAGGGTCTCCCTGTGCTCGAAGGACTTGTTTCTCGATTCAATTGTGGCAGTTTTTTTTTTTTTTTTGGCGCACTATGTCCTGTTAGGTGCCATCGCATACGCTGCGCCATCACGCCTCTGATTAGCTTCACACTTAGTCCCCGGTCTTCGTGCGGACTCGCGCTATATCTCACCTGGCAATGATCGCATTCATGGTTATCCTTTTTTAGCGCGATCCTCCAGAGGCCATACTTGTCTGGGCCTTGGGAGGAAACCCTGAATTCCCTTCAGTCTGAGGACATCCTTACAGGCCCTTCCTTGGGAATGACTTTACGGCCGGATTACCCCCCTCCCTAGCGACGAAGAAGGGAACGAACTGTTCGAGCACTGTGCAGCCTCCTCTTTAGCGATGAGATCTTTTTTTAACAATATTGTCGCATGTCTAGCCCTGAAACACCGTTCGTCCTATTTCCCCTTGCTTTTGCGCTTTCTCTTACTCTCGGATTCTGCTCAGCACTCTTGAATTGTTCTTTGCGCTAGGACATAAGGAGTCTCTATCCCGTGTGTTTTTAATAGGACAGTATTTTCTACTCCCGTTTCCTGACAATGTGCATTGTTTAGTTGCTCGTAATCCTCGTCCTCTTTTGATACCCCGGATCGGCCCACTCCCTCCCGTGTCCCATCCCGGCCTTTTTCCACAATTGACATCTGCGCGCCCCCCCTTCTGTTGGGATCCTCCCTGATGTGAGAAAGTCCCTGGGAACGAAACCCGACATCGAGACGCGGCCGGCGGGCCGATTTGCTTTGGCCTCATTCCCTCCCCCCCTTACATGACCCCTACGGCCGTTCTGCGTCGCCGAGGCGTCTCTTTGCGTTTACGCAAGGCCCAGGAAAGGCCGAGTGGCCCGCGTACATTTATTTTTTCAATGTCCAGACCCCCCCCGGGGACTGAGTCATAGCTTCAACCCTTCGATAAGGGAAAGCCGAGGACGTTTCGTCGGCCCCCTGCTCCGGACTCAGATCCCGGGGCTCCCGAAGGGAAGAGGCAGTCAGGCCCCTCCTGTGAGAGAGGCATTCGGGAGCCTCTCTCATTCAGACTCGCGCACAAGAATCGGACTCATTTGACTTCCGCCAAAGTTCGTCTCAGTGCCAACCAAGAACCGAAGTCGATGGAGAGAATCCTGTGCGCCACCTTCACATGACGCTGTACCGATCTCTCTCTAGTTTGTCTAGAACAATCCAGGCCTGCTGATATCTTCTGTTTTCGGTCCCCCGGCACCCCCCCTTTGCTTCGCTTTGTCTGATTTACTCAGACAGAAATCAGTTTTTCCAGGGGCGTTCGTACAAAAGCATCAAAAAGCAGGACTTTCACCTCATGGGCAGGAAAGTGGGATAGTATAGGACTCGTACAGGGTTCCCTAATACGTTAGAGATCCGTTAGGTCGGTTTGATCCGTTGTTTACTCGAGATAAGCTTATCTTACCAAAGGTTGACATATCTTATGATAAACCCTCCCTCCGTCACCCATTGGTCCATTCCTCTTCCCATTTTCGTCGTTTTCCAAACGCTGATTCCCTCGAATAAGGTCCATTTTTCCCCTTCTCCCGGAAACAAAGATTATTATATCCCGTTCTCTCGGCTTGCCTTTTTGTGGAGAGCCCTGTTCCCCTCGGTACCCCAAGTCCAGGAATCCCTGGACCCTTAGAACATACCCAGTTTTTCCCTGGTGTTTGTTTGTTCTTAAGCTTGGCTTGCTGTGCTGCAAACCAGCGGTTTAGGTCTTTCTGAAAAAAGAGGGATTCTTTTTTTTTCTTACTTTAGAGCAAGAGCAACCACTTAGGACCCATTTTTTTGTGCGGCCGGTATCATTTATTTGGTGATTACCCAATAGGGCTATCTTTTCACTGTGAATAATTTTTCTTGTTCCCCAGGAGGGCGCCTTATGAAGAAATGATTCATGTATTAGGGGTGCAACCAACCCCCCAATGAATCGAACACGTAGTGCTCCCCCTATGCTAATCCTCCCTCTACTTTCACCCCCCCCTTATTATACTTTTCCCGTTCCCCACTGATGCGCCTTTCTTTTTCCCTTCCCAATGAAGTCCCTCGCGATTTGTGACGCAGCTTTCGAGATTTCCCCTTTTTCGGGATTGCTTGAATGACTTTCCTCCGTTAGCCATCTTAATTTTTTTCGACTTGTCCCTTTGGACGCCGGCTGTTGGGGCCAGCAATCCGCTTTTCATTTCTTGAGTTCTCCGGCTTTTTTCTTGGTTAAGTCTCGAGAAATTATCAAGCCCTTCGGTATGAGCTTTAGAATTAGAAGACAGTTTCTTCCTTACCGAGGATGAATTTTTTTAATCAACAGGCCCCCCTACTTCTCCTTCTAGCAGTAGGCCCTGTCTATATTGGTTTATTTCAGGTTGTCCCCGACGAAGTCCAGTCACTTCTTATCTACAATGGTTTTCCTCCCCATCTTAAGATGTGATTATAAAATGAAGACCAAGATCCCCGACAAACTATTATGTGACTTGGTCTTAGACAGGAGCTTATACGCTCAACTACAAAGATCGTTGGCGACCTCCAGTCGACCCCCGTAAACCCCCTTAGAACATGCTCTTCGGCTACCCCCCCCCTCAAGCCCTTTTCTGAGGGGCCCAACATGAAGCGTCGGAGTTGTAGGCCCTCTTACGAGAATATAGGTCACCCAGGCGCCCCTCCCAATTTTTAGGCGTTCCCTTTTCCAAATAGCGGTACCACTGTCAGATTTTTATAACTCTAATCGAGCGGTCACTGCCGTTGTAATCACGGATATTCGTTCCTTGAAGGCCTCCCCACGGGTTCTTCTCGACCAATAAAGGATCTTCATTGCCTCCCGTCTCACTCTCATCTAGGTCTGATCTGTTATGCGATATTTTCTGAGAGGGCCCTCGCGGAGAAAACCACCCCCAAGCAAGATCTAAATTCGCTTGGGCTTCTCTCGTTTCTCCTCCTTGTATGCCCGACGGTCTCAGAATCTCTTTAGAATTGCAACCTATCCCCAAATTGCCCCTTTGGAGGAGTACCGATCTCGCCCTTTTTGCAACATCCTGTACGAGGGACCGATGTCGACGGTCAGCGCGGGAAAAAAAGCTTTCCTTCCCTAGACAGTCTCGAAAGTGTCGGTTCTCGGTTAGGAGTCGGAGAGGCGCACCATCCATTGTACTTTCCTTGAAAACTTTTTTGGGGAACATCTTTCGTCAACACACGTTTATTTGTTGACCCAATCTTCTTTTACCAGGAGAGTCTTCCTTTTATAATATGGAGGTAAAACCACTACCCCCGCTGTTTTCCGTTTCCAGAGTCGGAAACAGAAGTAGTTTTCGTGTTAACTCTTTGGACCCTTTCAAGACGAAAATCTTAGTAATGGGTTCTGATTTAAAACTACCCCCATAGATCCGTTTCCCCCTCTTGCCCACAAGTTGTTTTGTATTTATGAAGCGGTTTTTTTTTGGTGTTGATTCTGGTTTCGGGCTTTAACTCAGGTAAAGTGAGGTGTCTGCATGACCTGAGCAGAGGAGATGTGTTATTGCACTTTTTCGTCAGAGACTTGTCTTCTTGAGTCCGATCATTGCTTTTCCCCTTTTACCCTTGGATTATAGGAAAAGCTAAAATCCATTCGCACCCCACCCGCTTCTTTTTATCCCAAAGGATCCTTAGGCTGCGAACCGATAAGGTTTCTACGGTTAGGACCCCACTTTCCCAGGTGACTCTCTGGTTACCCCTCACTAATGACACGCCAATTCCTTGGGATTCTCCCTACGTCCCCGCGATCAATGGCTTATGGAGACGATCAGAAACCTGCCCCCCTTCGAGTCAATGTCTCTGGATTCTGCTCCCCACCCGGTGTGATTTGGATTTCATTTCATCATCTCTATATCACTTCCCCCGATTCTCGCCGGGGGATAGCAGGGAACCTCTGCAGGACAAGGCTAGTTAAATGGGCCCCCCATGGGAATGTGGCCCAAGTTTTCCCCTACGTCCGCGTCGCATCCTGGGTTCGAGAGGTTTCTCCTTTTTTCTTGGGGATGGAGACTCCGGTACGGCAAGGCTCCCCTCCTGAATATAGAACTGGTCTGGCTCCCCTGAAAGCCCGGTTTTCTCTCCCCCACCCAAGAGGACAAAAGGTCCTCCCAGAATCGACCCCCCACAATGCGCTTTTACGTCTTCCCCCGATTTTAGAGCCCTTTCCACTCCCCTATTGCTTTGTTTTTCAACTTTTGCCCCCCAAAGACCCCCCATGGCCCCCAGTAAATCTGAGCCTTGTACGGCTGTTTTTCTAATTCTCGACATTAGGAAGACAGAGCTGACCGCCCCCCCCCCCGGCCAACGGTTCTCTCAGTTGGACAGTTTTTACCGTCGGATCCCCGTGACTCCCCCTCCTTTTTTTTTTTTTTTCCCCCCCTTTCCACTCCATTCCCCTAGACACCGCGGGACTCTCTTCCTGCTTTGTTTTTTTTTCTTTTCCCACCCCGATTGACGATCAGGATTCTCTTTTCTTAAGGAGTTCCGGCCATTTTCACACCTTCCGCATTTTTGAAGTTTCCCTTCCGTTTTATGGATGGAGACCATTTACGACCTCAAATCTTATCCATTACTGAATTTTCTTTGCCCCCCTATTTCTGGTTTGTTTGTCATTTTTTTTTCCGCCTTGCCAATTTAGGAGACCCCTGTCCCCCCGAGCCATTGCTTTGTTCAGATGCAGCCCTTGGGGTTTAAAGGCGCTGTCCCCCCCCTTTGTCGGATTCCATCAAGCCTTCTTTGCTTTCCTCCTTTACTATCTCCCGGCCTCTGAAATGAACACGTAATGGAGATTCCTTCCAAGAGTTTCCCATCTTCTTCTTCTGTACCCATCCATTTTTTCATTCGATCGGGCCCTTCCTTTGTTAGTTAAATTTAAGATGTATTCGTCTCCCTACTATGCCCTCCCTTTGGCTTTTTAAGAATATAAGATTTATTTTGCCTTCACATCGAAATTTCTGTGTGCCTACCCTCCTTCTTGTAGTTTCGCTTTAACCATATGTTCCGGCCGTTGTCCAGTCTTCCTTTTTTGTAGGCTTTCCAGACGCCCTCCGTCTCCTCTTTTTTCTCCGTCTACCTCCCGAATTTCTGATGGTTTTGTTTTTCTCTATTCCGCCCAAAATGGTGGCCCCGCCTTTTTACCCCTTTAATCTCTTAGTAATCTTTTTTGACCCTGGTTAAGGTGTACCTTCCCCAGCCCCTTCCTTATCCAGAACCCCCACTCGCCCGCTTCCATCCCCAGCCTCGACTATACCATCCTGGCTTCAATTGAGTCCTATTTTCTTTCCTGCCAAATGTCTGCAATACTCCCCCCAAACCCTTTCTTCTCTTAGAATTGGGCCTCTTCCCCCCCCCCATAATAGGCCTGGAACTTATGTAATCCCCCCCACCCATGACCGGTTGCTTTTCCAGTTTCGTGATCGCTATCCCCCCCGTTCACACAACTAAAGGTTTGCTTCTGCCCCCCCTTCCAAGTCCCTTTTATTTGCCTGAAACTAGCTCTGTCCCATTTGAGATCCATCCTCCCTTATCACCCTTGTCTCCCCATTTTCTTTTTACTCATTCCCCTTTCTTTTTAGACTGTTTTTTTTCGTTCTTTGATACCGTCTCCTGTCGACTGGACGCACCCACTTTCCCTTCCCCTCCTTCCCCATAACTTGGATTTCTGCCCTGCGCAACAAATCTCGTTTCTTCTTCGCTTCGGAGAAATCCCCCAACCACCCTACCTCGAGGCAATCTTCTTCCTCAAGAAGTTTTTTAGTTCCCGATCTTTTCAGGAAATGGCGTACTCTTTAGCTTTTTGGTTGCCTAAGCTTTGTCTTTTTTCTGATCTTTCCCTACAGCCTCTTCCCTTTCCTTCGTGCCGTGGATGAGTCTTACGACCCCTTTATTTACCTGAGCACACTTTTTTTCCACGTGACGAGGCTCTGGTCTCCCTTGACGAAGTACCCCCGAATCGCCCTTTCACTCATTCGGCCAAGAAGGACGAAAATCTCTTGTTGCTCTGGTGGATCGTGATCCGCCCCTTTCTCCGGGCACGGTACGGTATACTTCCCCATGAGACCTGTGTCCGAGGACTGGGTCAGAGGCTTACCCAGCTTCCCCGCTCCCCTCTTCCCCTCGTCAGAGGGGGGCGGTTTGGCCGAAGTGCAGAGCATCACCATGGCAAATAGCAAGGCACGAAGTGCTCTGAATTTTTCATTTTATGTCTTTTGTGGTATCATTTTCCACGTCCCCTGCCCCCCAGCGACTCTTGCAGCGCAGATTTTCCCCTGACTTTCCCAGCCTCTAGGAGAAGTGGTTTTTCTCTATCCCCTTGACATCACCAAGATCGTCTTATTCCCCCACTGCCTGCCCGTCATATGAAACTTAGAGTTCTTCCTCTTTCTCCCTTTTTCCTCCTTCAAGAATCTTAGAAAATCCCTCCTAACCCAAATGTCTGGAGTCAAACCGAGGGTGGTCTTTTCCCCCCGCCTCAAAGGACTCGATCCCCCCCCTTTCACTAAGCAACTCATAGCAACTCGTCGACGACCTTGAGACACCTTTTCCCTATACGCGCCTAATTTTGCATGTACTTAAACAGACCCCCTCCCCCCGACTTGTTTGACCCCCCGTGCGAGGGAAAGATTCCAGCCTGTGTTTGAGACTTTTTCCATTTAATCAGTCCTCCAGTCAAGAAAGCTCATTCGCCAGTGGAAAAATCCCAGTTGGAAAATGTAATAGACCAGCTATTTCACGGAAACAGCCATGCGCATTTGTGCCAGTTAAGGCTCCCTACCCCAACAGGCCATTTTGTGACGAGCTCTCACCTGTTTGTAGCAAAGCTTCCTTAATGTCCCCCACCACAAAAAGGAGCCCGAAGGGAGTAACATCCCTCCTTTCGCCCCCCAAAACCCGAGCGAGACTCCCAACTCCCCCAGAAGGGTGGTTAAGCTTGCCAGAAACATGTCAGGATGCGAGGACTAACATGTTCCACCCTCCGATTTTTCTGTTTACATTCGCTGCCCCTCCCCGCTGGAGGGATGAACTGGGTTTGGTTGCATCACGTCTACACTTTCTCCCCTTTTGTGGAGCGCCTTCACACGCCGGAAAAAAACAGAACAAATCGACTTCACCCCTTCTCCCCGCCTCTTACAACCCTTGCCCGCCGGCGCTTCTTTTTTATCTTGATCGCCCCTTGGGTACCAATTGCTAGGAAGTAGCTCCCCGAAGCGATGTTTCCCTGCCTGTTGAAAACATGAGGACTCCTCCTACCTTTCGTGGTGAGACCCCTGAGCAGAGGCGGGAGCGTGTAATCTCTGTGGTCTGATGATTCGTAGTCCGAGCCTGTGTTTGGCTTTTCGCGGGCATGACCGCTATGATGCGCTCTTGCTGGAGAAATAGCCCCTCCAGTCTCCTAGATCCAGCACTCTTTCGAAAGAATTACTTAAACCGCGGTCTGCGCGCTTTCCCAGACCCAGCCGCACAGAGACGTTCCTTTCATAGGGTATGGCTCTTGGAAGAAGTCCCCCCGGATTTTCGAGGTGGCCCCCCCATCCCCGAGGCATTCTGAACCCATTCTGGGTCCCTTGTTACACACGCAGTCTCAGAGGGCTCCTAAGATTTTTTTTTTTGCGGCCCCTCTCGTCTTCATTGGGAAAGTCAATGATGTCCCGACATCGAGTAGTCAGAGTCATGTCATAGAGTTTTCTATTACAGTTTTGGGCCGCGTCTTAGGGTAGTAGGACAAGCCTTTGCTTTAGACAATGTATGATTGAAACCTTTTGATTTTTTGACAAGGATTTTAGCATTTTGTCTACCCCAGAATTTGCCTAGTATAGCCTTTTTCGCTGAACGCCAGGCACATTTGCTGGCGTATGAAGGCGGTAATTCTTTTTCATCCTCCTTGTTTGTGATATATCCTCTTGTGTCGCCGACATACGCACCATGTTCCTTAGGCTGGTGCCCGGATAGTCCCCTCATTCCCGTCCGATCCTCAGACTCACCGTCTCCTGCACACAGTCTTGTCCCTCAGGACTTCCGTTTTTCCTCTATACATCTTGCGCCTCGTCGTTGTTCCGGAATGAGCGCTCCCCCCTCCAGGCTCTTCTTCACGCCGTCTCGAAACATTAGTGTCCTGTCCCTCCCTCTGCTGGTCTGGCCTTCCTCCCCGTTTGTCCCCCTGCCATGCGGACGAGGAATACTTCCTTCGTTATCCGCAGCCGATTGCCGTCTTTATGTTCAGCCCCCAAGGCCGTTCCTTTTGGTATGGCCCCTCGCAAATTGGACAACTTCGCGAAAATCTTTCCTTCGCCGATAAACATGCGTCCTTACTTGTGGCTTTGCCTGGTCAGCCTCGCTTATGCCGCAGGTTCCCCGTAAGTACTCAGCTGCGATCCCCACGTTCTTTCTCGGCGGATGTAGGCTTCAGAGGGAAACACCTCCCATTTGGCTCATGTGCATTGGTTCTTGGGCTATCCCGAGCCAACATCCCTTCATTTCCTAACGATATAGGCTCTCATCGTTACCCCACCGCCCACGTTTCTTTTGAATCGTGTGGTATTACAAGAACCCCCATTTTTTCTCGACCTCAAGTTTCTGTGTCTCGTCCCTCCTTGGCAACACGCTTTTGTTATTTCTTCCGTTCAAACCCTTTCATGTTTTGGTCCATTTTGTTCTTATAGCAAAGTACCCTCCTTCGGAGCGGACCGGCGGTAATTTGGCCTTCCTCCAGGCTAGTTGTGCTTTCATTGTGACGGTGTTCCCGGTTTTTTTTGTCGGCTTCTACGCGGCCCCCCTTTTCCTCAATGTTTCATGACAGTGTCATCCCCGGCTGATGAAGCCCAACCCAGATTCCCCTCTTTCACCCCCCTTTTTCTTTAAGCGATTTTTCCTTCGTCGTTTACAGCTGATGATTTTCGGCTTTTTTTCATCCGGTCCTCCATTTTGTAATTCGTCCCCCTTATGTGCTCTCCCTTGTCCGCTCCCGGCCCCCGATTTTGATTATTTTGAAGCACTCCTGCTGACGCACTTTTGCCCTACCTCGTTTTTTATTGTTGTTGGATCTATTCTTTTTTTTCCACCAGGTGCGGTGCTGTGAGAAAAGATCTTAGAATCTCTTGGCGGACCCCGCACAGGA